>Ga0070741_10009960_pt1 | contig 18176 bp, 15 predicted proteins | sample Coa_R1_4_FD_66440 | JGI IMG/M metagenome (GOLD analysis project Ga0070741, IMG submission 66440) | Surface soil microbial communities from Centralia Pennsylvania, which are recovering from an underground coalmine fire - Coalmine... | ecosystem: Environmental > Terrestrial > Soil > Unclassified ...
AGTGTTTGTTTTTTACCTTATAATTATAACCTTTTCATCTATTTTTTGTGAGCAGATCTTATCTGCTCATGTTGGTTTCGATACTTTTTTGCAAAGCAAAAAAACTCAGGACGAACGGAAGATAAAAAATCAGTGTTATGCTAGAGCATTTTAGATCGAACTCGCGTTATTTAATAATCTTTTTAAACCGTTGCACCACTTTCCCATCAACTTCAAGCGTTCCTAAAAACATTTCCAATGGACGGTGCCAAACTTTACTCACGGCATTGTCATATAACGCTTCATATACAACGAACCATGACAAATCTTCAGAATGGCATGATACATGAATAATTTTATACTGGTTACCTTTGTAATGTTCATACAAGTCACCGGGCTGAATCTGACTTGCTAAATTTTTAATATGCTCCATTTTTTTTCCTTGCCTGCTCTAGCAATGCTTTTTTTGTTCTTTCTTGGGTTTCATTTAATTCTTTATTAAAAATAGTTGCAGCAAGAGCATAAGCCTCTTGTGTTCCTTTTTCATAACCATCACTATATCCCTGATTGTAGCAATGAGCATTACCAATTACCCGATCAGCTAAAATAAAATACTCTTTTCTCATGATCAAAAAAATTAACGGTTCTCCATCTGGATCAACAATATTAGGATTAAAATCTTTCCTCTCCATTAATTTACAGGCATCAATAAATTGTTCTCTTTCTACCATTCCAAAAATTTCCATGCACTGTACCGTATGTATCGACAACACAAAGCACAAAATACTTAACAACAAAACTTTTTTATGTAATATTATTTCCTCTTTTTTTATCTTTTCAAAAAATTAACTGCCTCAGTTTGTGCAACAGATTCTTCTTGTCCTGTTATCATATTTTTAATCGTCACTGTTCTTTTTTGTTGTTCTTCTTCACCAAGTATCAACACATACGTTGCCACTAATTTACTTGCTTTACGCAACATACTTTTTAATGACCCCTCACATAACACATCAACACACAAGCCTTGTTCTCGCAAGGTATCGGCTAACAGTAAAGCTAACACGTGTTGTTCAGTACTCATGGGAATAATCACCTGCAGAGGCGGTAATACGGGCAATGCAAGTCGCTCTAAATATGGTTCTAATAATAACAACAATCGCTCAATCCCTATAGCAGCTCCAATTGATGGATAGTCCTGTGATGCTCCCAAATCTTGCGCAAGCTGATTGTAGCGACCACCACCACAAAAGGTATCCTGCGCCCCCAAATTTTTACTCACAAATTCAAACACCGTTTTATTATAATAATCTAACCCTCGCACTAATGTTGGTTTATGAACATGCGATACCGACAGCAGTGAAAGTTGCTGTTGCAACTCTTGCCATTCGTGTGCACATTCAGAACACAAATGATCTGTTATGACGGGAGCTTGCTGATAAATTGTTTGGCAACTACTATTTTTACAATCAAAAATACGTAAGATATTACGCTCTTTTCTTTCTTTGCATTGGTCACAAACACCCTGAGCTTTATCGCTATCCATAAACTGCTTCAACAGCACTTTAAAATGAACACGGTCTTGCGCACATCCTAAAAAATTAACAACTAACGCGTAACTATTGATGTGCAATGTTTCATGAAAAAAACGATCCAACATCATGATAAATTGTGCGTCATGCGTTATTGACGTCGCGCCAATAATTTCTGTTGTTATTTGATGAAATTGACGATAGCGGCCTTTTTGTGGACGTTCATACCGAAAACAAGGACCATATGAAAACACTTTCCATGGTGTTTGTTGTATATGATTATCAATAAATGCACGCACCGTTGATGCCGTCATTTCTGGACGCAAACATATACGCTCTTCAGAGCTTTGATGTCGTGATTCAACAACAAACATTTCTTTTGACACCACATCAGTATGCTCTCCCAGAGATCGCTGAAACAAATTAAGGTATTCTATCAGTGGCGTTTGAATTTCAGTAAAATGATACAGCTGCAGATGTTGCTTTATTTTAGAAATAATAAAATTAAACAATGTCATATCAATAAAATCTTGCGTCCCCTTCACTCGTGGAATCATAAAAAATCCTTAAAATCTTTTAGTAAAAATTTTATTACTTAACGCAAGTTCAATTTAAAAAAAAAATAATTAAAAAACCTTGATCAGATCTCTCTTTTCCGTTCGCCCTGAGTTTTTTTATTCTTATAAAAAAGTATCGAAGGGTAAATTAATTTAAATTTTTTAATCATCCTTCGATACATTCTACTACGCTCTTCGAGCTTCGTAGAACACTCAGGACGAACGGAAGAAAAACATATTATCAAAGATTTAGATAATCTTAGATCAAACTCGCGTTATGCGTTATTTAATATTTAGCATACCATCTTTTTGTATATTTTTCATAAACAAGAAACACTCACAACAATTTTAAATTTGGACAAATTCAACATTGCTAAAACATGCACTGCATAATATTTCAGATTAAAGAAAATATTTTTTTTGACACTACAACAGTATTCAGATACAATAAAGGCGTAATCCGAGAAGCACCGCATAAAAATTTATCTTTAGCAAACTTAGGATAAACAATTGACTTAGCCGTTGTATTCATGCTACAAAAACATACAAATCATAAAAATTGTAAGGGGAAAACATGAAAAAACTAATAACGCTGATTTCAATCGGCCTCATAAGTACCATTTCTGTAGCAGAAAGTCCCAGTAGTTCTGAACATGAAGCAGCAGGTCGCACAACGCTTGAAAGTATCCAACCAAATTTCACATCCGTAACCCCTGAACTTGTCTCTGCCATTCGCAGTGATTTTAATCACTCTCGTGAAGACGGGCGTTCAGGATGCTTCCAATTTGTTCTTTTCGGTAGTAAATCAACCAATAAAAAAGATCTTGCACGTTACTTTTTCCCCAACGGACTAGAAGAGCTTACCGTTGTTGAAGCGTATCCCGTTCCTGAGGAATTAGGTTTTAATAACGGAGAACAAGATCTTTTAGCACAAAATTTTAACATTTTTACAGTCGACAAAAATTTTCAAAGTACTATTGCAATAGCTCCACAACAAAGTAATGTTGGTCTTGGTCTTTATTGGCGTCAAAGTTTTTGGAAAAATCATGATCGCGGTAGAGGATTTTGGCTCAGCCTTTCTGCACCGATTTCTCACGTAAAAAACAACATGCATTTAACAGAAGATGTTAAATCTACATCCGCAGCTGACACTGCTGCTAATCCTAACGCGGTCAATAATATGATTGCAGCATTCAATCAACCAAGCTGGAAGTACGGTAAAATCACGCAAAATTCTATGACAAAAACAGGTCTTGCTGATATCGAATTTAAAATAGGATACGAATGGTTGCAACATGAACCAGCACATATGGAATCATATATTGGTCTTATTATTCCAACCGGCAACAAACAAGAAGCTAAATATGTTTTTGAGCCCATTGTGGGACGTGGTAAATATGTTGGTGCAATGTTTGGTAGTAGTTTAGGTTTGGAAATTTGGAACAACGCAGCAGGCGACAAAAATATTCGCTTTGAACTTGCTAACCACAACGAATATTTATTCCATAACACCCAAACTCGTTCTTTTGATTTAAGAAACAAGCCATGGAGTAGATATATTGATGTGTATGCAGATGAAGCACAAGCACAAGAAGCCGCAGAAGAGGCTGATCCTGAATTAGCTGCTACTTTAGCAACTCCTGGTATTAATGTCTTCACGCAAAAAGTAAAAGTAACCCCTGGTCTTGCACAAAACACAAACTCCGCGTTTGTCTTTAGATGCAGAACATTTGAAGGTGAAGTTGGTTACAACTTCTATGCAAAACGTGCTGAAAACGTAAAATTAGCGCATACGTGGCAAGAAGGTCCGGCATTGAAGCATTTTCAGGGTGGTGGCGATACCAATCCTATCCGCAACATTCAGGGAAATCCGTATCTTGAACAACAAGTTGATAACATTTTAACGCCAGATACCGTACTGATTCCAATCCCTGTAGCAGACTATGAATTAAGCCTCATTAAAGTAACTGATCTTGATTTACAATCAGCGGCAACACCATGTTTACTTTCTAGCACGTTGTATGGAACTGTTGGTTACCGTTCCTTGGAAAGAGAATTTCCGATTATTGCAAGTTTTGGCGGATCATACACGTTCTCTAAAAACAATGACGCCGTTTTGCGTCGGTGGACAATTTGGGGAAAAATGGGACTCGCGTTTTAAACACCTATCAATTTTTTTAAAAAAAGGTGCATTGGAAAAATGCACCTTTTTTTATTTTTATACTTTACCTTGCATTGCTGCAATACGACCAAGTACACGACCTATAAATTCATCTATTCCTGTCCATCCATTTTCTTGAGCAATTACTCTAATTTTTGCATCCAACGGTCCAACAACTTCATTATCAGCTATAGTAAAGCCCGCAGCCTTATATATTTGTATAAAACTACGTAACCAGCTTTCATTTATCATCTTACCTTCTTCGCTATCAACAAAATCTTCTTTTGTTAACTTATTTATAAATTCTTGAATTTGTTGTTTTTTATCCTCCAGCTCAGCCTTCAACGCAGCATGCGCTTTTTGTTCAGCTAGCTTCATTTCTTTTTGAGCTTGCACTTGCTGTTGTAATAATAAAATCAATTGTTTTTGCACATTCTGTTTAATATCTTGCAAGCCAACCCAATGATACTCTTTTGCAAGCAACTCAATTTTATGGTCCAATGCGTTGGTAACATCTTCGCTTTGCACACCAACACTATTTTTATTTCCTAAATCTATAAGATTTAACAGCCACGCTTCACTAATTTCTATACCACCTGGACCTGTTTCAAAATCGGCATTATTTAATTGTGCTATATATTGTTTTACTGCCTGCAAGCCAGAGAGTTGTTGTGTTGGTTTTTCACCAACAGGAGCTTGAACTGTTGGTTGAACTAATGGCGGCAAGCCTTTTTCTAAAGTAGCTATTTTAGATAAAGCATCCGCAAGAACAGAATCCAGTTTTTGAATCTTCAATTGATTAAGACGACCTTTCAACAAACTTTCAACTGCTTTGTTAGTAGCATCCACATTATTTTCGCGACAAGCTTTTACAAGCGACTCAAGCCATGAGTCCGATATACACTTTGTGCCTGCCCAGATGCCACATTGCTTAATCTCTTTTTTTGTTAGTGTTGCGACAAATTCCTTTACTTTTACTGGAAATTCAACCTGCGCAACTTCTCCTAATTGCTGCAGCAACGTTTCTTCTTTTGGTTCTTCAATTTTTTCAGGACCGCCAGTTTCTGCAAGCTTTTCAGCTTCTGGTTTTTCCTCTGCAGTAATAGGTGCTGGTATGTTTTTTAATGTATCCAATTTTGAGTTAAATGATGCAAGCCTATCCGATATATCTGGCGCCTTACTCCCAATAAGTCCTCCAATATACCCGGGTTGTGTTTGTTGCTCTAACGCTTTTTTATATAAGTTTTTTATCTCTTCAATAACCATATTCCGTTGCTCTACGGGAGTATTTTCTAACCACTTTTTTGCATATTCAAGAGCTTTTTCTTCATTTTCCGATTTGTAATATCCAGAACCCGCCGCAATGTTCTCCATAAATTGCGTAAAATCTTGCGAAGCTGCTATCCCTGTTTCTGCAGGTTTTTCAGCTTCTAATTTTTGTTGTCCCTCTGGCACTGCCGGAACCGTAGGAATTTCTTCTATTGCTTCAATTACAGGTTTTTTTTCTTTCCATAATTCTTGCAGCCGTTCTAATGTTCGTTGTATAACATCCTCTGCTTTTTCAGAGTTAGGTAATTTTGCAAATTCGATAATTTTATCTCGCAATGCTTGAGCAACAAATGCATAATTAACGTCTATATTAAGATCAATCTTATTCTCTATACATATTTTTATGAGCTCTTGCAACTTCAAATCTTTAACTCTATATTGTGATAGCGTTAACCCGTGAAATGTTAATTTACCTTTGAGCGTATCCATAAAGTCAGTAATAATTTTTTGCTGAGCTTCAGACAATGGTGATTGCTCTTGTTGTTTTTTCTGTCCTAACTGAACAAAACGAGCATTTTCTAACGCATCAAGTCTTGCAGCAAATGACGCAAACTCCTTAGATACATTAGGAGCTCCAAGGAGTACATGACCCCATTTCTGTTCAACCAAAGCCTCTCTATATTCTTTCTTTATCTGCCCAATCACCGCATTGCGCTGGTCGTCAGGCACCCGTTTTAACCATTCCTGTGCTGCATTGATTGCCTTATTCTCGTTTTCTTGTTCTTCTTCTTTATTTTTTGGTTTATTGTTCTTCATGAATTCTATTAATGTTTCAAAGCCCGTTTCTAGAGCTACCTGAGTTGTTTGCTTTTCAGCTGTTTCCTTTTGTACAGTTTGAGAGCATTGCGCAAGAAATTTTGCAACCTCTTCTTTATCGGCTCTTAATTTATCTTCTTGAACTTTTTCTAACGCATACTTAGCGTCAATATTATTATACAACATGGTTTTTAATTGGTCTTGCGCCTGAGCAGAAGCGTGATAAACGTTAAATAAGTAGCAGCAAAAACTGATCATATCGTTTAATAAGTCTTGATTGATATTCCCTTGTTTAGCATCCCAAAAAGCTTTTTCTTTATTTAGCATTTTCGCATAGTTTGTAAAAATATCTTTAGCCATACGCCAAACAAACTGATTTTTTATCTTTTCCATGCGCTGCGCGTCTTCTTGTTTGTTTCTTCTATTTAATTCCCATATAAAATAGTTATATTTTCTGGTAATAGCATCCAACAAAAAGATCGGTGCGTTCAGTGTTGACACTATCTTTGTGCCAATTAGTTGCTGATTTTGCAATAGTTGTAAAGCTGTTTGCACCCATTCTTGTGTCGGCATACCATTTTTCCACGAGCTTCTAGTATCAGAAAGTAATGCAATATGTCCAGCGAATTCTTCTTGGGCTGATTTCTGTTTTTCTAATGTTTGCTCTCGTTGTTTTAATTCCTGTTTTTTTTCTTGGGCACGCTGTTGCTCCAATTCAATTTTATGAGCACCTTCTGCAAACATTTTTTCTTCAGGCTCATATCCAAATTTTTCTACTTCTTGCAATAAACGTTTCTTTTCTTGTGGATCAGAAATATATTGAGCTCTTTTTTTTAACACTTCTGCCTGACGAGCGCTTAAGCGTGCTTGACGTGGCTGTTGCTGTTGTTTAGGATTACTTACATCAGATACCTGTGTACGCCTTGCCCCACGACGAGTTCTTACAGGTGGGAGTTTTTGTTGAGGATTTTTTACTAAAGATGATGTAGGACGTTTTCCCACTTGAGACCTTATCTGTGATTGCGATAATAATGACCGGTATTCCTCGTTTGTTAGTTTTGCGTACACAACATGCACCGCAACAACCGTACACAGCGCACAAAAAATCACGCATCTGTTTTTAAAAGAGCTCATGAAAAATCCCTTTACTCTTAACTCTTGCGATTACGCCTTTTGAATACCAGCTTTAATTCTATTGACAATCACCATGAGGTCCGCATCTTCTTGTGCCGTTAAAAATCTGCCACCAACATGTTGCACTGCCACAAAAAAGATTTGTGCGCCAATTTGTTTTTCAAGATCATCAATGCTCATTTTAAATACTGCTTGCATGTTGCGTGATGCTGCAATAATATTGTCAATCCAATAGTTTGTAGGGCAATTGCGATAGCGATCCCAATTTTCATTATTTTCTATCGTCAACAGCAATGTCTGATATCTGTTATTGATATATTCTGGTGACCGTTCTAATCTTTTTTTTGCAAGATATGTATCAATTTTATCGGTCATTGCCGTCACAAGTCTCTTTATTGCATCGTTATTCTGCCCAACACTTCTGAGCGCTGCTACTAAAGCCCCTTTAACTTCTTCCATAGTTAATTGATTTTGATCGACAAGATATTGCGCTCTGTCACAAACAGCGCTAAACCATTGCACACTCAACTTACCAGTTTCAGCGTCAAGCCATACATTTTCTTGTTTCATGAGATTCGTAAATTGATCTTTTATGCTGCCCTGCCCAAGCACTTTTTCTCTGGCAATCTCTTGCGCTGTTTGCTCTTTTTGCAACGCTTCTGTTTTAAGTTGCTCCTCATACTGATCTAACTTTTCTTGTATACTATTAACTTTTTCTGTTGCATCAACACCACGTTCTTCTGCCGTATCTTCTAATTCCTCTATAACAACTTCTCTACAATAATCTTTCAACAATGGGTCAACATTCATCACTTTTTTTGCTTGATCAATTACTCGTTTTTCCCATATAGGATAATTTTTTGATGGCGTAACGACTGCCTTTTCAAAACCAATTTTTACCGTATTAAATTCATCTTTTTGCTTGTCTGTCAGCTCAGCCCATACTGCAGCATCAACACCCGCAGGAATAGGCATTTCCTTCGCTCTGATCAGAACCTTTTTTCCCTGACCGGGAGCAACGCGCCCCGTTCTAGCGACACCGCCACGCACTGGTTGTTGCACTGCTGGTCGTGCAATTATTTTTCTCACAGGACGAGAAACAGGGGCAGGTTTTACGGCAGCTCTTTGAGCTGATGAAGGCTTAGCAGGAGTGGGCCTGGACGGTTGACGTCCCTGAGCACGACCACCTCTACCTTGAGCAGATCTGGTTGCTATTCTTTTAGCAGGAACACTTCCCCGTTTTCTAGCAACACCACCACGTTCTCTAATCTCTTTATTAAGCTGCTTTTTTACCTCTTCTGGTTGTTCTTCCGGGTTTTCAGAACAAAAAACAAAAAAATTCATGCAACTGAGCATGCATAGTAAGATTTTTAGACTTTTCATTATCATCCCTTTTTTATAATAACATCCATTTTTATTTTTATTATTTCATAAATTATTACAAAAAAGCAATATTAAAATAAAAAACCGAGCTATTATTTTTTTAATAGCTCGGTTTTTTATTTTTTTCTATTTATCTGTTATTTGCTATTGTTCAAAAATATTGTTCAGATTTTTCTTGAGCTGCAGGCATCGGCCTTACGGTTCTAAGCAAGCCCTTACCTTCCTCTTCTGGCTCTAAAGCAACTTCTTGTCTTTCCGGTAAAAGAGGAGTTGCCAATTCTTCTTCCATTACCATTGGTTCTGTTTCTTGTTGTTGCTTTGCCAATGATTCTGACATTTTAGGGAGACCCCCAAATCGGATGCTCTGGTGTTCCAGCAATCGGACCCGGCTCTTGTTCTTCAGAACCCCAAATCGGATGCTCAGGAGTTCCTTCAATTGGGCCAGGCTCTTGTTCTTCAGAACCCCAAATCGGATGTTCTCCTGCCTTTGGAACTGGTGCAGTTATTGGCATTCCCCTAAGCATGCGATCGACCATTGATAATAACTCCTGTTGTTGAGATAAGCTTAATTTAGATTCATAGGCACCTTCTCTAACTTCTCTCGCTATGCGATTATACACATCAGCAACTGAGAACTGTCCTTTTTCACGAAGAGTATTTATATCACTCATAGCGGTATTTAACAATCCAATATCCAATGTTCTGCCAACAAAAAAGTGTTTTGCCAAGCCACCACTAAAATAAGTCATAATTTCATCATTAAGCATATTACGAGTCATTGCTGTTTCAGAAGGAGGCAATAACAATGGTTCTTCAGTTGATATAATTTCTGATCTTGTTCCTTTTAATAATGCATTTACTTCAGCAAGAAGATTTTGACGCTGGCTACCACTTAGTTTTGATTCTTTGTTAGCATTAACTGCTTTGATGATCAACTTCAGCGTATCATTTGCAGAAAGATCTGCTTGTTCACGTAATGGATTAATACGATTATACATAAGCATTAAAACGTCTGATTTAATATTATTCCCTTTAAAGAAGTTGAGTAAATCCCCTTCGCCAAACCAGAACTGTATTGATTGGCTTAGTTTGTCCGTAGGGAATGCAGACACTCCTCCTTGCTTACCAAGTCTTGCTTCTCTTGCTGCTTTTGCTGCTTCTGCTCGTTCTTCAGCAGTCATCCGAGTTTTTCTTTGTGGTGCTGTTGACGCTGTTACAGGGTTTCTTGGTAATGTTGCTGGTTTTTTAGCCGGAACCCCTGCTTTTCTTACACCTTCTGCCATCTCACCTTCTTTTGTCCCCATAGGGATAAGTCTTTGTGCGTCTTGTGCGATAACTTGGCTAGCAGTATTATATGTTTCTAGCTGAGCATCATTGAGCAAGCCAATCGCCGCTGATGCCTTGACCACGTTTAACGCGGATTGCGCTGCCTTTAATCCTTGAGATGTTCTTGCATCAGGATTCTTTTTCATATAAGTATTAAGAACAGTTAAATTTCTTGCTAAAGTCGGCCTTAATGCCTTTCCTTTAGCTGCAACTTGCGCTATGAAGGTCTTATATGATGCTTCTATTTGTGCTACATTTGCAACCGTTGCCCCAGTAGTTTTGATAAGCTTTCTCATCTCCGCCATATCTTTCGGCAATTGTTTTATTTGTTCTGCCGTTCTGACATCACTTTCAAAAAGGATATAATTGATTTTTCTTACTAAGGCGTTCAATTTATCACCTTCAGCCATTTGCATTTCAGCTGAGCCTTCTTCCATACGGGTAGCACCTTCTTCTGATACTTGCCCCTCTTGTTGTAATTTAGCTAGCCGAGCTTCTTTCGCTTTTCTTGCTATTTCTGCTCGTTCTTCTGTCGTCATCCGAACTTTTCTTTGTGGCGCCATCGCATAAAAAGCCGACGTACTCAACAATGCCAGCAGTGCTGTATATTTTAACAATTTCATACAACAATCCTTTCTTTTTTTGACAATATATACTTTTTACTACTATTATTATTTCAAAAATAATTACAAAAAAGCAATATATATGAAAAATATTGTCAAAAAAAGAATGCCTGGCTTCATTTTTATTCCTTGCTAACTGTATTATTGCTATTTGAATTAATAAGCGATTACTATAAAAAATGAAATATATAACGCACCTATAAGATAACTGAACATGCAAAGCGCGCTCGTCCTGAGCTAGTCGAAGAATTTGAGCGCGCATCCTTCAACAAGTTCAGGACGAGCGCAGCGAGGAAGTTTATCCTGAGTTTATCGAAGGAAGCGCGGCGAAGAATATAAATTGAGAAAATTAACTGATTTTTTAACCAAAAAAAAGGGGGATAATCATGAAATGGCATATATATCACGCATTTTTGGCATTTATTATAGGATATGCGATAAGTTCATCTGCAATAATCTACAGCTGTATTGTCACGTTTTTTAATGATAGCGCAAAACCGGTTCTTATTCTGGATTATCACAGCGCTATGGTAAAAACAAATCCTCCTGCAACCACGCCATTATCGTTGCCCTTAATTGCCAAGGGAACATCGCGACGTATAGGTAAATCAACTGAACATGCTCATTTTACCGTCTACACAAAACAACCAAAAGGTAATGGCTTTACTGCTATTTACGAAGTACAACAAAATGAATGTGGTAAAAATGGTAACCCTTACGTCACCTTATCTAACTTAAAAAACAAGACCGGGCAAACCAATCTTTTTACTATCACTGAATTGAGCGGTCAACACACCTCGATGGTACGTCAATTACCAAGCATGCAACGGGCTGACATTTACAAAGAAGAGCCACAAGGCTGTTCTGCTTGTGAAACTAAGTAGTTCAATCTAAAAAATCATTGAAAACAATGATCAGATAGCTGTTTTCCCGTTCCTCCTTCGCTAAAGCTTCGGAGGACATGTCGCCCTGCCGTGTCCGACATAGCCTTGGCGACGTCGGAAGTTTTTTTATTCTTATAAAAAAGTATCGAAGGGTGCATAATTCTTTAATCATCCTTCGATACTTTCTACTACGCTAAGAAGCTTCGTAGAACACTCAGGACGAACGGAACGGAATAATGGTTAATTCAGTATCATGCGAGTATTTTTAATAAAACTCGATATAAAAAGAACGCGCCACGCGCGTACTAAGTAAGTCCGTGGCATTTTTTATATTTTTTGCCTGAACCGCAACTGCATTCATCATTGCGGCCAATTTTTACATTGGCAGGTGATTGTTCAACTGAATCTGGCGAATCGCCAATTTCTTCAACAACTTCACCGGTATTAAAATGCAAATGATCCATTTCTTGCTCACGACGTTCTTCAAAAACACGCGCATCAAAATGCGCCATTTTCAGATGAAACACATGATGAACAATATCAAATCTGATATGGGTCATCATCTCTTTAAACATATCAAACGCTTCTCGTTTATATTCAATGAGCGGCGTTTTTTGCCCCCAACCACGTAGTCCTATTCCCTCTTTCAAATGATCAAGGTTGAGCATTTGCTGCTTCCACGCCTTATCAATAGTTTCAAGAACAAGCCATTTTTCAGCAGACTTCATTGCTCCTTCATTGTGCTGCTGATCTCTAAATTGCTCATACCGTGCAAGTAAAAAATTAATGAGGTCTTTAGTAAAAACTTCCGTGTTTGCATGGCTAATGCCCGCTTCTTTCAGATCGCTTTCTTTTAATCCCGTTAAATATTCAATTGCTTCATATACCCGGGTAATTTGCTCTGCAACAATCGCCCGTTGTGGCATATTGTATGCAATCAAATCTTCGATGATAATAACGATAAAATCGCGCATTAATTCATAAATACGCTGTTCTCCTTGCAATGCATCACGGCGGTAGTTATAGACAACAATCCGCTGCTGATTTAACACATCGTCGTATTCCAGTAAATGTTTACGCGTATCATAATTATGCTTTTCCACGCGTTCCTGTGCACGCTCAATACTGCGAGAAGCCATCTTGTGTTCAATAACTTCGTCTTCTTTCATCCCAAAAAACTGCATTTGGCGCTTTAAGGTATCTCCGCCAGAAAATATACGTACCAAATCATCTTCTAATGAAATATAAAAACGTGACTCACCGGGGTCTCCCTGGCGACCAGATCGACCACGCAGCTGATTATCGATCCGCCTACTTTCATGCCGTTCGGTGCCTAAAATATAAAGACCTCCCGCTGCCACTGATTCTGGTGTTAATTTTATATCAGTTCCGCGACCGGCCATATTTGTTGCGATGGTAATGCGTCCCGGTTCGCCTGCATGGGCAACAATTTGTGCTTCACGCTGATGTTGTTTTGCATTTAATACATCATGTGCTATACCATGTGATTGCAACACCGCACTGAGAAATTCTGACGTTTCTACGGCAATAGTACCAATTAACACTGGTTGACCGTTTTTATGTCGTTCTTTGATATCTTCAATAATTGCTTTATATTTAGCATCTTTTGTTAAAAAAATAAGATCCGGCTTATCCAAACGCATAACAGGCTTATTTGTCGGAATAGAAATAACCGCGAGGTTATAAATATTATGAAATTCTTCACTTTCTGTCGCTGCAGTACCGGTCATACCAGCTAATTTTTTATATAATCTGAAAAAATTTTGCAACGTAATGCTGGCAAGTGTTTGGCTTTCTTTTTCAATTTCAACACCCTCTTTTGCCTCAAGTGCTTGATGCAACCCATCACTGTACCGCCGACCAGGTAAAACACGTCCCGTAAATTCATCAACAATTAACACTTCGTTATCTTTGACAATATAATCAACATCGCGCTTGAACAACGCATGCGCTTTGAGTGATTGATTAATATGATGCAATAACAGCATATTTTCAATGGCAAACAAATTATCTACTTTGAACGCAGCTTCTACTTTATCAACCCCGGCTTCTGTTAATAAAGCGGTACGCATTTTTTCATCAACTTCAAAATCTTCATTTTTTTGTAAACGAGCAACAACTCGGTCTACATGAACATACAAATCGCTTACTTCCTCTGAAGAGCCTGAAATAATGAGTGGAGTCCGGGCTTCATCAATTAAAATAGAATCAACCTCGTCAACAATAGCGTATGCTAATTCACGTTGAGCAAGGTCTTCGTTTCTAAATTTCATATTATCACGCAAATAATCAAACCCGAGTTCATTATTTGTTGCGTATAAAATATCGGCATTATATGCATTTTTACGTTCTTGATCTGACATGGAATGCTGCAAGCACGCAACTTCCAAACCTAAAAGTGAGTAAATGGGCTTCATCCATTCTGAGTCACGGCGAGCTAAATAATCATTAACCGTCACCAAATGCGCACCTTTGCCAGCCAAAGCATTTAAATACAAAGGCAATGTGGCGGTTAAAGTTTTTCCTTCCCCGGTCTTCATTTCAGCAATTTTACCTTGATGCAGAACAATGCCCCCAATCAACTGCACATCAAAATGTCGCTGTCCCAATGTGCGCTTTGCTGCTTCACGCACTACCGCAAATGCTTCAGGCAATAATGAATCAAGACTTTTGCCTTCAGCTAATTGCGCCCGAAATTCAACGGTTTTTGCTCCCAGCTGCTCGTCGGTAAGTGCACTTACCATCGGTTCAAAGTCATTAATCTTTTTTACCAGAGGGCGCAGCTGCTTGAGCTGCCGTTCATTATTGGAACCAAATATTTTTGCAAGTATGCGAGCGATCATAAGCAATTCCCAATCAAAATATCATAAAATTATTATTTTTCAGGGTAACAAAAAAAGATTATTTGCTCAATGTACTTCAATAATCTTATTTTTTTTCTGCAATTTCATCCGCTGTATCTTCTCTTTTTTCTGAAGAAGATGTTTGGTCAGACTCTATAACAGTCCAACCTTCTAAAACAGAGTTATCTACCACACCAAGAATATCTTTCAGTTGATTTTGCAATGCTAAAGTCCTTTGTTGCGAACGCTCTGTTTGAGCCTTAATAAACGTCGCCAATATTGCTTGATCAAACTGATTCATCACTAACTGAAAATGCTTTAAACACCAATGAGCTATATCAACTCCATCAGTGCGGTTCGGCACCAACGCTATTGCCCTTTTAATGAAGCTTTCCCTACGGCCAACAAATGCTTTATCGTTTTCAAAACCAGGATATTTTTGATAGGCAGTAATTGCCTTAAGATAGCGATGAGAGATCTCTTGCCATTTAGATAATTCTTTGCATGCTTGCTCTGTAGTGGGTGGATATCCTACTTTTAAAAGGCCCGCATCGTCAGAAATATAATTGTTAACCGTATTGACGGCTGAAACATACTGAGAATCTACGTGTGTCTTAATATTATTTAGCCCTATTGCTGCCAATTTTGATACCAACTCTGCAGACGGCACATACCCTTGAGCATATAATGTAATCACGCTCGGATTGTCTGAAGTATATGCTTGTTGCGCACAGAACAATAAAATATACATCATCACTATTGTTTTTTTCATACGTACACACTTTCGTCAACAAATAAACAATTATTTTGCATAACGAGAGTGTATCATATGTACTGCAAAAAACAATTTAGTTTTCAAAAACTTTTATTCTGCAATTTATTATACTCTCTTTGTGCTGCTAGTTGAGCGCGCTCAATACACAGCTGATCTTGCAACGCTTCAATTTTTAATTGTCGTAGCCGCTCTTCTTCTTTTTGATACACTTCTTGTATATAACGAGCATCTAAAACAATACTGTTTTTTATCCATTCTAGAGATTTTAACAAGCCATTCGCGTAATATAAACGCTCATTATAACGATACGAAAGAGATTTAATTGCACGCTTTAAAGACGCGCTGTCATCATTCAAACCTTCAACATAAGAAATATAAGGATAACGCAAACCGCCATTGTTCCATATAATACACTGACATATATCATTAATCATTACATAATGATGATTCTGTGAATTAATAATACGCAATTCTGCATCATATTTTTTTTGCAGATCGGCTTCTTCACAAAAAACAACAAAATATGTTCTATGCTGAATCAGATACGCACTCAACAATCCCAAGTGTTGAATATAATGGTCAATTTTATCTACCAGCACACGCATGGTGTTAATGTATTTTGCTTCCTGATACGGTACTCTTCTATTGCCATGCTCTGCAATGCGTTTATGTAAAGCATCTGACAATGTACACAACACTCTGTTTGTATATATGATATCATCGATTGCAGAAAGAATCGGAATGCCTCTGTCAAACCACCAACGCGCTAAACTATACAACGCTGGTTCATACACCGTATCAAGAACAGCTGTAATATCATAAGAAGAAACAGGGTCAAATATATGTTGACAGGAAAGATTATGAAACCCTTTAAATGCGCTGAGGGTGCCATCTTCTGCAAAACGCAACGCGTGTTTATATTCACGTTCGGCTCGTTCAATTAATTGCGCATTAGTTTCATGAAAACACCATTCCAATAATTTATACGCGCCGATGCCGGCAGCTACTGTCGCTGCTGCTGCTCCTACATAATTCCATATATTATTTGATTGATCAGTTGAATGTAGATTTTGCTGAAGGGTTACAATCATTAACACGCATGATAAAATTGATTTATTTTTTTTATGCATACAAAACACCTTTATTGTTTCTCTCTCCCGTTCGTCCTGAGTGTTCTACGAAGCTTCTTAGCGTAGTAGAATGTATCGAAGGATGATAAAAATTTAATTATTCCACCCTTCGATACTTTTTTATATGAATAAAAAAACTCAGGGCGAACGGAAGTAAGGTAAAATTTTCACCAAAATCCATATCATTATCCATGATACCAAAAATAAAGGGCTTGTAAAAAGCCCCCATCAAATCGCATTATTGTGAATTCATTGCATTTTTTAATGTTTGATATAATGCATCTTCAACAAATTTAAGTGTCGAAGCAGCAATTTTACATTTAAACAAATAAATCTTATTTTCCTCTGAAGATTTGTCTATGATATCACAAAAATTCACTAAATGTTGTTGTTCATCTGGCAACATGATTGGCCAATAATAATGTTTCAAAAATGCTGCTATTTGAATGCCATGAGGATGAAAATAATAAGCACTCATTATTGTTACAATTTTACTTCTTAATCCTTGGGAAAAAAGCAAATCACTTGGATCTTGATCATTTTTACCCCTTTCATGCCACGTCGTTTTTTCTTTAATAAAATCTGTCAACGCATTCCTCGCCTCAAGACAACCAGGATTTTTTTTCACCCACCAATCAATATCATTATCATCGCAATAACAACAATAATTTATGTTTTCTCTATACTCTTCAGTTATACCCAATTCAGATAATATGTTTTCTACGCTTTCTGATTTTTGATATTCTTTTGGATATTTGTTTATTTTGTTAAGTAACTCATCAGAAATTATTACAGTATCAGCGGAATCCATTACTTGAAGATAATAGTTGTGTAAAAAAATACGTAATTGAGTTTTATGTTGATGTGATTCTGATTTTTCGGCAATCTCGCGACAAGCAGTCTGCATATCTTTAGTGCGTTGTGCATCGGAGCCTTCTCTCCATGCAGTTAAATTATTTTGCACCACTTCATATTTGAATCCATTTGCCTTAGAAAAACCTAACAATGCACATGATTTTAATAAATCAACATCCATAACATAAGCATTATATGATAGCAATAAACTTAAACCCATTATCATCTTTTTATTAATCATTTTCATGACAAACCTTCTCATTTTTGAACCTCTACTTTCCTTAAATTATCATACAATGAGTCTGCAATAAAGTTAACGGCACAGGCAGCAGCTACACATGAACGCAAATAAGTTTTTTTATCTTCAGAAGACCGGCGTATAAGATCATAAAAATTATTTACATGTTTTTGTTCTTTTTGAGACATAACGGGCAAATAATATTTTCTTAAAAACAGTGCTATTTCAATGCCTTGAGGATGAGAGTAATAAATACGACATATTTTTGTCACCTTGCTTCTTAATTTTTCAAAACGCTTATCGTTAATTGGATCACATCCTTTACTATCATCTTTATACCATTCTGTTTTTTCTTTAATAAAATTTTCTAATAACGTTCTTACCTTAACAAAACAAGTATTTTGTGACCACTGATCAGGATCTTTGCTCTTATTACCAAAAAAATAATCCGCATAATTTTTATCATCTACGGCAACACCTAATTTATACAGCAATCTACGTTCTTTATTTAATAATTTTTCTTTGTTTAATAATTTTTCAGAAATTATTAATTTATCAGTATCATCCATTATCGGTAAATAAAAATTTTGCAAAAAAATGTGCAATTTGACTTCATCCTTATACCCCTTGGGCAACTCAAAAATTTTACGATA
>Ga0070741_10009961_pt1 | contig 18174 bp, 17 predicted proteins | sample Coa_R1_4_FD_66440 | JGI IMG/M metagenome (GOLD analysis project Ga0070741, IMG submission 66440) | Surface soil microbial communities from Centralia Pennsylvania, which are recovering from an underground coalmine fire - Coalmine... | ecosystem: Environmental > Terrestrial > Soil > Unclassified ...
CCGCCTCGCGCATACGGAAATTTTCGGACCGGTCCTCAGCCTGGTCCATGCGGATTCGATTGACGAAGCCATCGATTTTGTGCGCCGCAGCCCCTTCGGCAATCAGGCCTCGCTCTTCACAACGAGCGGAGCGGCCGCGCGAAAATTCCGCTATGAAGCCCCGGCGGGCAATATTGGAATCAATATTGGCGTGGCCGCCCCGATGGCCTATTTCCCCTTCAGCGGATGGAAGGAAAGCTTTTTCGGCATCTTGCATGGACAGGGAAAAGACGCGGTGGAGTTCTACACCGAATCGAAAATCGTCATCGAGCGCTGGTCGCGGCGCGAAACGCGCAAGTTCTAGTCTCGGAAATCGCTCATGGCCACAAAACCTTCGCCGCCTCTCCAACTCCATGTAAGCGGGCAAATCGAGTGCGCGCAAACCCTCCCCTCCGCCTTTTACACCGATCCGCACATTCTGGAGATCGAGCGCGAGAAAATTTTCCGGCGCACGTGGCAGCTTGTGGGCACGCTCGATCAGCCTTGCGGAGAAGCCGCTGGCGCCAAACGGACCATTTCCGATCCGGAGACGTTCTTCACCGCCGATGTGGCGGGCGAGCCGGTGATTGTCGTGCGCGACAGAGAGGGCGTGCTGCGCGCCTTTAGCAACGTCTGCCGCCATCGCGCGGGCCCCATCGCGCTCGGCAGCGGCTGCAAAAACGTGCTGCGCTGCCGGTATCACGGGTGGACCTACACGCTCGATGGGCGTCTGATTGGCACTCCCGATGTGGGCGGCGTGGAATTTTTCGACCGCTCCGCCATGGGCATGGTTCCGTTGCGCTGCGAAGTGTGGGAGCGCTTCATTTTCGTGAATTTCGATGCGCAGGCCGCGCCGCTTTCGGCATTCCTCGGCGAAATCCCGCGGCGGGCGCGCGGATTTGACTTCACCGGCATCGAGCTCGCCGACCGCCGCGACTACATCATCCAGTGCAACTGGAAGGTGTACGTTGACAACTATCTCGAGGGCTACCACATTCCGATCGCCCATCCCGGATTGATGCGCGAAATCGACTATGCACAGTACCGGACCGAGACATTCCGCTATTACTCACAGCAGCTCGCGCCCATTCGCGCCGTCAAAGCCGGCGATGCGGGTGAACGCGCCTATGCGCCCGGGGCCGCGGCGCTGAAGGAAGCGCTCTACTTCTGGGTGTTTCCCAATCTGATGCTGAACATCTATCCCGATAATATTTCGACGAATCTCATCGTGCCGCTCGATCATCAAAAGACCCTCACCGTTTTCGAGTGGTTTTTTCACGGCGCCAAGTCCGCTGCCGTTCGCGAGCGCGTGGCCAAGGCCGTGGCCTTCTCGGATCAAGTGCAGCAAGAGGATATTCTGCTGTGCGAGCACGTGCAGCGCGGCTTGCGCTCGGCGACCTATGACCGCGGCCGGTATTCCGTAAAGCGCGAGAACGGCGTGCACCATTTTCACATGCTGCTTGGCGAGTTCCTCGGCGCCCAATAGCGGGCGCTTTGCCCTGGTCGTCCGGCCTTCGAATTCCTCCGCTTTGCAGATTCCGAACTTGCGCCTGCGTGTCCGGCGCCGGGATTGCTGCGTCCCCTCCAGGGAACTCCCGGCGCCACCGGCTCATCAGTGCGCCGGCGCTGGCGTTGAGGATGGCGCCGCAGGCGCGGCCGGCTGCTGGCCGTAGTCGAAACTCACCTTTGGCGCCTGACGAGCGCCTTCCTCCGTCTTGAAATACGCGTCGTTCCGGACGAACCCGCTCATGCTGGCCACAATCGTGTTGGGAAAGAGCTGGATGTACGTGTTGTAGTCCTGGACCGCTTCGTTGTAACGGCGGCGCTCGACGGCGATGCGGTTCTCCGTCCCCGCGAGCTCATCCTGCAACCGAAGGAAGTTCTCGTTGGACTTCAACTGCGGATAGTTTTCCACCACCACGAGCAGGCGGCCCAGCGCCGAATCGAGGCGGCCATTGGCGGCGATTTTTTCCGAAGGTGTCCGCGCGTTGAGCAGTTCGGACCGGGCTTTGGCGATATCCCCGAAAACGATTTGCTCCTGCTTCGCGTAGCCTTTCACCGTTTCGACCAGGTTGGGAACGAGATCGGCGCGGCGCTGCAGAACCACATCCACCTGGGACCACGCGGCGTTGACGGCTTCGCGTTTTACCGCCATTTGATTGCGCCGGCTCACAAACGAACTGCCCGCCAGCAGTGCGACCAACAGCAGGCCCGCAAGAACCGCTAGAACTGCTTTCATGGCTTGCCTCCCAAAGAGAGAGTATCGAGAAATCGGAAATCCACGAAATCGGTTGGCTCCGGCCGGCAACTTCGGCCTCTGGCCGTCCTCCCGGTCTGCGGATCGGCCACGCAAAGCACCACTCGCTCGCCCCATGTGCCGCTACACAGGTTGGTTCCGGTAACGACTTTGTGCCTCATGGGACGGCGCGCTGCCATTGGCGTTTGGGGGCGTGGCGATCGAGGGCGGCGGTAAGCTGCTCGATGGCGCGAAGGTAAGCGCCATAGGCGGCGACAATATCCACGTTCGGTCCATTCTCGCGGATCTCCAGACCCAGCTCGAAAGCTTTGGCGTCGGCCGCGGATCGTTCCGCGACGCGCGCGAAGACGGCCCGCGCGCTGCCCGGGGGCTCTTCGCCGAGAGCAATCAGCGCATGGCGCGCAAGCGTCGTGGCGCTCGAAATGGATCTCGCCAAGACCGCGCGGAGCCTCTTCTCGTCGTGCGCCGAAAGCAGAAATTGCTGGCGCAATTTCAAAAGCATGGTCCGAAGTTCATGCTCGACCTGGATCCGGTGAAGATTGGTCGGAACGTGAATGCCCGCCACCACGTCCTTGCCAAACAGCACGCGGTGATCGCGCTGGATGTCCAGGAGTTCGATGGCGAAAACGTCGGCCGCCGAGCGCAGCTCGCTTTCCGTGAAGAAAAGCGGGGAAGGCTCGAGCTGTTCGTTCGTCCACCAGTTCACCGCTGGCGCGATGCGATTGAGTTCCGCCCCGGAGAGAGAAACCAGCGTGCACAGCAGATTCAGGTCCGACTTCCCCTCGCGATGCTCGCCGCGTGCGGCCGATCCGTATAGAAGCACCGATTCCAGATTCGTGCCAGCCGCATCCTTAAGCCGGCCGACAAGTCCCGCCAGTTTTGTCTCGATTGGCTGCATCCTGCCTCGCTTCCGGTCGCCGTGGTTTACCAGCCCCCGCTGGCTCCGCCGCCTCCGCTGCTGCCGCCCCCAAATCCGCCGAAGCCTCCGCCGCCCGACCATCCGCCCGAGCCGCCGCCGAAACCTCCGCCAAAACCGCCGCCCCATCCGCGGCCCCGTCCTGAACCGGAGGAAAGACCCCAGAGCAGCGGCCAGATCCACCAGCCGCTTCCCCCGCCGCGCCCTCCCCGCGAAAGCAGCGAAAAAACCAGAAGGATAACAAGGATAGAGAAAATGCTGATGCCGCCGCCATCGTGCGATTCCCGCCTCCCAGCCCGCTCGGGGGGACGCCCGGAAAGCGAGACCCCATGCGCGTCAGCCACATATTTCGCCAGTTGCCACGCGGCCAGTTCGACCCCGGCGCCGTAATTCCCGGCGCGAAGCAGCGGAACCATGGCGCGGCCCGCATCACCCGCGCGCGCATCGTTGATAACCGGCTCGAGGCCGTATCCCACCTCAATGCGATACTTGCGCTCGCGCGGCGCCAGCAGGAGCAGAACCCCTTCGTCATTTTTCTTGTTGCCGATGCCGAGCTGCTTGTAGAGATCCGCGCCATATGAATCGATATCTTCGCCGTCCAGCGAGCGAACCGTCACGATGCCCATCTGCACGCCCGTCTTCTGTTCGAGTTCCGTGCAAAGGGCTTCGAGACGCGCCCTCGTGGCCGAATCAAGTACCCCCGCGTTGTCGGTGACGTAGCCCGTCGGATGAATTTTCTTGATCTCGTCCGCGCGCGAGGACCCGCCGGCGCACAATGCGCCGCACACAGCGAGAACGAAGGTGAACACCAGACCGGGCGTGCGCGGCCGGCACCTTGCGCGCGACGCCGGTCCGCGCGCCGCGAAACCCCGCGAAGCCAGCGGGCCAGGTTGAGACAGGGCTGCAAGCACGCCACTAGATTGTACGCAGGATCGCCGTCGGGATTTCAGATTTTGGGGAGCAAAGCTCGGTTACCGGACCGACAGCAACCGCGCGCCGCCCCTTGGCCGCTGCCGCGCCCAGCGCCAATGTGCTGCGCCGGCATCCCGCGATGGCGATGCGAAGCGCGCAACTTGCTGAACTGCCGCGAGATAATAACCATTCAGGTCCGCCGCCGCTCCCGCCGGGACGCCGGAACCGAAACTGGCACTCGCGCAATGGCGAAAGCACCGCTCGGCGGCTGGACTCGGTGGCGCTCGAGACTGTCGGCGGTGAGAGGCTGAAACCGAACCCACTCGCCGCGCCCCGGCCCGTCTCAACGAGGCAAAATTTCCGTGTAGTTGCTGTAGATTTCGTCGGCCTGCGTGTGGTGGGCGAACAGAAAAAGAATTTTCGAGTGCGAATGCATCGAAAAATGCCGCGGAAACCACAGGCCGTTCTGGACCGGCATTTTCTCCAGCTCGAATTCCGTATCCGGTTCGACGCGCGCGATGAAACCGCCGATCGTGACGGGCCGAATGACGTCCGCCTCGACCTTCACCCACTGCCCGGATTGCTTGTCGATCCAGAGCGACCCCTTCATCCCCGTGAGAACTTGCGCGTCCATGTTCGGCGGCTGGTAGCCCGGCCGCGGTGTCGCCTGCAGGACGTACACATCATAGGCGCCCAGCTTCCCTTCGCCGGTCATCGAAAAATTGAAAGCCCGCGCCAGTTGCTGCAGGAGGATGTGATCGCGCTCCCGCCCTTTCTGGAAGGCATCGATGCGCTTGCGGCGCCGGTCCGGTGATTCGCGCTTGCGCTCCGCGATCACTTTTTCGAGTTTTTGCTCCTCCAGAGCGTCCGCTTCGGGGGAGAGCGGAACGCCATTGACGGCGATCAGTCGCGCATAGCGCGACCCTTCAATCATCAGTTCGCGATACGTTTTCGAGCCGCCAGAGGCATCCCGGTCTTCCTCGTCGAAATCGAAATGCGCGAGGGCGCGCCAATCGGCTTCGTTCGCTTCGACGGACCGCTCGATGATCCCGGAGATGTCGTCGGTCGCGGAGGAGGGCGAAGGAAGCATCAGCGGAACAGCCACGGCCACAAAACAGCCCGCAAACTGCAATGCCCGGCCCCACATAGTACCCTTCCAGTATAACTCGCCGCCGCCATCCAGGCTCACTTGCCCGGCCTGGCCCCATGCCCAAGTCCTCGCCGCAACAACCGAAAACACCATCCCGCTACAGGCTTGAAAAAACTGCACCGGCCCTCGTTCCGCCGCGGCCTGCCGAGTCGAACGGGAGAATTCCGGAAACCACCAGGATGCTTACCCATGCCTGAAAACTCTCCAAAAGCAGCACCCAAGCAAATGCGCTGTGGAAGAGGCAGAAATATCCCTTCAGTCCAAGCACTTGAGGCAAGGGGAGCCGCGCCACGGCGAGAAGAGGGGAGACTAAGCTTGTAACGGCGGTGAGTCAGTTCCTCAAGGAGTATGAAGTCATAAAACAAGATGGAGACCCGGACCATCCACTTGCCCAACCTCATATATCGTGACTGAAGATAGGTTGAACTAAAGACGGAAAGACGGGTTCCGAGACCGTAATCCCGTCCTAAACGGGCGGCACGGACGAATCATCCGCGCCAACGGCATTGAGAATCCGAGCCCCGGTCTTGCAACTGGTTCTAACTGCTCTTGCGATTCAGCAGCGCGAGTACCAGGATATTGATGCAGTGGAAAGCGCCTGCCAAATCTGGATATTTAGTCGGCCGGCAAGCGGGGCCAGCCGCGGAAATCAACCCCCTTCCCAACTAGAACACGTTGCAAGAACCCCTTCCCGCCCCGTAACCCACCGAATCTGTTGGGCATCCCAAGAGTCTTGCGACTGCTTTCCATCTCACCATTTTCCACAGCCCATTCGAATGAACTAACTCGGCAACAACACTTCCTATTGACAGAGAGTAAACACTGTGCTATCCTCGCCCCGTTTACGGTCGCTACCTTGGCGCCGTGCGAAGCCGAAGCGGCGGGCCGGCCTGCGGAACCGCAGGCCATCCGGTCAACCGGCCCAGCGCAAGACTTCCAGAATCCCGCCCATGGGATTGACCTGCCGACGGCAGGCCCCCTCCGCGATTTCCTGAAGTTCGCTCGCCGCTCGCCACCCGCCGCCCGCCGCGAAAAACCATGACCACCAAACGCTCCGCCGATTCCACTAAACTCTGTCTCTTCTCTTATTCCGATGGACGCCGCTGCCGCATGCTGCGTTCCGCCCTGCACCCTTCCCTCTGCCACTACCACGCCCGCATCGAGCAGCAATATCTCGAAGCCCGGCAACTCGGTCAGGAACTCTCCTCTACCCTCACCGGCCACTTCCATACCGCCGCCGATATCAACCATGTCCTCGGCAAGATCTTTGCCGCCTTGGCCCAGCGCCGCATCAGCAGGCGCACCGCCGCCACCCTCATCTGGGCCTGCCAGGTCATGCTGCAATCTCTCCCGGAGCTGAAAGCCGAAACGAAATTCCGCTATGCCTATGACACTTGGTCCAGGCTGATTGACCGCGCTCGCCCCATCTCCCCGCCGCCCGACCCGTTCAACTCCGCTCCTCCCAGCGCCACTCCTTCGCCATCCCGGGATTCGTGCGGCAACACCAAGCCCTCCTGTAGCCCGTCTTCGGACCGGCCACGGCCGGCATCATCACCCACCGCCTCGCCGCGGCCAGAGCACAGGCCCATTCCACAGGATGCCGCAGAACAGGAGCCCGAACTCGCTTCAATCTCGTAAGCAGCGCGCTGTAATGGCCAACCGACCCTGCTTCAAATCCCCAGCGCTACCCGTCCGCCCACTCACCTTCTCGTTGCCGCCCGCACTCCCCAATTCCATCTCCCAAGCCGCTCCAGCCGCACTTCCGGACGCAAAACCAATCGCGCCTCGCCGCTCGCCAGTCATCCGGCACGTCGCCGAACCGCGCTCCCGCGCCACCGCCACCCGCTGCTCGCCACTAAGCCTTTTACAATCCGCACTTACAAAATTCCACGGTGTGCCTCCCCCGCGCACTCCCCTCAACTTCCCTCCCATACTCTCGAAACTCGATTTATCATACGAAACGTGATCCCGGCGGAATACAAAGTGCGCGATCTCCGGATTGCGCCCGCGGCCGTGCTGGCGCCCATGGCGGGCGTCACGGATACCCTTTTCCGGCGAGTCATTCGCGGCCTCGGCGGGTGCGGCCTGCTCATGACCGAGTTCACCAGCTCCGAGGGCATCACCCGGAGCGCCGCCAAAACGCTCCGCTATCTCTACTTCCAGGAGGATGAGCATCCCATCGCCGCGCAGTTGTTTGGCGCAAATCCAGCCGTCATGGCGGAAGCCGCGCGCATGGTCGAAGCTCTCGGCTACGACGCCGTGGACATCAACCTCGGCTGCCCGGCGAAAAAAGTAGTGAAGTGCGGCGGCTCAGGTCTCTTGCGGGATTTGCCCCTGCTCGAACAGATTCTCCGTGCCGTGCGCGCCTCCGTAAAGATTCCCCTGACCATCAAGCTGCGGGCCGGATGGGACGAAAAGTCCATCGTGGCGGTCGAAGTCGCGAAACTGGCGGAAGCCATCGGCGTCGAAGCCGTCGCCGTGCATCCCCGCACGCGCATGCAGGGATACACTGGCAAAGCGGATTGGCGCATCATCGCTGCGGTCAAGCAAGCCGTGAAGATGCCGGTGATCGGGAACGGCGACATCAACTCGCCGGAGGATGCCGCCCGCATGGTGGCCGAAACCGGCTGCGATGCCGTCATGATTGGACGCGCCGCGGCGACCAACCCTTGGATTTTCCGCCAGATGCAGCAATACGCCGTCAGTGGCCGGTACGACACCCCGACGGAACAGGACCGCCACCGGTTACTCACAGACTACTATCGCCAAATAAATGATTCCCGCGCCCCCGACGCTATGGGAAAAATGAAACAGTTCGCCTGCTGGTTCACTCATGGCGTGGGAAACGGCAGCGAGCTTCGCAGAATTGTTCATTCGGCGCGAACGCCCAGTGAAGTTCTCGAAAGCGTCGAACGCTTTTTCGAGAGCCGCGCCACACAGCCGGCCGCCGAAGCGGCAGGCTAGCTGCGTGACCGGGGGGTCACGAGAAAACAGAGGACCCGGCCCATGGTCCCTTTGCCTGGTGCAACGACCCAGACGCTGTCCAATCTCGCTCAGGGCAAGCAGCGCTCGGAACGCCGGATTTCCGTGCGCCTGCCCTTGAAGGTGCGGGGGAAAGACTCCCGCGGCTTCGCCTTCGAGGAAGAAACCTCCAGCGAAAATCTTTGCCGCAATGGAGCTGCCTTTCTCACGCGCTTCGATCTCGCCATCGGCTCCAATCTCGAGATTCGCATTCCCTTCTCGAACTACGCCGCGCGCCGCGCGGAATCGGACTTCGCCACCCAGGGTCGCGTCGTCCATGTAAGCGGCGCGGCCGAGGGCGAGCATCTCGTCGGCGTCCAATTCACCGGCCCCCGCTTTCAGCGCGTCTTCCGCTCGGAATCCGCCGCCTAGCCCCGCGCCAATAGGCGCGCTCGCCGCCGGGGACCATACCTTCAGCGCCCGTCACGGTCGGCACCCGGTCAGGCCCGGCCCCGATCCTCCGAGCCCGGCCCCCGGTCCTCGGAACCCGGCCCTCGATCCTCGGAACCCGGCCCCCGGGAGGCCCTCACGGTAACCATTTGGTCGTAGGCCGCCCGCCGCGTGATCCCGCGCTCCCTGGCGGCGAGCTTGAGAGCTTCTTTGCGGTCGAGCCTGGCCTGGCGCATCAGTTCGTCAACGCGTTCCGCGAGGCTCTGCGAGGATTCGCCGGCGCGGTCGGGTTCGGCGTGGTCAGGCGGAGCGACGACGAGAGTGATTTCGCCGCGCGCGGGACGCTCGGCGAGAGACGCGGCGAGTTCGGAGAGGCGGCCATGCCGAAACTCCTCGTGGATCTTGGTGACTTCGCGGGCGAGGCAGGCGTGGCGGTCACCGAGAATTTCGCGAGCGTCGGCGATGGTTTCCTCGATGCGGTGAGGCGCTTCGTAAAAGATGATGGTGCGGTCTTCAATGCGGAGGCGCTCGAGCGCGCGGCGGCGTTCACCGTTGCGGGCGGGGAGAAAACCGGCAAAGAGAAATTCCTGATTGGGCATGCCGGAAGCGCCGAGCGCGGCGAGAGCGGCGGAAGGTCCGGGAATGGGCACCACGGGAATGCGATGGCGGATGCAAAGGGAGACCAGGCGATGGCCGGGGTCGGAGACAAGGGGCATGCCGGCGTCGCTGACGAGAGCGATTTTTGCGCCTTGTTCGAGCGAAAGTACGATTTCGGGAGCGCGAGTGAGTTCGTTGTGCTCGTGGTAGCTCACCAGTGGCTTGTGAATGTCGTAGTGGGTGAGAAGCTTTTGCGTGTGGCGGGTGTCCTCGCAGGCGATCTGATCGACTTCCTTGAGGATGCGGAGGGCGCGGAGAGTGATGTCCTCGAGATTGCCGATGGGAGTGCCGACAAGATAGAGGCAGCCGGTGGCGCCGGACGAGGAGTCGCGCATGTGAGGTTCCGCGTGATAGGCGGACTTGGAGACCACGGGTCGAGTGTAGCACGCGAGCGGCGAGAGTCAGCCGGGAAGGGATACAGGGAAAGCCAGTGATTTTCGACAGTTGAAAATTCGAAGGAAGGAAGAAGCGCGAGCCACGAAATTTGAGGATCGAATTGAGGATCGAAGCGGATTCGAAGAGCGAGTGGGAAAGCAAGGGGAGTTGTGCCGCGCCCTAGCAATCCGAGAGAGTGAGGGAGAGCAAAGGGCGCGTGTTATACTTTCGCGTTTGCGAGAGCGCAGGAGGTTGGCAGTGCCACTGTACGAATACGAGTGCCAGAAGTGCGGCCGGCACACCGAGAAAATCGAAAACGTTTCGGGGCCGCATTTGAAGAAGTGCCCGCATTGCGGAGGGAAGCTGGAGCGGCTGCTGTCGTCGCCGGCGATTCAGTTCAAGGGATCGGGCTGGTATGTGACGGACTACGCGGGGAAGAGCGCGAAAACGGAGCCGGTGAAGAGCGAGTCGAGCGCGAAGGATGGAGCGGGGAAAGAAACGAGCAGCAAGGAGAGCACCGCGAAGGAAGCGGTGGCGAGCGACGGCGGCAAAGAGAAAAAAACGAAGAAGTAGGGTGAGAGCCGGAAGCAAGAGCGAAACTGGAAAAGCGAAAGCTCCGGCTGAATCGAACGACATCGAGCGACTCTGGGTAATCCACTGCATTGACAAGGCGCTGAGGAAGCGGCTACTGTCGAGGCGATGGCTGCCAATCCGCTGAAATTCCCTTGCACATGACCACATCACCTGTTGCCGCCGGCGCGAACCTATCGGGACGAAGCAGCGCGAATCCCGCGGGCGCGGCGAAGAGAGTGCGGAAGGCCGTGCTGCCGGCGGCGGGACTGGGCACGCGCTTTCTGCCGGCGACCAAAGCACAACCGAAAGAGATGATCGCGGTGGTGGACAAGCCGCAGATTCAGTACGTGGTGGAAGAGTGCGTGGTTTCGGGAATCGAGCACATCATCATCGTGACAGGGCGCGGGAAAAATTCGATCGAAGATCATTTCGATTACGCGCCGGACCTCGAGCATTTTCTGGAAGAGCGCGGGAAGAAGGAACAACTGGCGCTGGTGCGGCGCATCGGAGAAATGGTGAAGGTGAGCTACACGCGGCAGAAGGAGCCGCTGGGGCTGGGGCACGCGGTGCTGGTAGCGAAGGATCTGGTGGGCGATGAGCCGTTCGCGGTGCTGCTCGGGGACGTGCTGATTCCGGGCGAGAATCCGGCGACGAAGCAACTGATGGAGGTGTATCGGCAGACGGGGCTTGGGGCGATTGCGGTGGAGGAAGTTCCGCGGGAGAAGACGCATTTGTACGGAATCGTGGCGGGGGAGCCGGCGCGAAACGCGAAATTTGGGGACGGCCTGCTGCGGGTTACGGATTTGGTGGAAAAGCCGAAGCCGGAAGAGGCGCCATCGAATCTGGCGATTACAGGACGGTATGTGCTGCCGCCGGAAATTTTCGGGTGCCTGGAGCGCACGAAGCCGGGCGCGGGAAACGAGATTCAGCTAACGGATGCGATGCGGATTCTGGCGCGGGAATGCGGGCTGTATGCGTACACCTATGACGGGGTTTCGTATGACGCGGGGGACAAGCTCGGATACTTGAAGGCGACGGTGGAGATTGCGCTGCGGAATCCGGATTTGGGGAATGCGTTCCGGGAGTATTTGAAGACGCTGAAGCTGTAAAATGAAACGTGTGATTCGCGATCTGCCGGGTTGAGAAGAGCGAAAGGCAGATTGACAAGCGGCGACGGACGCGCGCCGCAGCATAGAAAGCCAGAGGGCGCGAGGCGCACGAACGAATCACCGGATTTGCGGCACCGAAATACGGGCTGCGACCGCCTTCGGAAGGAGAGATTTGGAGCACAACGTGTCAAAGGCGCGGATTTTAGGGATTGAGTCGTCGTGCGACGAAACGGCGGCGGCGGTGGTGGCGGACGGACGCGAGATCTTGTCGAGCGTGGTGGCTTCGCAGATTGACGTGCACCGGAAGTATGGCGGAGTGGTGCCGGAGCTGGCCTCGCGGGAACATTTGCGGCAAATCGTGCCGGTGGTGCGGGAAGCGGTGGCGCAGGCGGGAATGCAGATGGGCGATGTGGACGCGATCGGCGTGACGCAGGGGCCAGGGCTGGTGGGAGCGCTGCTGGTGGGGATTACGTATGGGAAGACGCTGGCCGCGGCGCTGGGAAAGCCGCTGGTACCGGTGAATCATTTGGCGGGCCATGTCCATGCGGTCTTTCTCGAGGCGCACAAGGAGGGGCGGATCGCGAAGCTGCCCGCGGTATGCCTGATCGTTTCGGGCGGGCACACGGTTTTGTACGAGGTGAGGCAGAAGACGGCGACCCCATACGACGAGGGCGGAGAACTCGAGTACCGGAAGATGGGGCAGACGCGCGACGACGCGGCGGGGGAAGCCTACGACAAAGTGGCGAAACTGCTCGCGCTGGGGTACCCGGGCGGGCCGATTCTGGACCGGCTAGCGGCGGCGGCCGACAACGCGGCAGCTCCGGTGAAGTTTGGAGCCATCAAGACGCGAGGGAATCCGCTGGATTTCAGCTTCAGCGGGCTGAAGACGGCGGTGCTCTATCATGTGCGCGAGCGCGAGGATTACAAGGAGGAGATCGCGGCGCGACAGGCGGCGCTGGAGCGGGGCGAGAGGAAATTCGAGCAATTGCTGCCGCTGTGTTCGCCGGCGACGCTAGGGTTGGTGCGGGAGTTCCAGAACACCGTGGTGGATGATTTGGTGGAACGGACGCTGGCGGCGGCGGAGCTGTCAGGGGCGGAATCGGTGTTGGTCTCGGGCGGGGTTGCGGCCAATTCGCAATTGCGAAAGGCATTCGAGGAGCGCGGGGCCGCGGCAGGGTTGCGGGTGTTCTTTCCGAGCCGGCCGCTTTCGACGGACAACGCGGCGATGATCGCAGCGGCGGCCTATCCGCGGCTCCGCGCGGGCGTGCTGGCGGACGCGGGATTGAACGCGGACCCGAGCCTGGCGCTGGCGTAATTCCTTCGGATCAACGGAACTAATCCTTTCACATTATTGAAGGGGACAGTGGCGGCGGCTAGAGTCGCGCTACTTTGTCGGAGCCTGCCCGGCACAGGGTACGGGCGCAGAAGAAGCAAAGCATCACCATAAAGATGGAGGCTCGGCGGCGCGAATCCGCCGGGCGGAGCATTCAAACGAAGGCGCGGAAGGTGCTAGCGCGCCGCGGAGAATGACACATGCGCAGAGTCAAGCGGTGGAATGCGGCAAGTGCACTGCTGTTTGCGGGAGCATTGGTGCTGGCGCGGGCGGGAGCGGCGCAGAGCAACTATGGGGTGATTTCCGGAAGCGTGCGGGACCCGCAGCATCTGGCGATTGCGGGCGCGGAGGTGGAGCTGCGGGCGGCCAGCACGGGAGCGGTGCGGCACGTGGCGACGAATCAACAAGGGCTTTTCGAAGCGCCGGGATTATTGCCGGATGAATATGAGGTCAAGACGACGGCGGCGGGATTCGGATTGGAGAAGCAAACGGTTCGGCTGGAAGTAGGGCAAAAGCTGGCGATCGACATCACGTTGACGGTGGGGACGGTGACGCAGGGAGTGCAGGTGACGGCCGGGAGCGAGGTGCTGCGGACGGCGGATGCGAGCGTGGGCGAGGTGGTCGAACCGCAGTCCATCAGCCAATTGCCGTTGAACGGGCGGATGCTGATTGACCTGGTGCTCACAGTTCCGGGAGCGCACGTGGGGTTTGGCGCGCAGACGGGCCAGACGAATCCGCTTTACTGGAGGCCGGGGCAGCGGTCGGCGGTGGTGATTGGTGGAAGCCGGCCCAACGCGAATTTCTTTTTGCTGGACGGCGCGACGAACACGGATCCGACGTTCAATACGCAGAATTTGAGCCCCTCGCCGGATGCCGTGCGGGAGTTTCAGGTGGAGACGAGCAGTTACACGGCGGACATGGGAGGAGCGGGCGGCGGGCAGATCAACATCGTGACGCATTCGGGTTCGGGACAGTATCACGGGACGGTATATGAGTTTTTGCGGAACGGAGCGCTGGACGCGAGCACGTTCGGGTCGATGGGGAACAATCACCTGGTGCAGAACAATTTTGGAGCGTCACTGGGCGGGCCGGTGACGCGGAAGAGCACGTTCTTTTTTGTGAATTACGAGGGGCTGCGGCTATCGCAGGCGGATGCGCAGATTCTGACGGTGCCGACGCGGGATGAGCTGCAGGGCGACTTCAGCATGAGCAGCGTGAAGATTTACGATCCCACGACGGCGGTGGCGAATCCGAATTACGATCCGAGCAAGCCGACGGGGCCGAACAATTTTCCGTACACGCGTTCGCAATTTCCGAACAACCAGATTCCCGCGGACCGGATCAACCAGCAACTGGAGAATTTTCTGTTGCAGTACGTGCCGGCGCCGAACATGGATATGATGGGCAGCGGAGCGGACTCGAACAACTACCTGGACATCCGGAACGAGACGCACTTCCAGGATCAGGGGACGCTCCGGATTGACCACAATTTCGCGGGGGGCGACACGCTGTTCGGGCGGTACAGCATCGGGCAGGAAAGCGGGTTTTCGCCGAGCAGCGGCACGACTTCAACGACGGAAAATCTGCCGGGATTCGGAGCGAACTTCGACAACCGCTCGCAGCAGGCGGTGATCAGCTGGAATCATATTTTCGCGGCGAATAAAGTGAACACGGGTTCGGTCGCGGTTTCGCGGCTTTCGATGGACCGAACATCGCAGAACGACGGAGTGAACGACATTGTCGGGGCGCTGGGGATACAGGGAATCGGATTTGGCGGGCAAGGGGCCTGGGGAGCGCCGTGGTTCGCGGTGCAGGGATACACGGGAATCGGGGATACGTACGCGGCGACACCGATGCATGCCTGGGACACGATGTATGAGATTCGCGATGCGTACGCGTGGCAGCGCGGGAGGCACGGGATCAAATTCGGCGGGGACTTTCACTGGTACACATGGCCGATGTGGGGCTTTTTCCAGAATCGCGGGTACTACCAATTTACGAATGGATATACGACGGAATTCGGATTCAACGACGGGAGCGGCTCGGGGCTGGCGAGCTTGCTGCTGAGCCTGCCGGCGGTGAAGCAGCGGCAGGCGGGGATTCCGCAAATGAATTTGCGGAATTGGGGCTGGGACGGCTTTGTGGAAGACAGCTGGCAGGCGACACCGAACACGACCATCAACGCCGGGTTGCGGTATGAATATTCGAGTCCGCTCTACGACAAGGACAATACGAACACGAATCTGATTTTCAATAACGGGGTGCCGTCCGTGTTTGTTGGCGGACAGAACGGGTATCCGAAAGGGCTGATGTACGCGAACACGCATAATTTCGCGCCGCGGCTGGGGATTGCCCGGAATCTGCCGAGCCGGGGTTTGGTGCTGCATGCGGCGTACGGAATTTTCTTCACACCGGTGGATCAGAATACGTGGTGCAATCAGCGGCACAACGTGCCGTATGTTTTTCCGGAAACGCAGCAAGCGGATAATTTCACGCCGCCGGCGTCGCTCTTTGCGAGCGGGCTGAATTTTGGGACGCCGGTGCTGGGGACGGGGGCGCTGCCTGCGACGACGGTGAGCTTCACGGCATTCGACCCGCACGCGCCGGCGCAATACGTGCAGCAGTGGAACACTTCGATCCAGAAGAGCCTGGGGCGGAACACGTCGCTGGAGGCCGGGTACATCGGGTCGCGGGGATTCCATCTGCAGAGAGCGCATTTGATCAACAACGCGGTGCCGGGTCCGGGGCCGCTGGGGCCACGGCGGCCGTTCAAGACGCTGACGTTCGTGCCGGACACGACGCTGCCGCCGGGGAGCACGAATGCGGTGATTCAGAGCCTGACGTTTCCCGTGAGCACGATCAATCTGCTGGAGAACAGCGCGCAGAGCTGGTACGACGCGGGTTACATCAATCTGCGGCGGCACTATTCGCACGGGCTGAGCATTCTGGCGAACTACACACTGGCGAAGAATCTGACGAACGCGCCGGATTTCCGGTCGGCGATGGATGAAGCCTCGATTCCGCAGAACAACAGCGACTTGAACGCGGAGAAAGGGCCGGGGTGCGACGTGCGGCACCGGTTCGCGCTGAGCACGGTGTACGACATTCCGGCGTACCGGAGAGCCGAGTGGATGCGGATGGCGACGCAGAACTGGCATCTTTCGGCGATTTATCAGATCCAGACGGGGATGCCGTTCACGATTTCGGTGTTCGGGGACACGGCGAATGCAGGGACGGTGCTGGGCGAGAATCCGATACGGGCGAATGTCACGGGGCAGCCGGTGTTTGGACCGGGGACGCATACGGCGGACGAATGGTTCAATCCGGCGGCATTTTCCGCGCCGCCGGCGTTCACGTTCGGGAATGCAGGGCGGAACTCGGTGTACGGGCCGGGACTGCAGACAATGGATTTGGCCGTGGCGCGGTCCTTCAGCATCACGGAGAAGGCGAGCTTCCAGTTTCGCGCGGAAGCGTTCAATGCGCTGAACAAGACAAACCTGGGTACGCCGAACCGGTTTGTGAACGAGCCGCAGTTCGGAACGATCACGATGGCGATGACGCCGGGGCGGGAGATTCAGCTGAGCGCGCGGATTTCGTTTTAAGGCCGCATGCGGAGAGAGAGCATTGCGCGGCACGCCGCGGAGCCGGACACAAGAGCGAGCCGGCGGAAGCGGATTCGATAAAGGGAAAAGGACGCCGAGCCCTCGCCGGAAAACGCAAGGCGGAAGACTCCGCGCGAGCATCGCTGGAGCTTGACGCACGGCTAGCCGCGAAGTTTTGCAAACCAAACAACCCGCCGAAGCGGGCCGGAAGGACGGCCGGGAAGGCCGAAGGCCCTAGCTCCAACCGGACGCGATTATAATCTGCGGCGATGCCCGAGAGCCTGGGTGAAGCTGTGCAATTTGTGTGGGCGAGCGATGCGTCGCTGCTGGTGTCGTTTGGCGAGCGCATTAGCGCCGAGACGAACGAGCGCGTGCGGAGGCTGCTGCGTCTGCTGGAGGCGGAGCCCATCGCGGGGCTGCGGAACGTGCATCCGGCGTACTGCTCCTTGTTGATCGTTTTCGATGCGCTGCGGATGCGGCACGCGGAATTACAGGAGCGCGTGACGGAGTATCTGGAGCGCGCGGAAACAGCGGAAGTGCCGGAGCCGCGCGAGATCGAAATTCCGGTGTGCTACGGCGGAGAATTCGGGCCGGACCTCGAGGAAGTGGCCGCGCTGCACGAGCTGACGGCGAGGCAAGTGATCGAAGCGCACTGTTCGAGGAGCTATCGGGTGTATTTTTTGGGATTTGTTCCGGGTTTCGCGTATTTGGGCGAGTTGCCGCGAGAATTGGTGACGCCGCGGCTGGGGGCGCCGCGGAAGAAAGTGGCGCCGGGAAGCGTGGCGATTGCGGGGCATCAGACGGGCGTGTATCCCTTCGCGACGCCGGGCGGCTGGCGATTGCTTGGACGAACGCCAGTGCGAATGTTTCAGGCGGAGCGCGAAGGGCTGAGTCTGGTCTCGATTGGCGACCGCGTGCGGTTCAGGCCAATTTCGCAAGAGCGTTTTGCGGAACTGGAGCGGGGATGAAAGTGATCGAGGTCGAGTCGGCGGGACTGCTGACGACCGTACAGGATTTGGGGCGGCCGGGTTACGGGGCGATGGCGGTTTCGGCATCGGGAGCGGCGGACGCAGTTTCGCTGAGGATCGGCAACCGGCTGGTGGGGAATCGGGAGGGCGCGGCGGCGCTGGAGATGACGCTGCTTGGAGGAACGTTTCGGTTTCCGCATGGCGGCGTGGTGGCGCTGACTGGTTCGGACTTCGAGGCCCAGGTTGACGGAGAGGCAATTGAGGCTTGGACGGCGCGCCAAATGAGGCCGGGCGAGGTATTGCGAATGGGGCCGACGCGCTCGGGAGCACGGTGCTACTTGTGCGTGCAAGGCGGAATAGCGGTGAAACCGTTTCTGGGGAGCGCGTCCACACATCTGCTGACGGGGCTTGGGGGGTACGCCGGGCGTGCGCTGCGGAAAGGCGATTTGCTGCGAATCGGTGAGTCCGCAGAGCCCTTTCGGAAACGGAAGACGTCGAGAGCGGCGCTTGAGAAGCTGGCGCCGCGAAAGACCTTGCGCGTGACTCCGGGGCCGCAGAAGGAATGGTTTTCGGCGGCGGCGCAGAAGCAATTTTTGCAGAGCGCGTACCGTGTTTCCGAAGAGGCGAATCGCATGGGACTGCGGCTCGAGGGGGCGGCGCTGCCGGACTTGCCACGCGCGGAGATGATTACGGAAGGGATTCCGCTGGGAGCGGTGCAAATCACGGCCGCGGGGCTGCCGATCATTTTGTTTGTGGAACAGCAGACGACCGGCGGGTATGCGAAAATCGCGAACGTGATCACGGCGGACCTGCACAGCGTGGGGCAGTTGCGTCCGCGGGACGAAATACGGTTTGCGGCGGTGGATTTCGAGGAGGCGCGGAGGATTCTGGCG
>Ga0070741_10009962_pt1 | contig 18173 bp, 15 predicted proteins | sample Coa_R1_4_FD_66440 | JGI IMG/M metagenome (GOLD analysis project Ga0070741, IMG submission 66440) | Surface soil microbial communities from Centralia Pennsylvania, which are recovering from an underground coalmine fire - Coalmine... | ecosystem: Environmental > Terrestrial > Soil > Unclassified ...
CAATGATGTAGTTTTCGAACAAGATCTCGTGCTCGGCGTGCGCGATCGCTTCCAGCCAAGCGGGGTAGTTCTCGGTGGAATCCCGCAGAATCCGCACGGCGTTGCCATGGATGAGCGGCGCTCCGCCGCTGCGCGTGATCGCCTGCTCGGTAAAGACGGCAGGGGAGTCGACCGCGCCGAAGCCGACGTCTGTGCTCGCTTGAAGACCAGGGTCGGGCTGCGTGCTGCGCGGGTCCGATTTCGGGCCTTGTGCGTTTGATAAGGCGCTGGCGGGAGCGCACTGAGCCGCGGCGGAGTCGGATTGAACGCCGCGGGGGTTGGATCGAGCGCGAGCGGAGCCGGGACCGGATTGGACGTCGTGCGGAGCCATCGCCGTATGGTAACCGGCGCGTGCGACCGGGTGGAGACTGCTGCGCGGGTTTGCTACAATCTCGCCTCGACGCGCCCGTAGCTCAGTTGGATAGAGTACTTGGCTACGAACCAAGGGGTCGTGGGTTCAAATCCTGCCGGGCGCGCCACTGAACTCAACGGGTTAGGCCTTCAAGACCTAGCCCGTTTTGTTTTGGGCGTGGGGACTTTCTGGGGACTTTTCTCCCGAACGAGCATCGAAAGCGATTTGTTGAAACGGTTTCGCTCATCGGTGATCAGTTCCAGAGCATCTCGGATTTCAACGATCTGAGCCATCGAATAGTGTGCCGTCATACCGCGACGGTTGTGCCATAAGATGTCCGCGATGGTCTCCTCCTTGACGCCTGCTTCCCGCAGCCGCATCCCTACCGTATGCCGCAAATCATGCACGTGCAGGTCGTCTAGCTCCGCCTTGGTCCTTGCGCGTTGCCACGCGGTGTTGTTCATCGTCTCCATCGGCCCAGGCTTGCTCCGTTTTCGTCGTTCGCTGTAAACAAACACGAACTCCGGGTGCTGGCCTCGAACCGATTCCACGATGGACTGCGCCACGCTGTTGCAGACGAGCACCCGCGCACGCTGACTGCCTTTGACAGCCTTTCGCGGCACCTCAAACACAGAGAGTCCTAACTCCGGCACCGGAATCTCCCAATCCCATCGCAAACCGCACACTACTGCATCGCGTGCTCCGGTCTGTAGATCGAAGAGAGCCATCCGCGCCAGATGATCCGGCAGCTGCGGCATGAGCTTGCGCTGCTCGGCCCAGGTGATCGGTCGCGGCTCGCGCTGTTCTCCCACCAGAGGCAGCATCGTAATCAACGGCGCTGCTTCCAACCAAGTGCGACCGTTCTCGTCGCGCCACTTCCTAGCAGCCAAGTTGAGGATTCGGCGGACAGCGCTCAATGCGAGGTTGATCGTCTTGGGCGCGCGGCCAGCCTTTAGCCTGGCTTGAACGAACGGGCGCAGCGTGTCGTCATGCACCTGGTCGAGATACAGGTGACCGATGTTAGGCATTACCCCGGCGAGCAATAGCGCTACATCCTCTATCGAGGCGAGGCGCGCATACTCGTCTAGATAGCGGGCCGCTGCTTGATCGAACAAATAGCGGGCACGCTCGCCCCAGACCTTTACGCGACGTCGTTGATCGAGTCGCGAGACGAGCCACGCTTTCGCATCTTCAGCCGTCTCAAAGCGGTTGCGAAGTCGTTCACCCTTGTACCATTTGTCGACGCACCAGCAGCCTTCTCCGTCTTGGTAGATGCCGGAAATTCGGATTCGGCCCATGTACTACCTCCTTTCTCGTGGGGCCGGCCGTTCCGCTGGAAAGCATACTCCTCCCACGCGCGCTCCACATCCACGCGCTTCCAGACGATTCGCGTGCCTACCTTCACTGGTGAGGGCAGCAGAGGCCTCAAGTGAATATCGAATGCGCGGCGTCCGATCCGCAGGTACTGGAGAGTTTCGGAATAGGTCAGATGAGGAGGGTATGACATCGATGACGACGGGCCGCCGAGCCTCAGATGTGTCCACGGTTCGCGCGCGGCAGAAAAACAAATCTTGCGAGAAGACGCTTAAAGCTGTCTTGATAGCCTGTCGGGCTAGAGTAGCTGCTTCCGGTAGCGGTCCCGCTATGCCTCTTCTCTAAGAACCGCTCGATGTAGTCTAAAGAATCGCAGAGCATGTGGCTGCAGGTACGTGGTGGTTGCTGACGTAGGTAAATACAAAATCATGTTCCTGGCCTGTTGGGAGGTGCGCGGCCGCGAATCCCTTGCGGCGCTCATCGGTCCCGTCGGTGGGGATTCCCCAGCCGCGCAGTGTCACGTTAACAACATCACTCCCCGTGGAGAACTGGCAGAACTGACGGGTTCTGGAAGGTAGAGCGACAGTGAGATCAACGCTTACGTCATGCAACTAAGGTCGTCGTCGAAGGGATACTCAACCTATCGCGAGGTGACAATAGTAGGCGTTGAAACGATCGGCGCGGCGCGGGCACATCCGCGCCCAGAAATCAGGCTACCAGCCTTGCTTCGAGAAAATGGTTTTGTTGACGGCCATAACGTCCTGAGCTGTTAGTTAGTGAATAGCTCGAGCGCTGTTGAATCCCCAGGTGCCAGGGCCGTTGGTCGGGTCGGAGAGGCAAGCGCTTTCACTGTCGCAGCGCTGCCAGCAAATTGAGTTGGCTGGCCTAATTTCTACCACACACTGCTAGAAAGCCCGGCAACTTTGCAGCACCCTGCCCAAACGGCATCGAATCGAACCCGGCGAAGTAGGCCGCGTCAGACGTTGGTTGCATCGCAAGCCCAACCTCTCGCGCCTTGCGAATCATCGATAGGTATTGGTCATTCAATGCATAGATCGCATTGATCCAACCATTTTCAACTTTTCTCTCTATTCGTGCATGCTCGATGCGCGTCCGCCGTCCATCGATCACCAAGGAGTCCGCCGTGAAATGCATGATCTCGTCTTCCCGGTGTTGAGCGTCGAAAATGACGTAGAGAAAGAGTTCTCGTTTACTTGTGCAAACTAGAAGAAACTTGTTGATTCCGTAAACCGTGTCTTGTTCGCCCTTAACATACAGGGAGTCGCCCAGACTCTCGATTGACCATCTAGGGCGAGCACGTCCGTTATTCACGACGTTCAGCTCCTCTAGCTGGTGATGCGTCGGCTCTACAATGGCGTCCTTTCCGGCTGCCACAGCGAGAGAGAATAGTCCTGGATCGACATCCATCGATCTGATGTACTCAATAATCGCCGCTGAAACGATTTGCGCTGCGTCAACCTGGTCGGGCGTTGGCTTTTGGAATGCAAATCGGTGAACCCCGTAACGAGAATCCCCGCGTAGAAAGCGAAATTCCCCGCCCAGGAACGCGAGCGCACATGCGCTATAGCACTGGCCAGGAGCAACCGCATGGCCTAGTGGTCGATCCGAGTTTCTCGATCCAACATCGGTTCGGAGGTTGTGTTGTCTGATTATGCGTCCGAGGTTCATGCCACCGACAAGACTTCCGCCAGGAGAATTGAGGTAAATGCAAGAGTTAGCGGGAATACGTTGCGACGTCAGGAACTGGTTTAGTCTCTTTCCCGCATCCAAATCGATCGGGCCATTGGCATACAGCACCCATGCGGTTCCCAAAATCGGTATCGACTTAGCGTCGGGTGGTTCCCCGTTGAACGTCATCGTCTCGATTGCTTGAGCTTGAGCGATGCCGGGCACAGTGGAGAGCAGGAGGAGGACTATTGAAAGCAATTGCATCGTATCGCACCTAGCGAGGATGGTCGCATCGAGTAGCAGGAACGTCGCTTTATGGAAGCAAGAACAGTGCGAACCATGCGGCGCCCAGAGGACTTGTCCGAGATAGCCTCTGGCGCCCGGCCGGTTTCGCGGGGAGACTGGCTGTTGTGACTGACTCGACCCCAGCTATGCACTGCTGGCTCGTCATACTGCAGGATGATTGAGAGCTCCCATGCGCTGAGTAACGACCATCTGTTAGAACTAACAGTCGCCCGATCGAAGCCCAAGCGCAATGCTGGGGGTTCTTGCGCATGCCCGGTGTTTCTTATGCATATCCTTCGTGCCTACTGTGTCGAGGTCGGGCGGATCCTTGATATCTATCAGGCGCGCGCGTTGTTCTTCGCTCAGGAAAAGCCGCGGCGGCGCTTGCAGTTTGAGTGCTCAGACGACGCCTGCCGTGCAATGGCTGGCACCAAAGTGACCGCAGTGAACTACGACAAGCTTGTGGCGGAGGGCGACCAAATCGTTCTCAAACCTCACTTCCGCATGAATCCACAAAGCCCGCACATCGAAGCGTGCGAATGGCTTGCACGGGAAAAGTTGATCGCTCAGCGTGATGCTCCTGATGCAGATGAGCGGAAGCCTGGTCGGCCAGGCTTTCGGCATCTCAAGTCAGGAGACTTAGTCGACATGTATGTGCCCTGCCGACCGGCGACTTCTGTGGCTTCTGAGGCGTGGAAAGAATCTGAGCCAGCGCAATCCGGCGAGCGGGACAACCGGTGGCGGAGAGAACGAGGAGTGCTGCGGAAAACGCGGGGAAACCTGAATCGAACAAACTCACTTGAGACCGTCGTCACTGTCTACGAACTACTGGAGCCCTGTGAGCGCCGCGCCGCGACCCTTCGCGTCGGCGAGGCAAGGAGACTTCCATACAGCAAAGCTTTTTGCCGCGTCGAGCGTTACTTTTCAGTTCGTGGGGAGTGCATATTCCACGGAGGGGTCCGTGTACAGACTCACGGACCCAACTTCGCGGTTCGTTTCTTCGATCGGGTCTTGCGGCCTGATGCCCTCGGGAACTGCGAGGCGCTCGAGGTAGCGCTGTACCTGAAGCGGGAGGTCCTGCATGAGCATTGGAACGGAAAGTTTCTTGTTGCTCAGCTCACCGAAGCGGCTCAAGCAGGACACTACGCCCACTGCTATTTCTTCGGCCGTCTGGTTCCACACCGGACGGACCGATGGCGCCTTGTGGTCAAAGTTGAAAGCCTAGAGCACTTGACCTTCACCCTGCGGGCGAAAGGTCTCGCGCAAGCACCGTCATAGCTGCGGGCGCTTCTAGCGCCGGTCAGCGGCCCCAACAAGCTGCGTTATTTCTTGCGTCTTCCGTTGGGCCGCTGCCTCTTCGGCTTGAACGAGATGGCTTCGACGCTGGCCTTCTGTGCGACCGAAGCAAGCGTTCGTCCGAGTTTCGCAGCCGCAGCTCGCGTACTTACGCTCTGCTTCGCCAGTTGCCTAAGCATCTTGAGATCACTTGCACTCCATCCTTTGCCGTGATTCGAAGGCGACTTGGCCATAACAGTAGGTCCCCAGGAAGTTAGATAAAACGAGTCGGATATGCACTTCAACTGCAAGCATACCGCTAAATCCTGACGCGCTCAAAACCCGCGCCAGCGCTCCAAGGTCGCGAGCACTATCACGGGTTTTGAGGGGATTCAAACCGTAATTTCCGCACGAGCGCCAAACCAAATTTCTTGAGCCAGCGGCCGCGCCGCTGTTGCCGTTCATCCCCCCTCCGCCCCCGACTAACCGGTGAGGGGGACTTCGGGGGGATGAACGGCAGCAGCGAAAGCCACGCGGCCGCTTCTTGGCTCGTGACGGCGACCCCACCCACTCCCCGCCCGCCCGTGAGGGCGGGAGCGAGGGAGGTCCAAGCGAGAGGATGAGATTTCAATGCGGGTCTCCTCTCAGGATGGATTCTGTCATTGAAACGAGCTAGGAGATTCCTATGTCACCGGTCGAAGTTCGTCAGATTGGCCACGTCGCCTCGGCACCTGTCGTCGAAACATTTTCATCGGGCGGCCGTACGGAAAACAAAGCACTCGTCACCGTGATTTCGAACACGCGCTGGAAGGACCGTGAAGGCAACGTCCGCAGCAAGGCGACCGCGATTGTGTGGACCCTCTGGGGCAAGGCGGCAATCAATGCGAGCTGGTATCTCGATGTTGGCAGCAAGGTCGCGGTTTCCGGGACGGTGGAAAGTCGGCACTACTCGAACAAGGAAGGCAAGCAAGTTTGGACCTTTTCGTTCACTGCGCGATCAGTCGAATACCTGGAATCCCGTACTGACGCGGAAGCTCGAAGAAAACGGCGCGCGGACTTGAAGGGGGAAGGCGAAACGACGCCGCCAAAAAAGGCTCGCAGCAAGTCAGCCGAATCGCTAGCGCAGAAGAAGGAGGGCTGAAGCCATGCGCCGTGACGTTCTCGACGATGCCAAGCTATCTGAAAATGAGCGCGCAGTTCTACGACGAGCGGCCCGGATCCTCGAAGCCAGAATCAAAAGCGAACCCGTTATTCTGAACTCGCCGTCCCTGGTCAGGGAATGGCTTACGCTGAAGTTCTGCGGGCTGGAGCGCGAAGTGTTTGGCGTGATCTTCCTGGATGCTCAGAATCGGTTCATCGACTTCGACGCGATGTTTACGGGAACGCTGACGCAGACTTCCGTGTTTCCGCGGGAAGTGGTCAAAGCGGCCCTGGCCCGCAATGCGGCCGCAGTCATGTTCGTTCATAACCATCCGTCCGGATGCGCTGAGCCCTCCCATGCAGACGAGGTATTGACCCAGGCGCTCAAACAGGCCTTAGCCACGGTCGACACCAAGGTACTGGACCACTTCATAGTCGGTGGTTCGGCCGTGCTCTCGTTTGCTGAACGCGGACGTATCTAGAGGATCGAGGGAGCGGGGGACCGCTCCCTCTTTTCTCCAATCCGGCGATGGCGCGAGAAGCGACTTGCACTCGGTCGTATTCATGCCGCTTCGTCCTATGGAGCTCGTGGTGCCGCCATGGTAGCGCAGGCCCCTGAGAGTCACCCACTACATCGCCTTTCAAAATTCCGCTCTTGGGGAACTCTCGCGCGCTCGCCAAGGCAAGCACGCAAGAGACCCCCGCCGCGCGGCATCCCCCCGTAACGGACCCGTCGCCAGCGACGCGTCCGCCTGATCATCTCGGCTCCATCGTGGCCTAGCAGAACTGCGAGTTCCGGGCTGCGGGCCCGATTGTTACAGTCGGCAGGTCGTCTCAACCTTCACAGGAAATCGCCATGGCCCTTCTCAAATTCGAACCACCGAAGGAATTCGCTCCGTTGCGCGTCAAGATCGCCCGCGAGGTACACGAGCGCGTGGAACGCTACCGAGATTTCTGCGGTGCCCTCGAGCTCGCGGATCTCGTCGAGCGCGCGCTGGTGTACGTCATGGATAAGGATGCCGACTTTCGCGCGCACGAAAACGGTGATGCAAGCAGCCGTGCGAAGGTCGAGCGCCGGCAGCGTGCGAAGAGGGTATCCCCCGCCGATAAAACCGGCGGGGCCCCGTAATATTTTTTTGTCACACCTGATGCACTTCTGCGAAGAGCCGAAAAATGCAACTACGCCAAAAGCATACAGAGAACACAGCCCATTCTTCCAGACGAACACACCCCGTGAAGCAAACAGCTTGCGGATCAGGTGTTTCTCACACAAAGCAGCGAACACAGAAGCATGCCAAATCGAGCGTGATCGATGAGACACAAGACCCTTCGCGTGCCGACTGACCTCGCTGACGAGATCACACGCCGGGCACGCATGAAAGGCGTTGCAGACGCTGATTATTACCGTCTCCTGATCGAGCGCGGACTACTGCTCGAAAGTGTCGAATTGGCGATGGAAAGGCCGATTCCGCCAGCGTATTGGGGACTGTGTGAGGCCGTGCTCGAGACGAGAAATATCCTGCGCTCCCTTGCCGCCGCACGCGAGCACGGCACGATTCCCAAGGCCCAAGTGCAAGCCAAAGATGAGCTCGAGCGGATGAAGAACAATGCCCCAGAGTAAGCAGACTCCGCGTGTTTGGTCCGATGCAATTCGTGGTTCCGAGATTCTCGCGAACTGGACCAAACTTGGCATCAGCGCCGTGTTTCTGTGGCTTTCGATTGGCATCGTGCTCGGTATCGCAGTCGGTGGATGGTGGTTCTTACATGGCACGAGTTCGCTGGAGCGCAGGCTATGGGTTCACCATATTCGAAACGGCATTGGGATCGGTGGACGGATAGCTGATCTGCCGAATCCGAACGGTAGCGGTGCACGCATCCAGGTCCCTAAAGAGCAGGTGCAGCGGTACACCCGGCGCAGCTACGAGACGGTTAGCCAACGATTCCAGGAGGGATTCCTTCTGGGGTCCATTCTGACGATCGTTGCCACGGTGACAGCCGCCATTTTTCTGCGTCAAAGCGGCCGGACGGCCACCGAGGATCAACATGTCCGCGGCGCTACCCTGGCACCAGTGGACTCGGTAATTGCGCAGACTAAAGCATCTATATCGGCTTACGACTTCACGCTCGCCGGGGTTCCGATCTTCCGTGATACCGAGACCGACCACGTCCTCGTTTGTGGCGCTCCGGGGAGCGGCAAGGGCGTCGCCATCAAGGAGCTGCTCGATCAAATTCGCGCGCGCGGCGATCGCGCCATCCTCTACGATCCGAGCGGCGAATACGTCCAGGTTTACTACCGGCATGGCAAAGACGTTCTGCTCAATCCTCTAGACGCCAGAAGCCCGGCTTGGACGCTGTGGGGGGAAGTGCGCGAGGCCTACGACTACGCGAGCCTCGCAGCTTCGATCATTCCCGAGAACGAAAAGGTGAACGACCCGTTTTGGCGCGAGGGGCCGCGAGGGCTGTTCGAAGCGGTCGCCCTCCGGTTAGCGGAGCGAGGTCAGGCCACAAATGCGGCCTTCCGGCACATGATTTCCATCGCGCCATTGGACGAGCTCTTCGCGCTGGTGAAAGGCACGGAGGCCGCGCCGGCGATTGACCCTGCAGCCGAGAAAATGGCGATCGGCGTGCGGGCTACGGTCAGCACAAAGATTCGCGCGTGGGCCTATTTGCCCGACCCTGGAGGCGAGGAACAGGCCTTCTCCGTGCGTCGCTTCGTCGAGAACGAAACCGGCGATGCGTGGCTGTTCTTAACGTCCAGAAGGGATCAGCACGCCTTCTTAAGACCGCTGCTATCGTTGTGGTGCGATCAGGCGGCTGCGTCGATCTTGAGCCTCGCGCCGGACCTCAAGCGGCGCTTCTGGGTTGTGATGGACGAGGTCGCCAGTCTGCAGGAGCTTCCTGCCCTCACGCCTGACGGTGGTCTGCTTACCATGTCACGCAAGCACGGCGGCGCGACGATACTCGGCTTGCAGGATATCGGTCAGTTGCGGCGGCTGTACGGGGTGTACGGCGCGCAGAGCATTTCTGGCTCTTGTCTCACCCGCCTCATGCTTCGAAGCGTGGAACATGCGACCGCGGAATGGGCGTCACAATCCCTCGGAGAGCAAGAAGTCAACGAAGCGACTGAATCTCTCTCCATGGGCCCGCACGACTCGCGCGACGCCGTGAACCTGCAGCGCAGAGTCGTGAAGCGTCCTATCGTACTGCCTTCCGAAATCATGAATCTGCCCAAGCTTTGCGGCTTTCTGAAATTGCCCGGTGGGTATCCCGTAACCAAGGTCCAGCTAGATCTGAAGCAGCGCAAAGAGGTCGCGCCGATCTACCTCTCTCGGCACGGTGAGGTGGTCTTCTAGTGCTCTCGATCGGGGTTCTGCAGTCCTCTGCGCAGGCCGGGTCTTATTACGCGCAAGACGACTACTACACCAAGGACGGCGCCAGCCAACCTTCGCAGTGGGGCGGCAAAGGTGCCGAACATCTTGGCCTATCGGGAGAGGTCGATCGCGTGCAGTTCCAGGCCTTGCTCAACGGTGAATTGCCGAACGGAATAGTCCTCAAGCGTGGACAGCAAGGGAAGCATCAACCGGGCTGGGATCTCACTTTCAGCGCACCCAAATCAGTGTCATTGCTTGCATTGGTTGCGCAGGATAGCCGAGTCATCGAAGCGCACAACTTGGCGGTGGCCGAGGCGCTCAAGTACCTTGAGGCCACGGTAGCGGAAGCCCGGATCAAGCAGGAAGGTAAGAGCGCAATCGAGACGACAGGTAACTGGATTATTGCGCGTTTCATGCATGACACCAGCCGAGAACTCGATCCGCAACTGCACAGCCATGCCATCATAGTGAACGCGACGCAGCGGGCGGATGGGCAGTGGAGAGCGCTCTCGTCCAAAGAGATGTTCCGCGCAAAGATGCTCGGCGGAGCGATCTATCGTGCAGAGCTCGCGCGAGCCCTCCAGCGCATTGGCTACGACGTCGAAGTGACCCATCAGGATGGCCGCTTCGAAGTGAAGGGCTTCACTAAAGAGCAGCTGCGCCATTTCTCTCGCCGACGGGAAGAAATCGAGGCGGCATTGAAGGAAGTCGGTGCGTCCGGCGCGAAAGCGAGCGCCACATTGGCCTTATACACGCGTGCGCGCAAAGGACCGATCGAGCGAAACGAGCTCTACCAAGATTGGAAACAGCGGGCCGCAGCGCAGGGAATTGACTTCGGTGGATTGATCAAGCAAACCTCCACACATCAACTCACCTCCAAGCTTGCGCGTGAAGCAGTCGCGTGGGCAATCGCACATCTGACCGAGCGAGAGAGCGTGATTGTGCACAGAGATGTCGTCCGCCATGCGCTCGAGTATGGGACTGGCAAGGCGACACTCGCGGAAGTAGTGGAAGGCCTCGCGGAGGCAAAACAAACTCGCGTGCTTTTGAGCGTTAAGGACAGCCGATACACCACAACCAAGGCAGTGATGTCGGAGCGCGAGACGATTGCCGCGATGCGGCGCGGGCAGGGCAGGGCCCGACCGATAGCGACCATTGAGGCGGTCCAGAAGGCTGTCGTGAAGCATCAACTGGCGGAGGATCAAGCCAAGGCTGCGGCCTTCATCTTGACCGCTAAAGACCGCGTCATTGGAGTGCAGGGATATGCAGGAACTGGCAAAACGCACATGCTTCGCGCAGTGCGCGAGGTAGCTGAAAACCATGGATTAGTCGTGCGTGGCTTCGCGCCGAGCGCAACTGCGGCTCGTATCTTGCAACAGGACGCTGCCATTCCTTCCGATACGCTATCGAAACACCTGATTGACGTCGTGAGGGACAGTAAACCCTGGAACGCGGCAAGCGAGCTGTGGGTGGTAGATGAAGCGTCAATGATAAGCACCGAGCAAGCTCGTGCGCTCGTGAATGCCGCTGATCGCCAGAAGGCTCGCCTTGTATTGGTTGGTGATCGTCAGCAACTGCCTGCGGTAGAGGCGGGCAGGCCGTTCGCGATGCTTCTTGATCGTGGGATGGCCAACGTAGAGATGCGCGACATAAAGCGACAGAAAGACCCCGTTCTCCGGGCTGCGGTGATAGACGCGATCGGTCGCCGAGAAGCTGCCGCACTGAGGAAACTGGCTAGCCATACATACGTAATTCCGGAACGAACTGCACGTATCGACGCCGTCGTCCAGGACTATCTAGCGCGCTCGCCTGATGAGCGAAACCAGACTCTCATCGTCACCGGTGTCAACGATGATCGGCGGGAGATCAACGAACGAATCCGGGCAAGGCTCAAGAACGAGAAAGTTCTGGGCGGGCCAGAAGCGAATGGCATTGTACTCGTTCAGCGAGATCTCACACGCGCGGAACTGAGCCAACCAAAGTCTTACCAGACCGGGGATGTCGTACGGTTCGGGCGTGCCTACGCGAAGCTCGGCATCCAGGTTGGCGAGTACTTGACGGTGAAAGGAGTCGATGTCGAACGAGGGGTTGTCTCGCTTTCACGAGGAGGAAATGTGGTCGCTTGGGAGCCAAGGCGAGGGACCAACGTCGAGGTGTACCAGGAGGAGAATCGCAGCGTCTCGGTAGGTGACCGGCTACGCTGGACCAGAAATGATCGCGAGCTCGGTCGTCGGAATGGGGACGTGGTGCAGGTGGTTTCGGTGGATATGGCTAGGAGCGCGGCAATGGTTCAGGGGTCACAGAGGATTGAGCGCTTGGACCTCGACAGTAAGCAACACTGGGAGCATGCCTACGCGTCGACGGTTCACTCGGCACAGGGAAAGACTGCTGACCGAGTGCTCGCGCATCTGGACACGAAGTATGAAAAGACGATCGGCAGTGAGAGCTTCTATGTCGCGATCAGCAGAGCGCGTCACGAGGTGAAGCTCTATGTCGATGATCGATCTAGGATCGCTTTTGCGATCGAGCGGTCGCAACAGAAGCAGTATGCGGTTGAGGCGCTCGAGAGCGTTTTTCTTCCTGGTCAGAAGGATCCTCACCTTCCACAACAACCACCCAGCCGGATCTTGAACACTCGCCAAATCTGCTGAGATGATGCGGCTGTCGGAATGAACTTCGCGAACGTGTGTTCCCTCTTTCCGAGCGCGGGGTCGGCATGAGCCTGCTTCTCGGGCTCTAAACGGGCGGTCCTATTGATCTCACCTTCCAACTAACTGTTTCTCAACTCCGATGGCCGCTATGACTGGACAGTGCCAGTTGTCGCTCAGGTCGTCTGGATAAGCATAACCTTAGCATCTGGCCTCGGATTTGCGGCGGCCAGGCTCGACCGCCTCCAAGTACCCGCGGACGGTAAAGTTGGCGCGGCTGTCGAACGGTGGTCGCCCGCCGATGCTGCTCAATAGGGAGCGAGAAAGGAGCTTGTTGCCAGCTACGCATGAGGTCTCCGGGACCATCAGACAGTCCGGGCATACTCCGCCTCTGCTGGTGCAAAGACTGCCGGACCCGCATAACAAGGCCTTTGGACGCAGCAGCGCACGGAGGAACGCGACATTCGCGTTGCGCCACATTGCCGAGAGATTCCCAAGGTCCATCGTGGTCCCACTGCGATAGATGACAAATGCGAGGTCGGCCGGGAAGACGTATTCGCCGAGCGACCCCAAGTCTAGCCCCGAGTACTCAGCCACCGTTCGCATCATCAGGTGCGCGTAGGTATGAAGCAAGCTATAGGCGTAAATGTACGAGTGCGTTTGCTGCCCTTTGGGCAACCTATCTAGGTACCGGGTCATCGGGTAGGCGTGGGTGAGAAGTCCGGCCCCTACGAGTTGGTTGCCGTCAACGGTGAAGGCATCTACGCAGCCTAAGGTCTGCAACCAGCGGTACACCACGTCCTCTTGCAACCTTACATACAACGCCTCGTTGGCCTGGGTCACAACGTAGATGGGATACTTGCGCCTCCCCTCATGCTGAACCTTCGAGAACAAGTTCATGCGCACTGGCATGTCCATGTAGCGCTTGTCGCGCAAAACTGGCCCAGACTCCATGCGGCTGTAACCAAACGTGAAGCGACACAAATCAAATTCTCGGATTAGTCCCATCGCGTCGATCCCAAGCTGGTTGAGTAACCCGCGTGTTTGCTGCTCCAGCTTGGCCTTCTCTGCTTCATCGCCCGGCGAAAGGTCGTCGTCGAGCTTGTCGAACATGACGAAGCCGCGCTTGCCGCCAACGCGCACATCAGGGTCCAGTTTGGTTTCCTTCAGCGCCGCGTGCTCGACAGCTAAGCGAAACGGGTCGTAACGGGTGGCAAACCGCGTCTGCCGATTAACGATGTTCTCTTCTAGTGCAGTAGGCAACGAAACTCTCAGCCGAATGATGCCGCGCTTGACCAGATCGTCTCGCACCATAGCCTGGCCGATTTGCAGGATGCTGATGCTTTCCTCCATTGCCCGCCGCGCGTCCCCTGGTACCTTGGCAAGGGCCTCTTCTAGCGCTTTTGTTTGTTTTACGAACGCCGTGTATTTGTCCCAGTCGGCCTTTGCGCCGCCTGCTAGCGCAGCGGCCTCCATTTCCGTCTCACTTGGATAGACGGCGCCGAACCCGTACCGCTGCCCAATGAACTCCTTTAGCTGGTCATGTCTTCCCGGCATCAGCAATCTAAGCGAGGCTCCGGCACCTTCCTTGAAGTCAATGAACTGGTCTCCCTGAACGTAGTACACAGCCGAAGCGCGGTAGGGCGTTGCCTGCATCCGGACTTCCGTTAGTCTTGCTGGGTTGGCCATGGCGGCACCGATCATGGCTATGGACTCGGGGTCATTCTGCAGCCATTTCTTGGATACGGCCTTGTTGCACTCGGCGCATCTGAAGAACCAGTCCCCGATTGCGGGCGAGTGCCTGTCCAGAACGAAGTCCTTAGAGCCGCAGCTGCAGACTTCATACCGGAGCACCGGCTTGCTTTGGCGAGCGTCCCAATGCCACTGGTGTGGCATTGCCCTTTCCCAGTTACCCGACCAGTGGACGAACATCACATCGAGCTGACGCCAGTCGCATTTCTTCTGCGCGCTTTTAGGATGTGGGCACTTGCTGTTATCTCCAAGTACCGCGAGATCTTTATCGAGCTTCGCCACCGAGTCATAGGTCCGAACTAACTTGCATGTCTCGCACACGAACGTAAGCGGTGCCGGCACGTACCCCATTTCGCTAGGGTGAAGCAGTACCACGTCGCCGACATTTAAGCTTTGAAAATCGGACCGCTCACCGTTCAAAAACCCGATATCCACACACTGTCTGGGCAAGACTTCGAAGGCGCCTGCAACGCCGTCGCGGCAATGCTTTGCCTGGTCGTACCACGAACGTGCTAACTCCTCGATGCGCTCGAAAATCTGATTCTGTGTGGCCGATGAAACTTCTACTGAACGAGTGGGAAGCGGCTTAGCTAGGCATGCACCCAGTCCGCCTTCGAACGTGAAGAAGCTCTCTGGCGCATATGCGCTCGCAATCTGGTTGCGTGAGCGCGACATTGTCTTGGCTGCTGGCATGTCACTCTTCTCTGTTATCGGCTGTCGACGAATCGTCGACGTCGGCACCCGCACCTCGTCGGATAAATCGCATCGTTCGCTCAAGAGCGCCTTCCGGTACCCTTGCCTGGTCATTCGCCTCCCTGCCGAATGGCACGAGATACCCCGGTTCGTCCACATCCCTCAGCGAAGTCATGGGGCGAAGCCGAATGTCTCGAACGGCAAAGAAATACTTAAGGTCTGTACCCAGAAAACGAGGCTCCTCGAGACTGTTGTGAATGGAGTCAACCTGTTTAGTGACAACGCGCTGATAGTACTCCTCACCTTGTGGCATGAAGCCCGGCTTTAGCCCAAAGGCCTGCCGCACGAATTTGCAGATGGCCTTCTTCTGCGTCGCCGGGTCCCCGTTGATGGCATCGCGTACATCGCTCACGCGTCGGAAGTCAACTTGGTTCGGCTTATCGGCATCGTCCGCGCTTGCGAGCTGCCGAATCGCATTGACCCCGCAAACGAACGCTTGGAAAAAGCTCGGGATGGCCCGAACCAGGGCCTTCTCGGCCCAGCGGTCAATTGCAGCTGGAAGAATCATGCGCTCCAGAAACCGATGGAAAATATCGTGGACTTCCACGATGTATCGGTCCCTGGCCCGTTGCGGAGTGGGAATCAAGACGCAAAAGCCCACGTGCGTTCTGCCGACACGCGAAGATGCCTGTATATATTCCGAGATGTCCGACGGCATCCCGGCGAAGAACATGGCATTGAGCTCCTCGACGTCAACGCCGTGGGAGACTGCGGAGGTGGCGATGATAGAGCGCAGGGTGTCGTTGAGCTCCAAAAAGGCCTCACCCGGCTGCGGCCGCGTTTCAGCGCGACGGACAACGCGCTGAATCTGACCGGCATCAACAGCGCCGGTAATGAGGTCGGAGTTGAGAGCGTGCGCCGGGAAGCCGTCCTTCTGATGTAGCTTCTCGAACTCCGTGCGCTCCGCGTCTATGATTTGATCGCCCCCTTTTTTGTTGGTCACATAGGTTAGGCCTATTCGGTGTAAGTCTAGGAGCGTAGCAAGCCGCTCTGGCGTTGCTTCGCGCAGCAGGCGCTCGTGCTGAACGTGCAGCAGCCCTTCAGACAGATGCGCTACGAGCTGCTCCCGCGCGGCAGTTTGTTGCACCGCGTCCCCACTGCGCAGGCGTTCGTACAAATTAGTGATTACGGCGTGGTAGGTCGCCAAGGTGACGACCATGGTTGCGGTGTGATTGCGGCCATTGGTCAGGATAGACTGGTAGACGCGAGCCCAGTGATTGCGAACCTCGACCAAGTCCAGTGCTATGGTGTGTCGCTCGGTGTCCTCGGAGCTATTGTCTGGTTGTTTAGGCTCAGCATAGAAGGAACGGTACAGCTCCGGCCCCGGATACGGGAACTGCACGACGCTGTCGCGTTGGTAGAGGCTTTTCATCTGCCGGTCGGGTTCATTGACGGTTGCGGATGCGGCAACCACCTTGATGCGTCGTCGCACCTGGGCGCCGGGTTCCCGGACCAGAACCGAACCCAATAAAGGAGCCAGTTCATCGAGCACGGCGTCCAGTGCCGTCTCGAACAATCCGGAGAAAGTGCCAAGAGACTCGTCCAAGAGGTGCGCTTCGTCCTGGATCAGGAGACTAGGGAATGGGTCGAAGAATCGCTTGGCACCAGTCGCGTATGTCGGGAAAAGTGGAACGTATTTGGTACCGAGGCCGCTCTTCCAATCCTTTGCTAGTGGCACGTGAAGCCGGTCCGTGGCGGGTTCCCACCAGGGGGCAAATCCAAACATCCCGAAGAATTTGCGTATCGTGCCTTGTGATTGGCCAATGGCCGATAGCTTGTCCACCGTGCCCAGAAGGACGCTCGGGGCGAGGTCGTAGATGTCCTCGTCCACGATGTAGACGGGCAATGCCGTAGGATTGGGGTGCGCCTTGTTCCACGCGCATTCCTGGTTCAGACACAGATGGCCAAGCAATCCTGCCCGTTGGTCAAAACGGCGTAGCGCCGTGCCCGCCTTGTTTGCGCAGAACGGACATTCCGGTACCTTGCGCCATCGCTCTACGGCAAGTTTATAAGCAGGTTGGTCAAGAAGGTCTTGCTCCACCGAGGCCGGAGCCACAGAAAGCATCGGCACGCTGTCGCGAAGGTCCTCGTCTCCGAGCCAGTTTGGCGTGTTGGCGCTGCCGACCCAGAAGCCGAGCGAGAACGCCTCGCCAGGGTGGTTGCGCTGTCGCCGCACGAGCTCTGCTTGCGCCAGGGTCTTTCCTGTACGTTGCGCCTGCTGCAAGGTCAGCAGGCGCAAGGGGTATCTCAGCATGGCTGAGACGCCACGCTCCTTGCCCCGGAGTCGGTCGAGAAACAGGACAAAGACGAGGAGGCCTAAGAAGGCTTCAGACTTGCCCCCGCCGGTGGCGAAATAAAGCAGCGTGACACCACTTGAATACTCGGCAACCTCCGCCGTGTAATGATGGTGAAACTCGGGCACGCGAGTCACGAACGCCGGCAGGTTTGCCAGGATAAAGGCGAGCTGGAACAACCGCCAGTCCCCGTAGCCCTTCTTGGAGGCAACGCGCGCCATTGCGTCATTCATGGATACCCAGGCCTCGAAGGGCACCCCGCGCGGGTCCTTCTGCGCGCCAGGCCCTGCCCAATGCTCGCGCGACTCGGTGAGGATGGTGATACCGAGCCGGATTGCATCAAGCTCTCTACTCCATGCGTCGATGTCCTTCTGCAGCTTTTGTTTCTCCCGCTCGATGAGGTCTGAGCGAGACGGGTCGATGCCTTTGTCGTACGGATGCTTTTTGACACCGTCGAGCCAGTCTTCATAAGCGCTAACAAGAGGGCGAAGACCGACCAGGCAATCATCCTTGGACAACGCTGCGATATTCGCCACAACGCGCTTGTTCGCAAGCTCGGTCGGGATGATTCTGGGCTGTGTATATCGAGGCCACCACGTCGTAGCGAGTGTGATCGAGTCCGCGTGCACCTGCGCGATCACACCGCCATTGAAACCGAGTGCGGGATAGTTCAAGTATTCGTTGTAGCGATAGGATGGCTGGACGCGGTCAAGCTGCAATGACCGGTGGATGTTCGCTGGCATCGAAACGGCAAACGCAATTTGGAAAAGCGCCTCCTCAGTGTGCTTGAATTGTTGTCGAGATGGCTCATCGCTCCAATTTTCCAACGCCACATGGATGTTCCTGCGAGTCCGGTCTGTCGCGTCATCGTTTATCTCGACAACCCAGCGCGGATCAAGCGCGGGCAGAACTGGGGCCAGGGATGATTGCCTGACCTCCGATAGGTAGCGGTCCCAGTCGCGTACATCCGACGGTTTGATGTTCCTGGTGCGACGAAAGCCCCACATCGCGCCGCCTGAGCTGACGTCGTTGCTGTCTCGCCAGACAATGAGCTGCTTTGCAACGGCTTCCCTGAGCGCAGTGGTCGCATCTGACGCCGCCTTCCTATAGTCCGAGCACGAGAACGTGAAAGACGGAAGGGCAAGCTCCAGGCGGAGCCACTTCTGGGGTGCGGTGATGCCTTGTACCATGTTATCTGGCACGCCCATGACGTTGGCGAAAAAGACGCCCACGGTGGGGTCCTCAGCCCCCTCTGCGGGGT
>Ga0070741_10009963_pt1 | contig 18172 bp, 22 predicted proteins | sample Coa_R1_4_FD_66440 | JGI IMG/M metagenome (GOLD analysis project Ga0070741, IMG submission 66440) | Surface soil microbial communities from Centralia Pennsylvania, which are recovering from an underground coalmine fire - Coalmine... | ecosystem: Environmental > Terrestrial > Soil > Unclassified ...
TAGACCAGGTCGGGCATGGGAACGCCGGCGATGCCCCACTCCTGCTGCGGCGTTTCCTGGATGATGGTATAGACGAACGGACGCACCACTTCGCCCAGGATGTCCACAAACGTGTCCGTCAAGCGGATAATCAATTCGCGCTTCTGCTCGGGCGTCGCCACCACGTCCTTAATGAACTGCACGGTAATGATAGGCATAGGACTACTATCCTCCGACCTGCGTCAGGTAATTGAATCGAAACGAATCGAACGAAATGCAGCAGTAACCGGAAATTACCGCCGGGCAACATAATGCTTGAGGGTGAGGCGCGATCCTCTAAAGGGTTTACGCCTCACCCTCAACCGATCAAAGATTTCAGATTCGAGCCGACCAGAAGTGGTCGTACTGGTCTGTACCGTCGCCGAAGATGCCACCCTTGCCCGCAATGACCTTGCCATTGCGCCAGCGCAGCACGTGGGCAACGTCGATGTCCAGCTTGATGTCCGGGTTCCCGGCGCGGTGTCCCCGGTTGCGGGTCACGTCGGTGGAGTAATCGTTGTTGACCATGATGGTGATGGTCTGCATGTTGAAGCTGCCACCGGAGAGCTCGCCCACGCGCCCCATGAAGGCCAGGAACGCATCCAGGCCGTGATACCAGCCCGACAGCGGATTGTGGCCGGGCACAAGCCAGACCATGTTCTCATCCCAATACTTCGCCACTTCTTCGCGCTTGCCCGTCGCCAGCGCCTTATATGCATTTTCCACCAGTTCACATGTTACATGAGCCATGTCGCCCTTCCCTCCACACAGTTTGTGCCGCTAGTTCGTTTACCGAATTACTTTGCCAGCCGATCCGGAATACCCTTGAGCTTGAAACGGCCCCAGAAGAAGCGATCAGCAGCTATCGGGTCGCCGTTGTGTACCTGTACGTTGTAGATCTTGCCATCTTTGAATTCGTAGGTCGTGCAGGTCGGGAACTCGTATTTGATCCCTTCGGCCTCGCCGTGTCCAAGATGTTTCTCGACGATCCAACCATTGTCCAATTCGCCCACGTGCACGTTGTCAACCGTGATACCGGCCTGGTACAGTTCCTTGAGGAAGGTGACAACCGTGTCGGCACCATGCATCGTGCCCGACATCGGATGGTGGCCGGGCATCACCCACGTAATGTCTGGGTGGAAGCACTCATTCTTGAGTCCATCCCACTTGGCTTCTGCAAAATACCCATAATACTTGAACAGCGTGTCCTTGTTGCTCATAGTAGTTACCCTTCGCTCCTGTGTGTTATATGTTGCCCCGTAGGCCGGGGCGTTGATGAGTTTGAGGTGCAAGACACAGTATAGGCGAACTCCAAACCCGCGCAAATCGGCTCATAAAGGAGCCGAACCTGGCCTGGGGTCGAGCTTGTCCACAACGTACTTAACGATCACAGGCTTGCCACTCTCCGGCGAACGCTTGACGAGCCAGGTCTGGTAAGCGTCGAACATGAGCCGCTCGCTTTTGGCAGCGGGCGGCTTCCACCGGCTGGCTTCCCAGATGACGCAGAGTTTGACATCGGCTTGCGAACCGTCAGGCGAAACCTTGATATTCAAGTCTTTCATGGTGTGGACTTCATCGAAGAAGATACGGATCACACCCTGGAACCAGAGTTCAAAATCCGCCCACCCGCGCAGCGTGGCCTCCGGGAAGACCATTTCCAGGCCCTGATCAGCCAGCATAGGCAGCATTTCGTACTCCGGCGCGTGAACGTCCAGTTTTTTGTACCAGGTGTTCACCATATCCCTGACTTCCGCTTCGGTCAGTGGTGCTAGACTGCTCAACTCTTCAAACCTCCTGTTAGGGTGCGTGTTAACTCTGCTGCGTCGGCGTGAAGCCCAGCAACCCCGTGAAGTGGTGCGTGGCCTTGCCATTGCGCAGCACAAAAGCGTCGTAGACGCGCGCTTCGCCCCCGGCAACCTGCACGGTGGCCTCAAAGAAAATCGTGTCCGCCGTCTCGGTAAACTTGTCGGTGGATTTCAATTTGATGAATCCCAGGCGCTGCATGTAGGCAACGAAGTGCTTGTGCAGCGCTTCCCGGCCCTTGTAGTTGAAGTCGAAGCCGATGATTTCAGCATCCTCGGCGTACTGGTTGGCGATCAAGCCATCCACATCATTTGCCTCAAGAAAGGCCACCTGCCTGTCGTAAAATGCTTTTCCCGGTGTTGTGGACATCGTATTCCTGTTCCTTGAGTGTGTGTCTGCGCAAATGCTGCTTGCCTCGCCCTTCCCGGCGTGACACAGGGAGGGCAAGGTGACGCTTAATAGACTTTGGCGCGCGTCGCCATTGCCGGTATCTTGCTCCCCGCGACCTCATTGGAGATAACCAGATCGATCAGGAATGGCCCATCGTGATCGAGCATCTGGCGGATAGCCGGGCCGATCTCTTCGGGCCGCTCCACCTTTGCCGCTTCGACGCCGAGGGCATTGGCAATCCCGGAGAAATTGATCACCGGATCGATCAGGTTAAACGAAGCCGGGAACTCATGCTCCTCGATGCCGCGTTCGCGCCAATACTGCAAGATGTTCTCTTTGAGCAGCATGTAGCTCTGGTTATTACAGATGATGAATTTCGCGCCGATGTTGTGGTGCGCTGCCGTCCAGAGGGCCTGGATGGTGTACATGCTGCCGCCGTCGCCACTGACTGAGATGACGGTCTTGTCGGGCCGGGCCAGTTTGATACCCAGTGCGCCAGGAATACCCAGGCCGAGCGAGCCGCCGCGAATCTGGAAAAAGTGATCGGGCAGTGTGGGCGGTAGATAGCGCGTCAGCGGCGGCGAGCTTTGCAGAGCGTCATCGAAGATGATCACGTCCTGCGGCACATGCTTCGCCAGCTCCTCGAAGAAGGCCGAGGCGTGCAGCGGCACGCTGTCGCGGACAGCCCGGTCTTTCTCGATCTGTGCCGCGCGGGCCTGTTCTTTGGCCTGGCCCAATGCCTGAATGCGCGCCCGCGCTTCGTCTTTCTGCCTGGCGCTCATCTGCGCATCCAGCGAGCGGGCCAGCGCCGCCAGCGTCGGCTTCGGATCGGCCACCAGGCCGAGCGTGATCGGAAAATTCTTGGCGATCTCGTAGGCATCCAGATCGATGTGGACGACCCTGGCATCTTTCGGCCACACGTCGGAGAGCGCCGGGAACACTTCGGGGAAAACGTAGGTCCCGACAATCAGGATGGCGTCGGCGTCGGCGGTGATCTTGTGGCTGGTCGAGCCGAACATGTGGCCCGTTGAACCCCTGTACAGCGGGTGCAGGTAGCTCATGTTCACTTCAGAGTTATCGACTCCCCACACCTCTGCGCCGAGCGCTTCGGCGACCTGCACCAATTCATCCTGTGCGTAGGAATAGGCAATGCCGTCACCCATCAGGATCAGCGGCTTCCTGGCTCCGATCAGCAGGCTGGCTGCCTGGTCGATCAGGTCTTGTTCGGGAAGTACGCGGGTCTGAGGGAAGCTGGTCGGAACCACATCCTCGTCATTGGGCGCATCGAGGATGTCCATCGGCAGCGAGACGAAAACCGGTCCCATTGGCGGAGTAGCAGCCATCTTGATAGCCCGGCGCAGCACGCGCAGCACCGACGATGGATCGACCACGCGCGTCGCCCATTTGGTGACAGGCTCGGCCATCGCTACCAGGTCGGCGTACATCTGTGCATCCATTGCGTCGTAACGAATGCCAGCTTCCCCCGCCACGACCACCAGGGGCGCATGGCCGCGCATAGCCTGGTACATCATGCCGATGCCGTTGCCCAGGCCCACCCCGGCGTGAAGCTGCACGACAGTGGGTTTCTTGGTGACGCGCGCGTGACCGTCGGCCATAGCGACAGCGATGGTCTCCTGTAAGGCCAGGATGTACTTCATCTCTGCAAAATCGTCTACGGCATCCAGGAAGCCCTGCTCGGACGTTCCGGGGTTGCCAAACATGAAGGTAATACCGTCCGCAAGAAACTGCTCGAACATTGCGTAGCGGCCAGTCCTGGTGGTCATAAGCAGATTTACACCCTCATCTAGCAAAGACAGTTAGATCGTGGCACGGCTGTGGCCGCGCCTGGTTGACTAAGGGCCAGCCGGGTGCATTTGCACCCGGCTGCTTCAAAAAGGCGATTTAACTTGAGACCATCTGCCCCTTCGAGCTACCAGCCGTAGCGGCGGCAGCCATTTTCCAGGACTTCGACCATCAACTCCCCGCACAGGCGCGAATCCTGTGTCGAGCGGCCTGTCAGGAACGGGTAATCCAGGATGGTCGAAAGTGTATGCCCGACACCGCCATGATACTGGCCGTCGGGGCCAGTTGCATCCCGTAGGATGTATTCCAGCGGGTAGAAGGGCGTCTTGAAGTTCAGGTTGGTTGTAATGAAACCTGTACCATCGTGCCAATCATACTCGCGGGCGTGGCCGGTCACGTGCTTGCCCCAGATAATGCTCTTGCGATCTGTCCAGTCGCGGGCAAAAGCCAGCGCCGTGACGGCGTAGCAGATGCAGCAAATCAGTTTGTTCTGTGCCAGAAAGCCCAGGATGATGTCGTGGACGCGCTGGTTGTTGACAATATCAACCATCGGGCCGCTGCCGCCGGGCATCAACAGCGCGTCGTACTGCTCCAGTTCCTTCCAGAGTTCGTCGCGCTTGTTGTAATAGGCTTCCAGTGCGTGGCCGAAATTCGGTGAATTGAAATAGGGCATTTCGGGGAACCACTTTTCGAGGTTAATGGGGTTGGCAAGCCGGTCTGACTCGTCGAGTTCCTTCGTTTTCCTGGCATAATACTCGTCGGTCACGACCTTGTGCAGGGGCGGATCCCAGAAGCCGACCTCCATGCTCGGCGGCAGCGCGCGTGGCTTCTTGCCTGTAGGCGTCACAAAGGTTGGCTCCCAGCCCTTCTCGTCGATGACATCGAGGGGGCCGACCAGTTCCTCACCCCAGTAACCCCACTCTGACAGAATGACCAAAATCTTGCGGCTCATAAATGTCTGGGCAAACTTCTTTCCTACCCGGCGTAGGAAACGAAAAAGCGCCCTTACTCCTTTCTGGTGCTAAGTTCTGATAATGCGGACGATGTGGCGCGATTCGCAGCAGTGCGCTAATCCGACACTGTATAGAGCTGGCTCCATGCCAGGCGGATACACGTCATTAATAGAGAGTGCGGATGAACGCAATGCGATGCCAACACAATAGCATAAGTTCTTTAAGAACACAACTGCCGGGGTATATAAGACGTATTAAAGTTTCGCACAAAGGAAATAAAAGCGGTTTTGTCGCAGATCTATCGGGCAGACTCGACCTCACCCCCTGCCCCCCTCTCTGCGCAGCGGAGAGGGGTTGGGGTGAGGTAAACTACAATCCCTCACAGCCTTATCTAAGGCCTAGCATACCCCACACGCCTCGCAAAAACGCTCCTCGTCACCCTCCCGCCAGTAGCCAAGCTGGCGGCGCATTTCAAGGAGTTTCGCCACCTGTTCGGGCGCCAGGGTCGTGATCGGCCCAAGCTGCGCGGTTTTATGCAGGATGAGCGCCGTGTGTTCCAACATTTCCAATTTCAGGTACGCCTGCCATACGTCGCCGCCCACCGTCAGTGAACCGTGATGCGCCAGCATGATCGCGTCGTGTTGCCCGATTAAGGCCCGAATGGCATCACGATTTTCCGGCCCGGCGGGTGTACTGTAGGCCGCCGTCGGAACCAGCCCCAAGACGACAACCGCTTCCGGGATCACGCAGGTGCGCATACTGATCCCGGCAATTGTCAGGGCGATAGCTGTTGGTGGGTGCGCGTGGACGACGCCAAACACGTCCGGGCGCTGGCGGTAGCATTCCAGGTGCATGAGCAGTTCGCTGGTCGGGTGCAGATTGCGGTTGGCGTCTGTGCCCGGCCCGGCCTTGTTCCCTTCCAGATCGACCACGATCAGTTGGTCGGGCTGCAAAAAGCCTTTGGCAAGTCCGGATGGCGTAGCCAGGATGTGCTGATTGTCGAGCCGCGCCGAGATATTGCCCGCCGCTGCATCGACGTAGTGATTCTGGTGCATCAGGCGCCCGATGTGGCAGATAACGCTGCGCAGGCTGGATTCGTCAAGATGCGCCATTGACAGCCCGGCAGGGAGATTACGGTCAGGGTAGGGAATAGGGGTTAGCATTTACCATCCCATCTGTGAGGGTTCACCTGGGAGACTGGTGTCTGGAAAGCTATTGCAGGGGCGTCGTTGGGCCGGCCATGCTTCCAGATAATATTGTCCGCACCCGGCTCGTCGAACCTCGGCCCGGCTTTCAAGATTACGCCACAGTACACTTTGCTGGAAGGGCACATCTGGCGCATGTAATCGTCGGTAATAGTCGGCAAATCCTTTTTCACCCCGTTCAGCCTTCCAGACTCATTCGGGAATGTGCCCATTCAGGCCACTCGATTGATCATGGTCTGCAATCCCGACGCTAAAAGGTCTTTATCAACTGTTGGAGGGCCTTCGTGAAGGCCGAGTCGGGCGCAGACGCCGCCAGCGGGATGCCCCGGCGAATGGCCTGCATCTGGTTTGGATCGTAGGGAATCTCAGCAGAGATCGGGCGGCCCAGCGCCTTGAGAATCGTGGCTGACGGCACACCTGGGTCGGGCCGGGAATGATTGACAGCCACGCGCACGCGGCCCATTTCCACGCCCATCTTTTGGAGCGTCTGCATGAAGTTGCTCGTGGTGTGGACGGACATCACGTCGTCGCTCATCACCACCACGACGGCATAGGAGGCCAGAAGGGCGCTGGTCGTGGCTGGCGTCAGCGTATCGGCATCGACGACGACCTGCCCGAAAGAGCCTGTCAGGGTCGTCAGGACATTGTTCATCGCCTGCTGGCTCAGGCTGTCTGTACCGGGGATCGGCGGCGCGGCCATCACCGACAGGCCCAACCCCGGATGCGGAGCCAGGATCGAGCCGATCAGCCTGGCATCCGGCGTGTCACCTGCTTCCAACAGGTCTGCCCAGGACTGTCGCGCCGCCATATGCAGGTGCAGGCCAATGTGGCCGCCTGCCATCGTCAAATCGACCAGACAAACCTGCCCGCGCCGCTCGTTGAGCAGCAAAGCCAGGTTGATCGCCACTGTTGTCGTTCCCGAACCGCCACGCAGCGCGATCACCGTCAGGACAGGTAATGTGGCCGTGGCAAGCACAGGTTCAGGGGTGGGCAGCGGTGCGGCTCTGGTCGATGAAGAGCGTTGGCGTTCCTGAGTCAGGCCGATAGGACGACGTGGGCGCGATGGGTGATCCTGATCCATCGCGGGCGTGGGTGCGTCCGAAACGGCGGATACTTCTGGCGTTGCCTTTCCTGCATGGATGGGGAGTGTTCCAGTACGGGTGATTTCATTGATGCGGGCTATCAACTCTTTGGAAGTGACGGGCTTGGTCATATGCGCGTTTGCGCCTGCGTCCAGCGCCATCTGGCGATCCATCGGCTGGCCGCGAGCGGTCAGAATCAAAATTGGCATGTTCTGCGTGCGTGGGTCGGCACGCAGAGCGCGTGTCACGCTGTAGCCGCTCAGGCCAGGCATCATCAGGTCGATTACAGCCAGATCAGGACTCTGAGTGAAGGCAGCATTGAGACCTTCTTCACCACCTTCGGCCAGAAGCACCTCGTGGCCTTCTCGCTCCAACATCAATCGAACCATCTGGAGTAAGCTGGCGTCATCATCGATGACAAGTATTCGAGCCATGAATGGGTTCCTTCATTGTGCAGATGGGTAGCCAGCACAAAGCGGCATTGTTCACCTGAGCTTGTGGTATTTTCTCCGGCTCCGATCCCGTCGCACACGTGGGCCTGATCAAACGACCCGTTTGTCCATGCAAAAGATGCCAATCTGAGAACGATTAACCAGAATCGCCCCGCCCGTGAACTGCACCGACGGGTTTGTCGTGGCCGTGGCCGTCGCATCAAACACTGCCACAAAGCGTTCCGAGCCATAAATGAACAGGCGTTCCACGTCCACTGCCAGTTCAATTCGGATGCCACCGCGGATCTCGAAGCCTGGCACGGTCATAAAGGTATCGAACGTAACCTGCCCCCCCTGCGTGTAAGCGCCTGGGCGACGCGATATGGCCTGATCCGGCGTTGTTATGACTATCGACAGGTTGTCTTTGCGTATCTGGCCTGCGGTGTGACTGGCTGTCAGCGCAGCCGGATCGGTGATCGGCGATACGTAGACATGTTCCACGCGCAGATAGCTGGTCGTCGCGTCATTCAGCATGTCGATCAACGGGCCGGCCCGCAAAATGACTTCGGCAGAGAAACGGTGACCCTGCGCAAGAAAATCGGCAGTAATGGGAACTTTGCGCAAACTTGCAGTCATGGCCTTTGCCTTTCAGTCTCACCCACAAAAAGGTCGGCGTAGTGAGACAACGCGCCCCAGGCAGTCCCCACAATGGGAGAAGGCAAACCCCTCGGTTGGCAGTTCAGCCTGCATCAGCAGGCCACCCTGAGCATTGAGGGCGAATTTAACCAGCCGCGTCTGCTCATTGGCGAGCAGCAAGTCCTGCAAGGATTGATCGGGCGACCAGTAAGCCGACAGATCGTTGACAAAACCTAACCAGTCCGGGGCCAAAGAGACACCCACAGTGGAAATGGCGTGGTCGCCTGCAAAGGTTGTCTGCCAGCTCTGCACACCAATCCGCCAGGCAATCCATCCGTACCGCTGAAAGCACTGCTCCACCTGGGCCGGCTGTACGAAGCGCTTCCCCGCCATTCTACCACGTTTCACCGCACCTGCACGGGCATTACGGGCGATTCGCTTATCCTAGATACTGGGCCAGCTTCCCGGCCAGTTCGCGCAAGTCAATCGGCTTGGAAACGTAGTCATCACAACCTGCTTCCAGGGCCTTTTCCCGATCCCCGACCATCGCGTGCGCGGTCAGCGCGATGATTTTGATGTGTTGCAGTTCAGGGTGGGCTTTAATGTGCCGGGTTGCCGTCCAGCCGTCCATCTGAGGCAGCGACAAGTCCATCAGAATCAGGTCAGGCTTTTCGGTATTGGCTTTTTCAACGCCTTCCTCGCCATCAACGGCTACGATCACCTCGTAATCCAGCGAAGTCAACACGTCGGAGATCAAAATGCGGTTATCAGGGTTATCCTCGACCACGAGGATGCGGTTGGTCATGATGCCTGAATGCCTCCCGGAAGTCTGCGCGCCGCTGGCGGTGTCAATTCATTATAGCATTACCAGGATGAATATTCATGTCTCAGTGCCCGTTGTTAGCACCCAGCAATTTGGGCGTAAGCAGCCAGATCAGCGTTCCACGTAGCAGACGGTTGTCGGCAGCATCGTCGTCAGTATCGACACGCGCTAACCCGCCTTTTGCCATCGCCACCGTGCCGCCGCCGATGAGCTGCGCAATGGTGCGGCTGAAATCCGGTTCGTGGCCGACCAGCATCAGTCGCCTGGCGGCACTATGCCGTGCCAGCAGCGCGCCGAGCGCCTCGACGTCGAAACCGGGTTTGAGCAGCACGTCCTCTTGCACGTCCATCTCCAGCTTCTTGGCAACAATTTTGGCGGTTTGCCGGGCGCGAACGAGCGGGCTGGTCACAATCGTATCCAGCTTGAGGCCCATGTTACGCAGCGTTCTGGCTTCGCGCTTCATATCCTCAACACCCTCATCAGTGAGTGGCCTCAACTCGTCGTTCTCGCCCTGCCACGCTTCTCGTTCATAGGCAATGCCGTGCCGTAGAAAGTACAATTTCATCTCGTCTTCTGGCCTCCCTTCTCAACAGTCGCACGTGCCGGTCAGCGCAGGGGTAAGATGTTGCGCTTGAGCATACCGCTAACGCGCGCCTGTCCGCAATGTGTGGATTCAGGGTCCGCCTCATATGTTCCAGACAAATTCTGCTACAATACACAGATAAGAGAACCATGTACGAGTCCAGGCTGCACCCTGGGAGCTGTATCCATGCTTTGCCCACACTGCCACAGAGAGAACCGTCCCGGCGCTTTGTTGTGTGAACATTGTGGACGCCAGCTAGTCGTCCTCTCCGACCTGTCCCGCTACAAGACCGGAAAATTCGACACCATCCCGCTTCGCTGGAAGCCGGTTGAACCGAGTATTACCCTGGATAGACCGGGCACGGGATTATTGCACCAGGCCAACTTCGTGACGCTGCACCTGCTCGACGAGGATGAAAACATCCGGGTCAAAACACAGGGGCATATCTCGTTAGGCCGTGCCGATGCGGACTCGGCCTGGCAGCCCACCGTAGACCTGTCGCCTTATGGTGCAGTGGAGAAGGGCGTCTCCCGCCTCCATGCCGATCTTTTCTTTGAAAACGATCAGGTTTTTGTCCTGGAACTGGGCAGCGCCAACGGCACGCGCATCAACGGCGTCAAAGTCCAGATGGGGCTGGCGCAGCAGATTCACAACGGCGATGAATTGGAATTGGGCCGGATGCGCATCAGGGTATCCTTCAGCTAGCGACGCTGGCGGTTAACAAATTGTTAAACCGTTAATTTGGACTTTACACTCATTAAGAAATGCAGACTTCTCTGAAGACAGCCTAAAATATAGGCAGAGGACTTTTTTCCCTCGTTTGCTACTTGCCACGTGTGCCTAAATGTTGTACCATGATACTGGCAGAACGGCAGTTCTGACTATCTATTCCAGGCCCACATAAGGAGAACTTACCATGCAAGGCTACTGTGTCAAGTGTAAAGCCACTCGTGAAATGAAGAACCTCACCTATACCAAGGCCAGCAATGGCCGCACGATGGCGAAAGGGACCTGCCCGGTCTGCGGAACAAAAATGAATAAGTTTCTTTCTAAAGAAGAAGCCGACAAGCACCCCGTTGGTGGCGGAGCCAAGAAGAAGTAATCTGCTCCCGGCCCTTGTTTAAGACCGATAGCGGCGACAGTGAGTGTCGCCGCTATTGATTCCAATCTTCTCCACGGCTCAAGTTCCTCTCGCCCAGCCTGTGCAAAATTCGGAAAAATTTTATAATAGGCGTTACCCAATATTGCTACAATACCTTTGTCACCATCATCTCACTCATCGAAAGGCATATCATCGTGAAACACCTTGTTCGATTCGGGATTCTTGTCGCCGTTATCGCCACCCTCTTCACCGTCACGGCAGTCCGGCCTGCTGCGGCGGCCTGTACAGTCCTCGACATTGCGGATGGGCAAACTGGTACGTTCACCTTTGTCCAGGGGCACTCTTACACATTCACCATTACCGGCATGGGAAGCACCATCTCATACACTGCAACTGCACCATATAGCGGCAGCCAAACTATCTCCGCGCCGAATCCGGGCCGTATCACCATTGTGGATAACTCCGACGACTGTGGTGGCGGCATCTTCTGGAACCCTGGCGATTCACGGGTCAATCCGCAGCCCGGTGACCGGATCGCGGTCTACTGCAACCTGAGCGCCCCGCAGACTGTCGGCGTCTACGGCATCGACAGCAAAGGCAAGGGCGTCTTCCTGGCTAACGTCAGCCTGTCGGACATCACCAATGCGGGTGAAGGTGGCTTCGTCAAAAATCTCGGTAACAAGGGCACAGTCTTTGTCGGCGTGGGCGCAGATGGCACGTCCTTCTGGGCGGCCTGGCAAGGGCCATATGGAGCCAACGCTTCCGGCGCTTTTGCCAAAGAGTTCACCTGCAGTTTCCCGAAGTAACTTCCCGCCAACCAGACCTCAGCGCCCCGGCCCATGTCGGGGCGTTTTTGATCGATATCCGTGATGGCGTCGTATTCAATTGCGGTGCACAATTGGCACAGCCTGTCGCTTTCCTATGCAAAGAGAGGCACGCGATGTCGTCCCGTCAAACGTTTACCGGCGAACCGACCTTTGTCGAATATGGAGCCACTATTCTGACCTCCACCTTTCAGATACGCGGCAAGCTCCACGTCCTGGGCGTGATGCAGACCTTCATGAACGACGAACAGAAGCCCACGCTCAGTGTCTACAATGCCGACCTGATCGGCATCAATATCAGCAATCCGGCAGCGCGCATGTCGCAGCCAGAAGTCTTTGTCAACAAGGACGCAGCCACTATCGTCGCGCTCGAAGCCATTCCGCCACAAGGACAGATCATGATCCAGTCACGTTTCGAGGCGCTCATGATGTATACGGATCGTTTCGCACTGGCTGGCAAATTCCACATGGGGCCGGATGCGCGCATTGCCGATTTCATCGGGGCCACGCTCCAGCAGTTTATCATCGCCTCGGAAGTCAAGATTTACCCGCTCTTCCAGGCCCGCGCCGGTCTGGTTCAGGCTGCGCCCGTCGCGCTCATTCACAAGTCGGCCATACGCATGTATCACAAGTCCTGAGCGCGCCTGGCCTGACCCCGCATCAGGTCGAGGATGCGCGGCATAACTCGCGTATACAGAGCATACAATGGCCGAAGCGGCGCATAATCCCACGCGCCGATGTGCCGCACGACTGTGCCGCCAAAGTCGCGCTTGAACCGGTACACGCCCCACATCGGATCGGATTCCGTGAACTCGTTTGGCGCGCCCCACAGGTCGTAGACTGCGTAACCCTGTGCTTTTGCCCAGCGCATCGCTTCCCACTGCAACAGGTCTGTCGGCATCAATTTCCGCATCTCATTGTCCGATACCGACGCCCCGTAGAAATACCAGCATTTGCGTCCAAAATGGAATAGTATCACGTGCGCCACTGCCCTGCCGTCCACCTCCGCGATCAGGGCATGGGCCAGACCCGCGCGCAGCATGGTTCCCCATTCGTCGGCGTAATACTCGTAGGGGCGGGTCAGGAAGCCGTCGCGCTGGCCCGTCTCGGCGTACAGCTTGTAGAGCAGCGGCAGATCGTCCGGCGTGGCGGCGCGCACCGTAACGCCGTGTTTCGGCCCATAGCGCACCTTGCGCCGTTTGCCCTGGCCCATCGCCGCCAGCAATTCGTCCTCGCTGCGCGTCAGGTCGATGGTGATCGTGTTGCGGAATTGCACCTGGCTGTCGGAGTAGCGCCAGCCGCGCTTCTTCAACGTGCCGATTACCTGTGCGGAGCCTGGCTCCTCGGCGGAGTCCGGCTGGCCGGGTTCACCCCGCGCCGCGATCACGTCCGGGTCGATCTTGAGCCAGATGGCACGGCGCCTCTTCGCCAGACCTTCCAGGCGCTCAAGCATCTGATGCAGCAGCAGCGGATCGTGGTAATCGAGCATTGGCCCTTTTGGGACATACATCACCGCCAGTGGGCCGATGCGCCGGGTCAGCACCAGCGCGCCACCGACTACCGCGTTATGCTGGTCACGCAGCAAGATTTTGTCGGGCGTCCAGCCGGTGCTGCGCCGCTTGAACTCTCCCCATTCCTCGGTTTGAAGGATGTGCGCGTAAGGCAGTGTGCGAATGGTGTCGTTCCAGCTAGTTAAGAGGCGCAGTGTTGCCATGCGTGTCACTTTCGGAGCCGATTTCGAGGACGGTCAGCCCGTCCTCGCCCTCGATGAGCAGCAGATTCGGGTTTGGGTTGTGGCTGGCGACCACGATCTCCGGACGGTTCTGCCCATCGTCACGGATCACATAGTCCAGGTTGCGAAAGTGGAGAGGGTCGTAGACGTGGCCCATCACTACGCCCGTCCGGGTACGCATCTCCTTCGAGGAATGGCTGCGCCCGTGCCGCGCCAGTCCGAGCGAGATAGCCATCAGCCCCGCTATCAACACCAGGCACGACAACCCGCCGGCAATCCCGGAATCCATGACAAAATGCCCCTCACTCAACAGGTCTGCGTCGCACGTACCATGTGTACGCGGCGTACACCAGCCGATTGTACACCCGGTCCCATGCGCCGACACTGCGCACAATCTGGCCGCCGAACCCGCGCTTGAAGCCGTATACGCCCCACAGCCCATCGTGCCGCTGCTCAAACTGTGCTTCCAACACCGCCGGTTCTGCGTCAGGGATGCCCCACAGATCGTATCGCGTCGCGCCGTGACTCTTCGCCCAACGGATCGCTGCCCACTGCACGATGTAGGTCGGCATCCGGTTCCGCTCCTCGTTCGAGGATGCGCCGTAGAAATAGTAGGCGTTCTGCCCGCAGCGGAAGACCATCACCCCGGCCAGATCGCGGCCTTCGTAAGACGCCATCAACAGCGCGCAGCGCTCGCCGGGCGAGAACAAATCGTAGGCTTTCCGGTAGTAGGCAGGGGCATGGACGCCAAAGGCGTCCCGTTCGCCCGTGACAGCCATCAGCGCGTTGAAGCTGGCAACGTCGGCGCTCGTGCCCACGCGCACGTCAACCTGCTTCTTGGGGCCGAGCTTCGATTTATAGCGCGTGGACTGATTCATCGCCGCCAGAATTCGGTCCTCGTCCGGCGTGATGTCAATCACGAGGGTGCGCGGCGGCTGAATGGTCTGCGGGCTGAGGCGCAAACCAGCAGCCTGCAACTGCCCCGGCAAGTCCGGGCGCAGGCGATACCAGTTGCACGGCTCGACTTTCAGAAAGGCCGCTCCCCGACGGCGCGCTGCCTGATCGATGGCCCGCCAGAGCGCGACGTTGCCAGGATGGGCTGGATCGTCGCTGGCGAAGAGCGGCCCGGCGGGGATGTAGGCCAGCACGCCCAGGCGAAAGGGCAGCGGCCTGTAGAGGATTTGCGCGCCCCCCGCAATAGCCCCGGCGTTGTCCTCGACGGCGACGATCTGCGCCGACCAGCCGAAAGCCGACTTGAGGCGGCCCCAGTCCGCGCTCTGCAAGATATGCCCGTCCGGGTGCACGGCGACCATCGCATCCCACCGCACCGGATCGACGTGCGGTACAGCACGGTAGCTCATGCCCACAGTCCGCTACGGCGTTTGCCGATTCCCCCTCGCTGCGCAGCGGAGAGGGGGCCAGGGGTTGAGGTAAGTATCACATCCAACCCCTACATCACGTCCTGACCCGCTTCAGTCGATGCCGGGGTGCGTGTGATGACATTGATCTGCGGCGTGACTGCCGGCGTCTCCGAGAAGACGGGGGTGCTGGTCGGCAGCGGAGGGCCGCCCGGTGTAAAGGTCGGCAGTCGCGTATTGGTTGGCCTCAGTTCTATAGTCGGGCTGGGTGTTGGCGAAGGCAGGGGAGTCAGCGTCGGCGGGCGGGTGCGCGTCGGGACCGGGGTGGAGGTTGGCGCGGGCGTCCACGACGGAGGCAGCGTCTTGCCCGGAATGAACGTCAGAGTCGGGCCACCCGGCGTAATGGACGGCGTCGAGGTAAAAGTCGACGTCGGCACGGGTGTGAGGGTTGGAACAGGGGTCGGAGTCGGGCGTGGATTCAGGATCTGTGTCGCTACGGTTGCCACAACCACCACCGCCACCGCGATCAGGACGAAGATCAGCACCCCGATCACGAGCGTTTCGATGGAGCGCGTAGAAGCTGACGGCGCAGGCGGCGGGGCGGGTGTCTCCCTGAGCGGCGGAGCCTCGCCTGCCAATCGCGTGTAGGCGACGCGGGCTTTCTCATTGTTGGGGTTGATGTCCAGTACGCGCCGCAGGTAGGACAGCCGCGCTTCGGTATCGTCGGTAGTGGCGACCAACCACATCCAGATTTGCTCGACTCGCGGGTACTGTTCGCTCAACGCCAGCAGGATGGTACGAGCTTCCTCACGCCGCCCGGCATTGATCAGGTTTATCGCCTCGTTCAACCGCGTCGCCATGTCAGGCTGCGACATGCTATTGCACTCCCTTCACCTGGGTTCCACGCGCCGCCAGAGTATACAACACAATTGACCTCAGCCCCTTGCCAGGTTTGGCTAGGAGGAACTGGCGTATTCCGTTCTATCTCCCCTCTCTGCTTGCGGAGAGGGGCGGGGGTGAGGTTCAAACTTTATGTCTCCCGGCGAGCCTCGATGACCACCCACTCGCCGGAGAAGCGCCGCTTGTAGGGTGTCAGCCCGGTGGAGCGCAGTGCAGTCTCCACCTCATCCGCCTGTTCCTGGATGATCCCGCCGAAGACGCCAATGCCGCCGGGCCGGATGACGCTGCCGAGGCCCTGCTTGCACATGCCGACGATGACTTTCGCCAGAATGTTGACCAGCGCCAGGTCGAAGCGCGTCGCCGCGTGGATCAGGCTGTCCAGGCTGCCGGTTTGCGCCGTGATCTGATCGGCCACCCCGTTGGCAGCGGCGTTCTCCTGCGTGGCGCGGACGGCAATCGGGTCGGTGTCGAGGGCCAGCACCTGCGCCGCGCCCATTTTGACCGCCGCGATTGAGAGGATGCCCGATCCACAACCCAGGTCGAGCACCTTGGCACCCGGCCAGTTCTCCAACAAGTCCTCAGCGGCTTCCAGCACCAACTGTGTGCTGGGGTGGGTTCCCGTGCCAAAAGCCTGGCCGGGGTCGAGCGCGATCACGATGTCGCCCGGTTCACCGGACTGCTCGATCCACAGCGGGCGGATGAAGAGGTGACGGCCCAGGCGGAGTGGGTGGTAGTTGGCTTTCCACGCCTCGGCCCAATCCTCTTCGTCGATGACTTTGTACTGCGGGGTAGGCATCGGGTATAGTTTGCCCAGATGCCAGAGCGCCTCTTCCAACTGCTGCTTGGCGGTTTCGGCCCGCTCATCTTCGGGCAGGTAAGCGCGCACGGTCAGGCGATCCGCAGGCGGCACTTCATCCTCCCACGTTTCGATGTAGAAGCCGGCCTGCTCGATGGCAACGCCCTGATGTCCGTACCGTTGCAAGACATCAGCTACAGCTTCTGCCGCTTCCCCGTCCACCTCCATAGAGACCTCGATCCAGCGCATTTACTTTCCTTCGTAAATAGTTAAAGGTTTGTGATGATCTCGTAACATCAACCGTAATGCTCAACCCTTACTCTATAGTCAACGGGGCCGCAATAGACTGGAACAACATCGAGCCACCATCATACCATCATCGCCGCATCACCGTCGAACCATCGTAGCCTCATCGTTGAAGCATCGGCCTACACGACACTCCCATTGCGCCTACGTCGTCCTACCATCGCACTGCATCGCACAACTATTGCATAAGACCCCGTTTGCACCAAGAATTGCCCGGCATTTGCCGGGTTTCTTGTTTTATGGCCCGGCCAACGGTATAACAACTCTCCGTCCCGCGCCTTTCACGGTTCCCCTGTGGATCGCTTCGCGGCGTTGGCGCTCGTCCACGAGTGGATACAGGCTTCGGTGTCGAGGCGCCAATATAATTGAGGGGTGTGCATGAAAAGACATAGTCAATGAGGCGGTATGCTCGTGAGAACGATGCCCATCGTTGTTCAGGAGCGCTCCCGATGGAAGAACCGACCTTCATTGACTATGTCCGCCTCATCTTTAACCTGTTTGAGCGATTTGTTCAAGAGTCACAGACCAAACTGAGTTGGTCTACGGAACGGTACTGGTATGAGCACAAGACGTTGATCGTGTTTTTCATGATGATGCAGCAACGGCAGATCGTAAAGTTCAAAGCGATGTGGCGCTGGCTCAACGCCCACCCGCTGGAACGCCAAAGACTTGGCTTGGCAGGTGTGCCGCATCGGATTACGCTGTCGCGCCGCTACAAGGCGCTATACGAAGTGCTGCAAGCCTTCATCGAGTTTATCGGTCAGTACGCCTGCCAATTGGATGAGCGTTTTGAAAGTCAGGATTTGGACGAAGACAAGAGCCTGTTCAAAGCCTGTGGCCCGGTCTGGCATCAGGCCGAGCGTGAAGCGCAGCACATTCCGCCAAAACTGCGTGCCCTCGACACCGATGCTTCATGGTCCAAAAGCGGCTATCATGGCTGGGTGTACGGTTACAGCCTCCATCTGACCTGTAATGGCGCAGGGTTTCCCAAGCTCGCTCAGGTCGAAACCGGAGGCTACTCGGAGAAGCAAGCGCTGGCAGCCAAGGAACCAGCCCTTTGGCAGCGCATCTGTCCGCGCACCCTGACAGGCGACAACAGCTATACCAAAGCCCAGCGGATCCGCGCGTGGGCCAAAGCCGGGATTGCCTTACTCACCCCGGCGACCAAGTGGGTCAAGGGACGTTATGCAACGGCTTACCATCGCTTCATTAAACGTCCGCGCCAAGCTCGGCTCCTGCGCCAGCGGCGAACCGCCATTGAACCTGTCTTTGACCTGTTAGCGTTGATCATCGGTGCTGCTGGCGCTCAAAAACAACTGATGACCCAACATCTTGTTAATGTACGGACTTGCTTGGCTCTCGGCGTTCTTGCGCTTCAAATTGCCATGCTTGCCAACAGTATTTGGCATTTACCTTTACGTTCGATC
>Ga0070741_10009964_pt1 | contig 18170 bp, 22 predicted proteins | sample Coa_R1_4_FD_66440 | JGI IMG/M metagenome (GOLD analysis project Ga0070741, IMG submission 66440) | Surface soil microbial communities from Centralia Pennsylvania, which are recovering from an underground coalmine fire - Coalmine... | ecosystem: Environmental > Terrestrial > Soil > Unclassified ...
GAGCACGGAAAGATGCAAGCATTGGCGTTCTTTGAGTAATAGCCTTCGCAATGCCTGAAATTCAGGTCGCGGAGTTTTATCATAACGGTTTCGGCGTGCTTGGCCTTTGCATAGTCCAATGCAAACTGGAGAGCTGCTTCTGACGTGCTTTTACGCGGCGCCTTGCTGTCAGTGTTGGTAGTCGATATCCCAAGCACCCTTACATTAGTTTCGACCGGTAGGACTTTTGAGCCTGTGATGTTTGCGACGTGCTGCTTGACTGCGCTGTCAAGTTCCTGGTACGCCTTGTGTGGCTTTGAAATCCTCCTGCCAACCCTTGCGGGAATTGTGCTGACATACACATTGTCTTCAGACACGTAAACCGGGTACGAGCTGACGCTGTCGCCTCCTTCATGAGGGGACTTGCCATCTACTACAGAATACTTCCATCCATGCCATGGGCAGGTCACGATGTTACCATCCAAGAAGCCTTGGCTCAGCGGCCCGCCTTGATGCACGCACACATTTGAAATTGCGTAAAACCTGCCTGCAATATTGAAAATTGCAACATCAGTCTTGCTGCCATTTTCGCCTGTAATAGAAAAAGCCTTTGAACTACCTTCTGGGATTTCGCTTGCGCCGCATACAAGGTGAAAGTCATTTTCCGGCATTTTCATTCACTACGCACTCCCGCTGGCAGGGAGGCTATTATGAGCCAGTTCCGTGTTTGGCCTTTCCTCCCTGCCACAATAGCGGCCTTCGGTGAACGGAACAGAAACCCGGGTCGCCGTTTCGCAGGAGATTAGCTAACAATGCACTTGCTAGGTAAAAGCGCTTACAGAACAATCTTCTAGCCTGTAAAATTAAAAAGCATGTAGCCACCTTATATATGACACCTGATCTGGCATGGCAAATGATTCAGGAGACGGCTATTCCGTCCATTTTGCGCATTACGCAAGCAGACTGGAGCAGCACCTGAGAAAAAACGGCATCTCGTGCCATGACGCAGATGTCATTATCGAGGAAAGCTCTGTCCTCTACTTTGAAAAGATGCGCTCGCCAGATGGCAGGTTTTTCAGCCTAGTCAGAAAGCATGACCCGGCGCAACTCTTTGCCGAGTCTGCCGCAAGGGCCATAGAGAGGCACTTGCCAGAGGCAAAAGGAACATTCGGATCTTATGGCGAGATCGCAAAATGCATCAGGTAGCCTGAGGAAAGCACTAATAAATGATCTGGCGCTAAAGGTTACGATTATTGTTGATGATCGGGGTGCCAAGGGAGATAAAGGATCAGGAGAACAGGGTAGCATTAACACCCCGCTCGGTGTCGTCACTTGTGATATCGGAATCCAGAGTCATTGTCGAGACACAGGCTGGAGCCAAGAGCGGATTTTCTGACGATGAGTACAGCTCCGCTGGAGCTACAATAGCCGGCTCTGCAGCAGAACTGTATTCCAGAGCTCAACTGATAGTCAAGGTCAAGGAAATACAGGTATCCAAAAGTGAGCACCTTCACATAAAGCCTCAACACATCATCTTTGGCTTCAACCACTTTGAGTCAAGCAAAGAGCTTACCAAGGCAGCAGCCAGTTCAGGTGCCACTTTTATCTCATTTGAAAAAGTAGTAGACGAAAACGGTCAGACACCACTCCTGATGCCGATGAGCAAGATTGCCGGCACCATGTCTGGCATATGGGCGGGATTTTTCCATAATTATACATTCAGGCACGACAAGTCGATAAGGCTCAAGGCAGGGGCAGATGAGATCAGGTCAAAATTCATCGAAAGCTTTGAGCACGTCATGAACGCCAAGATTGGCAGCGATCTCAAGCGCATGCTGTCGTTGCAGGACAAGACAGCAGTAATATTTGGAGGAGGGAATGTCGGCGAATTGGCGGCCAGAGTCTGCTCTGCCCTTGGCGCAAAAATAATAATTGTAGAGAGGCGCGAGTCACGCAGGAAATACCTGCAAGAGATCAACTTTCCCAGATGCTCCATAATCGCAGCTGCCGACAAAGACCTCCTGCGCAGCGCGCACGTCATAATAGGCTCGACCTATGACAAAGAGAAAGCCGACAGGATGATAGACGAAAAAACGTTAAAAGAAATTTCAGAAATGCGCAAAAAGATAATCATAGATGTGGCTGTCGACCAAGGCGGCAACTTTCCCTACATCAACCCTTTAGGCAAATACTCGCCATCTACCACTGGCACAATACTGAATCCAGCGCTTGTAGACTATTTTGGAAACATCTTCATCAGGGTTCCAAACATACCGTCAATCGTCCCCAGATATGCGTCTGCTGTACTATCCACCGTCGTAGCGGATTATGTCAGAGACATTGCCCACGAAGTCCCAAGGCCAGAGCTTGCCAGAGCAGTCAGCATCAAGAATGGCAAGATCCTTGACCAAGCAATAGTCAAAGCGCATGGCCTTGAGTAGACTTTATTAGAACAAGTTTCCGTTCTTGATATAAGCACGACGAATTAGTTTTTGGTTAGATTATGCTGTGCGTCATATGCAAGACTAGAATTGAGACCTCCTATAACGACTGTTGCTTCGATTGTTACAGGAAGCAAAAGATGGAAAAGACGAGGACTGCTAGTGCGAGGCATAGCGTCGCATAAACAACAAAAGTGGGGCCGAAGGGATCTGTTCTGATGCGGCTTGCCACCGCGATCATTTGAACCCTTGACCCACGGGTTTCTTCCTTCTAACTAGCCCTTTTTTGTTAGATCTGGAGCCCGTTGCGATGCCAGGCTTCGCTACGACCCCACCAAGTTGGCATCGTGCTATGGATAGCGTAAATATGTCTGTATAAGTCTTGCGTGGTTAGGAAAAGAGTATTTCAAGCGTGTTTGCGTTCATCGGGTTCCTACCAGCCTTTCTTCCTAACAGTTGATCGTTATCAAGGTACCAGTGCTGTGAGTCCGGGAAGAGCGGCAGGTGTAATTCTTGCTTAGTGGCGGTATCGACAAACCCAGCTATCATGGTGTCGTTATAAGTTCTGACCATTTTATGCGCGGCCGTCGAGGCAATTACGTTAAAGTCATCAAGAGTGCTATTTGCCATCAGCGCCGAAATATTTTCCAATTCATGACTTGCGTTTGCATTGTTCATCAGCACCTTTCTTTCTGCATCTAGCCACTTTCCATCAAACCTGAGCGTCAGAAGTGTCACGGCGGCCTGCTGGAATGTTGAATCAAAGTTCTTGTCAAGTGACTCGACTCCCACTATAAAGCCGTTCCATATTCCCGAGTCGTCTGAAGTGTAGTTTCGCGTAAAGACCATCGCTCTGCCGTCGACTTGTTTGCCATCAGAATAAAAGCTGTATTTTATGTCGTAGGCAGGCGTCAATGATAAATTGGTGGAATTGTCGCCCATCATTAGAGCATATGTGGAGGCTGCGGATTCCACCGTGTATGAGCGCAGGTTTTTCCGCAGAACAGGCATGATCTCACTTGTAAAATACTGTTCTGGAGTTTTGGCAGCGGAGATCATTACAGGGGCGTTTCCAAACGATAGCTCCCTTACCTTGTCTGCAGACACTAGGCCAGAGCATAGCTGGATAGACTTACAGAGCGAATCATCTGGAAGCAAGTGAATAGGCATTAGCGGCTGGAAAACGTATACAAGCGTATGATCGCTTCCCCTTGCAAAAAATACAAAGCCGGTCATTGACTTGTACGGTCGTATTATCTGCATGTCGGCACTCCAGTTTTCAGGTATAAAGGCAGTCGCAGCTTTTTCCTTGCCATCAGTCCACTTGACATAATGGCTTTCTTCATTGCCTGTATCCGGCACTATCCTGCCGGAATATGTCGTGTCATTTATGAGCATCTTGTAGCTATAAGTTACCTCAGTCGAGTTTGTTTCGATTATAAACTTGGATGGCCTGTCTATATTTTTAGTAAGCTTTAACACCACTTTGCCAGATTCAACTGTCGCATTCCACCAGTCAGAGGCAATCACGCTTTGTACAGGCGATGATGAAGTAAGCTCTAGCTCGCCTTGTGTGGCAGAGGCTGTCCAGTTTGATGGCAACATCATTACCGTTCTCTGTCCCACTTGAGCTGTTGAAAATTTTGGCTCTGGCTGCTGTTGTTCTTGGGCATACACAGGGCAGAACAGCAGAAGAAGCGCCAAAGCTATCCAGCTATAACGGATCACACCGGCGATCTAGCTTGCACAGCAATTGCATTTAACAATTAACTCCGGTAAATCTTCGCGATCACTCTTCTACGAACACGTTTCGAAATTGATAAAAAATTTCATTGGCTATGGGGATCGTTGACAGGCGAGACCCAGCTGCGTGCCAGAAGGACCAGGATAAAGATCCTTCGTGCAATAGCCGACAGAAATGGCGTTGCAGGCTTCTCAGATATCAAAGTTTCAACAGGGCTCTCTACAGGCTCTATTTACTACCACCTTGAGCGCATGGGCAATTACGTTACCAAGGATTCAAAACACTACATGATAACAGAAGAGGGGCTGCAGCTCTTACGCACAGTCGATCAAAAATATGCAGCAGTTTCCTCGCCGAGAAAGGAGGAAGAGCGTGCTCAGGCACCTTCTGAAGACTTTGGTGATGAAGAGACAGTCAGGCAGACCCGGCAATGGAACGTACGCCAGTATGTGTTCTTGGGCATTTTGGGATCAGTCGTTGTCTTTGCTGCAGTAGGCATTATTACAAGCTGGCAGGCGATGTACGTCTTTGCTGGCATGAGTGCGGGTCTTGTAACAACAATTGCAATAGGAGCAATGCTTTCAACATCGCTTTTTATGCTAAAGAGATCGCATCCTATTATAGGATACAGGGGGACAATGCTTTCAGTGTCAGTGCTTACAGTCCTGCTTGTCAGTATACTCTTGGTTTCTGGCGTTGAATACACAGGCGCGATTTCCAACCAGCCTTATGACAACTCGATGGATGCGCTCCTGTCGTCATACTCTATGCACTGGCAGGTCAGGTAGGCTGTTTGGCACCTGCCTGCTTGCAAGAAACAACCCCTTCACGTTTTTGCTTTCATTGTGAACGTTTGACACTGCAGTTTGAGGACGGGCTAGCTTATCATCTCCTGCTTCTGAAAAGAACGCCTGGCTTTTCTCCATGGACTTGGAAAGTATTTGTGAGCTGCCTTCCTTTACAAGCTGTATTATCTCAAGGCATCTTTTTCTTACAGTGACCGTGCTGACATCTGCGGCAATAGCTATCCTCAGTTGTGTAGTGTATTCGCTGGTTTCTATGGTCGCGAGGTAGAGTGCCGCGGCTGCAAGCGACACAGGGTTCTTGCCTGAGAGCAGAGCATTGTCTCCCACAAGGGCAAGAATTTCAAGCGCTTTTCTTACGGTCTTCTCAGATAGGTTGGCCTTGTCGGCAATCCGCGATATGCTGTTTGAAGGCACCGGGAGCGGTACATGTATCTTCATTTCGCGGAGCAAGAACTTGTAATAGTATGCGATGTTTTTCCTGTCAGCGTTGCCTATTACTTCCTGTATTTCATGTATTGAGCGTGGAGTGCCCGTGTCTTTGCACGCAATGTATATCGTGGCGGCGACAATCCCGGTTATCGACCTGCCCTTGATGAGTCCCTTCTCTAGCGCTTTTCTGTAAATATAAGCGGCGCGCTCTGCCACTGGCGTGCCGATGCCGAGGATCTCGGTTATCCTACGGATCTCGCGCATGGCCTTGTTGAGATTCTTTGTCTTTGAGTTATTCGACACGGTAATCTTGTTTAGCCTCCTGAGCCTTTCAATCTCCGAATATCCCTGAATGTGTTTGCCATTTGCGTCAATATTCTTGTTATCGATAAAGCTTGAAAGCCCCATGTCATACATCATGAGAGACGCAGGTTCGCCTGTCCGATAGCGCTTGTCCATTTCTTCAAGTGTAAAGGCGCGTCGCTCCGCCGCCTGCTCCAAGTTGTCGCGTGCGACAATGCCGCAGCTGCAGCACACCTCTTCACCAGTGTCCGGGTCGCTGACGAGCTGGCCGCTACAAACACTGCACAGGACAAGGTTGTTGTCGATCTCGTTCCTTGCTAACATAGGGACAGACAGCAATAGGTGATTTTAAAGGCGTGTGCAAAAGGACTTTAGAAAGATCAAGGGTAGCAAAATACAGTTAGAGAGAAACGATTTGTTATTATGGAATTTTGTACAGTATAGGTCTTGTATTGGGCTTAAATACGGCTAGTTATTGGAGTCCCTGTACCTGAATTTGTCCAGCTTGATTAGCTGATGGTATGATCCAAACTGGGAAGAGTCTGCGCTATCAAGTGCTGAATCTTCGCCATCATCATTGCTATACACTTTTATTGTTTTGTAAGTGGTAGAGCGCTGTACAGGTATCCTGCTGGCGGCTCTTATCAGGTGCCTGATCTCTTTTGGCCGCATCAGCTGTCCGTGCTGTGCGCCTGCCGCAGTCGAGATGCTCTCGTTTATCAGCGTGCCTCCAAAGTCGTTTGCGCCGGCTCCAAGCAGCAACTGCGACATCCTTGCCCCCTCTTTGACCCAGGACACTTGGATGTTCGGGATATGGTTGTTGAGCATTATCCTTGCCACCGCGTGCATCTTTACTACTTCGTTTCCGTCTGCCCCGGCCCTTATGTTTGGTACAGTTTGGTGGCTGTACATCGGAGCCTCGGTGTGCACAAAGCTGAGCGGCACAAATTCCGTAAAGCCATGGGTCTCTTTCTGGATCTCGCGCAGTAGGGAAATGTGATCAGCCTTGTGGCGCGACGTTTCGACGTGCCCATACATGATTGTCGAAGTTGTCGGTATGCCAAGGGCATGAGCCTGCCGGATTATGCTTGTCCAGTCCTTTACTGAAATCCTCCCCGGTGATATCGTATCGCGAAGATTCTGTTCAAGGATTTCTGCGGCAGTCCCCGGAAGACTTCCGATGCCGGCTTCCTTTAGCATCTTTAGGTATTCTTCTGTAGAGGTTTCGGACCTGACTGCTCCGTACATCACTTCTTCCGGCGAGAAGGCGTGGATATGTATGCCTGGCAGCTCTTTCTTGACTGCCTTGCAAATGTCAACATAGAGGTGGCCGTCCATTTTTGGAGGCAGGCCGGCCTGTATGCATATTTCTGTAGCCCCAAGGCTCGCAGCTTCTTTAGCCCTTCTTAGAACCTCTTCAGGAGGCAGGAAATAGCCTTCCTCTTCCCGAAAGTCCCTGCTAAAAGCGCAAAAACCGCACTGCTTGATGCAGACGTTTGTAAAGTTGATGTTCCGGTTGACGACGTAGGTTACATTGTCGCCCACAGTCTTTCTGCGAAGCTCGTCTGCAACTGTGACAACCAAGTTCATCTCCAGCCCGTTGCAGTCAAACAGCTCCACTGCCTCGTCTGCAGAGATATCCTTGCCGCTCAGCGCCCTGTCAAGAGCTGATGCGACTACAGGGTCTGCCCTCTTGAATAGAGAGTCAATCATTGGCATAGTCCTCCCTTACCAGCCCGGAATCGTCAGATATCAAGCCTGCGTACTGCATCAGCCGGTCCGATGTAATAAATCCACCTTTGAGAAATTCAGGGTATATCGGCAGGCGCGCCCGAAGCCTGCGACCTCTTCCTTCAGTAACCTGCTTTACGGATTTGATTGAGGGCCAAGGGAATTCTGGGTTGACGTGGTCGATTGTGACTGGCGAAATGCCACCCCAGTCGTTGATGCCGGCATCGAGGTATCTGCCAAAAGTGTCAGGGTTCAGGTTTGGCGGGACCTGGATGTTCATGTCAGGCATGATTATTCTTGCCATCGCCACGGCACGCCGGAAATATTCAGACTGCGCAGGCGGCTCCTGTGCCATGCCTGTGTCCGGCTTGGGGGCAAAATTCTGAATTATCACTTCCTGTATGTGGCCATATTTTTCATGCAATTGCCTGATTGCAAAAAGCGAGTCTACAAGCTCGTCAGGTGTCTCTCCGATGCCTACAAGTATGCCGGTAGTCATCGGCATCCTGAGCTCTCCGGCGCTTTCAAGCGTTTTTATCCTCACCTTTGGGTTCTTGCTGGGCGCGTCTTCATGCGGCATGCCTTTTTCCGTCAGCCGCTCGCTAATGGTTTCAAGCATAACTCCAAGGCTCACGTTTGTGTCCTTGAGCATCGCCATTTCTTTTTTGGTCAAGCTGCCGGCATTGGTATGCGGGAGGAGCCCGGTTTTCGAAAGCACGAGCTCGCTCATTTCCTGTATGTATTCAACCGTTGACGAGTGACCGAATTTGTGAAGCCATGACCGGGCCTGCTCATATTTTTGCTCAGGCCTCTCGCCTGTTACAAAGAGCGCTTCTGTGCATCGGAATTTCTTGCCTGCTTCAGCTATTGCCAGAACCTGCCGTGGATCCATCATTGAAAGGAGTGCGTCGCCAGGTTCTTTTTTGTAGGTGCAATAAGTGCACGTGTCCCGGCAGAGATTTACAAGGTTGATGAACACCTTTCTGGAATATGTGATAATATCAGGCCTTGTCCTGTCCCGTATTCTTCCGGCTGTTGCAACCAGTGAGTCTGTGGCACACTCTGCCATCAACCATATGGCTTCCTCTCTGCTCACCGGCTTTTCAATAGCCCGGTTAAGGATCTCGACGAGCGCAGGGTTGGCAAGCAAGTATGATAGAAGAGCTACCCATCACTAATAAACGATTTTACCGCGCTATGGTGACTCTTGCTGGTTTGGGCGCGCCCCGAGCACGACGTTTATCTGCTGTTCCTTCCCGTCGCGCAGCACTGTCAACTGCAAGTTATCTCCCACTGACTTTTCTCTTTGCAGGTATACCAGTATGTCGTCGATCTTCCTCACTACTTTGCCGTCGATCTGGGTTATCACGTCGCCTCCAAGCTGTATAGGCCTGCCGTCGATGGTCGCTTCTCTGCTGCCGCCATGGATGCCAGCCTTGGCTGCAGGGCTTCCCGCAACCACGTCAACTACCAGAAATCCACGCGGCTCCTTCAGACCAAGAGCATCAGCTATCCCCGGAGTCATGTCTGTTCCAGACACCCCAAGCCATGGATGCTTGAATGAGCCCGTTGTGACAAGCGATGGCACGACCTTGGTTATCGTGTTCGAAGGAATCGCAAAGCCGACCCCGGCAAACTGGCCTGTTGTAGAAAAGATAGCAGAATTGATGCCTATCACCTCGCCCCTCATATTGAGCAGAGGACCCCCGGAGTTGCCCGGGTTGATCGGCGCATCAGTCTGTATGACGTCAGGAATAGAGAAGGAACCGGCCTGCTGCGACGGTATGAGCCTGCCAAGCCCGCTGATTATGCCGGCAGTCATCGAGCCGGAAAGCCCAAAGGGGTTTCCAATCGCCGCCACCTGCTCGCCGACTCTTTCCGCGGACGAATTTGCCAGTGGCAGGGGAGCCAGTTTGTCTTTTGGCGCGTCTGCAACATAGAGGACTGCAAGGTCGGTGAACGGGTCGGAGCCTATCAAAGTTGCCCTATAGACGGTGCCGTCAAGAAACGTCACATCCAGCCTATCACTTGAGCCTCCACTGACCACATGATAGTTGGTGATGATGTGGCCGTTGTTGTCATAGACAAAACCGGATCCCAGACGCGAGTCGGCAGGATTTGACTGAACGTTGTCGGTGATCTGCACCACCGATTTTTCGACGCGATCGAACAGATCTGGCAGGGTCAACTCGGAATTTGCAGCCTGGACAGTGTTTATCTCCCCTAGTTTGAAGGCGCTCTCGTCCACGCCATTCCTGCCATTATTGCCGTTATGCGTCAGATCGTTTATCAGCGGCACTTTGTTGCCAATATCGCGAAGGTCGTTAAATTGTGAGTAAACAAAAAAGATTGCAACGGCAGCAATGATAATAGATGCTGCGAGTATAGCCTTGTTCAATGACACAACTACCATGAGCTCTTCTAATATGCTTTTACCTGACGAAAAATTATAGTGTGTGCGCAGTTGTTACCTTGCAGCGACATACGGCGCACTGAACGGAAATTCTGGCTCTTCGAGGAATTCAACCAAGTGCGTGTAATGCACCAGGAATTCTCTTCCCTTTTCTGTCGTCCGGTAGACTACTCCGTCGCCAGACACGTCCTGCGTCACAAGCTTCCTTTCTATCAGCTCGCTTAGGTACATATGCACCTGCTCGTAGCTCAGGTTCGCCCTGTACATGATGTGTGTCTTTTTTATTCCACTGGTTGCAAGCGCCAGCACGTCGCCCATGATCTGAATTTTTCCCCTGTTGTTTTTGCGTTCCGACATTTCTATCCATATAACAAGCTGGTAGGTAGATTAGGAGAATGGCGGAACTGTGCAAGTGGAACGGGCGTTCCACCGATTGTTATTGCAAAATATTTTTGTAAAATCTTAATGAATTGGGTGCTGGTTTTCGTTTACTGTGTATTGTCTGTCCCTCCAATTAACTGCTCCCTTCTTTTTTGCATCAGCAATAGCCGATAGAAAACCAAATGAGACAATGGCTCCGCTTATTGGTGCGGCAAGCGCATAGGCTGGGCTTTCAAATACGCCCTTGCTGCATTGTATGGCATTTCCAGCAATTATCAATGCAATGGCTGACAGCTCTGCTGCAACAAGAATTGGAAATGACAGGTTGCCGGCGAATGGTGAAACGACCAAGTACGGAAGGAATGCAAAGGGCGCGAACAAGATAAAGAATACAGCAGTAGCCATCAGATATGCACCAGCCTTGTTCTGGTAGTAGAGAGGTATCATGAGCCGGCGGAGGCCATGCCACAGTGTTGACAGGTCCCGCGCCCACACGGCCTGAATCTGCTTTTCTCCCCTCACCATTCTCATCCTGAACTTGCCTTCCTTGACCTTGCCCCCAAGCGCGCCGTCCTCAACAAGTTCGTGCCTTACGCCTTCATGTGTACCAATCGCCTCGTAGGTGATTTTTGTGATTATGAAAAAGCTGCCAAAAAAATATCCTGTCTTGACGTTCGGATCGTTGACGCGTAGCGGTGAAAAGCGCGTGTGCAGAAACGTTGCAAGAGCAGGCAGTGTTATTTTCGTCCAAAAGTCGTTGCATATGAGCCGGGGCACTGCAGTCAGAGCATCAAGACCTTGTGATACCACCTGCCCTACTGCCAGCGCCATTGCAGAAGCAGAATGCTCAGAGTCGGCATCGGTAAACAGCAGAAGGTCGCCCTTTGCACGCAGGTACCCTTCGTGGCATGCCCAGTTCTTGCCTGCCCACCCTTCCGGTTTTGCTGCTGCGTCGACATGAATTACACGTGGGTCCTTAGAAGCATACTGCGCCATTATTTCGCCCGTTCTGTCAGTTGAAGAATCATTGATGGCAATTATCTCGAAATTTGGGTAATCCTGCGCAAGCAGGCTGTCAAGACAGCGCGAGATGTAGCGCTCCTCATTTCTTGCTGGCAGGATCACACTGACCTTTGGAAACTTGTTTGCGCTTGTGCGGTCAAATGCTTCAAGTCTTGGAGCAAGCCGAAAGGACTTGGTCATATAGGCAACAAAGTAGACCCATACGCCAGAGATGCCAACCATTATTGCAGTCAGCACAAGATTGGCGACTGTAAATGCAAGCTCCATCGCTGCGTTACCTAGAAAGGAATAGGCTATTTATTCGACTGCTTTTGCGATCCTGTCAAGCGCCTCTTCTGTACCCTCGGCAATGTGTTTTTTTACCATGCCAGTAAACATTCCAAGGAACCCGGCAAGCTTGATGTCCCATGCAACATCGATCCTTGTCTTGTCACCTGTCGGGTTCAGCGTAACAACCTTGGTGCCTTTCATCGGGCCTCCAGTTATTGTTATCTCGACTGATTTTTTCGGATTGAGCACCACAGTCTGGAGGCACCTTGAATCTTTGAACGAGATCGTGACTTCGCGCTCTATTGTATTGCCGTTTTTGCTGATGTTTTTCACTGTCTTTGTCCCGTGCCAGTACTGGGGCTCGTTGTCAACGTCTGAAATAACATCCCACACCCTGTCTATTGGCGCTGACATTTCCCGACTTGCATTTATGGCTACCATTAACTCTCATCCAGAGTAGACGAGCTATATTAGCACATAGTATAGCAGGCTAACTGGGCAGATATCTGAACTTCGTAGTGTTCGTAGCTACTTCTTTTTTCTGCCGCTCTTCTTTCTTGCTGCCTTTATCTGCTTGCGAGCCCTTGTTGCGTGCCTTTTAGCTTGCTAGCGGTGCTTTTTAGCATCTTTGTCGTCTTTGGTTTGTGGGCCCGTGAATTCCTTTTTCTGCCTGCAAATCTTGGTTTTGGCAACTGCTTTGTCACCAGATGCACCGTCTCCTGCGCCACTGCAGCAGTTTCCCTTGCTACGTTGGTGGTGTCTGCCACTGTCTTGTTCACGTCCTTGGCTGCATCTCTTATCTCCACGGTGGTGTCACGTGCAGCCAGAGCAGCTTCGCGCGCTGCTCCGGCAATTTCTTCGATTGCGCCGCTGTCGCGAAAGGCTTTCACGGTTTCTCTGGCCGTGGCGGCAGCTTCACGCACATTTTTAGCAGTGTCTTTTACTATCTGGGCAGCTTTCTCTGCAGTCAGCTCGTCCTTGGCCTTTGCAGACCGACTTCTTGACATGCATTAAATGGGTTACTATCGTATAAAAGAGGAATCGTAATTTGCAACCTAGGACTATACTTCTGTCCCTTGCCCGATTTTCACGATAAAGCCGCAGCTCATTTCAGGTCTGAAGGTTCCCTTGATAAGCAGGCAGCCACCTGAATACAAATAGAACTTGCAGTCCCGGCACTGAAAGCCTTGCGCGCCTTCATTGATGACGTATCCCTCGTCATAGTCAAGCTTTTTCCCGGTTTTCTTGATGAAATGCCACACGATGTCACCGGGCAGCATCCCATCACCTTTTGAAGAGAAGAACTTTGAAATCCCGCGCTCGTTGTTTATTTTGCCTTCCACTACGTGGCATTTTTCTTCGTCGCCCAGATTGAACTTGCATTTTACGCATGATTGGCCGGGCCGGGCGTTTTCCGAATAGCCTGCCTGGGCTCTGGGTATTTTCTTTTTGGTGTTTAGAACTTGAAAAAAGGCGGCATCCGGCACCGACATCTCGTCTTCTTTTTGTTGTCCAGTTGACTTGGCGACAGCAGATTCTTTTGCTTCCGTGGGATACAGCTAGGCTACAAACTATTTAACAAAAAGCTAAAGGGTACGCACTCTGGTAGTTTCATGCGGCTTTAGCTTGTCCCAGAAAGTGCCTAAGATGATGCCAAGAAGCGCCCAGAATATGCCCATGGTAAAGCCACTCGCTATCCTAAAGCCGATTACCAAGTCCATGGGTGCGGTAATTGGATCGGGGTTTGGCGGCATCGCGGCGTACGCCACTATCATTATCGCGCCATAGATTGCAGGAACCAAGATTTTCTTGGCTTCATGCTTGCCATCTTTGCCAAGCTTTCTGTACAGAAACGCTAGGCCGAGAGCCGAAAAGCCCGATATTGCTAAAAATCCGATATATTGCGACTGCCTGTAAGATATTGTTGCAGGGTCGCCTACTGCCGGCGGGTTCGCGGGATACTTCAAGGCAGGAACGATATAGAGAACGAATAGCATAATGACGGCCAGTATCAACGCCTTCTTTTTGTTGCTAGAAGCAGGGATAGAGTCTCTTGCATATGCAAATACCAGTCCAAAGAGTGCACCAAGCGAAAGACCAAGGATCGTTCCAGCCGCTATTTCGCCGCCTTTTTGCCATATCCTATAGTTCTCAAACTGTGTCGGGTTAATCATCTCGCCTGATGACATTGCCTTTTGGTTTTCAAGTGCAATCGCTTTTTCAATGAAGGGTTCGACTATCCCTTGGTTGATTGTAGACAGAATGGTGCCTGCAATCGCGCCTGCAAGAAGGGTGATGGCAATAAAAGTGAAGGTTCTCATAAAGACCAGAAAGGTTTAGTGGCAGGGCAATCCTGCAGCATGCCTCATGTCGTGGTAGAATTCATGGGCCCAGTTGGTCCCTGAGGGGCTGCCGCTACCGTCAGCTGGCACGCTAAAGCCAAATACTTCTCCCTGATCAAATCCCACCATAAAGACTCCAAACGCAAGCACTACGAGCAAAATGGCTACAGCCTTTTTGGAAACGCCGGTTGTTGTCTTTGCGGCTTGGTCATTTCTTAGAGACATTCCACCTCGGATAGATTTCGGTGTTATATAAATAATCGGATGGTTTATCCAACTTGCACAGAATAAATAAATTCGCCGGCTGGCAGCTGTTGCAATATGCACATGTACATCAAAGCCCTTGAAAAGGTCGCAAGCAGGTACGCGCCAAGCAGAGCACTTTCTTTTGATGTTGTGCATGTGTTTGCCACGCTACAATTGATAGAGAATGGCGGCAAGACAAGCAGGGACTCACTGTGCACGGGGCTTGCCCTTGGGGAAGGGACTATCAAGACGCTTGTAAAGCACATGAAGATGCACAGGCTTGTGGAAACTTCAAACGGAGGAACGAAAATGACCGCCAAGGGCAGGGGGATATGCTCAGAGCTGCTTTCCTCGATGCCGTCAGAGATGAGCCTGCCAAGATGCTCGATAGCCCTTGGGAAATTCAACTATGCAGTGCTTCTCAGGGAATTTGGGTTTGCGGTAAAGTCAGGCATAGAGCAGAGAGACGCGGCTATAAAGATGGGCGCGATTGGTGCGACTACCCTGCTTTTCAAGGACGGCAAGTGTGTAATGCCGGCAAGCAGCCAGGATTCTCTAAAAAAGGAACCAGAGATCCGCAGGATGCTGGCTGAAAAACTAAAACCAAAGGAAGGAGATGTCATAATAATAGGAAGTGCAGACAGCAACGAAAAGACGGCAGAGCTGGCTGCAAAAAATGCGGCTCTGTTGACGATATTTAGCCACGAGAAGCATCACTGATTGGCTTCTATCAGGTCGTAGCTTCCGCGTCAGGGTGCAAGTCTCTTCTGTGCACTTCCATCTCGTCGACATTTCTGAATTTCTTGCCGCAAATGTCGCAAGTCCTTTTGACGCGCCGGCCATAAAGAATGTCGGCAAGCCTCATTAGGTAAATGCCAAATCCCCACATCGATTATTAATATACGTCATTTCTTTAAAACTTAACTATACTTTTTTCAAATCGTTATATTCACTGCGATGCCATAATTATCATTGGCTAGGTTCGAGAGGTTGCTGGTATGCGTGGACGGCTCTGAATCTTCCATGAAGGCAGCTGGCTATGCGGTGGAGATAGCAAAAGAGTATGGTGCGCAGGTGATCGCGCTCAACGTCATTGTTTCGCAGCTTGGGTATGCGTACTCGTCAGGTGCTTTTGGTCTTGTCGGGCCCAGCACCATAAACGACCTGCTTGAAAAGTCAAAGCAGGAGGCACAAAAGTGGTTTGACGAGATAGGCAAGAATGCCACGGCAAACGGTGTCCAGCTCAAGACCGAGGTTGTCGCAAGCCCGACTTCAGTAGCACCAGCAATAGTGGATTACGCGGAGAAAAACAAGGTCGATCTGGTGGTGGTTGGCACAAGGGGGCGGTCAGGCTTTACCAAACTGCTGCTTGGAAGTGTCGCGTCAGGCGTAGTAACTTATGCAAGCTGCCCAGTCATGGTCGTAAAATAACCTAATCGATAAATATCTTGGAAGGCAGGTTTTACTATGGCAGAGACAACTGCTCATCAAAAGAAGGGCTGGATTGATCTTATCAATGAATCTGTCCATACAAGCGATGATGTTGACATTGGAGACATTGACGCAGTCAGCCGCGACTTTGTGGTTATCAAGCGCGGCTTTGTAAATGTGCATTATTACTACATCCCGATGAACAAGGTTGAAGGATGGGACGGACATGTGTTGTGGTTAAAGATAACAGAAGATGAGGTAAAGAGCAAGTATGAGCGAGATGCAGTGCCTGACCCATCGCGGTACTTTGTCAAGGATTATCCTGGCTATACAGCCGCATACCCTGACCTTACGATGATAATTCCCCGGTACACCGCGCCTATCTACGCCTCGGTCTCTCCGGAACAGCCGCTGATCTTCAGGTGCGACTTGTGTAATGCGCCGTTTCGGACAGAAGACGAGCTAAGCGCCCATGTTGCAGCAAACCACTGAACTTACATTTTCTTTTTGCTGCTTTTCCCCTTTCTACCCATCGTGGCATTGCATACTGCGTATGCATTTCTGGCGCTGCCCTTTCTTTTTACTTTTGTGACGCACCTATCAAACTTTCTTGTGCTTAACCCCTTTTTGATTCCCCTTGGCATACCCTATTTTGAGAAAGATGATTAATCAAGGCTGCAAACTGTCATTTTATCATGCGCCGACCCTTTATTCGGTCATGCTTCCGCTGATCAGTTTGGAGGGGATTCATAGAAGAACTGTTTTTATTGAACTGATTATCACACACTGTCATATTGGAAACCAACATATTCAAATGCAATGACTGTGGCCGCGAGTTTGAACTCGATTACCAATTAGAACTGCATACAAAATTTATGCACAGCTCTAGTATCTACAAATGCGAAAAATGTGGACAAGAATTTGCATCAAAGGAACAAATCGACATGCATCTGTCAAACGTTATACATGATAGCAAAGACAAGCCCACGGATGACTATAGAGGAAACAGACCAGTGGAGCAATCTCGGAAACTGTACTGATATCAAAAGTCTTTTCTAATCATTATTTTATGAACCCTGAACATTTTTTCATGAATGCCCTTTAATAACTTGAATGCCATTTGCTCTATTCAAAGCTGTCTTGACACATTATTTTCTCTCTTTCTCGAAAGTTCACTAAATATTACAACCGCTCCCGTCAGAACAGAAGTTAAGATTATGAAGGATTTAGAGTATTGGTCTGACATTTCTGCGTGTTCAAGGTAGTCATGGTCCGCTTGTTCTGAATGAGAGTAATTTTCAAATAACTTTTCATAATATCCGGGTGCCAATACAAAGGTATTATTTTGCTCGTTGAAAACGACATAATCCTTGGCTTCTTGCGAAACCTCGCTAACTAGAAAATCTCCAATTCGTGTTTCATTTCTATGATATTCAATTGTTGCCTGAATAAGCAGTTCTTCATCCTGGCGCGCCTGCTCATCTGCAAGACGTTCATAGCGAAGCGTTGTTGTTAATTCTGCATTGGTTAGTGCATAATATTTCTGAGCTTCAGCTGCGTAATAACCAGCGATTGAAGCCGCGATAGACGCAACGGCTGCCAGTGCTATTATGATCGTGTTTCTACGCGATGGAGAAGGAACCACTAGTTTATCTTTTCAACGATTAGAACGCGTAGTATAAAGAGATATGTTGTATTGAAACATACTTATCTCATGAAGACTATTTCAGTTTGTTAATGCCATCAGCAACGACAAGCAGTAATGAACTAAAGTGCGATGAATGCGGAATTGTATTCACAACAATGCAAGACAAGGAAGAGCACATGAAGCTGGAGCATGAAGAAAGCAGACGCCCTACCGGCGTGAGGTAGTGCTATTCGCTTGCTTCTCTGATCCTTTCTTTTTGCTCGCTTGTCTCGTAGCCCCGCTCAGGATCAAATAACGCGTTTGCTGCTGGGCTTGATCCGCCCTTGGTTTCCGGTTTGTTTTTCATCTCTTTATCGTCAATCATGACATCCCTTGTTCAACATCGTAATTAAGCTCGCAACGATTGCGAAACTGTCTTATATTTTGTGGTTAAGTAGTAGTCATGTCGAATCAAGCGCCCAAAAGACCGCATTACCATTGTGAAAAATGCGATAAGGACTTTCCAAGCATGCTTGATCTAGAGGAGCACCGCAAGATTGACCATGCTGCTGCAGCATCCATGACTTGATCCGCTGCAGTTATGTGGCATGTCTGCCATTATCTCTTATGGAAGAAAAAGCAAGTAGCGAACTTGTCATCCATATTGATGGGAAAAATATTCAAGTACCAGAGAAGCTCCTGACAGGCGACCAGCTTTTGGAAATTGCCGGCCTTCCGCCAAAGGATTATGACGTCTATCTTGTCTACGAAGGCGGCAAAAAACATCTTGTTGACAGCAGGGAAGCGATAGAGGTCCAGCGCGGCATGAATTTCGCAGTAGCACACAAGCCTTGAAGAGTTATCATTCATTTTGTGCAAGACATTGCATGGTACAACCGAGTGAATACAACTATACGTGCGACGAATGCGGGGCGGCGTTTACGGCCATGGAAGAGCTGACTGAGCATTGCAGGCATGACCACGAGCCAGTGCAAAGTTCTTAA
>Ga0070741_10009965_pt1 | contig 18169 bp, 15 predicted proteins | sample Coa_R1_4_FD_66440 | JGI IMG/M metagenome (GOLD analysis project Ga0070741, IMG submission 66440) | Surface soil microbial communities from Centralia Pennsylvania, which are recovering from an underground coalmine fire - Coalmine... | ecosystem: Environmental > Terrestrial > Soil > Unclassified ...
GGATGGGGAGCGGTGTTATTCACGTTCATGTGCCTGACCGGGGCAATCGTGTGGTGGCCGGGTGTGGACAATTGGCGCCGCAGTTTGGCGGTCCACCGGGGCGCCGGCTGGAAGCGCTTCAACTGGGACCTGCATAGCGCGTTTGGCTTCTGGACGTTCGCATTTTCGTTCATGTGGGGAATTACCGGGATCTACGTGGTGTATCAGTGGCCGTTCCAGCGCCTGGTGGGGCTGTTCATCGTTCCCGACCTGTTCCACCCGCGCCAGAGCCTCGATAACCGGATTCTGCTCTGGCTGACGAAGCTGCATTTTGGCAACTTCGGTCCGTGGGATTGGCCGCTTAAGATTGTGTGGGTGATCATCGGGCTTGCGCCGGCGCTGCTGTTCATCACCGGCGTGTTGATGTGGTGGAACCGCGTACTGCGCCCCAGCATGCGGCAGGCCAGGCGCAAAGCCGAGGTCACGCCGCCGGCGGTTCTGGTCGAGTAGTATACTGGCCATCTTGAAACTTGCGTTCCTGGTATTGACTATCGCCCCGTGGGTCTTCGCAGCCGGGCCCTCCGGAGAGGCTGTTTACAAACAGCGCTGCGCCGCCTGTCACGAGCAGAACGATAACATCCGCATTCCGCCCCGCAGCACCCTACAGAAACTTCCCGCTGCGCGCATCCTGCGGGTGCTCGATTTCGGCGCGATGATGTCGGTCGCGTATCCAATGAATCACGCGGAACGCCAAGCGGTAGCCTCGTATCTCGGGACTACGGACGCCGTCGCGGCCCTTCCGGCTCCTGAAGCCTTCTGTGCCGATCGCAGCGTGCGACTTGCTGCCACTCCTCGGGTGCAGTGGAACGGCTGGAGCCCCAGTTTGGACAACGCGCGGTTCCAAGCCGCGGATGCGGCCGGCCTGACACTCGATGGTGTGCACCGCTTGAAACTGAAGTGGGCCTTCGCGTTTGAAGGCGACCTGACCGCGTTCGCGCAGCCGACGGTTATCGATGGCAATCTGTTCACCGGGAGCGCCGGCGGGACCGTTTACGCACTGGACGCAGCAACTGGATGTATCCGCTGGACGTTCGAAGCCAATGGCCCCGTGCGATCTGCGATTCTCGCCGAACGCGACGGGAACCGCGTGTCGCTATTGTTCGGTGATCAGAACGGCTGGTTCTATTCGGTTGATGCCGCGAGCGGTCGCGCGCTCTGGAAGAAGCGCGTCGACGACCACGATGCCGCGCGCCTGACCGGCGCGCCCGTGGCGCACGATGGAACCGTATTCGTGCCAGTTGCTTCGTGGGAAGAGAATCGCGCTCTTGATTCGAAATACGAATGCTGCACATCGCGCGGGAGCGTGGTGGCGCTGCGGATTCGCAATGGCTCACTCGTCTGGAAGAGCTACATGGTAGATGCGCCGAAACCAGCCGGCAAAACTGCAGCCGGTGTCACGAAATGGGCTCCAAACGGAGCGGGTATCTGGTCGGCGCCCACGCTGGATTTGCCTCGCGGCGTGATGTACGTGACCACGGGCGACAATTATTCGCTCCCGGCGACGGAAACCAGCGACGCCGTGGTGGCGCTCGATTTGAAAACGGGGCAAGTCGTGTGGTCGCGGCAGATGAGTTCCGGGGACGCGTTCAGCGGTGCATGCGGTTCGCCTGGAAAGGGTGAGTGCGGTCCCGATTTCGATTTCGGTTCTTCGGCCATTCTGACGCATTCCGACAATCGCGACCTCCTGCTGGCCGGGCAGAAATCCGGAGTTGTTTACGCGCTCGATCCCGATCGCAAAGGGGAAATCGTCTGGCAAACCCGGGTTGGCAAAGGCAGCGCCAATGGAGGTGTGCAGTGGGGCATGGCTTCCGACGGCCAGAAGGTGTACGCGGCGGTCTCCGATCTGGTTCGAATGCCGGTCGCCAATCGCGATCCGGGCGACCTGCGGACCAACAACCTCGATCCGCGCCAGGGCGGTGGCCTGACGGCGCTGCGTCTGGGCGACGGCAGCAAGGCCTGGTATGCCGCACCGCAGCCCTGCGAACCGCCTAAGGCGGGCTGCAGTCCGGCCCAACCCGCTGCTGTTTCTGCGATTCCCGGCGTGATCTTCTCGGGCTCTGTCGACGGGCATCTGCGTGCGTTCTCTTCCGAGGATGGCTCCGTCCTCTGGGATTTCGACACCGCCCGCGAATTCGAGACCGTCAATCGCGTCACGGGCCATGGCGGTTCGCTGGATGGCCCAGGCGCGGTTATTGTCAATGGAATGGTATTCGTGAATTCCGGCTACGCGCGCCAAAGTGGGATGCCGGGGAACCTGCTGTTGGCCTTCGCCGCGGAGTGAGCGGACGATCAGCGATTGCCCAACGGGTGCTCGGGGTCGATAGTGTTCATCACCATGACTGCGAGCGTGAAGTCCTGCAGACCGGTTACCTTCTGATATCTCCTGACGGCCTCCAGCATCTTATGCTGTTTGAGCATCGCGAGTAGCTCGGTTCGCAGGGGATCTTTCAGTTCAGCTATCAACTGCGCCGCGCGCTCCCTTTGAGCCTTGGCCTTCGCGAGATTGTCGTGAACCAACGCCATCCTTTTTTGGTTGGGGCAGGGCAGGACCATGTACCACTTCTGGCCGGCAGACGCCAGATACCGGACGAGCTCGGGGTTGTTGTTGTCGAATCGTAAATGCAGTTCGTAAGTGGGCTGCACCGGGTAAGAAAATCCGTCAGCCGGAAGCCCCAGCAGCGGCCGGGACCGTGCCAGGGCACAAGTTTCGTGATACGGTAGCTCGCCGTCGTGCCGCTCAGATTGTTGTTCGTCGCGGACTCGAAGTATTCGCTTGTTCGGTTGTTCAGGCAAGCCTGGACTTTGGGGTGCAGAAGCTGGAGGGGGACGGGCCTGTTCGTTCGGATGCTGTCGACCCAGGGCTCAATAAAAGTGTCACGTATGACCGTTTCGGCGTCAGTTGCGGTGGCCTGTCGCGCGAGAAAAGCAAAAATCAGGACCAGTCCGCGCATATATAAGGGAGTATAAGCTCTTCTAACGGATCGCAGGCCGGTAAACTTTAGTTGGCGTACCATCCGGACGCGGCGGTCTCCGTAAGGAAACAGGACTCTAAACTGTCAGAACTCTTTCGTGAATATCGCCGACGTTTTCGTGCGCTGGTAACCTTCGCGTAGATAAAATTGGTGCGCGCGCTCCCGGGCAATCTGGGAACGGACCAGGACACGGCGGACGCCGCGTTCGGCGGCCCAAGCTTCCGCCCGGGCGAGCAGCCTTTTGCCGATACCCAGACTGCGCACGTCGCCCGAAACCACGAACCCGCCGATATCGGCATACGGGTCGGCTTGCAGATGGTGGCTCATCCCTATATCGATCCATCCCACCACCGCACCGTCCGGCCGGGCGGCGAGATACGTCGCATGATCGGCCAGCTTCAGGTGTATCTGGATTCGCCGCGCCATTTGCTGCGCGGAGACGGGATACCCAAGCTCCCCGCTGAGGCGCGCGACGGCCTCCGCGTCTTCCAACGTAATCTCGCGGATAACGACGGTTTCAGCCTTTACCACCATTGAGTACCGCCCAAAATTCACATTGAATGAGCATATTTCCCGCCAGTTCCTGGCCTATGAACGTGTGGCGGGCCGGGCGCGATTCCGCATCAGGAAACATGCGCAGCCATTCCTGGTTGACGTTCTTACGGTGCGCCCCGTCCTTTAGCCACACGGTTAACTTGAGAATGTCATCGGTGGTTCCCGAAGCCGCTTCGATCAGTTTCCGGATGTGCATAAAGACGAGCGAGCATTGCTCCTCGATGCCGTCCGGAATCTTACCGGTTTTCGGATCCTTTCCCGAAATACCGCCGCTCACCACAAACGGGCCGATCTGGCTGGCGCTGGGGATAGGATGGTCGTGCTTAAAGCCTTCGATTTCGATGCTGCGCCGTTTCATGGTCTCCGTCCTTCAAAAGCATTTTGAAGCAACGCGCGAATGCCTTCCCGCGTGATTGGCCGGGGATTGTAGTAGGGATTCTGAACAGCAAGCTCAGCCGCCTCGTCGAGGTCCGCCGCTTTCATGCCGATCTGGGCCAGCGACAGCGGCGCACCGAGACTGGCCGCCAGATCATATAAGCCTTCTGCAGCCGATAGCGCGCCGAGCGCCTGCGCGACCCGCGACACGGCTTCCGGAGCTGCCGGCGCATTATATGCGACTGCGTGCGGCAACACGATCGTGTGCGTCTCCGCGTGGGGCAGATTGTAGGTGCCGCCGAGCGTGTGGCAGAGCTTGTGATGCAACGCCATTCCTACCGTCCCCAGCGAGATGCCGCCAAGCCATGCGCCGTACAGTGCCTTCGCCCGGGCTTCCAGATTCCCCGGTTCTTTCACCACTACCGGCAAGCTTTCGCCTAACGCGCGGATTCCGTCTTCTGCGATCATCGCGATGATCGGGTTTGCCTCTTGCGCGTAGAGCGCCTCGACACAATGCGCGATTGAGTTCATCCCACTCGTGGCCGAAAGCATCGGCGGCATCGTCACGGTCAGGCACGGATCGTACAACACCGTTTTTGGCAGCACGCGCGGGTCGCGGCCAGTGGTTTTTCTGCCGTTTTCGGTGAGCCCCCAGATGGGTGTCATCTCGGAACCGGCGTACGTAGTTGGAATCGCCAGGATCGGCAGTTCCGAGACCAGAGCGATCGCCTTGGCAAGGCCCGTGGTCGAACCACCGCCAATCGCCACGCAGCAATCGGCGCCGAGACGCTTGGCTTCTTCACGCGCGGCTTGTGCTGCTTCGATGGGAACGTGCATCACCGCGCGGTCGAACAGACCGACGGCGCGCGCGCCGAGGCGCTGAACCAGATCCAGCCCGCTCTGCCGCTGCTCCGCCGTCGAGAGCACGAGAGCTTTGGAAGCGCCCAGCCGCTGGATCTCGGCCGGCAGTTTCTCCAGACAACCGCCGCCAAAAATCACGCGCGACGGTAGGATCTGGTAGACGAAGGAAAGCATTACGCCTGGCCCGCATGGGCGCGCGTCGTACGCTCGTTCAGATCGCGCAGCGTGCGCAGTTCGTTTTCGGTGGGAGCTGCGTTGGTGGTCAACTGAGATGCCACCTTCAACGGCCAGCCGGTGTTCTCGACGACTTTCTTCGCGGTCACGCCGGGATGCAGGCTGGTGAGCGTGAGCTCGCGTGTGACCGGGTCGGGCGTCAGGATGCCTAAATCCGTGATCACGGCAGTGGGCCCTTTGCCCGGGAGTTTCATGCACTCGCGGCTGTCGCCGCCTTCCATGTGACCGCTCGAAGTAAGGAAATCGAGTTTGTTCACGAATGCGCGCTTATTGTGACGCAGGGTGATCAGCACTTCTTTGCACGATGCGGCAATTTCGGGAGCGCCGCCCGCGCCCGGCAGCCGCGTGGATGGTTTGTGATAGTCGCCGATTACGGTGGTGTTGATATTGGCAAAGCGATCGATCTGCGCTGCTCCCAGAAACCCGAGGTCGATGCGCCCGCCTTGCAGCCAGTACGCGAACATCTCCGGCACCGAGACCACGGCCTCGGCAGTCTCGGCTAGTTCGCCGTCCCCAATCGAGAGCGGTAGAACGGATGGTTTGGTCCCGATCGTGCCCGATTCGTAAATCAGCACGGTCTTGGGCGCATGGGTCAAGCGAGCCAGGTTGGCCGCGGCGCTCGGCAGTCCGATGCCCACGAAAAGGGTCGCGCCGTTGCGGATCATTCGCGCGGCGGCGATGGTCATCATTTCATCGGTGGTGTAGGTGGCTTCAGGCATATTGCGGCGCGCCCTCCAAGCTCTGCTTGAAGCCGTCAAAATCCTTGGTGCCCATTACGTGCCGCTCGATCCATTTCTGAAAGCTCTCGCGCTCGCGAGAGATGCCGTCCCATTTCTTGTAGAAAGCGTTATTGCGCGGATAGTAGCCCTGCGCGTAAGACGGGAACGCGCCGCCCTTCACTTGACAAACCGCGCCCACCACCCAGGAGGGCAGCACCATGGAATTGGGCGGTGCATCCAATCGATCGACGATCTCTTCCACCGTTACGATCGAGCGCTTCGCTGCCAGCAGGGCCTCTTTCTGTACGCCCACCACGCCCCACATCAGCACGTTGCCTTGCCGATCGGCCTTCTGCGCGTGGATCACCGTCACATCCGGCCGGTGGGCGGGAACCGCAGCCAGCTTCTCTCCGGTAAACGGGCACTCGATGAACTTGATCTTGGAGTTGTACTTCGGCAGGTCCGTGCCGAGATAACCGCGCAGCATGCCGAACGGGAGGCCGGAAGCCCCGGCCGCATAGGCCGCCGCCATTCCCGCGTGCGCGTGCTCCTCGATGGCTAGGGGGGCCGGCCAGCCGTTCTCGACCGCGTCGCGCAGCCGGTGCAGCGAGCCGACCCCCGGGTTGCCGCCCCAGGAAAACACCAGCTTTGCGGCGCAGCCGGCGCCGATCAACTGGTCATAGATCAGGTCCGGCGTCATGCGGATCAACGTCAGATTGCGGCGCTGCTGGCGGATGATCTCGTGTCCCGCCGCAAACGGAATCAGATGAGTAAAGCCTTCCAGGGCAATCGTATCCCCGTCGCGAACCGATCCCTGGATCGCTTCTTTGAGTTGCAGAATATCAGCCAAGGTTTTCGACTATTATGACATGCCCAAGAGGGCCGGTTCCGGCTGGCGCGACGGCTGCCACCGTGACTTCCTGACCCGTCGCAGCGAACCCGGCCTTGCCCCAGGCAGTTCATTGAGAGCGGTTTTGGCCGAGGGCAGCCGCGGTCCTCGGGGGATAGAATGGTTGAAGAGGAAATCGGATGCTGCAGCCGATGCCATCGCAAGGTATTCCGCGCCGGGTGTTTTTATTGATGCCGGCTGCGGCCGCCGTGCTCGCAGCATCCCTGTACCGGAGGGACAAAAAAATGCCGGATGCCACTGCCAGCGGAACGGGCGCAGAAGTCGATATCGTTGATTTCACCGACAAAGGAGAGCGCCAGGGAACTGAACACGTGCGGCAGATCGTGAAGTCCGATGCCGAGTGGAAGCAGGAACTCGCGTCCGACGAATTCGCGGTCACGCGCAAGGCGGGAACGGAACCCGCTTTTACCGGCCGCTATTGGAACAATCACGACCCCGGGCTGTACCGTTGTGCGTGCTGTGGCACGGCCTTGTTCCGCTCGATCGAGAAATTCGATTCCGGCACCGGTTGGCCGAGCTTCTGGGCGCCGGCGGCCGAAGAGAACGTGCAGACACAAAAGGACGATTCGCTGTTCATGGAGCGCACTGAAGTCCTCTGCAAGAAATGCGACGCGCACCTGGGGCACTTGTTTCCGGACGGTCCCAGGCCGACCGGTCTGCGCTACTGCATCAACTCGGCGGCGCTCCGCTTTGTGAAGGCGTAAGCCGCCTCTACCGGCTTTGGCGTTCCGAAATTCCGCGCCGCGCGGCCATTTCCGCTCCGATCAGGATCCGATCATCGGCGGAAAGCAGCCGCTTGGCGGAGGGAAACACTTCGGTATCTTCGATCCGGATATGTCGCTGATACAGCACCGACAATTCAGCAAGTAGCTCCTGCAGCCGCGCGATTTGCCCCGCGGTGAGTTGCCCTCGCGACAACCATTCCTGGCCCAAACGCTCGACTTCTGAATGCTTTCGCTCAGCTTGCTCGTGATCCTGCTCCAGAGAATCAACCCCCGCCAAAGCAGCTTGGGCTTCGGGAGAATTCACCCTGCGCAGACGGGGAAACAGGCTCTCTTCCTCATCGGCGGTGTGCCGCGGCGCGGCTTCACGGAAATACCGCAGGCTGGTCTCGAGCGCCGAACGTTGCTCGGTCCGCAGCGGCTGCCCCTGCGGCTCCTGTGCGATCGCGATCAACGTTTGCAGAAAGCGCTCGATGCGCCGGTGGCAGTCCGACAACATTCCGATCGGATCCGTAAAATCGCTTTCGCGCGGCGCGCCGATTCTGATAGGCATCGAGGGTCCTCCTTTTTCATCCTACGCTTCCTGACCAAGCCTGCTGAAAAACTCGTCAAGCTTGACAAAGTTCGGTGGAGAAAAGGCTTTACCACTTGACAGGTGCTGGAAGACTGCCATAAACTGCACCCCAATAGATGATATTTGCAGGTGGTCGCTTCTGCCACTAGCTGGGTCTGTTCATTTGAAAGAAATCGAGGAGGGTGTCTCGTGCGCTTTATCGTGAAAGCAGTCTTTTTTATTCTACTCGCGTGGGTAGCGTTTGCCCAAAGCGATCGCGGTACGATCACGGGAACTATTGCAGATCCCGCCGGTGCCGTCGTCGCCGGTGCTGCGATTGAAGCCAAGAACATCGCAACCGGCGTTACGTACCAGGCTGCCAGCACTTCGACGGGCAACTACACCGTTGCCCAGTTGCCGGCCGGAACGTATGAGGTTTCGGTCGCCGTGCCGGGTTTCAAGAAATATACTCGCTCAGGGATCACAGTCGAGGTTGCGGCTGTCCTGCGTATCGATATTGCGCTCGAAGTCGGGGCGGCAACCGAATCCGTCACGGTGCAGGCTGACGCGCCGCTGCTCAAAACAGAAAGCGGGGACATCAGTCACACCGTGAAAGCATCCGGGCTGGACGAGCTTCCGATTTTGGGAATCGGCGCCGGCCAGGCCGGCAGCTCCGGGATCCGGAATCCCTATGCCCTGACCCAGATGATTCCGGGCACGATGTGGCAAGCCAATTCGCAGGTGCGCGTAAATGGCGCGCCCAACAACACGCAGTCGTTCCGGATTGAAGGCCAGGATGCTTCGAATACCGGGACTCCCGGCGTACAAGCCCAAACACAGCCCAGCGTCGACTCGATCCAGGAAGTGGCCGTGCAAACCAGCAACTTCGCGGCGGAATACGGACAGGTTGGCGGCGGCATGTTCAACGTCACCATGAAATCGGGAACTAACCAGTTCCACGGCACCGGGTACGACTACTTCGTCAACGAAGTTTTCAATGCCGGGAATCCGTTCAACACAGGGAATCCTGCCGGCAACCCCCGGGCGCGGAACCGGCGGCAGGACTGGGGATTTACGATCGGTGGTCCGGTCTGGCTTCCGAGGGTCTACAACGGTCACGACAAGACATTCTTCTTCTTCAACTGGGAACAATACCGCGAGCACGTTGACATCAACAATCAGTTGGAAACCGTCCCCACGCCGGCGTATATAGCTGGGAATTTCGCCACGGCGATACCGAACGCCAATCCCATCGGTACCGATCCTCTGGGCCGTCCAATCTTTGCCGGAGAAATCTACGACCCGACCAGCAACCAGACGCTTCCGAGCGGTCAGATCGTGCGGAATCCGTTTGCCAACCAGATCATTCCTCAGTCGCAGTTCGATCCGGTTGCCGCCAAGATCCAGGCTCTGTTTCCAGCGCCGACCGGCCCCGGCGTAGTGAACAACTACATCCCCAACATTCCCACTTCGCGCGTCACCCAGATTCCATCCCTGAAGCTCGACCAGGCGATCGGCTCCAAGGGAAGGCTGTCCTTCTTCTGGCAGGAGACCAAGACCACCGCTCCTCTTTCCTTCACCTTCGGCCGTGTGGACGGGCTGCCCGATCCGCTGGCGACCAACGTCGCCACCTTTCAGACCTCGAAGGTGTACCGTCTGAACTACGACCACACCCTGGCGCCGACCCTTTTGCTGCATTTGGGCGCTGGGTATAGGAGCAATGATTTCTATACACCTAACGTCAACGAAGAGGGGGTGGTTCCGAACTACAACGCCGAGACGGCACTGGGATTGCACGGCGGCGTGACGCACAATTTCTTTCCCGCGATGACCGGCATGTGTTCGGGTATCCCCGGAGCTTTTAACTTCACCCCATACGTGTGCCTGGGCCAGGGTGGCATGCAGACCATCGGTGGATCGGCGAACGGTCACGCCTGGACGCAATCGCCGTCCTTTAATGCCAGCTTCACCTGGGTAAAAAACAATCACACTTACAAATTCGGAGCGGAGACGAGGATCGAGGGCTACCCGGCCCCCGCGGCGGGGTCTCCCGGTTCGTATACTTTTGCGCCCGATCAGACCGGTCTCCCGTATCTGAACGGTGCTGTGTTGCAAGGCCAAACACCCGGATTCGGTTACGCGAGTTTCCTGTTGGGACAAGTTCAGACCGTCAACGTGACCAATTCCGTGGATCCCCGGCTGGGCAAGCACGAACTCGGCTTTTTCGCACAGGATTCCTGGAAAGTGACTCGCAGAATTACGTTCGACTACGGCTTGCGTTACGATTACTCGACGTATTTGCAGGAGCAGTACGGCCGCGCCCCTTCATTTTCCCCGACGACTCCGAATCCGGCTCCGGGGCTCGGAAACATTCTGGGAGCGGTAGTCTTTGACGGTAATGGACCGGGTCATTGCAACTGCCGCATCGCCAAGAACTACCCCTGGGGATTCGCCCCGCGCCTCGGGCTAGCGTATCAGATCAATTCCAAGACCGTGTTTCGCGGTGGTTTCGGAATCGTTTACGGCAACACGGAATCGAACAACAATGCGGCCGGAGGCTTAGCCGGATCGTCGAACACTGTGCCCACCTCGAGTTTTGGATTTCCGGTCACCACGCTGGCCCAGGGCATTCCGTCTTCGTTCAATCCGCCGGCGTGGCCCAATCTCAATCCCGGCCAATACAACGTCACCCCCTCGCCGGTGGCCTTAGGAGCGCCATTTATGGATCCCAATGCCGGGAGACCGCCACGCCAGTACCAGTGGAGCGTTGGATTCCAGCGTGAGATCTTCACGAACATGGCCGTCGACGTGTATTACGTCGGCAACCGTGGCATCTGGTGGCAAGCTCCGGTGTTGAATAACATCAACGCTATTCCGCTGTCCCGAATCGCCGCGACCGGTCTCGATGTCAATAGTCCGACCGATATGGCCCTGCTGCAGGCGCCGCTCAACTCAGCCGCCGTCGTAGGGCGTGGTCTCAATATTCTGCCGTATCCAGGCTTCCCGCAAACGCAGAGCCTCGGCCAATCTCTGCGCCCGTTCCCGCAATACACCACCATCAACACCTACTGGGATCCGCTCGGCGACACTTGGTATAACGCCCTGCAAATCAAAGCAACCAAGCGCTTCTCTCACGGGCTCTCATTTCTGGGTACGTTCACCTGGTCGAAATCGATGGACGTCGGAACCGAGATTGGTGAGCCGAATCCGGGTACCTCGGGGAACGCCGTCGTGAATGACGTATTTAATCGCAAGATTGACAAGTACCTCTCCCAGTATGACCAACCATTCGTCTTCAACCTGTCGGCGAGCTATGTGACACCCAAGTTGAACACGAATAAAGTGCTCTCGTGGATTGCGCGCGATTGGACCTACGGCGTGTTTCTGCAGTACGCCAGCGGATTCCCCATCGAAGCGCCGATCGCAAACAACAATCTGAATTCGCAATTGTTCCAACCCACGTTCGCCAATCGTGTAGCAGGCCAGCCGCTGTTCACCGTCGATCCCAACTGCCACTGCTACGACCCGAACAAGACCTTCCTGTTGAATAAGGACGCCTGGGTAAATCCGCCCGCCGGACAGTTCAGCAGTTCGGCCGCCTTTTATGGCGACTACCGCACGCAACGGCGGCCTTCGGAGAACATGAACCTGGGCCGGACCTGGCGCTTCAAGGAAAGCATGTCTTTCAACATCCGATTCGAACTGACCAACGTCTTCAACCGCGCGTACTGGGGCAATCCGACATCGACGAATGCCCAGGCTGTACAGACGAACCAGAAGAACGGCAACGCGGCTTCGGGCTTCGGCTTCATGAACACGATCACGCCCGGCTTCACCGGCGCTTCAGTGCCGCGCAATGGCCTGATCGTGGCTCGCTTCACGTTCTAAGCGCTCGCCGCCAGGCCTGCCCACGCTGTTAGCATCGAGGTAGTGGAAGACAACGAGATTTATTCCGCCATCGGCGAGGATGGATTCGAGCGCCTGGTTGCGGCTTTTTACCGCCGCATTCCCCAGGACGACATTCTGGGCCCGATGTATGCGGAAGACGACGACCTTGGCGGCGCCGAGGAACGCCTGCGCGACTTTCTGATCTACCGGTTCGGAGGGCCGCCGCGCTATATCGAAGAACGCGGGCATCCGCGGTTACGGATGCGTCACATCCGCTTCCCAATCGGCCAGGCCGCCCGCGACCGCTGGCTGGAACTCATGACCGCGGCGCTCGTCGAGGCCAACTTCCCCGTCGAAATAGAGGCGAAATTGCGCGCCTTCTTCGACTCTACGGCCACCTTCCTCATCAACCGTCCCGCGTAGCGCTCGTGAAACATCCGCAGTATACTTGACGGCGAGGAAATGCGTCGGATGGGATCTTGGTTCGGAGTCTCTTTGGTTCTAGCGGTACTGCCTGTCTTGGCGCAGACGCCGGCCTATCGGGCGCCGCGTCTCGCCGGTACGGACCACCCCAACCTCGACGGGCTGTGGCAGGCGCTCACGGAAGCGAACTGGGACATACAGGCGCATGCCGCCCAGCCCGGACCCCCGGAATTCGGCGCCTTGTACGCGGAACCTGCGGGTCCCGGCATCGTGGAGGGCAACGAAATTCCCTACCAGCCTTGGGCGCTCGCTAAGAAAAAGGAAAATTTCGAAAAGCGCCTGACTCGCGTCAACACCGATGGCGTACGCCTGGAGCCGCTCGACCCGGAAGCCAAGTGCTACATGCCCGGCGTGCCCCGCGCCAATTACATGCCGTTCCCCTTTCAGATCATCCAAGGTGACAAGAAGATCATCATGGCCTATGAGTTCGCCAGCGCCAGCCGGCTCATCAGGCTCGACAAAGCAGAACCCGCTCCGGTGGAAAGCTACATGGGATGGTCGAACGGGCGATGGGACGGCGACACGCTCGTCGTGGACGTTACCGGATTCAATGAGAAAACCTGGTTCGACCGCGCCGGCAATTTTCACAGCGAGGCGCTGCACGTGGTGGAACGTTGGACGCCCGCCGGTCCCGATGTGCTGCAGTACGAAGCGCAGATCGAAGATCCGAAGGTGTTCACGCGGCCGTGGAAATTGAGTTTTCCACTGTATCGCCGGCTCGACAAGAACGCGCAGTTCCTGGAATTTAAATGTGTGCCCTTTTCCGAAGAATTGGTTTACGGCCATTTGCGGAAGAAGACCGGCAAGTAAAGGAGCAGCCATGCAGCCGATTCTGATTGCGATTGCATCTCTGATGGCGCTGGGAGCGTTGGCTCAGACCCACGGGAAGACGCCCTGGGGCGATCCGGACCTCCAGGGCTCGTGGTCCAATGCCACGACCACGCCGCTGGAACGCCCCGCGAAGTATGCCGGCCGCGAGTTCCTCACCAAGGAGGAGATGGCCGCGCAGAACAAGCAAACCGCCGTCGCCACCGATAAGCGCGACACCCCCGGCACGCCTGAGGATGTCAATGGCGCGTATAACGGCTTCTGGTGGGAGCGGGGGTGGTCGGATGGCCGAACCTCGCTCATTTATGACCCGCCCGACGGCCGAATCCCTCCCATGACTCCGCAAGGCAAAGAACGGAAAGCCGAGCAAGCCCGGCGCAATCAGACTAACGAAGGAGGCGAACTCGGAGCCGGCCCGTTCAATGGTCCCGAGGATGTCGAACTGTATACGCGCTGCATCATCCGTGCCGCGCTGCCGCGTGTTCCGACCGGCTACGACAATAACTACGAGATCGTCCAGACACCCGGATATGTGGCAATCCTTCAGGAGCAGATGCACGAAACCCGTGTCATACCGCTCGACGGCCGGCCGCACCTGGCGTCCGATGTGCGCCAGTGGCTGGGCGATTCGCGCGGCCATTGGGAGGGCAATACGCTTGTGGTAGAGACCACGAATTTCAGCGATCAGGCAAGCTTTGAAGGTTCCACGAAGAACATGCGCCTGGTGGAGCGCTGGACGCGTGCTGCCGATGACCGGCTGGACTACCGGTTCACCGTGGAGGACCCGGCCACATGGACGCGCCCCTGGTCGGCGGCGATCGCCTGGACCAAGACGGGCAACCTCTACGAGTACGCCTGTCACGAAGACAACTACGGGTTGTACGGGATCCTGGCGGGAGCGCGCGCGCAGGAAAAGGCGGCGGTGCGAAAGTAGCCCTATGAGTGAATCGATCAGCGTCGTGGCAGCCGAAAGATTGCCCGCGAACTCTTCACGGACCAACCGGTTCTCCGACCCGGTGATAGCTTATACGATTCTGCGGATTTCATTCGGCGCAAATATCATGCTTCACGGCCTGAGCCGGCTGCTTGTGGGGCGCGCCGGATTTCTCGCCTACCTGAACCATTATTTCGAGCATGCTCCTCTGATGCCGAAGAGTTTTCTGCCCGTGTTCGGCACCGTACTTCCTCCCGTCGAAGCCGCCCTTGGCGCTCTGGTGTTGTTCGGGCTGGCGACGCGATTTTCGCTCATCGCCGGTGGGCTCGTCATGACCGTCCTGGTGTTCGGCACCAATCTCGCGCAGGATTGGAACGTTGCGGGTTTGCAACTGATCTACTGCTTTCTTTACTATTACCTGTTGAGGCACAGGCAGGACTTGAACGCCCTTTCGATTGATGCGGGTTTTCTCGGTCGCTGAGATCGGGCGATCTTCAGCCCGAGGATCGGCTGGTCCGATCCAGGGCGTTTCCCGTATCGATGAGTCAATTGCGAATCCGAACGCGATCCTGCCGCGGCAGGATTCAGCTCTTTCGGCGAGCTACGCCACCGTCTTCTTTGGTTCGTGAATTTCCTGCAGATTCCAAACCCGGATTGGGTCGCGCCGGTGCGCCGCCACCGCATCCGCTGCTGCACGTGCGCCGCTCATAGTTGTGATGCAGGGAACTCGATAGAGAACCGCGCTCCGGCGGATCGCTTTTTCGTCAAAAAATGCCGGAGCGCCGGTCGTGGTGTAGATCGCAAGCTGCACGGAGCCGCCTTTCAACAGATCCACCGCGTTCGGGCGGCCTTCATTCACCTTCAGCACCGTTTTGCAGGTGAGGCCGGCCGCGCGTAAGACCGCCGCCGTACCGCGCGTCGCCACCAGGCTGAAGCCGAGCTCGGCAAACCGCTTGGCCACCTCGGCGGCGTCCCGCTTGTGGCTGTCGTTCACGCTAATGAAGACTGTGCCTTTCTCGGGCAGCGGCGTCCCGGCGCTGATCTGCGCCTTCAGGAACGCTTCGCCGAAATTGGTCCCCACTCCCATGACTTCACCCGTCGAACGCATCTCCGGTCCCAGGGCCGGATCCACGCCGTGAAACTTATTGAACGGGAACACCGGGGACTTCACAAAGTCCTGCGCCACCGAGAGCTTCGCGATGTTTAAGCCGTAATCCCGCAGCTTGCGGCCCCACATCAGCCCCACGGCGATCTTGGGTAGCGGCACGCCGGTCGCCTTGCTGACGTAGGGCACCGTTCGCGAGGCCCGCGGATTCACTTCGAGAACGTACACCGTCCCGTTCTGAATCGCGTACTGCACGTTCATGAGGCCGATCACGTGAAGCGCTTTGGCCAGCCGCACGGTGTAGGTTTCGATCGTCTGCAATGTCTTCTCGGAAAGCGATTGCGCCGGCAGCACACAGGAGCTGTCGCCCGAATGCACACCGGCCTCTTCGATGTGCTCCATGATGCCGGCGATCAGCACATCGTCGCTATCGGCCAGCGCATCGACATCCACCTCAGTGGCATCTTCGAGGAAACGGTCGACCAGCACCGGCCGGTCCTGGGAAAACGTGACCGCCTCGCGCATGTACTGCCGGACCATTTCTTCGTCGTAGGCGATCACCATGGCCCGGCCGCCGAGCACGTAGCTCGGCCGCACCAGCACCGGGTAGCCAATGCGCCGCGCCACCGCACAGGCTTCTTCCACGCTGGTAGCCGTTCCATTCGGAGGCGACGGAATCTTCAGATCGTCCAGCAGCTTGCCGAACAGCTTGCGGTCTTCGGCTAAGTCGATGTTCTCCGGATCCGTGCCGATGATCGGCACGCCCAGCCGCTTCAGTGGCAGCGCTAGGTTGAGCGGCGTCTGCCCGCCAAACTGCACGATCACGCCGTCCGGCTTTTCCGTGTCATAGATGTTGAGCACGTTTTCCAGCGTGAGCGGCTCGAAGTAGAGGCGGTCGCTGGTATCGTAATCGGTCGAAACCGTCTCCGGATTGCAGTTGACCATGATCGATTCGACGCCCAGATCCTGCCGCAGAGCGAACGAAGCGTGGCAGCAGCAGTAATCGAACTCGATGCCTTGACCGATGCGGTTCGGGCCGCTACCCAGAATCATGACCTTCTTGCGATCCGTCGGATCGGCTTCGCAGGAAGATTCGTAATTGGAATAGAGATACGGCGTGAAGCTTTCGAATTCGGCGGCGCAGGTGTCGACCCGGCTGAACACGGCCGCGACACCCAGTTCCTTGCGCCGGTTCCGGATCGCAATTTCATCGGTGCCCCAGGTCTTCGCGAGTTGCACGTCGGAGATGCCGTAGCGTTTGGCGCGGCGGAATGTGTCCGCCGGTACGGCCGGCCAAACCGCCTTCACAAGCTCGGCTTCGAAATCCACCACCTCTTTAATCTGTTCCAGGAACCACGGATCGATCGAAGTCCACTCTTGAATCTCATCGACCGTGTGCCCGGTCGCCATCGCGAACCGGATGTAGTTCAAACGATCCGGCGTCGGAGTGATGAGCTTCTGGGTGATCAGCGCCTTTTCGAATTTCTCCGAGCCGAACGCCTTGCCCGTCTCCAGGCTGCGAATGCCTTTCCACAGCGCTTCTTTGAAGGTGCGGCCGATCGCCATCACCTCGCCGACGGATTTCATTTGCGTGCCGAGCGTCGTGTCCGCGCCGGGGAATTTCTCGAACGCCCACTTCGGAATCTTAGCCACCACGTAATCGATAGTCGGCTCAAAGCACGCCGGCGTCTTGCGCGTAATGTCATTGCGGATCTCGTCCAGCCGGTACCCCACCGCCAGTTTCGCCGCGATCTTGGCGATCGGAAATCCCGTGGCTTTGGATGCCAGGGCCGAACTCCGGGAAACGCGCGGGTTCATCTCGATGATCACCATCCGCCCGGTCTTCGGATGGATCCCGAACTGCACATTCGAGCCACCCGTGTCGACACCGATCTCCCGCAAGCACTTGATCGCGGCATCCCGCATCATCTGGTACTCGCGGTCCGTGAGCGTCTGTGCCGGCGCCACCGTGATGGAATCGCCCGTATGCACGCCCATGGGGTCGAAGTTTTCTATCGAGCAGACGATGATGCAGTTGTCAGCCATGTCCCGCATCACCTCCAGCTCGAACTCCTTCCACCCAAGCACGCTCTCTTCGATCAGCACTTCGTGCACCGGCGAAAGCGCCAGCCCGCGTTCCAGGATCTCGGCGAGTTCTTCGGTGTTGTAGGCGATGCCGCCGCCGGTTCCGCCCAACGTGAAGCTCGGGCGCAAGATGGCCGGATACCCGATTCGCTCCGCGAACTCGATGCCGCCCCGCACCGAATTCACCAGCTGAGATTGCGGTGTCTCCAGGCCGATCTTCTGCATCGCGTCTTTGAACAGCAGCCGGTCTTCGGCCTTCTTGATGGCATCGATTTTGGCGCCGATCAGTTCCACGCCGTACTTTTCGAGCACGCCTTTCTCGGCCAGGTCGATCGAGAGATTCAGCCCGGTCTGCCCTCCGACCGTCGAAAGCAACGCATCCGGACGCTCCCGCCGGATGATCTCTTCCAGATACGGCGGGGTCAGCGGCTCGACATACGTTTTATCCGCCAGCTCCGGGTCCGTCATGATGGTGGCCGGGTTGGAATTCACCAGCACCACTTCAAAGCCGTCGTCCCTGAGCGCCTTGGCCGCCTGGGTTCCGGAATAATCGAACTCGCAAGCCTGCCCGATGATGATCGGGCCCGACCCGATGATCAGGATGCGATGAAGATCGTTGCGTCTGGGCATCAGTTACTGTTTCCCACTCATGAGCTCGACAAAGTCGTCAAATAGGTAGTGCGAATCGTGCGGTCCGGGCGCCGCCTCAGGATGGTATTGCACGCAGAACACCGGCTCGCTGCGATGCCGGAAGCCTTCCAGCGTCTCATCGTTCAGATTCATGTGGGTGATCTCGACTTCGTTCAGGTTCAGCGAATCCGGATCGACGGCGAACCCGTGGTTGTGCGAGGTGATCTCCACTCTTTTATTCAGCTCGTTGCGGACCGGATGATTGGCGCCGCGATG
>Ga0070741_10009966_pt1 | contig 18167 bp, 21 predicted proteins | sample Coa_R1_4_FD_66440 | JGI IMG/M metagenome (GOLD analysis project Ga0070741, IMG submission 66440) | Surface soil microbial communities from Centralia Pennsylvania, which are recovering from an underground coalmine fire - Coalmine... | ecosystem: Environmental > Terrestrial > Soil > Unclassified ...
CTGCGAGGTCGAGGCGGGCGGCGCGGTCAGCTCCCACCAGGGCGTCAACCTTCCGGGGGCCGATCACGACCTGCCGGAGACGGGCGCCTCGGACGAGCCCTGGATCGACTTCGCATGCGACAACGGCATCGACCTGCTCGCGGTCTCCTTCGTGAGGAGGCCGGCCGACCTGGAGAAGGTCGCGGCCCATGTCCGCTCGCGGGGGCTGGACATTCCCCTGATCGCGAAGATCGAGAAGCCACAGGCCGCGGAGCGCGCGCCCGAGATCATCGAGGCGGCGGGCAGCGGGATCATGATCGCGCGCGGCGACCTCGGCGTCGAGCTCCCGATCGAGGAGGTGCCGGGCGCGCAGAAGCGGCTGATCGCGCTCGCGGGCCGGGCCTCGAAGCCGGCGATCACGGCGACCCAGATGCTCGCGACGATGGTGCGCGCCTCGCGGCCCACCCGCGCCGAGGTCACCGACGTCGCCAACGCGATCTACGACGGGACCGACGCCGTGATGCTCTCCGAGGAGACGGCGATCGGCGATCACCCGGTCGAGGCCGTGCGGGTGATGGACCGGATCGCGCGGGTGACCGAGCCCCGCCTGCGGTACGGCGAGCTCGTCTTCACCCGGGTCGAGGAGCATGAGCACGACATCGCCGAGACGGTCGCGCAGGTCGCCGTGGCCGCCTGCTACCGGCTCGGGCTGAAGGCGATCGTCTGCCCGACCTCCTCGGGACGGACCGCCCGCCTGATCTCCGCGCATCGCCCGCGCGTGCCCGTGCTGGCCGTGTCCAACCGGCCCGAGACGGTGCGCCGGATGAACCTGCTCTTCGGGGTGAGCTCGGTCCAGGCCGAGGACTGGACCAGCATCCGCAAGCTGCTCGACGACTGCGCCGCGCTGACGCGGGAGCAGGGCCTCGCCTCCTCGGGCGACCTGGTCGCGATCACCGCCGGCCTGCCCGCCCAGGGCGTCGGCACCAACCTGTTCGAGATCCACCGCGTGCCGTAGCGGCTTCGCCGGGGCAGCCGATCCGAAGCCGCTGCTAGTCGCCCGGCGGGTAGTCCCCCGGCGCCGGCCGCTCGGCACGCGGGTCGCGGCCGGGCAACACGAACTGGGTGACGATCAGGTTCGCGACCGGCGTCCCGTCCCGTGCGATCTTCGCCTCGATCACGGCGGTGCTGCGGCCGACGTGCAGCGGCCGCGCCTCGCAGATCAGCTCGTCTCCCAGCCTGCCAGCGCCGAACACGTTGAGCTTCAGCTCGATCGTGGTGAAGTCGTGGTTCGGCGGCATCGCACGGAACGTCGCCCAGGCCGCGACCGAGTCGCCGAGCGCGGTCCAGACGCCGCCGTGGACGAACCCTCCCGGATGCAGATGGCGCTCGTCGACCACCATCCGCCCGATCGACGCCTCGTCGGTGATCTCGAGCGGCTCGATCGCCATGTCGCCGGGGAAGGTCCCCGGCAGCCACTGCTTGATCGCCTCGGGGGTGATCTGAGGGTTCACCGTCGCGGCACCCTACTTCAGCCCAACGTCCCCGAACGGCTCGTCCCGCTCCCGGACCGCCTCCTTGAATCCCTTCTCCGCCGCCAGCTTCTGCCACTCGAAACCCTCCGGCGTGTGCCGGGCGATGCCGTCGAAGAAGACCCCGAGCGCCTGGGTGGCCTGCAGACCCTGCGCGTAGAGAGCCTGGTTGACGAGGAGCTTGTGCATGACGAGCTGGTTGATCGGGACCTCGGCGATCCGGCGGAGCAGCTCCTCGAAGCTCTCGTCGAGCTCGGCTGCTGGAGCAACCTCGGTCGCCAGCCCCCACTCGGCGGCGGTCGTCCCGTCGATCGAGTCGCCGGTGAGCAACAGCCGCTTGGCGCGAGCGGGGCCGATCCGGAAGGCCCAGAGCGCGCTGGTCGGAACTCCCCAGACGCGGGCGGGCGGATAACCGATCTTGGCCCGGTCCTCGACCACCAGGAGGTCCGAGCAGAGCGCCATGTCGGTCCCCCCGGCGACGCAGTAGCCGTGCACCTTGCAGATCGTCGGCTTATCGGAGTGGAACAGGCTCATGAAGCCGCGGAGGTTGCGGCTCATCATCTGGTAGTCGACGACGGGATCCCAGGTGCCGGACGGGTCGTGATTCCGCGCCTGCACGATCGGGTCCAGCGGAGAACCCGGCGGGGCGTCCGGATCGGCCACCCCCTCGAGGTTCCGCTCGGCGGAGGCGACCAGGTCGTAGCCGCCGCAGAACCCCGAGCCGTTGCCGGCGAGCGCGATCACGTGCACCTCCGGGTCGAGGTTGGCCCGCTCGACGCAGGCCGCGAGCTCGCGCGGCATCTCGAGCGTGATCCCATTGCCCCGCTCTGGCCGGTTGAGGGTGATCCTCGCTATCCGGCCGGTCACCTCATAGGTCAGCGTCTCGAGCGTTTCGATCCGTGGATTCAATCAGCGCCGATGACTCAGGTCCGAAGCGACGGTCGTAATGGCGAAGATGTCCGCGGTGTCGAAGGGGAACTACACGACGATCGAGGTCGCGGGCCGCGAGGTGCGGCTCTCGAATCCGGACAAGGTCTTCTTCCCGAAGGCCGGCATCACGAAGCTCGACCTCGTCAACTACTACATCGCCGTCGAGGAGGCGGCCGTCAACCAGCTGCGGGAGCGGCCGGGGACGATGAAGCGGTTCGTCGACGGCGTGAACGGCGAGTTCTTCTTCCAGAAGCGGGTCCCGAAGGGCGCGCCGGACTGGCTCCAGACGGCCACCTTCGTGTTCCCCAGCGGCAGGAGCGCGACCGAGCTCGTGGCGAACGATGCCGCGCACCTCGCCTGGGCGGTCAACCTCGGGGTGGTCGACTTCAATCCGCACCCGGTCCGCCGCGACGACCTCGACCATCCCGACGAGCTGCGGGTGGATCTCGACCCGATGCCCGGAGTCCGCTGGAACACCGTGCGCAAGGTGGCGATGTGCGTCAGGGAGGTGCTGGAGGAGCACGATCTCGTCGGTTTCCCGAAGACCTCGGGATCCCGCGGCATCCACGTCAACGTCCGGATCGAGCCGCGCTGGGACTACATCGAGGTGCGCAGGGCGGCGCTCGCCTTGGCGCGGGAGGTCGAGCGCCGGCTGCCGAGGAACGCCACCAGCAAGTGGTGGAAGGAGGAGCGCCACGGCGTCTTCGTCGACTACAACCAGAACGCGCGCGACCGGACGATCGCCTCGGGCTACTCGGTCCGGCCGGTGCCGGACGCGCGCGTGTGCTGTCCGATCGAATGGGACGAGGTGCCGGACGTCGAGCCGGCGGATCTGCGCCTGGACACCGTGCCGCAACGGGTCGCGATGACGGGTGACCCGGCGGCGGATATCGACGAGCACGCCGGCTCGCTCGAGCAGCTGCTCGACCTCGCCCGCCGGGACGAGGAGGAGGGACTCGGCGACGCCCCCTGGCCGCCGCACTTCGCCAAGCAGCGCGGCGAGCCCAAGCGGGTGCAGCCCAGCCGTGCTAAGAAGGAACGGCCCAAAGCACGCGCCCGATCGAAGGAGTCCTGATGTACGTAAGCGACCGCTCCAGCGCCCCGAAGCGTGAGCTCGACGGGCTCAGCTCGCACATCCTGCTCGAGGAGGGCGATGCGCCGGGCGGCGAGCTCTCGATCACCTGGGTCGACGTCGAGCCCGGGGGCGAACAGAAGCCCCACAGCCATGGGCCGCAGCAGGTCTACGTGATCACCCGCGGGACCGGCCGAATGAAGGTCGGCGCCGACGAGAGGGATGTGACCGAGGGCCAGCTGGTCTTCATCCCGCCCGAGACCGAGCACGGCATCGTCAACACCGGCGAGGGGACGCTGACCTACATCTCCGCCGCGACGCCCGCTTTCCCGGTCACGGATCTCTACGACGCCGGGCAGCTCTCGCTCTCGCCCTGAGCTCAAACCGCAACACCGCCCTGCCGATGGGACCCCATGTGGATCCTCGACCTGCTGGCGGGATTCTTCGGGGCCGGCGTGCCGGGCGCCACGCTCAGCTTCGAACGTGACCTGAGCCCCTCGCAGAGCCTCACCAACGCGGTGGGCACGATCCTCCTGCCGGTCCTCGGGTTCGTCCTGGTTGCGTTCCTCGGGATCTGGCGGCACCCCGGAGTCTCGCTTCTGATCCTTCCGGGCGCCCTCGTCGCAGCGACCGCGGCGCTCTCGGCGACGCTCGACCGCGATTCGACCTGGACCCTGAGGGTGACCCTGCTGACGGCGATCGCCTGCTGGGTCAGCTGTGGCGCCGCCTTCCTGCTCGGCGTCTTCCTGGGTTTCTTTCACGAGTTCTAGCCATGGATGCGAACCAGTACGTGCTGGTCCACGGGATGCGCCGCACGCGCTCCTACCTGGACGCCTGGGGAGAGAACCCGTGGCCGGTGTTGCGGACCTGGTTCCTCGGCGCGTTCGCGATCGCCCTCTTCCTGATCGGCATGGTCACGCTGACCGCCTCGCTGGCCAAGCCGGACATCGGCTTCAAGTACGCCCCCTCGGTCCCTGACGGGCTCGCGCTCGACCGGGTCCTGGCCGTGATGGGCCGCAACTGCCTGGTGCTGGCGCTGCACGCGTTCGCCTGCATCGCCGGCTTCATCGCGGGTGCGACCCTGCCGCTCTCGGCCGAGCGGCGCACCGGCCTCTCCCGCGTGATCCACGAGAAGGCCCGCCCGATCGCCTTCGGCTGGGTGATCGCGGTGACCTGCTTCTCGCTCCTCACCCAGACTCTCGCCCTCGGCCTGGTCGGTTCGACGATCGCCTGGGAGGAGGTCATCTCCGTCCCGGTCCTCGTCCTCACCGCCCTCCCCCATGCTCTGCTCGAGCTGACGGCGGTCTTCCTGCCGCTGGCCGCGTGGACGATCGCCAGCCGGCGCGGGCAGTGGGACCAGCTGCTGGCCGCGACGATGGTGACCGTCGCGATCGCCCTTCCGATGCTGCTGGTCGCGGCGACCTGGGAGGTCCACGTATGGCCCTACATCCTCCAGGCCGTCTCTCCCTGGAGCCGTTAGACCAGCTGGTCGAACCTGCACTCGCGCGGCGCCTTGTCGTCGCGCCAGCGCACGATCTTCGAGCCATGGCGGATCCGCCCCCCGGAGGTGTGGTCGTAGGTCACCTCGACCACGAGCTCCGGCCGCAGCGAGAACCACTCGAGCTCGCGATCCGCGTCCCAGCGGCTCGGGTCGCCTGATCCCTTCTCGCCGGTCTCGTATGGCTTGAGCGTCCTCACGAGCTCCTTCTTCTCGTTGGCCTTCAGCCCCGAGGTGTGGCCGATGGGCCGCAGGCTGCCCCCGTCGTAGAGGCCGAGGATCAGCGAGCCGACCGTGCCCTCGTGCTTGCCGGGCCGCCAGCCCATCACGACGCAATCGATGGTGCGCACCCGCTTCACCTTGACCATGCCCTTCCGCTCGCCGGGCCTGTAGACGGCCTCGAGCTGCTTGGCGATCACCCCCTCGCCGGAGAGCAGCAGCGGCTCGGCGCTCCTGGCGGTCTTGTAGACGGGGGTCAGCTCCACCGACCCCGAGGCGGACTTCTTGCGTCCCGGCGCGGCGGCGATCAGCCGCTCGAGCGCCGTCCGCCGCTCCGCGAAGGGCTTGCCGGTCAGCTTGCGCCGGCCCTCGGCGAGCAGGTCGAAGGCGCGGAAGCGTGCCGGCGTCTGCTCGGCCAGCATCCGCACCCGCGACTCGGCCGGGTGCAGCCGGTTCTGGAGCGCGTCGAACTGCTCCCGCCCCTCGTCATCGAGGATGACCAGCTCGCCGTCCATCACATAGTGGCCAGAAGGGAACTCGACCTCCGGGAAGTAGCGGCGCAGCGGCTTGCCGCCGCGCGATTGGAGGTAGACGTCCTCCCCCTCGACGTAGGCGAGCGCGCGGAAGCCGTCGTACTTCGGCTCATACACCCAGCCGTCGCCCTCGGGCAGCTGCTTGCGGGAGAGCGCGAGCTGCGGCTTGATCGGAGGCTTGAGCGGCAGCGCCACGAGCCGATCCTAGTCCGGCCATAGAGTCGGTCCGATGCCCGAGCCGCCGCGCAGCTGCGACTTCGCCGTGATCGGCGCGGGCATCCTCGGGCTCGCGGTCGCGCGCGAGCTGCTCGATCGCCACCCCGGGGTGAGCCTGTGCGTCCTCGAGCGCGAGGACCGGATCGCCGCCCATCAGACCTCCCACACCAGCGGCGTCATCCACGCCGGCATCTACTACGCGCCGGGGTCGCTCAAGGCACGCCTCTGCGTCGAGGGCGCCGCGCTGCTGTACGCGTACTGCGAGGAGCACGGGGTCGAGGCGCGCCGCGACGGCAAGCTGATCGTGGCCGCCGAGGAGTCCGAGCTTCCACGGCTCGACGAGCTGGAGCGCCGCGGCCGCGCGAACCAGGTCCCCGGGCTGAGGCGGATCCGCGGCGATGAGATCGCCGTGATCGAGCCCCACGCCACGGGTATCGCCGCCCTCCACTCGCCGAGCACCGGGGTCGTGGACTTCGCGCGCGTGGCGCAGGCCTTCGAGGCGGACGTGAAGGCCGGGGGCGGCCGGGTGGCGACTGGCTGCGGCGTCCGGCGGCTCCTCCCGCGGAACGAATCGATCACCGTGGAGCACGACCGGGGCGTGATGGACGCCGGGCTCGCGGTGAGCTGCGCGGGCGCCTGGTCCGACCGTCTCGCGGTGGCCTCCGGCGCGCCCTCGGAGCCGCGGATCGTGCCCTTCCGCGGCGCCTACCTCCGGCTGCGTCCCGAGCGCCGCGAGCTGGTCCGGGCGAGCATCTACCCGGTGCCGGACCCGGAGCTTCCGTTCCTCGGCGCCCATCTGACGCGGACGATCGACGGCGAGGTGCTGCTCGGCCCCTCCGCGCTGATGGTCGGCGCGCGAGACGCCTACCGGGCGACCCGGATCCGGCCAGCGGACCTGGTCTCGAACCTCGGCTGGCCGGGCACCTGGCGCCTCGCGGGGCGCTTCTGGCGAATCGGCCTGAAGGAGATCCGCCATGCCGCCAGCAGGCGCGCCTTCGTCTCGGATCTGCGCCGATTCGTGCCCGAGCTCGACGCGGGCGACGTGCTTCCCGGGCCGTCCGGGATCAGAGCACAGGCGCTCGACCGGACCGGCCGCCTGGTGGACGACTTCGTCGTCCATCGCACCGAGCGCGCGCTGCACGTCCGCAACGCTCCTTCCCCGGCCGCGACCTCGTCACTGGCGCTGGCGAAGCTGATCGCCGACGAGGCCGAGCGGATGTAACAGCCCGCCTGGTGCGCGATCAAGTCGCCGCCACAAGCGGCCGCCCCCTCATAACCGCTCGCGGCTTCGCCGCTCGCTCATGACAGGGCGGCCTGGCGGCGGCTAGCAGCCGCCGGCCAGCACGATGATCAGGATGATCACCACGAGGACCGCCGCGCCGGCGACCAGCCGCCGCCGCATGTAGACGTCCGGGCCGCCGTAGTGCCGGCTCATCGGCCCGTCGGGGCCGCTCGGGCCGGCACCTTGCAGCAGCTCCTCGTCGCCGGTGGCCGGCGGCTCGCCGCTGCGGGCTCGGGCCCGCGCCTCGGCAGCCGCGCGACGCTCCTCGGGACTCCTTCCACTGGACTCCATGCGCTCAGCCTATGGGTATGTGCAGACCCAAGTCGTTGAGCGTGAGCAGGAGGTCCGTGATCGGCCGAAAGCTGCCGTGGGGCGCGGCGATCTGCTGGGGCCGGTTCACGTCGCTCGCGGTCACGTCGACGTCGAGCCGGGCGCCGGTGGCGCCGCCGAGCCGCGGCTGGTCGACCGGCGGGATCGCCAGGCGCGCATCCACCTCGAGCCCGTGCATGACGCGGTCGTCGTAGCCGATGCAGCCTTTGGCGCGGCCGGTGATCCCGAGCGGTTCCGAGACCCCGAGGGCGGCGGCAAGCGGCGCGAGATCGGCGACGAGGGCGTCGCCCTTCAGCGGCGCGGAGACCCGCTCGCAGTCGGTGCCGCCGGCGCTGGCCTCGCCGTCGTAGCGGGGCCGCCCGAACCAGCGCCGTGCGTTCGCCGCGAGCGGGTGACCCGCCGCCGCCAGCTCGGCGAGGCGCCCGTTGGCCGCCGCAACGGCGCTGGTGCCGAGCTCGTAGTCGTTCCCGTAGACGCTCAGGTAGACGTTGGAGCCCGTCGAGACCAGCCGGCCGCCGACCGGAAAGCCCAGGGCCTCCGCGCTCAGCCTCCAGTCGAAGCGGGGGATCGCGGATCCTCCCGACCCCTGGTACGGGCCCTCGAGCTTGAGTCGCAATGGCTGCGCGAGCTGTGAGAGGCCCTCAACCTGCAGGCGCGCGTCGATCTCGACGTCGGCGCCGTGAATCGGATGCGCGGCGGCCGAGTCGAGCATCCGCTCGGGGTCGACGGGCGGATGGCTCGACCCGCCGCAGCCGGCGGCGGCGCCCAGGGCGAGTGCGGTCACCACGGTGGCGAGGCGGCGCATGACGCGGGCAGCCTAGGGGTAGTCTCAGGCCTCGATGGCGGTCCGCGAGGCGATTCCGCGTCAGGAGGAGGCGGCCGAGGGCGTCTCGTCCTTCGCGAAGTCACTCTTCCTGGGCGAGATCCACGAGGACCTGGTCTTCCCCTGGCCGGAGACCGACCCCGAGGAGCAGGAGCGGGTGCGCGCCCTCAACGCGAGGATCCGCGAGTACTGCGAGCAGCACTACGACGCCCGCCGCTTCGAGGAGGAACGCTGGATCCCCGAGCAGGTGCTTCGCGACCTCGGTGAGATCGGTGCCCTCGGCCTCTACGTCGATCCCGAGTACGGCGGCCAGGGCCTCTCGCAGACGGGCTACGCCCGGGTGTTCGAGACGGTCGGCCAGATCGACGCGACGCTCGCGATCGTCCTCGGGGTGCACCAGTCGATCGGCTTCAAGGGCATCTCGCTGTTCGGCACCGACGAGCAGAAGGAGCGCTTCCTGCCCGACCTCGCCACCGGCCGCAAGCTCGCGGCCTTCGCCCTGACGGAGCCCGAGGCCGGCTCCGATGCCTACCACGTGCAATCGCGAGCCGTGCGCCAACCCGATGGGTCGTGGGTGCTGAACGGCGAGAAGCGCTTCATCGGCAACGGCTCCCGCGCGGACGTGATCACCACCTTCGCCCGGGCGGAGATCGACGGTGAGGACCGCCACATCGCCCTGCTGCTCGAGAGGGGCATGGAGGGACTCGAGGTGGGCGAGCGCTTCGACACCCTGGGCCTGCGGGCCAACGATCTGCGCCGCCTCTACTTCAAGGACGTTCGGGTGCCCCCGGAGAACGTCCTCGGCGAGCCGGGCCAGGGCTTCCGGGTCGCGATGCAGGTCCTCAACTCGGGTCGCATCGGCCTGGGGACCGGCTCGGTGGGCGGGGCGAAGAAGCTGCTGGACCTGACGATCGAGCACGTCAAGGAGCGCCGCCAGTTCGGCAGGCCCCTGGCCGACTTCGAGCTGGTCCAGGACAAGATCGGCTGGATGGTCTCCTACCTCTTCGGGCTCGAGTCGATGTGCTACCTGACCTGCGGCCTGGTCGACTCGGGCGTGCCGGACTACTCGCTCGAGTCGGCGATCTGCAAGGTCTCCGGGACCGAGTTCCTCTGGTACGCGGTCAACCGCTCGCTGCAGCTCGCCGGCGGCGAGGGCTACCTGCGGGACCGGCCCTGGGAGAAGATCCTGCGGGACACCCGGATCTATCCCATCTTCGAGGGCGCGAACGACGTGCTGCGGGCCTTCATCGCCCTCGGCGGCTTCAAGCCGGTCGGCGAGAAGCTCGAGGGTCTCTCGGAGCTCGGGCTGAGCGACCCGATCGGATCGATCGGCGTTCTGATCGAGTACGCCTCGGACCGGATCCAGCGCGAGGTGCGGCCGGACCGGGTCACCAAGGCCCACGACGAGCTCTCAGACCATGCCGACGCGGTCTCGGACCAGGTCAAGCGCCTCGCGGGCGTCACCGAGAGCCTGCTGCGCGAGCAAAAGAAGGGCGTCATCGAGCGGCAGTTCCAGCAGAAGCGGCTGGCCGACAACGTCGCCGACATCTATGCCCAGGTTGCGCTGCTGTCTCGGGTCAGCCACGTCTTCGACGACCAGGGGGTCGAGCCCTCGGGGCAGGAGCGCTTCATCGCCGACACCTTCTGCAGCCGGGCCGCCGCGCGGGTCGCGAGCCGCTTCGATCAGATCGAGTCGAACGACGACGAGCGGATGACGGCCCTCGCGAAGCTCGCGTACCGCCGCGGGTCATACGGGTACGCGCTGTTCGAGGACTAGCGCCCGCTCGCGGCCGCGACCGGTGCCGAGGGGTCGATCAGTGCTGCCTCGACCGGCCCCTACCCCTTCCATGGCTACCTGGAAAAGGGTGGGGATGAGGGGCGGCGCGCGCCGAGTTCGTACGGCCGTTGGGCGAGCCGCCGGCGTTCGAGTGGCTCGGCGGAGCGTGACCGGACCGGCCAGGAGGCGTCAGGTCGTTGAGACCGATCGCCTTGCCCTTGGTGTGGCCCTTCGCCTTGCCGTGGGCCTTGGCGTGCTGGGCCCGCGCGTGGCGGTGCGCGGCCGCCGAGTTGCCGCCCTTGCCGCGATTCGCTCCGCTCTTGGCCGCGTCGGAGACGTCGTTGCCGGTGGACTGGGTGCCCTGGCCGTTCGGGGCGGCGCCGTGCTCCGCCGGCTGGTTCGGCAGCGTGATGCCGACCGAGTCGAAGGCGTCCCGGGCGAGACCCGGAACGGTCACGCCGGCAAACGCGAGACCCGCCAGCACGAGCGGGACCAGCGCCACCGCGGCGCATGCCTGGGCCAGCCTGACGAGCCGGGTGCGGCGGCTCGCGGCGGGCGCGCGCGCGGCTCGCCGGGCAGCCCGTCCCTCCTCCTCGAGGGTCGCCGCCCGCGCGATCTCCGCCAGGCGGGGCACCAGGGTGGCGCGCAGCGCCGGATCCGGCTTGGCGCGCACCGCCGCTCGAAGCGCGTTCTCGAAGAGGGCGACCTCGTCCATCTCAACCTCATAAGCGCCGTCGCCGTTCACAGGGTTACCCCCTTGCGTCCCAGGGCCCGCCTCACCGAGGCGAGGCCCCGGCGCTGCAAGGCCTTGACCGCCCCCGGGCGCTTCCCGACCGCCTTGGCGACGTCCTCGATGCTGAGGTCGCCGACCACGCGCAGCAGCAGAACCGCTCGCTGATCCTCCGAGAGGGTCCCGAGGACCCGCTGGACCTCCTCGAGCCCGATCCGCGCGAGCGCCTCCTCGGCCGCGTCGTCCGCGCTGTCCCCGGGCTCGGGCGGCTCCGGGGAGAGCTCGATCGGACGCCGGGCGCTGTGCCGGCGGGCGTCGATCAGACGGTGGTGCGCGATCGTGAAGACCCAGGAGCGAAATCCGCTCTCGCCGCCGTCGAAGCGCGTGATGTCACGCGCCACCTGCAGGAAGACCTCGCCGAGCACGTCCTCGGGATCCGGTGCGTTGTTCGCCCGCAGGTAACCCAGGACGACCGGCGCGAGGCCGTCGTAGAGCTCGTGCCAGGCGGCCTGATCCCCTTCCCTGGCCGCCTCCAGGAGCGAGTCAAAGCGGTCCCGAGGCATTGCGGCGACGGTAGCGGAGATTCGGGTCTCGCAAGCCGGGGCCCCCTGGCGCCGACCGGATCGGGCCTTAACCTACAGTCTGTATGTCAGGTTCCACCGGAGCCGTGCGCGCGCCCGGCCGGCGCGCGGCCGAGGCGAGGGCGACTCGGGAGGCGTTGATCGCCGCCGCCCTCGAGCTGTTCACCGACCGCGGCTACGCGGCGGTCGGGACCGAGGAGATCGTCGCCCGCGCCCGGGTCACCCGCGGAGCCCTCTACCACCACTTCGAGGACAAGCGCGACCTCTTCCGGGCGGTCTTCGAGCGCGTCGAGGCGGATCTGATGGTGCGGATCGGGGACTCGATGAAGGCGGTCGAGGATCCGTTGCAGCTGATGCTCGCGGGCGTCGCCGCCTTCCTCGATGCCTGCGAGAAGCCGGCGGTCAAGCAGATCTCGCTCACCGATGCGCCCGCCGTGCTCGGCTGGAGCGAGTGGCGCGAGGTGGACAACCGCCACGGGCTCGGGCTGACTCGTGCCGCCCTGCAGAACGCCGTCGACGCGGGCGTGCTTCGGCCGATCCCCGTGGACGCGATGGCCCACCTGTTCGTCGCGGCACTGTCCGAGGCCGCCTTCGTGATCGCGCACGCGAAGCACCCCCGCAAGGCGCGCGCGGAAGTCGATGAGGCGCTGCTACAGCTGATTCAGGGCCTCAGGTCAACGGCTTCGCCAACAGACCGCGGCCACAAGCGACCGCCCGGCACAACCGCTCGGGGCTCCTCCCCTCGCTCCTAGCGGTCCGGCCTGGTGGGGGCTAGTTCAACCGCTCGACGAGCATCGCCTCGCCCTGCCCGCCGGCGACGCACATCGTCTCCAGGCCGATCTGGTGATCGTCGGTCTCCATCGCGTTGAGCAGCGTCCCCATGATCCGCGCGCCGGTCATGCCGAACGGGTGCCCGAGCGCGATCGCCCCGCCGTGCGTGTTGAGCTTCTCCAGCGGGATGTCGCACTCGGCCATGATCGGGATCACCTGGGCGGCGAAGGCCTCGTTGAGCTCGACCGTGTCGACGTCCTTCATCGTCATCCCCGCCCGGTCGAGAACCTTCTTGATCGCGCCGATCGGGGCGACGCCCATGTACTCCGGCTCGTTCCCGTGGGTGGCGGCGGTGATCACCTTGGCCTTGGGGGTGAGGCCGAGCTCCTTGGCGCGCTCCTCGGACATCATCAGGACGGCCGCGGCGCCGTCGTTGAGCGGGCATGAGTTCCCCGCGGTGACGCCGCCCCCGCCCTCGAATGCCTCGGGCAGCTCGGCGAGCTTCTCGAGGGTCGAGCTCGGGCGCGGGCCGTCGTCCTTCGTGACCTTGGTCCCGTCCGGGAGGCTCACCGGGACGATCTCGCGGTCGAAGAACCCGTCCTCCTGTGACTTCACCGCGAGCTCCTGCGAGCGCTGCGCATACTTGTCCATGTCGGCGCGGCTCACCTCGTAGCGCTTGGCGACGTTCACGGCAGTGATGCCCATCTCGATGTAGGCGTTTGGCTGCCCGTCGTGACCCTGAAGCCTCTCGTTCTGGTCCGCGGCGCCGGCGGGCTCAGTCCGCTCGTTGTAGCGGCTCACCCACTCCACGCCCGCCGCGATGTAGGTGTCGCCCTGGCCGGCCCGGATCGCGTTTGCGGCGTGGCGGATCGAGTCGAGGCTCGAGGCGCAGTAGCGCGACATCGTCACGCCGTTGACGGTCTCGGGAAGCTTGTTCGAGAGCAGGACCATGATCCGCGCGATGTTGAACGCCTGCAGCCCCTGCGGCATGCCGCAGCCGCAGAAGAGGTCCTCGACGTCGGAGGGCTGCACCTCCTGGTTGCGCTCGAGCAGCTCGTCGACGACGAACGCGCCCATCTCGTCAGGCCGCAGCTGGGCGAGCGAGCCCTTGAAGGCTCTCCCGATCGGCGTGCGGACTGTGTCGACGATCACTGCTTCTGGCATCTGCGGATCTCCTTGTTCGTGGACGGACGGCAATGCTACGGGCACGAGGCCCTGGGGCGCGCTCTAGGATCCTCGCTGGATGCCTCAGCTGAGCCCGCCTCGGATCAGGATGCCCAGGGTGACGCTTCCCGGCCGCTTGCGCCGGGCGACGGTCGCGCGCACGAGCAAGGCGGCCGCCAAGCCGAAGCAGGGGTCGAGGGCGGCCGAGGCGACGCCGGCCGCCACCACCACATCCACCAAGCCGGCGGCGACGAAGGCCGGGGCGGCGGCCAAGGCCCCCGACCCCAACCTGCAGGAGCGGATGGAGGGACTCCAGGGCTGGATGGCGGAGATCGAGCGCCGCCAGGGCCGCATCACCTACTTCGGAGCCGTGGCGGTCGTGATCGCGCTCGCGGCCGCGGGCGCCTCGCTCTACTTCGCGCTCACGGCGCGCAACGACAGCGCCAAGAAGAGCGACCTCGACGCGCTCACGAAGCGCGTCGACGCGCTGCAGTCAGCCGTCACGAAGAGCTCGAAGGACACGCAGAACACGCTCAACGCCTCGACGGCCACGCTCCAGCAGTCGATCTCGTCCCTGCAGAAGAAGCAGGCACAGAACGCGGCGACGATCAGCGCCCTGCAGAAGCAGGTCGCCGCGAGCGCGACCAGGGGCGCGGCCACGGGCACCTCGATCACGCCTGGGACGACCACCACCACGCCCAAGAAGCCCTGACCGGGGGACCGCCTGCCCACGCCTGGCCGGGCAGTGATCGTGCCATATGTGACTAGTCCGGGCACGCACGTCCGGTAAGTGCTCTAGCGTGACGCGTGGAATCGGCTCGAAAGGAGGTCCTCGATGCCTGAGGGCTATTGCGTCAAGGAACGCAAGAAGGTCGAGATCAAGGATCCGCAGCAGGTCACGATGAAGAACGGTCGCCCGGCGATCCAGGGCACGTGCCCCGACTGCGGAACCAAGATCTTCAAGATCGGGAAGCTCTCCTAGCTCTGGCTCTCCGCACGCGTGGAGGACCACCTACGCGTGCTCGGCGGCCCGCCGGGGTTGGCGGGACGCGTGCCCTGATCTGATCGAGCAGGCGTGTCGCGACCTCGGCCGGCGTCCCGACCGGCCGAGGATCGCCGTTCTGGGGCAGGGCGAACCGCACGCTCACGCGCGGGCGGCGCGGGAAGCGCACGTAGTCGGTCGCGCCCTCGACCAGGCAGAGGACGATCGGCGCGTCCGGGCACGCCTCGGCGAGGCGGCCGGCGCCACTGCGCGCGCGCAGGTGCTCGCCCCAGGAGAGCCTGCCCTCGGGAAACACGCAGACCGCCTCGCCCGAGCGCAGCCCCTCGACGGCTCGGGCGAGCGCCTCCTGGTCGCCGACACCACGCCTGATCGGGATCTGCCCGAGGCCGTCGAGCACCGGTCCGAGCCCCGGGATCCGCCAGAGGCTCGCGCGCGCCAGGAACCGCAGGTGCCTGCGCGGGTGAAGCGCCAGCCCGACGAGCACCGGGTCCCATTGGCTGTCGTGGTTGGGCAGGACCAGCACCGGTCCGTGCTCCGGGATCAACTCGAGCCCTTCCGTGCGCAGCCGTCCCCACCAGGCGAAGGGCCGGAGCAGATTGGCGATCAAGTCGTAGAGCACGAATCAATCCCCGCCCGGGGCGTCCGCGTAGGAGCTTAGGCAGCTAGCTGTCACTACGAACGCAGTGGAGGTGCAGATGCCCTTGACCGGACGGCTTGCGGCGCTGCTCGCGATCGGAGCCGCGACTGCGGCGCCGATCGCGGGCTGCGGCAGCAGCAACGACAACAGCACGACCAGCAGCGCGGCCAGACAGGCGTCGGCGCCGGGCGGCGGAGCGGCCAGCGGCCCGGGCGGCAGCGTCAGCTTGACCGCCACCGACTACAAGCTCAACCCCTCGGATCCGACGGTGAAGTCGGGCAAGGTCACGTTCACGGAGAAGAACGCCGGCCAGGTGACGCACTCCCTCGAGATCGAGAACGTCACCCCGGGCCACGACCAGGAGCTCGAGGGCAGCGTGGCGCCCGGACACGCCGGCACGCTGACGGTGAACCTCGCGCCGGGCAAGTACGAGTTCTATTGCCCGATCGACAACCACAAGCAGATGGGCATGGAGGGCGAGATCACCGTCAAGTGACCCCAGGCGGCAAGGAGCCTTCCGGATCCCCTCTGAGATCCGGGAGTCCGGCCCGGCGGCCAGGGACGGTCGCCGGGCCTTCGCTTATGGGAGCTCGACGATCCCTCCGAGCACGCCCACATACGCGACGCCGTCGGGCGCGATCGAGACCGGCGCGTAGTGGTTGTTGTAGCCGAAGCCCGTGCCGGCGAGACGGCGGTAGACGGTCCGGCCCGTGCGGAAGTCGAGCGCGGTCAGATACCAGGCATCGACGCCGTCGGAGCGCTGCGGCTTCGTGTACGTGTAGACCAAGCCGTTGCCGAGCGAGATCTTCGGCACGACCGAGGGCGCTCGCTCCTGGCTCGTCCAGATGGTTCGGCAGTGGCCGCTGACCACGTCGACGCGCGTCAGGCCGGGCGCCGTGACGCCGCCGTGCAGCGTCGCGGCCGGACCGGTGTACCCGTAGTTGTTCTCGACGACGATCGAGCGGTCCGTGGCGTTCAGCGACTGGTCGGTCGCGCTGGCCCCCTTCTGGAAGACCGGCGCGGAGCAGACCAACCGGCTGCCGCCGACCCCGAGTCCGCGCTTGTAGACGACCACGTCCATCGGGTCGGCGTTGTCCGTGATCGCGACCCAGTTCTTTCCCATCAGGGTCGGCGTGGTGCCGGAGCCGGCGTCGCTCTGGCCGGGCTTGTGGATGCCCGAGTTCGGATAGACCTCGCGCCAGCTCACCACGGGCGCTCCGGCGGCATCGGCATCGAACCGGTAGAGCGCCTTGTCCGAGACGATGTAGACGCCGCCCGTCTCGTCCACGGCGAAAGAATTGGAGATCCCCTCGCCGGGCAGCTGCATCGAATGGATCGCGCCGGTGGACCGATCGACCGTGCCGACGATGCCCTGCCGGCTGACGAACCAGAGGCGCCCGCTCCAGTCGGGCAGCGCCGACTCGATCCCGTCGTCCGACGGCACGACGCCGCTCAGGTCGTAATCCCTGCTGACCGCGAACCCGGGCCCGGGAGTCTCGGCGACCACCAGGATGTGGCGGTCGTTGGTCGGGAGAACGGCACGGTCCTGATCGTCGAGGTAGAAGTACCCGCCGCCGGAGAAGTCGGTGAAGGGGTTGGAACCGCTGGTCAGGTTGCGGATCGGGAGGGGCATCGCCGCGAGCGTTTGGAGCGTGTGCGGATCGAGCAGCGCCAGCACCGGGCGGTCGAGGCCGACGCAGATCGTCACGATCCGCCCCTGCGAGTCGAAGGTCACCGAGGCGCACTCCCGTGCGAAGAGGGACGAGATCTCCGGGCCGTCGCCGAGCGGGCCGGAGACGCGATAGGTGTCCGTCATGTAGGCGTCGTCGTGGATGTTGCTCCGCCCGTTCGGCGCCATGAAGGGGTTCTGCGGCGGCGCCGTCATCCGGATCGGGTTGGGCGTCGCGGTCGTGCCCTCGAACGGAGCGACCGACGTCGCCAGTGGATCCCCGAGTATCGGCAGCACGGGCGCGCCCGGCGTCTGCGCGGAGGCCGCCTCCGCGGAGACCAGCACCGCCACCGCGGTCGCGATCGCGGCCAAGGTCCTGACCCCGCAAGCCCTCTGACGCATCCCGCGACGAGGATACGGGAGACTTCGAGACGCCGATGCAGCAGAAGCCGCTCGAGCTGATCCTGGCCCGGAACTTCCTGACGAGCCTCTCGACGCCAGCGTTCCTGGTCGATGGCAGCGGCGCGCTCGTCTTCTACAACGAGGCGGCCGGCGCCCTGCTCGGCATCTCCTTCGAGGAGTCGGGGCGTCTCGATGCCGAGGAGTGGGCTCGCAGGTTCTCCCCGTTCGGGGAGGACGGAGCGCTGACGCCGATCGAGGAGCGCGCGATGACCAAGGCCCTGCGGCGCGGCAGGCCGGCGCACGGAAGCTTCCAGATCAGGTCCGCGCGCGGCGATGAGCACGAGATCGAGGCGAGCGCCCTGCCGATCGTCACCGAGGGTGGGCAGGAAGGCGCGATGATCTTCTTCTGGTCGCGGGCCAACAGCGAGCATCCCGGCGGCTAGGTGCCTATAGGCTGGAGAGGGAAGAGAGAGGAGAGGACGGTGGCGTCGTGAAGGTCAAGGTCTGGGGTGCCCGGGGGTCGGTCCCCGCACCGGGGCCGGAGATGAACCGCTACGGCGGCAACACCTCCTGCATCGAGCTGACGCTCGCCGATGGCTCCACCCTGATCATCGACGCGGGCACCGGGATCCGCAGCCTGGGAGTCGGGATCGCGAAGAGCCTGCCGAAGATCAACATCCTGCTCACCCACCTGCACCTGGACCACATCCAGGGGCTGATGTTCTTTGCCCCCTGCTTCCGCTCGGACTCCGAGATCACGATCTGGGGACCCTCGTCTCCCGAGGCCTCGCTCGAGGAGCGGATCGCCCGCTACATCTCCGCGCCGCTCTCCCCCGTCGAGGTTCGCGAGCTGCCCTGTGACGTGAACTTCCGCGACACCCCTCCCAGCGAGTGGGAGCTGAACGGTGCGAGGATCCGCGCCGAGGCCGTCACCCACCGTGGGCCGACCCTCGGCTATCGGGTCACGGACTCCGACGGCACAGCGGTCACCTACATCTCCGACCACGAGCCCGGCCTGGGCG
>Ga0070741_10009967_pt1 | contig 18163 bp, 1 predicted proteins | sample Coa_R1_4_FD_66440 | JGI IMG/M metagenome (GOLD analysis project Ga0070741, IMG submission 66440) | Surface soil microbial communities from Centralia Pennsylvania, which are recovering from an underground coalmine fire - Coalmine... | ecosystem: Environmental > Terrestrial > Soil > Unclassified ...
GCAATGGAGAAGGCTCTTTTCGGGAGAACGCTTCATAGAGCGTTGTCAGTTCCTGATTGAATACGCCCATTGACCAGCCATCGGCGATACTGTGGTGCATCGTTAGCAAAAAAATATGCTCTTGTTTGTTCAGACGTAGTAAAGTGGCGTATAGCAAGGGGGCACAACTCAGATCAAACGGTCGCCGGATCTGTTCATGTGCCAGGCGTTGTACCATTACCTCTTGCTCGGTTGGTGAAAGTTCGCCAAGATCGACCAGCGGCAATTGCAGGTGGAGTTGTGGGGCAATCGCCAGAACCGGCTGACCCTCTGGGGCCTGGAAGGTCGTGCGTAAGATTTCATGACGTTGCACAATTGCATCGAGACTTTGTTGCAACGCGTCAATACGGAGGTCCCCTTGCAATTGTAGGATCGAGTAGATATTGTAGACAGCGATCTGTGGGTCCCATTGATGAAGGAACCACAAACGCTCTTGCGCATAGGAAAGAGGGAGCGCCTCTTCAGCATCGCGGACCCGCGGCGTAAGGTGTGGCAGTAACGTCTGACTAGCCCGAGCAAGCAACTCGCTCTTCTCTGCCCGTTCATAGCCCAGCGAGGCCGCCAGTTGCCAGGTCAGTTCGGCTAAAGCATCCTCTTCGGGCAGCTCTTGCCACTGTGTGGCCGCCGAAGCATCGATGCCCTGATGCTCATGGAACTTGACATCCCCAATCATCCGCGAAAGGGGATGAATGCCATCGGTCATACGTTGCCCTTGATACGGCTCGATCATGGCTGCATGATATGGCAACCCTAGAAACTGACAGATGCCTTCCATTACCCTCTGGGGAGCCTGTACCAGTTCCTCAAACACAACCACATGTTGCCGTTTGGCTGGCACCGTGCGTAAAAACTGCATGATGTTCTGCTGGCACTGCAACCAGATCAGTTCGGCCAGTTGACGCCGCGAGAAGTTATGGGGATGGCGGAAGAAGACCTGGTCGAGGCGCGCTTGCTCAAAGGAGCGGATCATCGCGCGCGGATGGCGGACCAGGTGCAGATAGCGAGCATCGCGAAACTCCTCTTCGCCGCGTTGCAGGATCGCCAGGTCCAGGGCGTAAGCAGGCGTTTTATCGATCAGCAGCCGTTGGCCAAGCCACTGCTGGAGCAGCCCATAGAAGGTGTGGGTAGGCAAATCCTGTGCCTCGTAGTCGGCCATGAGCTGCTGAGCCGTCGGGGCATCACAACCCTTCAGTTCCATCACGGCCCGCATCAACCCTTCGAGCCAGAAGGCATTGCGTCCGCGAAAGGCGGCAGCGCGCTCGCCCAGCGTCTGAAACGAGAGCAGTTCCAGTTCGGGAGGAGCAAACAGTTGAGGATGACCCGCCAGCATGACCCGCAGCAAGGTCGAGCCGCAGCGAGGGGGTGAGAGCACAAAGACAGCGGGAGCATTCTTTGGGGGGAGAGGGGCAAGCCGGGCAGGACGTGGCGCTAAGGGCACAATGACCTGGCGCAGTTGCTCCAGGTGCGCGGCTGTGATGCATGGCTCCTGCGTCGCGGAGGAGGACGAGGCCGCAGCGAGAGAGGTAGGAAGGGAATCGGGTCCGAACAGTCTACTGACGACGTCAGGATACTGCTCTGCCAGATAGTGAGCCAGTTGGGCTATGGAGGGAGCATCGAAGAGCGCCACCACGTAGATCAGGGCGCCGAGGCGTTCCTGTAGAGTATTGATAGCAAGGGCAGCTTTAATGGAGTCGCCTCCAAGCTCAAAAAAGTTGTCGTGGATGCTAATGGTCTCCAGTTTGAGTAATCGTTGCCACACTTCAGCCAGAAATTGTTCCAGGGGAGTGCGAGGAGCTATAGTAGATTGTGCTAAGAGACGTACCTCGCCAGGAGCGGGCAGGGCGCGGCGATCTACCTTACCGTTAGGTAAAGTAGGCAACGTGTCTAAGAAAAAATAAGTGCTCGGGACCATATATTCAGGCAGAAGCTGCGACAGGAAGGCTCGCAGGTCGCTGCTGCTGAGAGCCTGCTCTTGCTCCGCTACCAGATAAGCGACCAGGTGCATACTGACTTCATCCTGTTCATACTGGTCAGCAGTGTTATCTGAGGAGCGTTCTTGATGGGCCAGGACGACGACATTGCGGATAGCCGGGTGGAGTCTCAAAACAGCCTCGATCTCACCCACCTCAATGCGATAGCCGCGCACTTTCACCTGATCATCCATCCGTCCTACGTACTCGATATTCCCATCGGCGAGATAACGGGCCAGATCGCCTGTCCTGTAGAGATACGCACCTGATCTGGACGCGCTATGGCTCCCCGCTTCATCGTGGGAGGTCCCGACAAAGGGGTCGGGTACAAAACGCTCCCTGGTAAGCTCGGCGTTGCGTATATACCCTATCCCCACACCTTCGCCGCCAATACATAGCTCTCCGATTACTCCAATGGGGACAGGCTGCATCTGTTGATCCAGGATGTATACCTGTACATTGTCGATTGCTCGGCCTAGCGGGATCTGGCTCTCTTCGGAGAGGTAGAGGTTGGCGGGAAGGCGATAGCAGGTAGCAATATCGCTACACTCGGTCGGACCATAGGTATTGAGAATGGTAGCTTGACACCAGCCTGATCTTTGCCAGGGGAATAGCGGCAAGGCAGGGATTGGTTCGCCACCCAGCACTACCAGGCGCAGCGAGTTTAAAGCAATAAACTCGGATTTTACCGCCTCCTGCACTAATGGGAAAAAGGCACTGGGCGTCCAGTTAAGAACGGTGATCTGCATTCTTTCAATATGCTGCACCAGCGAGCGGGGATCGTAAAACGAGTCGGAAGGAATGTCAAGCATACCGCCAACCAGCAAAGGCGCAAAGATGTTCTTCTGCGTAAGATCAAAGCTTGGCGAGCTGATCAGGATGACGTGATCGGTGCTACTGATCTCCCCTTCACGGATATACCAGTGTAACAGGTTACAGAGTCCATGCTGAAAGACGCCAGTTCCTTTAGGTTGTCCCGTGGAGCCAGAGGTGTAGATGACATAGGCCAGGTTGTCCGGTTGCGCCCCCTCCAGTTGTTCGTTAACAGCCATCTCTGTGGACGACTGTTTAGCATTTTCAATGCAGACAACCTCCGCGCTCGTTGCAGGCAGGATAGACCTGAGATGCTCCAGGGTGAGTAAAACCTTGAGTCGGGCATCCTCCACAATAAAAGCGATACGTTGCTGAGGGTACGTCGGATCTAAAGGCACGTACGCTCCGCCAGCTTTGAGCACAGCCAGGAGCGCGATGACCATTTGTGGCGAGCGTGGCAAACAAATGCCCACCAGGAGATCCGGTCCTATTCCTCGCTTCTGTAGCAGGTGCGCCAGTTGAGTGGCCTGCCGAGCCAGCATTATATAGCTGAACTGCTGATCCTCATACGTCACGGCAATAGCGTCCGGGGTGCGCCTGACCTGCTCTTCAAAAAGCGTATGGAGGCATTTTTCGCGTGGATAGGCTCTTTGAGTAGCGTTCCACTCGAAGAGTTGTTGTTGGCGCTCTGTCTCTGTTAAAAGAGGTAAAGAGGCCAGTCGCTGATGGGGATTGTCTACCATGCTTTCGAGCAGCATCTGTAAGTGTCCTAACAGGCGGCGGATGCTCTCGTCAGCAAAATGTGTACCGGCATAGTTGGCGTGTATCACCATCTGGCTCATTGGAGTAACCGATATTGTAAGGGGGTAATTGGTGCGTTCTATCACCTGCATCCGCTCAATCTGCAAGCTCATTTCTTCCACAAAGGAGGTTTCTGCCGGATAGTTAGCAAAGATGAGCAGATTCTCGAATAACGATTGACCGCGTGGAACGTCGCTCCAGCCTTGCACCTGCACCAGCGGACTGTACTCAAACTGTCGCGCCTCCGCCTGCCATACCTGGAGTTCTTGCAACCAGGGGATAAGCGGCAACTGCGGCTTTATCTGCACCCGCATAGGTAAAGTGTTGATGAACAGCCCCACCATCGCATCTACTCCGGTCAACTCCGGGGGTCGCCCCGAGACGGTGGTGCCAAAGACGATATCATCCTGGCCGCTATAGCGTGAGAGCAAGAGCGCCCAGGCCCCCTGCACTAATGTGTTGAGCGTAAGCCTGTACTGGCGTGCCAATTGCTGCAAGCCTGCTGTAACAGTCTCAGAGAGACGAATCTGGTGGTTGCGATACGCTCCTACAGGCTCCGATTTACGAATTCGTGATCGGATAATTCCTAGCGAGGTGGGAGTGGTAAAGCCACGTAGCGTCTCGCGCCAGAAAGTTTCAACTTGACCCAGATCTTGCTGGCGCAACCAGGCAATATAGTCGCGGTAGGGACGACTGACAGGTAGAGCAATACGTTTGCCCTGGCGCAGCGCCTCGTAGCCGCTAAAAACCTGGTCCATGACAGTGAAGACGCTCCAGCCATCAAGCAAAAGGTGGTGGAAGCTCCAGGTAAAATGGTATGCATACTCGCCCAGTCGGATCAGATTCAGGCGCATCACGGGAGCTTGCGAAAGATCAAAGCCGTGCGTACGATCAGCCTGGAGCCACTGCTGGAGTTGTTGGGATTGCTCGCTGCCGGACATATCGCGCCAATCGTGCTCGCTCCAGGGCAGTTCGACGCGGCGGAGAACAACCTGGAGCGGTTTCTCCTGGCCCTCCCATAGAAAGAGGGTACGCAGAATCGGATGGTGGGCTATCACTTGCTGCCATGCCTGTTTGAATGCAGCGATATCAAGATCGCCATGCAACGTGTAGGCAAACTGTTCGAAGTAAACCTCTAGCTGGGGAGCGTAAAGGCTATGAAAGAGCATCCCTTCCTGCATCGGCGAGAGCGGATAGATCGCTTCCAGGTTATCTTTTTTCATCTCAAACTCACTCCATCACTTTAGCAAGCTTCGCTATGACTGTCTCCAGCGCGGCCTGGCTCAACTCCGCTTCTGGAAAGTCAGAAGGGGTATATCCTCCAGCCTCAGAGGACAGACAATGTTGGATAAGGGCTCGCAGTTTTTCCAGATAGGTATGTGCTACATGTTCAATGGTGCCCTGCCTGTGCAGATTCTGGCTGTATGTCCACTCCAGATGCAGTTGTCCCTTCACAACGATCCCGTAGATCTCTATTAAGTGGGGCCGCAAGCCGTGCGGACTATGTATCGGGCCAACCGACCCGGCAACAGAGATAAATAATGTTTTTTCCTCACTGCTGGCCGATGCAGAGCGACCGGCATAGTTGAAGGCGACCTCAGGTTGTGGCAATGCCGCCAATTGTTCCCGAATGGTCGTATCCTGGCTAAGATAGCGGAGTAAGCCAAAGCCGATACCGCCCTGTGGGATAGCCCTCAGTTGCTCTTTCATGCGCTTTATAGCATCGCCGGGTTCCTCATCATCGATAGTATGCAGAACCAGCGGTATCAATGAAGTACACCAGCCTACGGTTCGTGACAGGTCTACCCCTTCCAGAATGTCCTCGCGTCCATGCCCTTCTACATGCACCAGCAACGAGGTGTGTCCCGTCCAATCGGCAAACGCCTGTACCAGGGCGGTGAGCAAGATATCGTTGATCTGGGTATGATAGGCTTTGGGTGCCTCGGAGAGCAATGCCTGTGTTTCCTCCACCGCAAGGGCTACTATGACCGAGCGAGCAGAATCTTCGCTATTAGCAGTTCGCTCTGCAGGTTGGTCCAGAGGGAGAGGATGCACCTGGTCCCAGGTCTGTGCCAGCCAGTAGGGCATCTGTGAACGAACGAGGTTTGATTGGGCATACTCGGTCAAACGGTGAGACCATTGCTGAAACGAGGTGGTTCTAGGGGGAAGCCGGATGGGCTGACTGTGCTGGAGTTGCTCATAGGCAGTGTGCAGATCAGCAAGCAAGATCGACCAGGAGACGATATCAATGGCCAGATGATGAATAATCAGCAGCAGGCGCGCCGGTTGATCTGGCCCCTGTTCGAAAAGAGCGCCTCGCAGGATCGGCCCCTGAGCCAGATTGAGGCTGGCTTGCAGGGAGCAGGCCGCCACAGTCAGCGCACTCTGTTGCTCAGCTTCTGGTACATTGCTCAGATCAATCTGAGTCAACAGGGCATGCGTCTCAGCGTCGGCATAGCGGAGTTGCCAGCCTTCAGGACCGGGCTGAGCGCGCAAGCGTAACGCATCATGATGAAGGAGCAAAGCATCCAGAGCCGCTGACACACTAGAAGGAGAAAGAGGCTTTTGTGCTTGCAGCAGGATCGCCTGATTCCAGTGCTGCGGTTCAGCAAGAGCTTGCTGGAAAAACCAGTGCTGGATCGGCGTCAGCGGCATCTCCCCCTGCACCAACTCCTGCTCCGGCGGCTCCACGGACACCGCGCCTAGCGCCGCCACCAGTTGCGCTATCGTCTGGTGTTGGAAGAGCAGACGAGGCGTCAGGGGCAAGCCGGCTGCCCGCGCTTTTGCCACAATCTGGATCGAGAGGATCGAATCCCCTCCCAGCTCGAAAAAGTTGTCGTGCAAGCCCACCTGCTCGATCCCCAACACCTGCTGCCAGATCACCGCCAGCCGCTGCTCCACCGCCGTTGCAGGAGCCACATAGACGCCCTCAAGGACAGGACGATCTCCTGTGGGTGCCGGCAACGCGCGCCGGTCCAGCTTGCCGTTGGCGGTCAGCGGCAGCGCCTCTAGCGGCACATACATGGCCGGCAGCATATAGCCGGGCAAGCGGGCGCGCAGAAAGCTGCGCACCTCCGAGGGGGACAGCGTCTCCCCAGTGACCGGCACCACGTAGGCCACAAGCTGCCGTTCCCCGGATGCCGTCTCTCGCACCGCGACCACCGCCTCGGTCAGCCGCGGATGCTGCCGCAGCGCCGCTTCGATCTCTCCCAGTTCGATGCGATGCCCCCGCAGCTTCACCTGCCCATCGCTGCGGCCCACGTACTCCAGTTGTCCATCCAGGCGATAGCGCCCCAGGTCTCCTGTGCGATAGAGACGCGCTCCCGGCTCCTGACTCCAGGGGTGCGGCACAAAGCGTTGCGCCGTCAGCTCCGCTCGCCCCAGATAGCCCCGCGCCAGCCCTGCCCCCGCCACATAAATCTCTCCGATCACCCCTCGGGGGACCAGGTGTCCCGCCGCGTCCAGCAGGTAGAGCTGCAAGTCAGGCAGCGGACGCCCAATGAGGCTGCGTCCCTCCTGCCACCCCGCTTGCCCTTTGAGCGGCGCCAGGGTTACATGCACCGTCGTTTCGGTGATGCCATACATGTTCACCAGTTCAGGAGTATGCTCCCCCTGCCGGGCCACCCACGCGGCGACGCTGGCCTGGTCCAGGGCCTCTCCCCCAAAGATGATCAGTCGCAACGCCAGCTCCTCCGCCCTGAGCGAGGACTCCTGCACCCCCACCAGGTGACGGAACGCCGAGGGCGTCTGATTGAGCACCGTCACCCCCTGCACCACCAGCAGGCGGGCGAAGGCCTCGGGCGAGCGGCTTTGCCAGAAGGGCACCACCACCAGCCGTCCCCCATACAGCAGTGCGCCCCATAGCTCCCAGACCGAGAAATCGAAGGCGATGGCATGAAACAGCATCCAACAATCGCGCGCCGTAAAGTGGAACGCCTCCTGTGTGCTAGCAAAGAGACGGCCCACCTGGCCATGACTGACCAGCACCCCTTTGGGCTGCCCCGTCGAGCCGGAGGTATACAACACATACGCCAGGTTCTCGGTTCTCAACCGCACCCCAAGATTCTGCGCCGACGCCTCGGTCATGGTTTCCCAGAGCGTCTCCAGACAGATGACCGTGGCCTGCTGTCCCGCAAGCCGCTCGCGCTGGCGCTGCTGCGTGAGCACCACTGTCACCGCTGCATCCTGCACGATGAAGGCCAGGCGCTGGCTCGGGAGGTCGGGGTCCAGGGGAACATAGGCGCCTCCGGCTTTGAGCATGCCCAGGATGCCCACGACCAGGTCCAGCGAGCGCTCCAGGCACAGCCCGACGACCGTCTCGGCGCCCACTCCCTCGCGCTGTAGCGCACGCGCCAGGTGATTGGCCCGCCGGTTCACTTCGGCATAGCTGAGCTGCTGCTCCTCATACACCAGGGCAATCGCCTCAGGGGAACGGCTCACCTGCTGCTCAAAGCGTTCATGCAGGCACTGCTCTTGCGGGAAAACGACGCGCGCCCCATAGTTGCACGTCAACTCCTGCTGTTCGGCCTCCGTCAACAGGGGGAGACGGTCCACGCGCTGCTCGGGATGCGCCACCATGCCGGCCAACACCTGCTGGACATGCCCGGCCAGCCGCGCTATCGTCTCCGGCTCGAAGAGGTCCCGGCGATATTCCAGGGTGCCCTGTATCTCCTGCTGGTGCTCCTGTATCGTCAAGGTGAGATCAAAGCGGGCGATGCCGCTTTCGACGGGCACCGCTTCGACCAGGACCTCGGGCAGAGCGGCCTCCGTCGCCGGAGCATTTTGCAAGACGAACATCACCTGGAACAGCGGGGGATGACGCAGATCCCGTTGCGGATGCAGCGCCTCGACGACGCGCTCAAAGGGGACATCCTGATGCGCGTAGGCCCCGAGCGCGACCTCCCGCACCCGCTTGAGCAGTGCGCGTCCGCTGGGATGGCCTGCCAACGAGAGCCGCAAGGCCAGCGTGTTGGCAAACAAGCCGATGATCCCTTCCAGTGGCCCGGCGCGGCGATTGGCAATCGGCGTCCCCACCACCAATTCCTCTTGCCCGCTGTAGCGTGCGAGCACCACGCCAAAGGCGGTGAGCAGCAGCATGAAGAGCGTCACCTGCTCTTGCCGACAGCACTGACGGACCGCCACCGTCAGTTCCGCTGGCAAGGTAAAGCGGTAGTGCGCCCCGCGTGCGGTCGGCTCCTGGGGACGTGGATGATCGGTCGGCAGTTCCAGCACGGGCGGCGCTCCCTCCAGATGGGTGCGCCAGTAGGCAAGCTGCTGCTCCAATGGGCTTGTTTCTTGCCCGGAGGGGTCGGCCTGCCCTTCGAGCCAACCAAGCTGCCATTGGGCGTAGTCGGCGTAGCGGATGGAAAGCTCGGGCAAGCGGGGCGGCTCGTGCTGGAGCGAGGCGCGGTAGCACTCGGCCAGTTCCTGGAACAAGAGGCCCATCGACCAGCCATCGCTGATGATGTGGTGCAGGCTCAGCAGCACCACCTGCACCTGCTCGTCCAGCCGCAGCACGCTGGTGCGTATGAGTGGCCCCCGGGCCAGATCGAAGGGCCGTTGCGCCTCCTGCTGCGCTAGCTGCGTCACCACCGCCTCACGCACCGCTGCCGGGAGCTGGCGCAGATCGATCAGCGGCATCAACAGCGTCAGCGATGGCAGCACCACCTGCGCGGGACGTCCTTCGTGCGCGGGAAAGATCGTGCGTAACGCCTCCTGCCGCTCAATGACGGCGCACAGGCTCGCGTACCACGCCTTGAGGTGCAGCACGCCGCTGAACCGCAGCGCCACCGCGATGGTGTACGCGGAGCTTTCTGGCTGGAGCTGGTCGAGGAACCAGAGCCGCTGTTGCGCGTAGGACAGAGGAGATGGCCCCGAAGCAGGCTCACGCACAAGCGGCGGCAAGGCCAGCGGCTCCTGCTGCTGGCCGCTGATGTGCGCAGCCAGCGCCGCCAATGTGGGGGTCTCAAAAATGGTGCGCAGCGGCAGCTCCACCCTGAACAGCTCACGTACCCGGGCCACCAGTTGCGTCGCCAGCAGCGAATGTCCTCCCAGTTCAAAGAACTGATCCTGCCGCCCGACCTGCTCTACCTGCAACACCTGCTGCCATATCTCTGCCAGCACCTCTTCCGTCGGCGTCCGCGGTCCCTGCCAACCATCGTCCCGCGTTCCTGCGCGCCGCTCGGGAACGGGCAACGCGCGCCGGTCCAGCTTTCCATTGGGCGTCAGCGGCAAGGCATCCAGTTGCACGAAGGCAGTCGGGAGCATGTAGCTGGGCAGGTGCCGTTGCAGGAAGCTACGCAGCTCATGACTGCTGACCTTCTGCGCTGGCTGGCTAACCACATATGCGACCAAGCGTCTGTCTCCTGGAGGATCTTCTCGCAAGAGTACCGCCGCCGCATGCACCCCTGGATGGCGGGCCAACACCGCCTCGATTTCACCCAATTCGATGCGGAAACCTCGCAACTTCTTCTGCCGATCTGTCCGTCCACGGTACTCGAGCAAGCCGCTCGGCAGGAGGCGCACCACGTCTCCTGTCCGATAGAGCCGCGCTCCTGCTTGATTGCTGAAGGGATCGGGCACAAAGCGTTCTGCCGTCAATGCGGGCTGCCTCAGATAGCTGCGGGCGACCCCGTCCCCGCCGATGTACAACTCGCCTGGCACCCCGATGGGCACCGGCTGCCCCCAGTGATCGAGCACATAGACCTCGACATTGGCGATAGCCTCTCCAATGAGAGTAGCTTCACCTGCTTCCTGAATCTCGGCAGGCCGTATCCCATGCGCGGTAGCAACGACCGTTGTCTCTGTCGGCCCATAGGTATTGAGCAACGCAATCTGCGGGTTTACATGCTGTTGCCATGCAGCCAGCCGTTCCGCCTGCGCTTGCTCTCCTCCGATAATCACGAGGCGCAGGTCAGGAGGCACTGCAAGCGCATCGGTGATAGCAGCCAGCTCGTGCCAGTAGGCAGTGGGCAGGTCCAGCACCGTCACTCCCCAGGTGCGGCAGGTCCGCCAAAAGTGGGCAGGACTCTGCAACATCATCTCCGTGCGCAGCACGAGCGTGCCACCATGCACCAGGCAGGGGTAAATCTCTTCGGCACTGGCATCAAAGCTCAAGGAGGCAAACTGCAACATGCGGTCTCCCGGCATGATACCAAAGAGGCGGGCCGCTGCCTGCGTAAAATTCAGGAGCGCATGATGCTCGACCACCACGCCTTTGGGCGTCCCCGTAGAACCAGAGGTATAGATCACATAAGCTACCTGGCTTGCCCTATGATGATGGTGTAGCAGAGGCTGATCGGCCTGAGCGATAGCAGACCAGTCAGTATCCAGGTAGAGCAATTTCCCGACGGCTGATGGTGGGAGGCGACTCGCTAGATGGCTCTGGGTGAGCAGGAGCGACATGTTTGTCTGCTGGATCATGAAGGCCAGCCGCTCCCCCGGGTACGCTGGATCAAGTGGGACATAGCCCCCCCCGGCCTTGAGAACACCGAAGAGCGAGATGACCATTTCTAGAGACCGCTCCAGACAGATCCCCACCAGGACCTCTGGACCCACTCCCTCACGCTGAAGCACTCTGGCGATTTGCCCGGCACGGTGAGCCAGTTCGGCGTAGGTTAGAACGCGCTCCTCGAAGGTCACCGCCACTCCATCAGGTGTACGAGCAGCCTGGGCTTCAAAGAGTTGGTCAAGGCTGGCATCCTGGGCAAACGGAGCCGCAGTTGTATTCCCTTGCCGGAGTACCTGTTGGCGTTCGGCGGCTGAAAGCAGGGGCAAGCGCGACAGACACCGATCTGGATCGGCCACGACCCCCTGGAGCAATGTCTGGAAGTGACCGGCCATGCGCTCAATGGTGGCGGCATCGAAGAGATCGGTGTTGTATTGGAAGCTAATCATCAGCCTCTCTTCCGAGGCGTCCGTCACCCATAGCGACAGATCAAAGTTGGAGCGCGTTCCCTCTATCATCAACTGCTGGATCGTCAAACCAGGCAGTGAGAGCTCACACTCAGGCACATTTTGGTGGATCAGCATAACCTGGAAGAACGGAGTATAGCCAGGATTACGTTCAGGCTGCAGCTCCTGAATGAGTTTCTCAAACGGGACATCCTGGTGTTCATAGGCTCCTTGTGCTACCTGACAAACTCGCTGTAATAAGACCCGAAACGATGGATCACCAGACAGGTCTGTACGTAGCACCAGGTTATTGATGAAAAAGCCAATCAAGTTCTCAGTTTGAAAGTGAGTACGCCCGGCGATATAGGTGCCGACACTAATATCATCTTGCTGACTATAGCGTGCCAGTAGGATCTGGAAGGCGGCAAGCAACGTCATGAACAGAGTTGCATTTTCTCTTTGACTCAGGGATCTGAGGCAGGCACTTAGCTCGGTTGATAGCGTGAGATGATACATGGCTCCAGCAAATGTTTGCACCACAGGTCGAGGCCGGTCAGTGGGAAGGGCTAAGAAAGGTGGCGCACCTTGTAACTGTTTTCTCCAATATGCGAGATGTTGTTGCAACGCCTCGCCTTGTAACCGTTGGCGCTGCCAGCGCACATAATCCACATACTGAATGGGCAATTCGGCTAAGGAGAAGGGCTGATCTTGTGAAAACGCTTCATAGAGCGTTACTAGCTCACGATTGAAGACCCCCAGCGACCAGCCATCAGAAATAATATGATGCATCGTCAACAAGAAGATATGTTCCTCCTCATGTAGGCGGAGGAGCGTTGTTCGGAGCAAGGGACCATAGCGTAGGTCGAACGGACGTAATCCTTCCTGCCGGGCTAGATGCTGTACCTGCCTGGCTTGTGCTTTAGCCGACAACCCATGAAGGTCTACGATGAACAATGGCACTTGTCGATGGGGAACAACGACCTGGACTGGCTGGTCCTCACGCGTCAAGAAGAGGGTGCGCAGCACTCCATGGCGTCGCACCACCTCATTGATGCTGCGCCACAACGCTTTAACCTGTAAAGGTCCTTGTAATCGTAGAGTGGAGGAGATGTTATAAGCAGCATTCTGAGGCTCCCATTGATCAAGAAACCACAGGCGCTCCTGAGCATAAGAGAGCGGAAACGTTCTGAAGGTCTTATCCCGTTTATGAAGGGCCTGCTCAAGCAAGGCACGTTTCTCAGCAGGTGAAAGATCTTTTGCACGTTTTGCAAAATCGCTCATCCATTGATCTCCTTTTCAGTGACCATGATATCGAACAATGCCTCCATCTCCTCATCCGAAAGGCGCTCCAGGAATTGTTCTTCATCATCTCGCTCGTCGCTTTGAATCGCCACCATCGGTACGGCTATCTGCCCAATTTGGCTCTCTTCAATGGACCGGGCTAAATCTGCAATGGTGGGAGTGATAAAGAGATTCCGTAGTGGGAGGGCTATCTGGAAAGAAGTCTGTATACGGGAAATAATCTGAGTGGCAAGTAAAGAGTGCCCTCCCAGCTCGAAAAAGTTGTCATGGATGCTTACACGATCCAGTTTTAGCACGCTTGCCCATATCTGAGCCAACTGCTCTTCGGTCTGCGTCCGCGGACTCATGTAGCTGTTATCTGTTCCCCCTTGTCTGATCTCTGGCATGGGCAACATCTTTCGATCCACTTTGCCATTGAGGGTGAGCGGCAGGGCATCCAGGAAAACAAAGGTTGCCGGAAGCATGTAGCCTGGTAACTGCGTGCTCAGAAATGTGCGCAACTCCGACAGTGAAGGAACATGGGAAGAGCTTGAAACAACATAAGCTACCAGTCTAAGGTCGCCATGAGGAGGCTTTTGCGCATCCACCACAGCCTCGCTCAGTTGTGGGTGCTGGCGTAATATGGCTTCAATCTCCCCCAGTTCAATGCGGTGTCCGCGGATTTTTACCTGCGCATCACGCCTTCCAAGATACAGCAATTGCCCATCATTGCGATACCGCGCCAGATCGCCGGTACGATAGAGCCTGCTCCCTGGCCGGCAAGATGCGAGTCCGGGGACAGATGATCCATCACCCTCCGACGCGCTGATGAGGCTCCCCACGAAGGGATCGGGCATAAAACGCTCGGCAGTTAACTCAGGGCGGTTCCAGTATCCGCGTGCCACTCCCAGGCCGCCAATATAGAGCTCACCGGTCACGCCAATGGGCACAGGTTGCAGGCGACTGTCCAGGACGTACATGGTGGTGTTGGCGATGGGCGTCCCAATAGCAACGCCCCGCTCCAGATTGTCAAGCGCAAAGGTTGAGGACCAGATGGTGGTTTCGGTCGGGCCATACATGTTAAGGATGCGCCCACGCACCAGTTCACGCAGCGCTGCGGCCAGCGATGGCGGCAAAGCTTCTCCTCCCAGCATGATGCAGTCGAGCTGCGAGAGCGCCGCCCGCGTCTGCCCATCGGAGAGCAGGATCTGCATTAACGAAGGCGTACATTGCAGGTGCGTGACCTGATAGTGGCTGATCTGAGCGGCAACCGGATAGGCGTCAGCTTCTGTCGCCGTACCTATCTCGCTCAGCTCATCCTGGATCACCACTTTAAAGCCGCGTGTGAGCGTCCACAACAGCTCTAGCACGGAGATATCGAAAGAGATGCTGGTCACGGCCAGCCAGACGCCGGGCCGTTCGGCGCTCAGACGCTGATCCATGCCCACAAAGAAGTTAGCCACGTTACGATGGCTCAGCATCACGCCCTTAGGCTTGCCGGTCGAGCCGGAGGTATAGATGACATAGGCAAGTTGATCGGCATGCTCTTCCGCGACCTTCTCCCCAACAGCGTCAAGGGAGGTTGAAGCCAGAGAGAACTGATCCAGGCAGATCACCTCTCCTGAGAAAGCCGGCAGGTGGGGGAGCAGTTCTTGCTGGGTAAGCAAAAGGGAAGCGTGGCTATCGGAGAGCATGAAGGCGAGGCGCTCTTTAGGATAGGCCGGGTCCAGTGGCACATAGGCGCCTCCCGCTTTGAGAATGCCCAATATTCCTATCACCATCTCCACAGAGCGTCTCAGACAGAATCCCACCAATCTTTCGGGTCCCACCCCTGAGCGTCGGAGAGATTGCGCCAGGTGATTAGCGCGCTGGTTTAGTTCGCCATACGTGAACTGCTGCTCTTTGAAAACTAAGGCAACCACCTCGGGCAAGCAATTTGCTTGCTGCTCAAACAGCTCATGAAGACAGAGCTTTTGTGGCAAAGCCGTCGCAGCAGGGTTCCACTCCACCAGTAGTCGGCGCAGTTCCGCTTGAGTCAAGAGCGGGAGATGCTCCACGCGTTGCTCTGCTTGAGCAACCATCCCTTCCAACAGCCTTTGGAAGTGTCCGGCCATGCGCTCAATCGTCTCCAACTCAAAGAGATCGAGACTGTATTCCAGCACCCCGAATATATCCTGCTTGTCTTCCAGCACGGTTAATTTCAGATCGAACTGGGAGACGCCGCTTTCTATCGCCAATGCCTCTGCCGTTAACTCCGGGAGATCTAGCGGAACCCTGACCACGTTCTGCAAAACAAACATGACCTGGAAGAGAGGGGCGTAGCTGAGATTACGTTGAGGGTGCAGTGCATCTACCAGACGCTCAAAAGGTAGATCTTGATGGGCATAGGCCCCCAACGCTACCTCCCGTACCCGACCGAGCAACTCGCGTATACTTGGTTGGCCCGATAGCGAGACTCGCAGCGCCAATGTGTTGACAAAAAAGCCAATCATATGCTCAAGTTCTACCTGCTTGCGATTGGCAATTGGAGTACCCACTACCAGATCCTCCTGTCCGCTATAGCGTGACAAGAGCAAGACAAAGCCGGTCAGCAACGTCATATAGAGCGTTACACCTTCCTGCCGACTGAGTTGATGCAAGCTCGTTACCAGTTCAGGCGGCAAGGTGAAGCTATAATGGCCCCCCCGATAGCTCGGCGCTTGTGGGCGAGGATGGTCGGTTGGCAGTTCCAGTAGCGGCGGCGCTCCGGTCAGAGGCTCTCGCCAATAGGCCAGTTGTTGCTCAAACACGGTGCCGGTTCCTGACCCGTCTCCTTGCTCCGGTCCTGCGAGCCAGGAACGTTGCCAGAGGGCATAATCGGCGTACTGGATCGCTAGTCCTGGCAAATCGGCTGCCGCTCGGCTCACTGCTGCACAATAGAGGACGCTCAGTTCCTGGAAAAATATGCTCATAGACCAGGCATCAGTGATCATATGGTGCGTCGTCAGCAAGAGAAAGTGCGTCCGCGGCTCCTGCCGGATCAATGTCGTGCGCAAAAGCGGACCCTGAGCCAGATCAAAAGGCCGTTGTGCCTCCTGCTGCATCAGGCGATGCAATTCGGATTCTTGCTTCGCGGCTACTAAATGACTCAGGTCTACCACCGGCAGACTCCCCATCCGCCGGGAGACAATCACCTGTTGAGCACGTCCGTCCCTATTTCCTATGATAGTACGCAATATCTCGTGGCGTTGCACAATCGCGTTGATGCTCCGTTCAAGTGCCTCCACATTGAGCGAGCCTTTTAATCGCCAGGCCGCACGGACATTGTAAATTGCTTTATCCGGCATGAGCTGGTCAAGGAACCATAGCCGCTCTTGAGCAAAGGAAAGTGGTAGATCCTCGGTTTGTTCTCTGGGGCGTATCGCCGGGATCTGAGCTAAAGCGCCTTCTTTTCCAGCATCGGCGGACTGGCGCGCTAGATGCTGTTCAAGATATCTGGCCAGCCCTGCTACCGTTGGCGCTGCGAATAGCGCTCGTAGCGGCACCGCGATTTGAAACGCCTTATAAATGCGCGCCAGAAGCTGAGTTGCTAATAGCGAATGACCACCGAGTTCAAAGAAATTATCATCTACCCCGACAGCATCTCGCCCAAGCAGCCCGGCCCAGACGCTTGCCACCGTCTCTTCTATTGGCGTGCGTGGCGCAACAGGCAGATCAACCGCCACTATGCTTGCCTCCGGCGCCGGCAGCGCACGATGATCCACCTTATAGTTGGGAGTGAGCGGCAGCACTTCCAACGGGACAAAGATGGCAGGGATCATATAGGCAGGCAGTCGCGCAACCAGGTATGCGCGCAGTTCAGCGCCTAAAGACACGAATGACTGTGCTTGAGCAGGAACGATATAGGCTACAATGTGCTTGTGTCCAGGCGTATCTTCGCGTACGATGACAGCGGCCTCTCGCACAGCAGGATGATGTTTCAAAACAGCTTCTATTTCGGGCAGTTCGATGCGAAAACCACGCAGCTTCACCTGCCGGTCGTTGCGCCCGGCGAACTCTACGTTGCCGTCGGGCCTGTAGCGACCAAGATCCCCGGTTATATATAAACGATCATCAATATTATGCGTCAATGGATTGCGAATAAAGCGTTGCCTGGTCGCGGGCTCGTCATTCAAGTAACCTATCGCCAAATGAGGGCTACGAATGTAAATTTCTCCTAGTTCACCAATGCCTGCTAATTGCTGTTTACTGTTGAGTACAAGGAGCTGGACATCGTACAGGCCGCGCCCCAGGGGAATAACCTCTTTACCGCCTGTCGCTCGGGGAACGACAAAATAGCTCACGGCACGATGCGACTCGGTAGAGCCATAGGAGTTGATACAGGTGACCTGGGGAGCCAGTTGATACAGTCGGGATACATCGCTCCGCGTAAGCGCATCGCCAATGGTGAAGGCCATGCGGAGCCGGGAAAGTTTGCAGTCGGGGACAACAACTTTTGGCACAGCCTGGGTGAGCAATTGCATCATGGCTGGCGTCAGGTGCGCCACCGTAATGGCTTGCATCCATTGAGCCAGCCAGCCCGGAGTGCCTATGTTGTCAGGATCGGGGATAGAGATTGTGCCACCAAGACATAATGGAGTGAAGATTTCGCGTTGCAAGGGATCGTGCGCCAGCCCCGAAAGCATACTATAGCGATCTGTTTCACGCAGGTCAAAGTATTGCTTTTGCCAGAACAGGAAATGGGATAATGACCCATGCTTCTGCAAAATGCCCTTTGGTCTGCCGGTCGAGCCGGAAGTAAAGGTGATACAGGCCAGGTCATCTGGACCCATCACTACCCCTGCATCAGCGGATGAATAGGCGACCAGCAGTTTTTGCGCCTCGGTCCAATGCTGGGGAAGTGAGAGCCGACAGCGATACGACGCGGTTGTCAGGAACTCCTCTATTGCAAACGGAAGCCTTCCGGCTGCCGTCATATGTAGCAGACCACAGGCGCCAGTCATTGCAAGGTAATCGATCAGCCGTCCTGGCGGGTAAGCCGAGTCCAGAATGATATACGCTGCCCCCGCTTTGAGAATGCCCAGCACAGCCCAGACAAGCGTCGCACTACGATGCGCATAGATGGCCACAACATCGCCTCGTGAGATGCCAGAAGCACGCAAGCAATTGGCAAGACGGTTGCTTATACTGTTCAGTTCCTGATATGTGATGGTTTCAGTTGCATCCACGACTGCTAGCTGAGCAGGTATGCGCCCGGCCTGTTGCGCGAAGAGGTCCTGTACGCTCCCTTCCCAACGGTTGGAAAGAGGTATGCCCGGATCGGGCAAAATACGTCGGGCGGCAGAAGTTACCAGCGAATAATCCGAGATCTTTTTCCCAACATCAAG
>Ga0070741_10009968_pt1 | contig 18162 bp, 19 predicted proteins | sample Coa_R1_4_FD_66440 | JGI IMG/M metagenome (GOLD analysis project Ga0070741, IMG submission 66440) | Surface soil microbial communities from Centralia Pennsylvania, which are recovering from an underground coalmine fire - Coalmine... | ecosystem: Environmental > Terrestrial > Soil > Unclassified ...
GAATTCGCCTGTCCATCAACGCGATACGCAAAACCGCACTTCAATTTCGTGGAATGTCTGACGAAAAACTGCCGAGGACGAAGTCGCCCGTCCTGTCCCAGCTACGACGTGCGCTTCTGCGCGTCCTGCTGATTTACGTGATTCACCCTCAAGACTCGGACAAAAGTCGAAATTTCGGAATTCGCGCCTCGACCAGTGCATTGCGATCGGGCTGCGGCCGGAACGCAATTGCCCAGCCTTTCCGGTCCACATCGAAGCGGGTTCCCGCCACTACAGCGCGGTAGTCCCGCGGCTGAATCCAGATTGGGCCGAGTGGGTTGGCAACCACGCCTTCCATGGTTGACAGGCACACCTGGGTCATGAACGGCGGGTTGGCCCGCAAAAGCCGCTCCGCTGTGTTGTTCCGCCGGTCGGCTGTCCGGAATATCATCAGCACTCGGAACGGGAAGTCCTCGATTTTGTCACGGCTTCCCCCGTGTCGGACGGCGAAATCGCCGCTAAAATAATGCTGCCGGTAGCAGAGGGCTTTGGCGACAAGCCTGTGCTGGGCTTCGGTCGAGCGGTCAATTTCGAGATAGTATCGGTATGGGTTCTCTAGTTCGCCCCGGACGTCGATGCGAAGGAAACCGTCCGGCTTGAGCGGCTTGTCACGTCCACCAGAGCCCAGCCCGGCGACCTGAAACTCATAGAGGTGCGGCCAAGTCTGGAAATCAAAACTCGCGAATTGATCCGAACCGGCAAGGGCGGCATGGAAGGCCGCTTTGACGTCCATCACACTCAATTCGTGCCGGAGCGTTTGCTCGCTCACATTGGCCCGTCTCGCAAACGATGCGGCAGAAGGCACATCAATTTCGGAAAGCAAACCGGCATCTTTTAGAGCCCGGAGCCCCTTGGTGGTCAGGAAGAGAATCGCGGGCTCGTTCACCCGGCGTCTGCGTTCCCCGATGAGACCGGCGGTTTTCAATCTTTGTAGTCGCTTTGTCGTGTATGGTCGCCTGTTCTCGAAGAAGAGCACTGCAATGTGATCGGTGGTCATCACGCGGGTTTCAAAAAGACCCTGGAGAACGGCGAGATCTCGGCTCTGGAGAGAAATCGAAGGCGATTGCATTCCCTACATGATAGCAAATTGTCACACGAGACTACGGTCTCGGGGATATTGTGTTCCTGTGCGCGATTCCCACATTTGCAAAAAGAATGTAGCCATTATCCCCGTAAGACTGACTGCGAGTTCAGAATAATGCGGATGAGGAGGTTTAGATTGTTCGACGGACTTCAAGTTGGCGCAATTTCTTCGCTCTTTGGCGGCCTATTTTTGCGCCTAGCGGTCGCCGGCTCGGCGGTCTCTTGAAATCCACTGGTAAGAAACTTTGCTTCCCGGTCTTTGATCTGCTTTCGCGCAAGCGCATTGGGGAGGGCAAAAGGCAGCTTGTCATACGCCCGCTTCAGAAACTCCGCGGTCATCTCCCTGCTCGTGGGCATCTTCTGGACGGTCGGCGTGACGATGGCGGTCGGCGCGTGCATCCCGACGAGCCGGGCCACCCCGTGCCGTTGCTTCTGGTCATGAAGAACGGCCATGGCGCGGAAGAGTTGTTCGTCGAGCTTGCGGTATTCGCGACTCGACAACTCCTTGCCCATGACATGGCGCAAGTACGGCACCTCCATTTCGGACGTGCCTCCCCCTCGCATGTCCATATTCGAGGTGCCAGTGGAGTCAGCTTCGGAGCGGTTCCACTGGGAAGGGTCCTGTTCCTCGTTGCCGTGGATGGCCCCGCCGAAGCTCTCGGTGCCGGTAGCACCAGTAAAGTTGCCAGTGGCTTCGCTCCAACTCTCGCTTCTGCCCCGGACAGTCCGCGTTTCCTCTACGTAGTCCATGACTTTCGTTGAGTAGATTTCGTGCTTGATCTCGTCCGGGCTCATCGTGCCCATGAAAAGCTCGAGGGCGAGTCGGCGAAGATCCTCCTCGTGGCGTGTCTCGAACACGATCTTGCTCCGGGCGTTTGCCATAACGGAATCATACACGGCGGCGCCGTTTGCCCCGGCGTGGATGATCTGCTTGGGAAACTGGTTGGCGAGCGTCAGGTGCAGGCCGAACCCCCTGGCCTGGTCGAGATTCTTGGCAATGGTTGGAGTGACGAAATTCTGGAACTCGTCAATGTAGACGTAAAAGGGCTTTACGTCCTGTTCCTCCGTGCCCTTGCCCCGTTGTTTGGCTGCAATCCACAGGTCGCTCAAAAGGATGGTCGCGAAGAGCGCGGCATCCTCATCGGAAACCCGGACGCCTTGCGTCGAAAGGTTGACTAGGAGGATCTGACCCTCGTCGAGGGCCTGGCTTAGATCGAGGGACGCTCCGGTCTGTCCGAACATGAGGCACAGCCGCTCATTTTGCAGGAAGGGATGGAAACGATTCAGGGTGCTCGAAATCTGCGCGTCGAAATCACGGGGGGAAAGGCTGTTCGCGAATTCCCATGCCTGAGCGACGGAGCGTTTGGATATTCCTTGGGTGATTGCACTCCGCATCCGTGTGTTGAGGCGGTCAATCAGGTATTGCGCCTCAAGCAACGTCATCTTGTTCTCGTAAAGCGCCCACAGGACGTTGCTGGCTTCGCGTGCGAACAGCGGCGTCTGGGCGGTGCCGTCAGCGCCAAAGACGTAGCTCATGGCCTGCACGAAGTTATTGACGATGACGGAGGTGTCGGCATCCGGGCGCGGGCGGAGGACATTGTAGCCAATCGTCCAGTCGGTTTTACGGAGATCAATCGGCACGATGGGCACGTCTCCAAGCAGGTCCGCGTTCCAGGCGAGCCAATTCATGAGGCCGTCGTAGAGCGAGCCGTGCGGGTCGATGATGAGGGCACCGCACTTGCTGTCGTGCCACTGGGCGATGTCCTGACGGATCAGGTATTCGAGGAGCTTGGACTTCCCTGTCCCGGTGGAACCGCAGACGTAAAGGTGCGTTGAACGCATCTCCGGAGTCAACATGAGGGGGCTGTCGGTGCCAGTGGCAGGACGAAGTTTGATTGCGTTTCCCACAGCGCGGTGCATGGCGGGAGGAGTATAGCGGAAGAACTTGCGACTGTCGAAGGCATTCCAGCGGGCCGCGCACTCCGTCGAGGGGCGGATTCTGGTTTCTTACGCCGCAAGATGCCCATTGAGAAGCGCTTATGAGTAGTCTAAAATTTATAATAAATCTGTTGACACGGGCCTAGAAACATCGTAGTGCTTAAACGTTCGGTCAGCCGCTTGCGGTATATCGTTTTGAGCACAAGCGGCCTTATAAGTGCAAGTTGATTTAACGAGCCTTATGACTGAACTTGAACAGCTACTCACGGCGCGAGGGGCGGGGGCACCTCTGGTGATTTGGTTGATCGGGAGTCTGATCCTTTCCGTTCTCTTTCTGTCTATCGTTGTTCTCTGCGTCCGGAACCTTCATGTCGAATGGAAAGGTAAGACGCGCTTCTTCCGGCTGAAAACCGACAATTCAGAAGGAAAATCTCATCATCCTTCCCGTAACAGCTAGCACACAAACACCACCAAACCAACTATGCAACAAGATATTGGCCAGCAACGAGCGACGCCTACGACAAGACCTGCAGAACCCAAGTTTGGGTCACTATTTCTCCGATATTGGAAACAGGACTATAACGAAATCTGCGCGCATTTTCCATCTAACGACTCACGCCCCCAGGCGGCTTTGCACAATTAAGCTCGGTTGCACAAAAACTCTGAGTTCTGCACAAAAACTCAATTCCTGTCCGTATTCTGATCTCGCGATTGCTGTTTTGCGGCGCTGACGCTCAACATCGCCATGCACGCGGGGCACGTCACCTTACTGCTGACCTTCAGCCACCCCGCATCTTGCTGGATTTCGTGCCCGCACTTCGGACATTTGATTTTGTCGGGCTGCTTGTCTGGTTCTGTGCTCACCTTAAAGAGAACGCCATTTGGTTCTCATTAGCATGGCAAATAAGAGTAAAGAGCCGGTCTTGGACTGGTATGGCAATCCAATTGAAGGAAATCACGACGGCCCCCGCTCGTTGAATAGCGGCTTTTTCATGGGCGAGACGGACAATGACGGAAAACGATACCTCCGCATATACTCATCTGGCGGTGTGCCCGGAGACCGCATTGCGGTCGATGACATGTATCTGAGATTGGAGGACGAGCACGGAAAAGTGATCTATGATTCCCGCCTTCCACCGCCACCGGACGCCAAGCTGCTGCCCGGGTACATCGGTTATGCGCGAGAAAAACAGCTAAAGCGGTATTTTCCAAGGTGAGTTTTGATGCAGTCCGCTTCCGCCTGAACCAGACGCAACGGTTCGCTGTCTTCATCAATCGGGTCGCGTATCATTATTTGAATGCGTCCTTCCCCAAGGTCGGAGGCTGAAAAGAAGCCAACGCCAGCTTTGGTCTTTTTGTTCCTGACCACTTCATATTCAACTGTTTTCCCATCCAATTCCGTGGCCTGCCAGTTGCACGTAACCGAATGCTCTGGTTTGACGTCAGCCCGCCGTGGCCGATCCCAGTACGGGCTTTTGCAGCTTGGACAGACTTGCGGCTGATCGACACCATCACGCGGCAGCCACTTGTGCCCGCACCGCGAGCACTGAAAACCCCAGATGCGCACTTTTGACATGTACGCAAAATATGGCTCCTACTATGTAATGTCAAATATATTATCAAACAGTTGACAGCTATATACTGTTATGGTATATTCTGTTTAAGAATATGAAACAAGTTGAAAATCAAACGGAACCCCGAAAGCAACGCGGGCTGATGATCGCCGCTGTTGCCAGAATCACGCGGAATGGGGAGGAATGGCTGGTGCCGTCGCAGTCCGGCAACGGCAAATACAAGGTTCACCTCGATGGCGTCTACACCCGTTGCTCCTGCCCGGATTACGAAACCAACGCTTGCAAATGCAAGCACATCTATGCCGTCGAATTTGCGCTCATGCGGGAGCAAAACCCGGACGGAAGCACGACCGTTACGGAGAAGGTGACGGTCACCAAGCGCACCACCTACCGACAGAACTGGCCCGCATACAATGAAGCCCAAATGAATGAAAAACAGCAATTTCAAACCCTGCTCCATGACTTGTGCCGCACGGTACAAAACCCCGTGTATAGCGGTAAAGGCAGGCCGCCGCTGCCGCTTTCGGACGCCATATTCGCGGTCACCTTCAAAATTTATTCTACTTTCTCCGCCCGCAGGTTCACTTCTGACTTGGTTGAGGCTCAGGCCAAGGGCTACATCACGAAAACACCCCATTTCAACAGCATTTTCAACTATTTGGAGAACCCGGCGCTGACACCGATTCTCACTGACTTGATCGTCCAGAGCAGTCTGCCATTGAAAGCGGTGGAGGTTGACTTCGCCGTAGATTCAACGGGCTTCACAAGCTCCCGGTTCGTGCGCTGGTTCGATCACAAATACGGCTGTGTCCGGCACGATCACGATTGGGTCAAATGCCATTTAATGTGCGGGGTGAAAACCAACATCGTTACAGCCGTGGAGATTCGCGATCGGAACGCCAGTGACACCAAACTCCTGCCGTCGATGGTGGAAACGACGGCCAGAGCTTTCAATATTTCGGAAGTGTCCGCTGATAAGGGCTACTCCAGCATCAACAACACCAATCTCATCGCCAAGCACGGCGGAACGCCTTTCATTGCGTATAAAAGCATCCACACGGGCGCAGGCGGCGGCCTGTGGGAGAAGATGTATCATTTCTTTCGGTTCAAGCGTGAGGAGTTTCTGGCCCATTACCATAAGCGGTCGAACATTGAGTCCACCATCAGCATGATAAAAGCGAAGTTTCGGGATCATGTCCGCAGCAAAACTGACGTAGCAATGGTCAACGAAGTGCTGTGCAAGGTGCTCTGCCACAACATCTGTTGCCTGATCAGCGCGATTTACGAGCTTGGTTTAACGCCGACGTTTACAGCACTTGACGAGAATCAAACCGCTGGCACTCTGGCAGCATGAGCGACGAAAACAAATCTCGATTGGCCATTGTCTGCGTTACAGTCACAAACACACGAGACATTGGAGCTTTTTTGCTGCAAGCGGAAAGGCAATTCCAAGGATGCAGCGAAGAGCACTTTGCAAAAATGGACGATAATATTTTTCTTGTTGATTTGGATGCCTGCTATCCAGCCGTTCTCAAAGTCATTGACTACTGCAATCAGTCGAATCAAGGCCCTGGCTACCCGACTGTTCGTGTTTTGATTTCAGAATTGTCCGGGTCTCCGCTAATTCTTTCGCCAGAACATCAAGCCGCCCTTGGACTAGCCACAAGAATGGGTCATCGGGTCCGATTGACAAAATTTCCGCCGCCAGCGCAAGAACCTCAACGCGCATAGTCTTAAACGGGCTATCGCATTCAACCACAAGGCGGTTTTCATCTCGCGTAATTCTCATGCGTAATAGAACCGACAACCTGATCAGGCGAAGCAGTTCCAAACAAATTTGCGTTGTTCAAGAGCAGGCCACCCTTGCCATCAGTCCAAACCAACCAATAAAAATTCTCGGTCTGCGCAATCGTGCGTTGCGCGTGCGCGAATACAGCCCAGCGCCCGCCAGACGGCAATTCCAGACGAAACTTGCCTTCTGCATCGGAAACCGTTTGCGCCGCTGGATGGGGCAAGTCCTTGAACCAATCATCAATTGGCGCAAAATCCGTTATGGCCCGATTGGCAGAGGTTAACTTGGCCTGTGCGGCGTTGCTGGCTTCTTTTGCGAGTTCTGCGGGTTTTTGCTTCTCCGCAATTTCCGCTTTGAGTTTCTCAAGCTTTTGCTTCTCGGTGCTTAATGCGGTCTGTTGCTCGGTGATTCGTTGTCTTATTTCAGCGCTTTCAGCGTCCGAGTAGGCGAATGTGCTTGGATCGTATTGGTCTCGTATTTCTCCAAGCTTTTCCTCTTGTTGTCTGACCACATCGAATTGGCGGTCATATTGTTTCACGGCATCATTATATTCAGCCATCGCTTTGGCGTACGGTCCTGCGGTTCGTTCAACCTCAGTTTTAGCTGCATCCGCCTCCTGTCGCAGCTTGTCGCGCTGTTGAGCGATTTCCATTTGCTTATGTTTTACAAAGGACGCGATTGTCGCTTCGTCGAAAGCAAGAATTTCAACGGCCCCGAGTTTCACATTCTCTCCAGCTTGGGTGGCAATGAAGATTTGCCCCTGTTGAACCGGTCGTCCACAGGCTGTGAGTGCTGTCAATACCGCAAGCAGTAGTGCTGATTTGTGCATGGTTGCCTTTCAGGCTGCGCAGACATGAGAGAAGGGTTTTACCCCCCCCCCCCGCAGCAGGCGTACCGGTGAAGGAAGAAAGAAGCAGAATTACGCTAGCAAACGCATTGAAATGGACCATGAGAAATTGTCAACAATTTCTGGCAACAGCCGATTGCGCTCCGACGAGAATCCGGTTGAAATTACAGGAAAAACAGGAACTGCACGTATCCTTTACTTCCCCGCTGTTTACAGCGTGTGCGGGAAGAACGCGGTCCCAAACGATCCCAAAACGGTATTGCTGGACACATCCGAGCTTGAAAGCGAACGATGCGCCCTCGACGGTCCCAAGAGATAATATGGGGCCGGTCCGTTACCCCGCACACGCGCTTAAATACAGAACGAAAACGCGCCTGCTAATTTTTTGTGCAGAAATGCCGTTTGCACAAATAGTCGGTGGAAAACAGGCTTAAATGTGCAAAGCCCCCCCAGGCGGATGGCGACGACCGGGACCCACTCGAATCTTCTTGGGAGCAGCCTTTTGGAAGGCTGGCTCATATGGCAAAAAAAGAGCAGTGGAATTTTCAGAGAACGCAGTTTACAACGAAATACAGGAATCAAAGATTGCCAATCCTGACAAATTTTCTCAACTACACGTTCCTGAGACTTCAGGATTTGGGAAGATTGGAATACTCCGACGATGGGCAAAAGATGTGCTTCAATACGGGACTTCAAACAAAGGAAGAGAAGGACATCTATGCAATCTTTTTTAGGCACAAGGACCCTCATAAATTTCGGAGGCCACACTGGGTGTTCGACCTGTTTGCCGAGTCATATAGTCCAGCACTCCGACAATTCCGGCGCTTGCCAGAGATAGCAACATACATTACCGATCCCGCTGATCTGGTTTTTGATCCGAAGCTGGAAATCGATGTCAACTACGACCATATGATTAACACGCCTGAAAACAAAGACCGCCTGCCCGAAGATTTGAGGAGAAACGACCGGACAGCGCTATTAGCTCTAAAGGGTTCCATTGAATCGCTAAAGGATAAGGTGCTGAGAAATTACAAAGTGGCGATTCCACATTGGTACGGTGGCAGAATTCAGCTTCTGCTGCCATTGTATCTCACAAATGATGCGATTGCCGATAACGCACTGATAGTGGACAAGGACAAAAGATCGGGGATGTATCTGGCCAGAACAATCCTGACGATGGATATGGCGTATATTGATGCTCGCATTATCACACGACCCGATCGGGAGTGGCTGAATCCATAGATGGGAACAAAAAGAGAGAGCCGAAGCTCTCTCAAAGTCAAACAGGCTGAGTCGCGCGCGCTAAGAGATAGGTAGAGTTTTACGTGAAGCCGCCTCTTGGACAGGTCTTCGTGGCCTCGAAAGCGGATTCCACTTTACCTTCAGTTCGATCAAAGCTGACGCTTTGATTCCAGGATGGCCTCCCTCAGCCGCTTCCTCCTGCTGGAGTCAGCGGCTGTCTCTTCCGGGGGCAGGATCTCTTATTCTCTTTGGCATCGGACCGCATTGGCTAACCCCTCAAGGTCGCCCGTGCCGGTGGAAGACCAGTGTTAGCGGACGCACGGAGTCGTAAGCCGAGAAGCACCCAGAACGATGGCCGTCGCCAGGGCAAAGCCGTCTTCTCAATTGTCCAACGAGCAGCGAACCAACCTATTTACAATGTAGTGTAACACAAGGATATACGGTGTCAATAGACCCGCATTCGCGATAGATGCGTCTTGATTTGACCTCAGTATGCAAGTCTAGCCGAGCATTCTCGGAACCCCCTGGGGGAGGTGCTCCGGCAGGGGGCAAGGGGGTTGGGGAGGCCGCTCCCCCGCCGCGCACAGGCACGAAGAAACCCCGCCTCGGCGGCGGGGTCGCTTCGTTGCCGGCAAAGGTCAGTAGCTCGCTATGATACGGACAGGAAAGCCGGTTTCCCGCTCCTTGCGCTCGCAGAGCGAGACGAAATCGCTGAAACTCTGCTTGACCGCGCGGATGTCCTCCTCGTCGGCGGCGTAGAGGCGTCGCTCGCGCTCCTCGGCCAGACGGAGGGTTTCGGGCAGGCGGTCCCGCAAGGTGGCCGACGGTATGTCCGCCTCGCCTGCTGCGAACGCCTCGGCACACAGGTGCCGGGTGGCATACGGTTCCCCGTGGTATACCTCCCGCAAGTAGCCGATGCCGCCGGCTTCGACGGAAAACCCCGCGCGGTATTGCGCCTGAATTTCGTCCTCGGTCTGCCCCCGCCAGCGGGCGCAGATGTCTATTCCCATGGTGGTGGACGAAAGGCCGGCACAGAAACCGGCGCTCTCGTCCGAATGATGCTGATAACGCTCGACCTTTGTGCGTGGCAGCCGTGAGCCGTTCCGCACTCTGGACGCACCGTCCGAAGTCAAGGCTTGCCCTTGACCGGACGGTATAATGGGAAGAGGGCGGCGGCGAACGGTGATCCGGGGCGGACGGGGGCAAACTGTCCGGCTATGATTCTTAACCCGTTCCATTTCCCGAAACCCGTATGAGCGATCAGGCGAGCGAGCACGGGAATCAGGGTTGTGATTGCCCGCGTTGGCTCGCCCGCTCATTCCGTGGGCCGAAGTCTTCCGAGTTTTGCGAGCGGAGGGTGTCCCGACGAATGGGCGTCGGGGTGAGGAGGGACCCCAGAGCGAGAAAAAGCTCGGAAGTCTTCGGCCGGGGTTTTCTTCTCAAGAAAGGCTTCCCGATCAAGCTATTGCAGGTGCTGCGTAAAATGCGGTTAAGCTTCGTTGGATCTCCGCTGCCAGTTCCTTCGGTTCAAAACACCCGTGGTTTTGGATCCGTATGAGCGGAATCCCGGCCCCGCGCAAGATGCGCTCGGCTTCCCTGTCCCGTTCAATGCGCTTGGCGTCTCACCACAGTGCCCTTTTTGCCGACGGTGATGAGGTGCCGTTTATAAGAATTATACCGATGGTCGACTAAGAAATTTACTCATTTGTTTTTTGCGCCGTGGCTGCATATTGGACGCCAGTGGGTTGCTTATTCGAGAATGTGATTGTGAACGCCCGCACTTCGGTCGGAAACGATTTCTCAAGAACGAGCGGCCCGCCTGGCGAGGATGCCCGGGGCAGAGGCGCCTCTCCTGTGATCAGTGTTTTTCTGCCGGATACGCAGTTTAATCGTAGGAAAATCGAACAAAACCATGAGTAACAAGCATCATCCGAGAGGCCTTGACGGCCGCGAGCGCGACGCAAACGGCCAGATTCGCGAAAAACGTGGCGATACCCTCATCCGTACGCTCCGTGAGGAGTATGGAGACGGTTTTGCCAAAGACTACCGCTCCGACACCAAACTGGAAACCGTGCGTCAAGACACGGGGAAGAGCCTCAGCGAACTGGTCAGAAAGAAATAGCGCGGGAGTTACCCGTTTGGGCACGGGCAGGAGCGGGCGACAGACTTGCAGCCCGGCTCCTGTCGGTGCGCCTGGTTTTCACCGCCAAAGTCTCGGATGTTTTGAGTCCCGGAAGGGTGTCTCGACGAATGGGCGTCGGGGTGAGAAGAGACCCCGACAGGGCGAAAAAGCTCCGAGTCTTTGGCGGTTCCCACGTCATCCTCTCTGATCGGGAGATTGCCATTGGCAAATGCGCGGGAAAGGGCACCGCTACTCACAGCGGCTCCACGGTCCGCCCAATTCGTTTGGCGAAAGACTGCCGATCAATTATTCAAGTCTCTCCAGCCAAATAATTCGCTTTTCCAAAAACAGAATCTGCCGTTCAAGATTTTCCTTGGCGTTCTCGTATGGTTGCAGCGCATTCTCTTTCGCGTGGCGAATCCCTCGTCTCTCTCGGGCAGCGAGCGAGGAATCATACAGTCCAAGCCAGTCTTTACCGGCCCCATCGCTTGCCACACGGGCATCTCGCCGTATCTCCGTCATGCTCATTGCGGCCTGCTTCTTCTCGATCTTGAGTTCCTTGATACGGCTGCGTATCTCCTTGATCAAAATATCTCGTATTGGCCTCGAATCGGGAAGCAAGTCTGACTTTTGCTGCAATTCTTGCCCCGATCCAATCAAATGATTGCGCTCGCATTGCAGATTATTGATTTGCTGCGCGATCGCGGCTTCGGACTGATGGCTTCCAAACGCCCGCTTCAGAAATGACTGCTCTTGGAATTGGCGTTTTGCTTCGCTGAGTTCTTGGGCCTTGGCCGCGATCTGCCGGTCAAGAGACTGAAGCGCTCCAGGCAACTTCTTGAGGATATCCGCCACTTGGCATTTCCAGTCGCCGGCGCCTCTGAATGTGGCTAACGTTTCGAAAGATGCCGAGAACTGCGCGAATAGGGCACCGAGCGTGTCAGGTGGAATCTGATTCTGAATCTCCTGCTTGCCGGGCATTCCGATGCAATTCGAGAGCGGCTCCCATGTGGCCATGCCCCCTCTCGCGAAAAGCGTATCCGTGGGAATTTCGTTGTCCTCCAACATCGCCTTGAGCTGTTCGATGGAGAAAGGTCCCGTGGGTTCGTTATTCACCAAGATATAAAGATCATCCATACCTCGCGTGCTCCATTGACTCTATCCAAATAGCAGGACAATGGTCAATCCCGCTCCTCATGGTATTAGTCAACAGTGTGCCCCCTGGGGGAGGTGCTCCGGCAGGGGGTAAGGGGGTCGGGGAGGCCGCCCCTCGCCATGCCGCGGACAGGCACGGAAAAAGCCCCGCACGGGCGGGGCTTCTCCGGCTCGGACGATTACGCGTCCGGACTGCGGTCAGTGCCGTCGTGGAGTTCGGCTCGGACGCTGCTGAACTCGTCGGACAGGTCCTGGCGGCTGGTCTCAATCTTGTTCTCAAGCTCGGACAGCCTGCCGTAGATGCGGCTCTCAGCGGCGTCTATGCGCTCCTCCAGGCGCTCGAACGAGCGGGCGATGGAGACGGCAAGGTCGTCGCTGCTCTTGTAAATCACGCGCTCGATGGCATCGAGGTCCCTTTGTTCCAATGGCATAATGGGGTATACTGCTGACTGTTAATGCGGAAGCTCCCCGACTAGAGGGCTTCGGCGGGAAAGCCGCGGCGGCGGCTCTGCCCCTGGCGCCTCACCACAGTGCCCTTTTGGCCGGCGGTGATGCCGTTCCTGTAGCTCTCAAGCACTTTCTCGGATACCCAGCGGACGATGGCTGCCGGGTCCTCGCTGCTCTGGAGCTTCTTCACCAGTTGCTGTTCGAATTCGTCGATGTAGCTCATGTGCGTTTTCTTGGGCTGATAATGCGACCTTTGTGCGTCACGGCCCCCGTGAGCCGTCCCGCACTCTCGGAATGGCCGTCCGAAGTCACAGGTTGAGCGAGCGCGGTGGAACGACTTCGACCGGGCTGAGGCTGGAACGACCTTGACCGGACGGTATAATGAAGAGAGGGCGGCGGCGAACGGTGTCTGCTGTCTGGCGAGGGGCGGACGGGGTCAATGCCGCGTGATTCATCGGCCATGAAGAGCTTCGCATCCGGGACCTTGAGTCCGTTTCCCTCCCGCCAGTAGCGCTCTTTGGGGACGAAATCGGTCGCCAGATTGAGCGTCTGAGCACGAACGGCGGTTCGATAGCGCTTTGACTTCCGGTCGTAACTGAATGAGAAACCCCTACGGGATCAGTTTGCGCCCCGTTGCTTCACGACATAGTCGTTCAATTTCGACCCTGAACTCGTTTCCGTAGCCGAAAAACGACATTGAACCGCGGAAAATTCCCTCGATGCTGAGCTTGAATTGTGGGAGACGGAGAGCTGCCTTAACTGCCTCGCTGTAGTGTTTTTCCCACAGTGGCCTTAAATCGCTGCCGAGCCGTGTGCAAGTAAACCATTCGTCAAATACCAGATACCAATAAAGTGCTATTGTTCTGGTCTGTTCTGGGGTGGGCTGCCAATTGGGATCGTTTACATGCCAAGGCAAAGAACGCTGAATGGCACGGATTTCGTTTTGGAACCGCGAATGGACATCAACGCATCGGCCCGTTTTTGCAGATTCATTTGCGGATCGAGCAGCCCGTAACGCGATAAACAGTGCCGTCATACTGATAAACGCGGTTATTGCCGTTGATATAGAAGATATGGCAGCGTATGTGGTATCCGTCATATATTTATAAGTTAAAGAGTTGGATAGACATTATTTCGTTCTTTTGACGTTTTTGCTTTATTCACACAGTCCCGACACTCTTGGTTTTTGAAACCTCTGTATCTTCTTCTTAGCGCGATCCAACGGTGCGTGATATGCCCTTTGAATGCGCTGGATGCAACGGCGTGGAGTTTTGGCCAGAGCACATTCCCAAACGCGGATTACTTTCCAGCCTAACGAACGGAGCGCTCTGCTGACTCTAAGGTCTCGTCGCTGATTGCCGGTGATCTTTGTCCGCCACGCAGTAACGTTTCGTTTGGGCGTCAGATTGCGCCCGCACTGGTGTCCATGCCAAAAACAGCCGTCGACAAAAACGATTAGCTTCTTCTCAGGCCAAACAAAATCGGGACGACCAACTAGCCGTTGATGTCTACGCCATCCCACCAGACAATGTTTACGAAGAAGAAAGGCCAACCGTAGCTCGGTAGTGCCGTTGCCCCGGCTACGAATGCGGGACATCAGCGTGGAGCGGTTCAGCCCTCCGAAACTCGTGCCTTCCGCGGAGCTAGACCATCGCTTTCGCATGGTTGATTCTCTTCGAAAGCAGCCCAAGTTTCTTTCGAGCGCTGCGAATACGAACGTCCCCAAAGGACATCATGGAGGACCCAGTTCGATTTGCCAGTATGCGTAATAATATCTTCCCGTGCTTTCGTGTAAACAACGGTGGCACCGCCTCACCAATCATGCTCCGAACGTTTGTAAGCCCCCATTTGTCTACGGCCGCACCCCACTTGAAAGTCTTTGGGAACGTTTGGAGGCGTGCGCATTCCAAAGCACTCAAAAGTCGGTTTTCATACGGATGGATGGTGTGATCGCTTCCGATGTGTCCACTTGCTGTCGTGATGGTCGCTGCCGGCAAATCTGATTTCATCCGACTATAACTTGACTTGAAGCCCTTTATGAATCTGTACTGCCCATGTGGATTCTTAACAACTGGGCGCAACAACGGGGATCCGCAGCGAGGACAAAGAACTGCGTGATTACCGACGCTAACCCTTCCACATGCTTCACAAGCCTGGTTCTGCCAAGCGCTCTTCCCCGTGTGACGCGGGATTGCGGCAACCATCGGGTAGCGCCGGTCCTGCCAAATGGGAACGCAATGAAGTTTATTTGAGCTGCTAGCGGTCTCGGATGAACGAGCATCCAAACTCGGAAGTGCAAAATGACTCAACGCCTGGCGCAGCGTAATCGCCTTGCCCCCATAGTCCTTCGCATGTGTCGGAATTGGGAAAGGAGTCGTCTGTGAAGCGAGAAGAGACCCTAGCCCCCGAAGATCGCGGCGAATGAACGTAAGGAAAGTTCGCTTGCGCGTTTGCGGCACGCCAAAATCGCAAAGGTTGACCGCGACTGGAAACACCTCGTAATTTTCCTTCAAGTCGGCAATCAATAGGCGTGCGGCGGAGATGGCTTCTTGCGTATCTGGGTGTCTGATCTTCCGCGTCAGAAAGGCTTGCACGTTCTCAACAACGACAAAATCAGGTTGCAGCGCGGTTGCGACGTTTGCGATGACGGTCACGAGGAGATTTCGCTTGTCGCGTGAGCCGGCGTCGGCATCCTCGGCATTGCCGCGGTCACTGCGGGCGCTGCTCATGCCCTGGCATGGTGGACAGGCGGCCAGTAACGCGGGACGTACTGCACCAGCTCTCTTTCTATACGTTGCAACTACTGAAGGCCACGTTTCTCTTAGGTCACCGGGAACGCCGACCGCCCCGCGATGATTTAGGAGGCAAACTTCCAACCGCCTCGGGTCTAACTCGGCCATCACGTCAAACTGAAACCCGGCCTGGGCGTACCCCAAATCGCCGGCTCCACAGTTTGAAAATAGGCTTACAGCCCGAAGGGTTCGTGGTCTCATGCTATTTGCTGCGCGAAGCGGCAAGCGCCCGAAACTTATCGTTGATCGTCAGGAATTGCTCATGGGCCTTCTTCGCGTCCGCCAGGAAATCTTCCCATGGTCTTGGCCGAAGTTTCTTCTCATCCCTTGCGGCTTTGAATGCCCGCTTGTTGTTCGAAATCTTCATCCCTGTCGTGCTGTCCACGATCAAAGTAATCTGATATCCATCCGGAAACTCCTTCCGCACAAATTCGTGTTGCTCAAAGAAAGCATCAAAGGCATCCAGGTAATTCCCCAGCCGGTCCATGTCATGATCATCAAACGGGTGGTTCGGAGCTTTAATCTCGACGACATGCAGTTTTGAACCGACGCTGACCAGCGTAAAATCTGGCCGCTTCGTTTGAAACTCAATCGCCAACGTCACCTTCTCGCCCGTACGTTTTGCGAGAAACGCTTCCAGGGAGCTCTTTACCGTTTTGAGGCGTTGATTAGTCGAGATCACAGTCCATGTCGCCTCAATGAGCCATGGAGCCTCGGTGATTAGCCGCTGCAGCTCCGATTCGTCCGATGTCTTACGGACGATTCGCTCCAACTCGTGGATAACGCCAACTCGGTGGGCTGCGATCTGGCTGTACGATGCCAGCTCGGCAATACGTTCCTTGCCGAACAAGTCCAGCATTTGGTTCAGCGACACTTCCTCGCCGTTCGCCACCTGATTTCTGAACTCCTGAAAGGCTTCAACGAGCGCCTTGTGCGGCGCTACTGACAGGATCACTTCGGTCAGCCCCTCAACGTACTCTTGATCTTCAAGTTCATCTTCCGCGGCAAACGAGCCAATTTGCTTGGCGAGTTCGACAGCAACGCCAGCCACTCGGCTGTCGGCATACGCCTCCTTCGACTTGGCTTCGATGTTGGACTTCTTCAGAAAGATTTCACGCACGCGCTTGCGACGTGGCTCCTTAGATAGCTTTCCAATTTCCTTGATCAATTCTGCGCCCCATTTGCGCAATGGACGCCCGTAGTCGGAGTCCCAGAGAATACCCTGCCGATCGGAGCGGATGAGATCCTCTCCGTCGTCCAAGTCTAACCATTCCGCGAACACCTCACCGACTAAGTACGAACGGATGGTGAACTCGCCGGTGAAGCCGGCGGGTTGTTCAAAATCGCGCGTCATGGCGACTATCTTCCCTCGCGCATAAATGCGAATGCCGGCGGTCTCTTCGTCCTTGTATGATTCCTTGGCCATAGCCAGCCATCCCGTCACGGGTAGGCGTCTTCCTTCCTCGTCCACAAGCGGGCGGGTGGACAGATCGATGCGCGTGTTCTTGTCAATCGCGATGCTGACGGGTGAAACGGATTTCGCGGAATGTGCGGATGGGTCGCGAGTATCCTCCACGACGATCTCGAAATCCCGTTGCGCAACCGCGAACCTGGTTGCCAACTGCCGATGAAAGGTTTCTTCGTCTGGCACTCGCTTTGCCGCGAAACGCTTGAGGCGGATGAGCGTGCCATGCTTCAGCGCGTAGGTGTTGTCGCGTTCACCCGGCTTCAGCGGCACGGGCTTGTCGGTCGGTTCCAAGATCTCGTCGTAATCCAACGTGAAATGCGCGACCAAGTAACCCTTGCTGGTTTTCGGACCTCCCGCCGAAATGACTTCGATCTCGCGGCAAATGCCGAACGGCGCCAGCTTGCCGATCCCCTTGCGGCCCATTACGGGTCGCTTCTTGCCCCGGGAATACGCTCCGTTTGGAGATCTTAAATCCCTTCTTCTGTCCCGTCCCACTTCGAGGTAAAAATCAAGCGCCTCGTCAGGCGTCATTCCGTGACCATCATCCTCGATCTCGATGACGTAACCGAGATCTTCGACCCGTTCGACACCGGAACCATCTGCTTTTACCTTGCGGGCAAGAAGAGTGCTTAACGGAAGACGCACTGTCACGTGCTCGGCGTCCCCGTCATAACTGTTCGCCACGACTTCCGCAACAACAGCACTCGCTTTGTCGTACAACTTGACACCGAGCTTGTCCACTGTGAGCCGCGAAATGGTCAATCTGTATGGCCGGTGCGAGGAACCACCGCCGGTTCCGCCGGAGTTTGCAGTTTGCATGAGAATTAATGTATCCGGAATCGCCGTAAGTTACTACCAGTACAAGTTGCTACCTTGCAGCGGCTTGCGATACAAGCCGTTCTGGGGTGAATCAAGTCTCTGCTCAACGACTGATGGGTCACGCTCGTGTTTGAGGCGTCCTGACATTAGTCTGGCACGGGCGGTGCCGGTGGGCTCTCCTCCCGCCCACCGGAGCCGCCCGTGCGTCTTTCCAGTCCGTCCGGAAGTCTCGGATATTTCGAGTCCCTAGAGGGCGTCCCGACGAATGGGTTTCGGGGTGAGGAGGGACCCCGGAAGAGCGAGAGTACGCCGAGTCTTCCGGGCGGACTACCCGTTACACTCGTGGGTACAGACCGGGATTCTGGGCCTTTGTCTTCGCCCACTGTCCCCGTCGGTGCCCAGTCCCCAGCCGAAGTCTTGGATGGTGGGAGCCGGACGGGTGCCGCGGACTCGGGGCGTGGGGGGAAGCTGTCGACGCACCGGCGGGCAAACCACGCTCCAAGTCTTCGGCGTGCGCCATTGTGGCGCACGCCTGTTGGTGTTCGTTCCTCGGGCGCGGCGGCCACCAGGCTCACGCGCCACCCGTGTTACACCCGTCAAGGACACTGTCCTTTACCCGTGTTAAACCCGTCCGTGTGTGAACCCGTGTGTCGCGTGAGCGACGAGGGCGAGCACGGCCGATAGGCCGCGCGCAGCCCGAGCAACGAACGCACAAATCGTTATGAAATCGGGGTAGCCCAAAGGCACCTCGACTGCAAGGGAACACTTGCAAATACTGGCTTATCTGGCATCGTGACCTGTCCCCGCCGTGGGGACAGGTGCGGGGATACTCTCTGAAATGCTA
>Ga0070741_10009969_pt1 | contig 18161 bp, 19 predicted proteins | sample Coa_R1_4_FD_66440 | JGI IMG/M metagenome (GOLD analysis project Ga0070741, IMG submission 66440) | Surface soil microbial communities from Centralia Pennsylvania, which are recovering from an underground coalmine fire - Coalmine... | ecosystem: Environmental > Terrestrial > Soil > Unclassified ...
CGGTTTGAGATCCGCCACACCTCTGAATCGCAATTCGGCCAGATCTACATTCCGCGCGTCAACATGCTGCTCCTGATCGCGGTGATGCTGCTGGTGGCGCTGTTCCGCTCGTCGAGTGCGCTGGCCTCGGCCTATGGCATCTCGGTGACCGGCACCATGGTCGTCACCGGCATGATGGGCTTCGTCGTGATCTGGAAGGTCTGGAGGTGGTCGCCGATCGCAGCCGCAGCGCTGATTGCGCCGTTCCTGTTCCTCGATCTGACGTTCCTTGCCGCCAATCTGCTCAAGGTGCTGGAAGGCGGCTGGGTTCCGCTGGCGCTTGGTTCTATCGTGATATTACTGATGTACACATGGCGTCGCGGCAGCCGGCTCCTGTTCGAAAAATCTCGCAAGCTCGAGTTCCCGCTGGCTGACCTCGTGGCCATGCTGGAGAAGCGGCCGCCGCAGCGCGTTCCCGGCACCGCCGTATTTCTCACCAGCGACCCGAACAGCGCGCCGACCGCCCTGATGCATAGTCTGAAGCACTACAAGGTGCTGCACGAGAAGAACGTCATTCTCACCATCGAGACCGCAGCGACCCCGCGCGTCGATCTATCGGAGCGCGTGAGGCTGGAGCAGGTCAGCAATACCTTCACCAAGGTCGCGCTGAAGTTCGGCTTCATGGAATCGCCGAACGTGCCGAAGGCGCTGGCGATTGCGCGCAAGCTCGGCTGGCAGTTCGACATCATGTCGACTTCGTTCTTCCTGTCCCGCCGCGCGCTGAAGCCGGCCGCGCATTCGGGAATGCCGCGCTGGCAGGACCATCTTTTCATCGCGCTGAGCCGTACCGCCAACGACGCGACCGACTATTTCCAGATTCCAAGCGGCCGCGTGGTCGAGGTGGGAACGCAGGTCACCGTTTGAGCCGCGGCGGGCGGCGATTGGTCTTATGGGCCGCTTGATTTTCGTTGTGCTAAAAGCGACGTTGGCGGCCAACAGGCAGCGGGTTTGGGTGGAGGAGTGAGTGACGGATCAAGGGCATCGGGTTCACGATTTGGCGGCCGAAGACGTCTCCCGCGGCATGGCCGAGGGACGCTATCTCCTGGTCGATGTCCGCGAGCCGAATGAAGTGGCGGTAGATGCTTATCCGGGGGCGGTCGTGGTTCCGCTGTCGAGCTTCGATCCGCAAAGCATTCCCGATCCAAAAGGCAAAGAGGTCGTCTTCGCCTGCCGGTCCGGCAAGCGATCGGTCACCGCCTCCCTCGCGGCGCAGGCCGCCGGCCTGCCTTACAACAAGCACCTTGCGGGCGGGATGCTGGCCTGGAAGGGCGCCGGCCTGCCGACGAATTCGGGCGGCTGATCGTTCCGATGATTTCCATCAACAAGGTCTTTGGCGATCTGCCGGTCACCGTCTTTGAGGCGATGTCGCAGCTGGCGCGCGACAACAACGCCATCAATCTCGGCCAGGGCTTCCCGGATGACCCGGGGCCGGAAGACATCCGCAACGCAGCGGCCGATGCCGTCCTGAACGGCTACAACCAATACCCGTCGATGATGGGCATCCCGGAGTTGCGGCAGGCGATCGCGACGCATTACCAGCATTGGCACGGCCTCACGCTCGATCCGATGAGCGAGGTGATGGTCACCTCGGGCGGCACGGAGGCACTGACGTCTGCGATCCTTGCCGTCGTCGAGCCCGGCGATGAGGTCGTCGTCTTTCAGCCGGTCTATGATTCCTATCTTCCGATCATCCGTCAGGCCGGCGGCATTCCGCGCCTCGTGCGGCTAGAGCCGCCGCATTGGCGGCTGACCGAAGAGGCGCTGCGCGCCGTCTTCAACCGCAAGACCAAGGCTGTTCTTTTCAACAATCCGCTCAATCCGGCGGCCGTCGTCTATCCGCGCGAGGACCTCGAACTCTTGGCGCGCTATTGTCAGGAATTCGACACCGTCGCGATCTGCGACGAGGTCTGGGAGCACGTGATCTTCGACGGGCGGCAGCACATCCCGCTGATCACCATTCCCGGCATGCGCGAGCGCACCATCAAGGTCGGTTCGGCGGGCAAGATCTTTTCGCTGACGGGGTGGAAGATCGGCTTTGTCTGCGCCGCGCCGCCGCTGCTGCGGGTTGCGGCAAAGGTGCATCAGTTTCTCACCTTCACGACAGCGCCGAACCTTCAGGTCGCGGTGGCCTACGGTCTCGGCAAGCCGGATGAGTATTTCCACGACATGCGCAACGACCTCGCGCGCAGCCGTGACCGGCTGACAAAGGGGCTCGAAAGCCTTGGCTTCCCGGTGCTGCGCTCGCAGGGCACCTATTTCCTCACCGTCGATCTGTCGCCGCTTGGCTTGAACGAAACGGACGAGGCCTTCTGCAAGCGCATCGTCACCGACTACAAGGTCGCGGCCATTCCGGTGTCCGCTTTCTACGAACAGGACCCCGTGACGACGGTGGTGCGTTTCTGCTTTGCCAAGCGAGACGCAACGCTCGATACCGCGCTCGAGCGCTTGTCCGATGCGGTGCACCGGCGATAGCGGGGATGAAGATGCTGTTCCAACAGCGCATCGTGCCCTTGATCCGCACAGCCGTCGCCTTTGCGCTGTTGACGCTGCCGAACCTTGCGAGGGCTGAAGAACGTACCGTCAATTTCTACAACTGGTCGAGCTACATGGCGCCGGGGGTGCTCGAAGACTTCACCCGCGAGACCGGCATCAAGGTAGTGTACGACACCTTCGATGCCAACGAGACGCTGGAGACGCGTCTTTTGGCCGGCAAGTCCGGCTATGACGTCGTGGTGCCGACGGCCTATTTCCTGCAGCGCCAGATCAAGGCCGGTGTGTTCCAGAAGCTCGACAAGTCGAAGCTGCCGAACCTTGCCAATGCGTGGCCCGTCGTGACCGCTCACCTCGCAACCTACGATCCGGGCAATCAATACGCCGCCAACTACATGTGGGGCACCACCGGCATCGGATACAACGTCAAGATGGCGGAGAATATTCTCGGTGCAGGCGCGAAGATCGATAGCTGGGATATCGTCTTCAAGCCGGAGAACCTCGCCAGGTTCAGGGATTGCGGCATCCACATGCTGGACTCGCCCGACGATATCTTCCCGGCGGCGCTGAATTATCTCGGGCTCGATCCGAACTCGACCAAACAGGCGGATCTGGAAAAGGCCGCCGACCTCGTCGGCAAAATCCGACCCTTCGTCCGCAAGTTTCACTCGTCGGAATATTTGAGCGCGCTTGCGACCGGCGAAATCTGCCTGGTGGTCGGCTGGTCCGGCGACATCATGCAGGCGCGAAGCCGCGCGGCGGAAGCCAAAAACGGAATTGCGATCGGTTACGCGATCCCGAAAGAGGGTGCACAGATGTTCTTCGACAACCTGGCGATCCCGGCAGATGCGAAGAATGTCAACGAGGCCTATGAGCTGATCAACTTCCTCTACCGGCCGGATATCGCGGCGAGGAATTCCAACTTCTTGTCTTATGCCAATGGAAACCTGGCGAGCCAGAAACTGCTGGATCCGAAGATTCGTGATGACAAGAACATCTATCCGGACGATGCCATGCAGGCGAAGCTCTTCGTGATCATGGCGCGCGATCCGGCGACGCAACGCATCATCAACCGGCTGTGGACCAAGGTGAAGACGGGACGCTAAAGCGTTGCTACCGCCAGCGGCGGTGTAGCCACAGCCATTGGTCCGGATATTCGCGAATCCATCCCTCGACGACCGAGGTGATGGCTTGCATGGTCCCCTGAACGTCGATTTGCCCCGATGCATCGCGCACCGGTTCAATTTCCTCCGACAGTTCGGCGCGAAAACGATGACCGGGCAGGCGGATGATGCGCGTGCCGTGGATCGGGCAGTCGATCTGTCGCAACAGGCGCGCCAGTGTCGGGTTGGCCTTGGTCTTGCGGCCGAAGAACGTCACGTCGACGCCATTGGTGAAGTATTGATCCACCAGCATCGCGACGTGCTGGCCGCCTCGCAGCGCTTCGGCCATTTTCAGCGGCGCATCGCGGCCGGCCGGGATGAGCGTTCCCATTTTCACCGCGCGCAGTTTCTCGATGATCTCGTTGGCGGAGGCGCTGTTCGGCCGGCGAAACAGGATGGCCGCGTCAAGTCCGTGCGCCACCGCCGCTACTGCCGGCAGCTCCCAGTTGCCCAGATGGGCCGCGAAGATCAGCGCGGGTTTTTCGTCGAGCCTGAGCTTGGCGAACAGCTCATGGGTGCGGGGCAGAATTTCGATCCGGCTCTTTTCGGGAAACGCTGGATCGTGCTCCCAGATGTGGTCGAGATGGGCAAACTCGGCTGCCAGGCGGCCGAGATTGTCCCAGACGCCGGCGAGAATGGTCTCGATCTCTTCCGGCGATTTCTCGGGGAAGGCTGCTGTCAGATTGGCGCGGGCGGTTCGTTGCTCGCGCGTTGCGACCAGCGGTCCGATCTTGCGGGTGACACGGCCGAGGAAATCGGCGGTCTTGATCGGATCGAAGTAGCGCATCGTGCGCAGCAGAACGAACGTCGCGGCGCCGACCAGGGCTTCCCCGATCGGCTTGACCGCGTCGCGAATTCTTGCTCTGGCGCGAAGCAGCAGGGGATGCATCGAAATCAACGACAATCAAACCGGACGCGCGCCGGCAGCCCGGACGTCCGGCGCTGGACGAAGGCCGTCCGGCCTAAACCGGTTCACGGGTCAGAACCAGCGAGGCGTTCTGGCCGCCGAAGCCGAAGGAGTTCGACATCACGGTCGTGACGCGCGCGTCGCGAGCCTTGTTGGGAACCACATCGAAGGGAATGGCGGGATCCGGAATGTCGTAGTTGATGGTTGGCGGAATTCGCTGATGCTCCAGTGTCAGGAGCGAGAACACGGCCTCGACCGCGCCGGCCGCTGACAGCGTGTGGCCCACCATCGACTTGTTCGACGACACCGGGATCTGCGTGGTGCGCTCGCCGAACACGGAGGATATCCCGAGATATTCCATCTTGTCATTTTCCGGCGTGCCGGTGCCGTGCGCGTTGATGTAGTCGATCTGGTCGGAAGAAATCCCCGCATCTGCCAGCGCGTTGCGAACGCAGCCGATGATCGGCTTGCCGTCCGGGCTCGATCGTGTGCGGTGGAAAGAGTCGGCGAGTTCGCCGCAGCCGGTCACGACGCCGAGAATTCTCGCACCGCGCGCATTGGCCGCCTCAAGGCTCTCCAGCACCAGCGCGCCGGCGCCCTCGGCCATCACAAAACCGTCGCGGTTCTTCGAAAACGGCCGTACGGCCGCTTGCGGCGGATCGTTGTGGGTCGACAGGGCCGAGAGCAGGGAGAAGCGCACCAATCCTTCGGGGTTTACGGTCCCATCGGTGGCCACGCAGAGCGTGGCATCGGCCTCACCACGCCGGATCGCCTCGACGCCGAGCTGGATGGCGGTCGCGCCGGAAGCGCAAGCGGTCGACAAAGAGATCGGCGACCCCTTGGTGCCGAACGTCTCGGCCAGTCGGTCCGCGACCGAACCGAACAGAAAGCGCCGGTGATAGGCCGCATAATGTCCGCCGCCGGAAACGCGCAGCATCGCGTCGTAGTTGATCTCGGCCTCCGAGCCGATTGCGCGTCCGAGTTCCTGACGCTGTGGCCACTCCACCTCGACGGGCGCAACCGCGAGGAACAAGGGGCCGGGGAAGTCGCTCTTGGCGCCAATGCCAGCCTGGGCAATGGCTTCTTCGGCCGCCAATTCGCCGAGCCGTTCGGCAAGCAGCGGCGATGAGAACGGCTCGATGGGAATGAAATCGACCGTTCCGGCCATGGTCGTCTTCAACCCGTCGGTCGGGAAACGGGTGATGGTGCGAATGCCGGATTCGCCCGCCGTCAGTTTTTTCCAGTTGTCGGTTTTACCTGCGCCGAGCGAGGTGACCACGCCCATGCCGGTTACGACAACAATCGGCCTGCCGAACTTATCGCGCGTCGCTGTCATATCTTCCCCCTGGGCTTATTTGATCGCTTCGACCAGCGCCATGCCTTCGCCGCGCCAATGACCCGTCCCGATAACGACAATCTGGGAGGGACTTTGCGACATTTCAACCTCAATCGGGGATTGGCCGGCCGGCGGAAATAACTTGCCGCGCGACAGGGACAAGGCGGCGAGCGCCAGTCCAAGCGGGAATTGCGCTTCCATGATGTGGCCGAACATCGTCCCGGTCGCACGCACCGGAAGATTCGCATGGGCCTTGAGGAACGCGACCTCTTCCGAGGTGGCCGGTTCGACGCCGGTCGCGCCGGTGATGATGGCGGCCTTGTCGCCAACCTTGCCGACCTTGGTCCACAACTTCTCGAGTGTGGACGTGACCTCGCCGGCATGCTTGCGGCGCGCCATGTCGGCGACGACGTTGACGAGACGTGCAAACGGCTTGGCGCCGCGTGCCTCGGCATGGGCCTTCGATTCGATCACCAGAAACGCGCCGCCGGAGCCCAACGCAAAGCCGGCGGACTCACTGCGCGCCCAAACGGGTGCGAACTTGTTCTTCAGATTGAAGTCGCCAAACTCGTAAAGAACCAGCAGATCCTTGCGTTCGCCGTTTTGCGAGCCGCCGATCAATGCAATGTCGCTTTGGCCGGCCGCGATACGGGCGAGCGCAATTCTCATGGCGTCGACACCGGCCGCTTCTTCGCCCATGAAGGTCCGGGACGAACCGGTGACGCCGTGCACGATGGCGATGTTGCCGGCCAGAAGATTGGAGAGCTGTGCCAGAAACAGGGTCGGCCGCAGATCGCTCATCAGCCGTTCGTTGAGAAAACCCGGCGCCGAATTGCCCTTGGCCTCCAGGCTCAGGATATTCGAATCGACCGCAAGGTCGCGCTCGCCGCCGCCCGCAGCGACCACCATGTCCATGCGAGAGAGAATTTCGGCGTTGCCCTTGACGCCTGCCGATTCCAGCGCGAGTCCGGCGGCATAAGTGCCAATCCGCTGCCAGGCTTCCATCTGGCGCTGATCGCCTTTCTTCGGAATCTGGGCGTCGAAGCTGAGAGGCGCCAGGGGATGGACGACGCAGGGCGCAAAGCCCTTCTCGTCGACATTGATCCGGTGCTGATTGAGCGCGTCCCAATGGGCATCGAGGCCTTCGCCGAGCGATGTGGCGAGGCCGATGCCGGTAATCCAGACTTCGGTCGCAGGTTTTGTCTCAGTCATGGGATATCACCTGCTGCGGGAATCCGACGCGCTCGGCCACCGAGTTCATGAATCCGCGCATGTCCGAATTGGGGAAGGGGATCAGTGTGAAAGTAAGCGTCGAGTTTGCGCGGAGCTTGCCGCCGACCCGGATCTTCGCGTCGGTCAGGGCATAGCCGGAGCCTTCATGGGCGAGCGCTGCCTCGATGGTGATGAGATCGCCGGGGAAGACCGAGCCGCGCACCTTGGCTTCCTTCACGGCGGCGAGAATCGGCATGCGCTCGAATTTGAGCAGGCCGAGCAGGAGCCAGCCGGAGGCCTGCGCCATCGATTCGATCAGGAGCACGCCCGGCATCAAGGGATAGCCGGGAAAGTGTCCCTCGAAGATCGTGCTTTGCTTCGGAACCTGCGCTTCGACGACAATCTTCTTCTCGCCGACATTGAGGTCGACGATACGATCGATCAGGTGAAAGTATTCAAGTTGCATCGTCGCGCGATTTAAGCGCTTGCGCCCTTGGCCGCGACCAATTCGTCGATCCGAGCGCTCAAGTTTTTCAGGACGAAGTATTGTTCGGTGGTCGCTTTGCCGTCGTTGACCTCCTGGGTCCACTTTTCCAGCGGCAGCTTGATTCCGAATGCCTTGTCGATGGCAAAGGCGATGTCGAGGAAATCGAGGCTGTCGATTCCCAGATCGTCGATCGCGTGGCTTTCCGGCGTGATCGTATCGCGCGGTATGTCGCAGGTTTCAGCGATAATCGTTGCCACCTGATCGAATGTAGAGGACATCACTAAGCCTTTGATATATTGAAGGTAAATTCCACGGCGGCGATACGGCAGCAGCTCGCCCCCGCAACCGGCCCTATCCACCACCGGAGCCGAAAGCCCGTATATCGGAGCGCCGCGGCGAGTTCAATGGAGGTAGCCAAGGCCCGTGGCAATCGATTTCCGATGGCAAGGCGCCGATTTTCCGAAAACCGTCGATGGAGAAGGCGGCGCGGCTAAATATGAGGCACGGCAATCTGGACGCAATCGTGGCGTCCCATCAGCACACAATCCTGGGTTCGACGCAGATGGGCGATACTCACGGTCAACCAGATACCGATCGCCAGCAACGCCAGCGTGAATGCGAAAGCGGCGACATTGGCCAGCATTCGTTGTCGGTAATCGTCGACTTCTTCGGGCGCGCGCTCGTAACGCGACAAATCGTTCGCGACTTCCAGCCGGTGAACAAGCGGGGGTTGATTTCCGCGCTGGGCGAAGGGTGATCCAGGGCGCGGCCGGAATTGGAGCACGCGGTGCTCATCTTCCGCCGGTGCGGATACGATGGGTCGCTGGGGTCTCACAAATGCCAGCTCCGGGATGGCTTTGTTTTCTTTAGCACGCCTGCATTGTTTCTCGAAGTAAAATAGCGATTAGGAAGCGTCCACGGTGTCGTGGAACCTGCCGTAGTCGATTCGGACCCGGCCTCCCTCCAGCTCCTCGAGAATATCGGCATAGCGCTGACCAAACCGGATATGGGTGTGATCATAGGTTGTGCGGGCATGGATGGTTTGCGCCGCAACAACATCATAGCCGGACACCACGACCACGATCGAAACGCTGGCCTCTTTCATGCCTTCGGCATCGAGCCCATAGAGCGGGCTATTGTCGTCGAGCACGTGAAATAGCGTCCAGGTCAGCGCGAGCGCCGGGTGCTCATGCTTCTCCAGAAACAGCTCGCTGAAGCGGCGCAAGACTTCCCCATCGCGGTTGACGACGTTCTTGATGACCCACAGCCGCGCGGTCGCATTGCCGATGACGTTGTGGCGCTTGTTGGCAAGGCGCACCATCAACGTCGGCTTTCCTTCGCGATTCGATATCACCGGGTTGTTGGCGAACAAGAGCCGCGCGCGCGGCCGCGAAAACCGCGCGAAGATCAGTCCGGTCATGACGGACATCGAGAAGATGCCCGTGAACAGTTCGACCGTCGCAATGAAATGCCCGTAATGGGTTTGCGGATGCATGTCGCCGTAGCCGGCGGTCGAAAGCGTCTCGATGCTGAAGTAGAGATAGTCGATATAGTCGCTGTGTTTGACGTTCGAGACCGGATTATCGCCAAGCCAATACAGGAAGCCGAAGATCGTATTGAAGACGACGAAGACGAGCGCTGCGCCGGCGATGAAGGATGGCCAGGACGCGGTCATGCAGCGATGGCTGATATCGTCCCAGAAGCCGAGACGAAGCCCTTCAGCGATGATCTCCCGATCGCCCAGCCGGACGATGGACGTATTCTTGTTCGACATTCGATCCTTGAGGCTGCTCATCATTTCCCATGATCTCTCGACGATCGGCAAGGCCTGACCCTTGGCCTGCCCGGCAGGGCCCTGAACGATCGCGGTAGCCGATCACCCGTTCTGCGTGCCGCCAAAGGCGATTGATCGCAGGTCGCATCATGCCATAATCGAGCGAACAACAACGGCATATTTCACAATCCGGTCGGGAGATGTCCAGTTATGTCGAACCTGCGCGAACCGATGATCCATCCGATTCCGATTCTGTCGCTTCGTCCGACCCAGATGACGGTCGGGATGCGGGAGGTGAAGGAGAAACGCAAGCGCTTCCGCGAGCAGAAAAAGAAGAAGCAGGCGGAGACGATCGGCAAGCACATGATCCCTGTGGTCAAAGGACCGGACAGCCGATTCTACGTCGTCGATCATCATCACCTGGCGCGCGCGCTTCATGAAGAGGGCATCAAAGACATTCTGGTCACCGTGATCGGCGACCTCACCATGGTGGAAAAAGACGCATTCTGGGGCGTGATGGACAACAAGCGCTGGGTCTATCCCTACGACGCCAAGGGTGAACGGCGCCACTTCAAGGATCTGCCGAAGTCGATTGAGGACCTCAAGGACGACCCGTTCCGCAGCCTCGCGGGTGAACTGCGGCGCTCCGGCGGCTTCGCCAAGGACACCACGCCCTTCAGCGAATTTCTCTGGGCCGATTTCCTGCGCCGAAGGATCTCGACAAAGACCGTCGAAGAAAATTTTGCAAAAGCGATGGAAAAGAGCCTGGCGCTCGCAAAGAGTCCGGATGCGGTCTATTTGCCCGGCTGGTGCGGGCCCGCGGCGGACAGTTAAGCGCTTGCCGTCTGCTTCAAGCTTTCGGCAATCGCCCCATCAGATAGAACTCATCGTTGGGCCGCATCGCGCTGACATTGGCCAACCTGTTCGATAGCCCAAAAAACGCCGATATCGCCGCGATATCCCAGATGTCGTCCTCGCTAAATCCGTGGGCGGAAAGCGCGGCAAAGTCGGCGTCCGAAACCGCTTGCGCCTCCTGGCTCACTTTCATGGCGAAATCGAGCATCGCGCGCTGTCGTGGCGTGATATCCGCCTTGCGGTAGTTGGCGGCGATTTGATCGGCGAGAAGCGGATCCTTTGCCCGTATTCGCAAGATCGCACCGTGGGCAATCACGCAGTACTGGCATTGATTGGCGGCGGACGTCGCCACCACGATCATCTCGCGCTCGGCCTTGGTTAGCCCGCCGTCCTTGTCCATCAGCGCGTCGTGATAGGCAAAGAAGGCGCGAAATTCGTCCGGCCGAAAGGCCAGGGTCAGGAACACGTTCGGAATGAAGCCGGACTTTTCCTGCACCGCGAGCAGGCGGGTGCGAATGTCGTCCGGCAGATCCTTGATGGCAGGGACAGGGAAACGCGAGATATCGGGCTCTGTCATGTCGAAGGTTCAGCTCAATGCAAGCGTCGACAATAGTCTTTCGACCGCGTCCGCGCAAAGTCGAACCCGGTAGTCTCAGGGCAGCACGGGAACGGCTTTCTAGCGCAGCGGCTTCTTTAGCAGCGAGAAACGGTCCGGATCGAGCCCGAGCGAAGGCTGCAGCATCGGCGCTTCCACGGTCGTGGGCGCCCGGCTGACGGGGCGGTCGTTGTTGAAGGTCGGATCGTTCGGCACGTCGCGGTTCGAGGTGGCGCCCCGCCAGCGCTCCAGCACCGCGCTGACAAAGTGCATGTCGTGGCCGGAGGTTGCCGACGGCACGGTCGATATGGTGGCCTCACCACGCGGCAGCTGATGAATTGGCACTTCCTTGAAGCGCAGCCGCGTCGGCAGCGCCACCCCTTCGCCGAAGGCGAGCACCTCGCGGGTTCCGAGCGAGGGGACGAAGGACAACAGGTTCGCGGCCGCGTCAGAGACGGCGGAGCGCAGCAACGCCTGGTCGCGGTCGTTGGCAAGACGCATCGTGAACAGCGTGTTGCACTGGGAGATGATGGTGGCATCGAGCTCGGCGGGGCGCTGGGTGATCAGCCCGAGATAGACACCGTATTTGCGGCCTTCCTTGGCGATGCGCGACACCGCCTTGCGGGTCGGACCGAAGCCGACATTGCGGTCGGCTGAGGCGTAGCGGTGCGCCTCTTCGCAGACGAACAGCATCGGCGACACGCCGTCGCTCCAAAGCCCGAAATCGAACGCCATGCGGCACAGCACCGAGACCACGGAATCGATGACTTCGGCCGGGAAACCGGCGAGCTGCATCACCGTCATCGGCCGGCCGTTGGATGGCAGGCGAAACAGATGGCTGATCACCTCGGACATCGTGTCGCCGCCGACATTGGCGTTGTCGAACATGAAGGCATAGCGCGGATCGTTGCGCACGGTCTCGATGCGCGAGATCAGCTTGTGATAGATGATGCGCGAAGAACGGTTCTCGAGTTTGCCCATGCGCTCGTCGATCAGCGAGATCAGGTCGACCAGCCGGTACGGCACGGGCGTATCGAGGGTGTAGCCCACCGACTTGGGATCGGCGCGCTTCAATGCCATCCGATCGGAGTTCTGGTATTGCGTGTAGATCGATTTCGCGACCGGAATGACCTCGGCGAGAATGTCGAGCTCTTCGGGCACGCCGGGCCGCCCCGCAAACAGCACGTCGACGATCTCTTCGAAATTGAACAGCCAGAACGGGAGCTTGAGGTTGCGCGGATTGAGCACCAGCGCGCGATCGCCGAAGCAGCGACCGTATTCGTTGTGAACGTCGAGGAGGAATACTCGCAGCGTTGGCCGTGATTTGAGAATTTCGTTCAGCAGCAGCGACACACCAGTCGATTTACCGACGCCGGTCGATCCAAGCACCGCGAAATGCTTGGAGAGCATTTCCTCGATATCGACATAGGCGATGACCGACGGATCCTGTTGCAGCGTGCCGATATTGATCTGATCCGAACCGCTTGGCGCATAGATGGTGCGCAGTTCGTTGCTGCTGATCAGTTCGACCGGGTCACCGATCGAGGGATAGTTGGTGACGCCGCGCCGAAACTTCTGCTGGTCTGAGGATCCGAAGATTTCGCCGAGCAAGTCGACGGACGCGCTGGCGATGAAATTATCGGACGTCGGCAGGTCTTCGCACGACACCTCGGTCAGCATGGCCACGATCACCGAGTTGGCGCAGCGGATGCTGACAAAGCGGCCAACGGTCGCCCGAATCTCGGCCGGGCCCATCTTGCCGTTGGACAGCAGGCCGACCCGCGCGAGCGAGCCGCGCACCATGATTACGCGTCCTAATGATGTCACGATAGCTGAACCTGATCCGTCACGAATTGCGCCTTGTGAGCGCCAATATGACGGCTGTCACTGGACAAACGGTTAAGCCGCCTCAGGCAATAAGTCCGGTTTCAGTGTTGCAAATTTGTTTGTCTGCCGTCCCTTGGGACTTCGGTTCGATGCGTACGCCCTGACAGACATGGGAAATCCTAGGCACCGCAGCTGCCCGGCATCCGCGAAACGATTAGGGATTGATTTACCAGTTCGGCAGCACAGACCGGCCGGGCCGGGCTCATTCGGCGCCCGAGCTCCTCTAAAACCGTTGGCTTCGGGCCAGATATTCGTTGACTTGACCGAATGATTTGTACATTTGTACAAATCAAATGGCCCGTCCCAATGACAGCGATGACGCCGCGCCGCGCAAGCCGAACATGCGTGAGGCGATCTTGTGCGCTGCGGAAGAGCTCTTTTCCACCAACGGCTTCAACGCCGTCTCGGTGCGCGACATCGCGCAGGCCGCCGGCGCCAATCCCGGCAGCGTGACCTATCACTTCAAGACCAAGGACGGGCTGCTGCTCGAGATTTATCGCCGGCATTGCGGACCGATGAACCTGAGGCGGTCGGAGCTGCTCGCGGCAGCGCGGCGCGTGCGCGATCTCAACGACCGGCTCGAGGCGATCGTGCGCGCCTATGTGGCGCCGGCGTTTTCGTCGGGCTCCGATCTCGCCGGAGGAGGGGCGCGGTTCACGCGTTTGCGTGCGGTGATGTCCGCCGAAGGCAACGCCGTCGCCGGCAAGATCATCGCGCAGACTTTCGACGACACCAGCCACGCTTTCATCGACGCCATCCACGAAAGCCTCCCGCATATCCCGCGTACCGAGATCGTCTGGCGCAGCCACTTTCTGCTGGGCGCGCTCTATTACTCGCTGGTGACGCCGGAGCGTGTCTCGCGGCTTGCGCGCGGCGAGGCTGACGGCTCGGATGGGGCAAGTGCGATCGAGCAGCTTGTTCGTGCGACCGTCGCCTCGCTGCAGGCGCCCGCGCTTGAAGAGCGAATGCCCGCGCCGCGCGCATCCAGCGCGCCACTGCAAAGCCCAAGAGCGCCGTCAGGGCGCCGCTAACACCACAATCGAGCACGTTTGCCACAGGGGAGGATGGGAATGGCTACGACTGCGTCAGTAACTGTCAATCAGGGGGAACTTGGTGAGACGATCAGCGTGGGGCTTCTGGGAGGCCTGCTCGGCGGGGTCATCATCTGGATTTACGAGGCGATCGTCTGGGTCGGCATACAGCATCTGATGCCGCTTGCGGGCATTCCGCGCAATGCGACCGGTCTCGTGTTCGGCAATGACGTGCAGGAAATGCTGGGCGCAGTCGCGTACCTGGTGGGGACGGGCATTCACTTCTTTTTCGCGCTCGCCTGGGGTGTGGCCTTTGCGTGGGTGTGGCCATACTTTGCGCGCCGTGGCTACGAGGCGTCGCTGATTGGCATGTTCTTCGCGGTTTTTCTATGGATCGTCATGCATATCGCGATCGCGCTGGCCGGGCCGAACCATCCGAATTACCTCGATCCCAACGTGATCATCGGCGGCTTCATGTCTCACCTGTTCTATGCAGTGCCGCTGGCGCTGTTTGTGAAGCACCGCCTGGCTGCGAATGGTTGACAGGCGAGAGCAACGGTAGGCACCGTTATCAGCGGCAACCGCGTCCTGTGTGACGCGGTTTCCGGTGCTGTTGAGCGTCGGCGCCAAAAAGAATGGATCGGCAAGATCAGAGGGAAACAATGGCAAAAACAGGTTTGGTGGTTTCAGCGCACCCCGGCGACTTCGTCTGGCGGGCTGGCGGGGCGATCGCGCTTCACGCCAGACGCGGCTACCGCGTGAAGATCGTTTGCCTTGCATTCGGCGAGCGCGGAGAATCCCAGTTTGCCTGGAAGCAGCCGGGCATGACGCTCGAGAAGGTCAAGGCCGGCCGCAAGGACGAGGCCGAGCGCGCGGCCGCCGCACTTGGCGCCGAAATCGAATTCTTCGACGCCGGCGATTATCCGCTCCGGCTGACGGACGCCCATATGGAGCGGCTGATCGATGTCTATCGCGAGCTCAATCCGAGCTTTGTACTGACCCATTCGCTGGAAGATCCCTACAACGTCGATCACCCGGCAGCGACGGCCTATGCGCAGGAGGCGCGCATCGTCGCGCAAGCGATGGGTCACAAGCCGCACGCCGATTACAATTATGCCGCGCCGCCCGTATTCCTGTTTGAGCCGCACCAGCCCGAGATGTGCAACTTCAAGCCGCAGGTCATCCTCAACATCGACGAGGTCTGGGACATCAAGCGCAAGACCTTTGAAATTCTCGCCGCGCAAAAGCATCTGTGGGCCTATTACGAGCGCGTGGCGTTGCAGCGGGGCATGCAGGGCGGACGCAATTCCGGCAAGGCCATGACCTATGGCGAAGCCTATCAACGGCTGTTCCCGATGGCATTGGAGGAATTGGTATGAAGACCGTCGTCGTTCGTAACATCCCGCGCACCGACGCTGGCGTGGTGAAGCGGCTGGGCGCCCTTGGCGCTGCCACCGTGCACGAAGCCTATGGCCGCTTTGGCCTGATGAAGCCGTATATGCGGCCCGTCTGGGCGGGCGGCGAGGCGGCCGGCACTGCCGTCACTGTGCTGGCGCAGCCCGGCGATAACTGGATGATCCATGTCGCGGTCGAGCAGTGCAGGCCCGGCGACATGCTGGTGGTCGGCTGCACCACCGACAACACCGACGGCATGTTCGGCGATCTGCTCGCGACCTCGCTGATGGCGCGGGGGGTGGTCGGCCTCATTATCGATGCCGGGTGCCGCGACGTGAAATCGCTCAAGGAGATGGGCTTTCCGGTGTGGTCGAAAGCGATTTCGGCCAAGGGTACGGTGAAAGCGACGCTGGGGGCGGTCAACGTTCCCGTGGTCTGTGCCGGTATCAACGTTCATCCCGGCGACGCGATCGTTGCCGACGATGACGGCGTGGTCGTCGTGCGCCGCAAGGACGCAGGCGAGGTCGCGGTCAAGGGCGAGAAGCGCCAGGCCGACGAGGACGGCAAGCGCAAGCAACTGGCTTCCGGCGTACTTGGGCTCGACATGTACAAGATGCGCGAGCCGCTGGCGAAGGCCGGCCTCATCTATCTCGACGAGCCGGAGTCCGACTAGTGCGGCGAATTTGAAGTTCCTATCAGTCCTGCCGCCGGTTCATCATAGGAACTTCAAATTCGAAGCCGCACTAGAATTAATATTTGCTAGAGCTCCTTTGATTCCGAAGTTCGCATCAGAGGTTGCTGCGATATCATGCGAACTTCGGAATCGGAGCTCTAGATGGCGATGCGTCTGCGCACCTTGCTCGGCGACCATCCGTGCACGGCAGCGCTGAAGAACGGGTCGATCAGATCCGATCTCGTCGAGTTCGATTTCGTCGACTACAAGCCGACCAACAAGGGCTTCAAGCCGATGGTCCGTGAGGGTGCGTTCGATGTCTCGGAGCTCGCCATCGTCACCTATCTGATGGCGAAGAATTACAACAAGCCGATGGTGCTATTGCCGGACGTCGTGCTGGCGCGATTCCAGCACGGCCATGCCTTCTACAATGCCAGGCATGGCGTGCTGAAACCGACCGATCTCAAAGGCAAGCGCGTCGGCATTCGCTCCTTCACCACCACGACCGGTGCATGGCTGCGCGGCATTCTGGCCAACGACTACGGCGTTGATCTCAACGCGATCGACTGGGTGACCTTCGAGGACGCCCATGTCGCCGAATTCCAGGATCACACCAAACGCGCGCCCGAGGGAAAGCAGATCGTGCAGATGCTGCTCGACGGCGAGCTGGACGCGATCCTCGGCGAGAAGGTCGACCATCCCGACCTCAAGCCGCTATTTGCGGATGTCAGGGAAGAAGAGACCCGCTGGTTTGCAAGACACAGCTTCAAGCCGATCAATCATATGGTGGTTGTGAAACAGGTATTGTCGGATCGCCATCCGGACATCGTGCGCGAGGTTCATCGCCTGCTGTCGGAAGCAGCCGCGGCGGAAAAATCGCGTTTCCCTGGCGCGGAGATGCGCCGCTCCTTGGAATGCATCACCAGATATTCGGCACAGCAAGGCCTGATTGCGCGGCAATTCTCGGTCGATGAATTGTTCGACGATGTCACGCGGCCATTACTCGAGAAGGATCACTAGAATGCAGCCCGAGCCGATCCTTGATCTGGCCCATCTCGGCCATCTGGAATTGCTGACGCCAAAGCCCGACGAGAGCCTAAAATTCTTCGTCGACGTGATGGGCATGACTGTCAGCGGCCGGCAGGGCGAGTCGGTATATTTGCGCGGCTGGGACGATTACGAACGCTATTCGTTGAAGCTCACTGCTTCCAAGACCTCAGGCATGGAGCACATGGCGCTTCGCGCGCGAAGCCCGCAGGCGCTGGAGCGGCGTGTCGCTGCGCTGAAGGGCTCAGGCTTCGACATCGGCTGGACCGATGGCGATCTCGGTCATGGCCCGGCGTTTCGCTGTCGTGATCCCGACGGCCATATCGTCGAGCTCTATTACGAGACCGAATGGTATCAGCCGCCGGCTGAATTGAAGCCGGCCCTGAAAAACCAGGCGCAGCGTTTTCCGGCGCGCGGCATCAACGTGCGCCGCCTCGATCATCTCAATTGTCTCGCCGTCGATATCAAGGCCAACCGCATCTTCTTCGAAAAATATCTGGGTTGCCGGCTAACCGAGCAGATCGTGCTTAACGATGGCACCGAAGCGGCAATGTGGATGACGGTCACCAACAAGAGCTACGACTTCGCCTATTCGCGCGATCATTCCGGCACGCCCGGCCGTTTCCACCACCTCACTTACGCGCTCGATAGCCGCGAGGACATCCTGCGCGCCGCCGACATCTTTCTGGAGAACGGGGTCTACATCGAGACCGGCCCGCACAAGCACGCCATCCAGCAGACGTTCTTCCTCTATGTCTATGAACCCGGCGGCAACCGGGTCGAGGTCGCCAATGCCGGAGCGCGGCTGATTCTGGCGCCGGACTGGAAGCCGATCGTCTGGACCGAGGAGGAGCGCAAGAAAGGGCAGGCGTGGGGGCTGAAGACCATCGAGTCCTTCCACACGCATGGCACTCCGCCGGTCGAGGACCACTAACTCTTCACATCCTATTGACCTGATCGGCCACGCCACATCGCTGGCGTCGGCTGCGGCTGGCTTCCCGGCCGATTTTTCTCCTGCTATCGTCCGCGCGATCGAAAAATGGCTCGATCGAGCCAGTACCAAAAACAACATCAATGGGGAGTATTTTCGATGAAACGCCGATCTATGATTGCCCTGCTTGCGTTCGGTTTGGCTGCGGTGTCCTGGTCTCCTCCGGCATCGAGCGAAAGTGGCTGGATCACGCTGTTCGACGGCAAGAATCTCGACGGCTTTACCAAGACCGGCGACGCCAATTGGCGGGTCGAGGACGGCATGATCGTCGCTGACAAG
>Ga0070741_10009970_pt1 | contig 18160 bp, 19 predicted proteins | sample Coa_R1_4_FD_66440 | JGI IMG/M metagenome (GOLD analysis project Ga0070741, IMG submission 66440) | Surface soil microbial communities from Centralia Pennsylvania, which are recovering from an underground coalmine fire - Coalmine... | ecosystem: Environmental > Terrestrial > Soil > Unclassified ...
TGTCTTCGTGCGTATTCCTGCCGATCAACTCGCCGCGCGCGATCCCGAAAATGACTTCCGCAGTCCGGTTGATGAGCACATAGCACCGATCCCGCGCGTCCTTGACCGCAACCGAGACCGGCATGTTCTCGATGATATTGTCGAGAAATTTTTGCGTGCGGCCGAGTTTGGCGTTTGACGCATCCAGCGCCTCAAGCTGGTGGAAATGCATTAGCGAGATCGTCAGACCCGCCAAAGCCAGCGCCAGGAAAAGCCCGAACCCGATGCCGAGGCTCTGCCACAAAATGGTGTGGAGGAAACCAGCCGCCGGAATGTCGATGACGAAGGCGCCCATCAGATCGTGGAGATGCCACTGCGCCTCGCCCTGGAGCGCATTGTGGCAACTGACGCAACTCTGCTCGTTGGCGAAAGTCGGATAGATGGTGCGAAACACCCGGTCGCCGTTGACGTCGAGCATTTCCGAAACGGGTTTTGGATTGGCGCTTTGCGCAAACGCCTCGATGGCCTGAGCCATCCGGGTGTCGCTCGGGGCCGTTGCAATCTCGCGGCCGGGCCGGCCGACCGAGGCCAGACGAAATTCGGAATTGTCGCGGTTCTGCTTGTTGAAGGCTTCGATCGCATGCGCCCGGAATGTCGCAGGGACGGGTGCGGTCTCCCCAAATTGCGAACGGAGCGCCGAGTAGTTGGTGACGAAGGCGTCGACCAGCTGGAGCGCCGTGATCTTTTCGCTGCTCTTGTGCTGAATGAACCAGTTCAGGCTGAGATAGTAGTATCCGCAGCTCACTCCGACCGACAGCACGGCGCAGATGGCCAGATGCACGAGAAAGCCGCGGCCGGATCGCGACCCCATGAATCGCCAGAATTGCGATAATTCGTTCATCCGCCATGCTCTCTTTTGTGGGCGGCGGATGATCCATCAAAGGGCTTAAAGAGACCTTTAGCCCACGGTTGCATGGTGAACGCAATGCCACCGTCAGGCACCGAAACGCTACAATTTCAGACAAATATGCGCGCTATACCCCTGGTGTCGCGATATGACACGGGACATTTACCTCGCGGCCGACCACCTGCCGCTCTTTTTCGGCACTCGCGGCAATTCCCGGACCAATTGAGGGGATTTTAAACCGGGCTTGTTTCAGCCGGTACCGGAACTGAATCGCCCGCCAGCAGGTTCTCATCTTCGTTCTTCGTCGTATCGGAGGTCGAGATGAAAAAGGCCGCGGCGCTTTTCGCTTTCGCCGTCTTGCTCAATCTCGGTGCTCCGCCTTCTTTCGGTCGGGAGCCGAAGTTGAACATCGAGGCGATCTGCAAGTCGCGAGAAGCCGACGCCAGGATGTTGCGATCGACTCCGGCGCAAAGCCGGGACGACTGTATGCATGACGAGGAAGCGGCGAAACAGCAGCTTGGCAGCCTCTGGACATCGACCTCAGCCTTCGTGCGGAACCGATGCGAATCCGATGCTCGTTCATTGGGCACGACGAGCTATCTCGATCTCCTCATCTGCGTTCAGATGGAGCAGGAGATGAAATCCGGCTACAAAAAGCGGTGAGGACGTTTTCCACTGCTTTCTGCCGCTAAGTTACGCGCAGAAACCGCGCAAATGCGGCGGTTGGCAAAAATGAATTCGCAACTGTTGCGCTGCGTTCCTAGACGGCGCGTCGCTCCTTATCATAGGTGATCGGTGCAGTGGCACGGCTTTGAGTCGCGCCGCTTGCGCGTATCCATTGCAACCGACAGGAGCGGTTCCATGGCCTCCAGTTCCGTGGCGGATGACACGGCTGCCTCCGTTATTCCCCTTATCCCGCTGAAAAAGAGGGAGAAGCGGACAACCCGGCGCGCCAAGACCACCCGCCAACGCAAAAGAAAAGCGAAAGTCGACGTCCCTGCCGATGCGGAGGACGAATATCCCGGGTCTGCGACAGCGCTTCCGTCAGAGTTCCTGATTCCGCCGGAGTTCTTGTCGGCCGAGCATGCCGTTTCGGAGCCTCCGCTTCCGGAATCGCTGGTGACGCCGTCACCGTCGGCTGAGACAAACGATGCGAGCGAGACTGCGAAAGAGACGATCAAACCGACCACGCCCTCGCGGAGGTCGCTCGCCGCTATTCTTCTGTCGATGTCAGCTGTTGCCCTTGCGGCTGTCGGCATCACCATCAACGGCTGGTTTGCGCGATCGTTGGGATCGAGCGACGTCGCAGGATGGCTGTTTCTTGCCGTTGGCGTCGCCGCCGATCTGGTCGCGCTCGTGATGCCGTCCTGCGCCGCGGCGCTGTGGCAGACAAGCCAGCGCGCCACCGCGCTTGTTGGTTGGAGCATCTGGCTCATGACATTCGTGTTCGCGGTCACCGCGGGTATCGGATTCGCTTCCACCAATATCAGCGACGTGACGACGGCACGGGCCTCGCGCGTCACGCCGGCGATCACGAACGCGCAAGGCGCGCTGACGGATGCAATGGCTGCGCGCGACCGCGAGTGCAAGAGCGGGGTCGGGAAATTCTGCCGGGAGCGCGAAGCCGTCGTCGCAGAACGCCGCCAGGTCCTCGATCAGGCCCAGGCCTCCGTCGGACAAACCGCGGACCCGCAGAGCGCGGCGGCCATCAAGCTCGTGATATGGGCGTCCGGCGGCATGCTGCGGCCGACGGCGGACGACTTCGCGATGCTGCGCCTCGTCCTGCTGGCGCTGTTGCCGCAGATCGGCGGCATACTGCTTCTGGTCGGGCGCCATTCCGCGCGCAAGTAAGCGAACCGGGCACACAATAAAAAAACGGACGCGCTTTTGGCGCGTCCGTTCGCTCTCCCTGGGAGTTGATTTTTGTCAGGCCATTTCTTGTCGGGCCCCTTTTTTATCAGGCTACTTTCGGCGAGCGGTTGCGCGAGTTGCGCTGGAAGAACAACGCCTGGCTCGCCACCGCCGACACCATTGCGGGCTGGAACGGCTTTGAGATCAGGAACGCCGGCTCCGGCCGCTCGCCGGTGAGGAAGCGTTCAGGATAGGCCGTGATGAACACCACAGGCACCTCGAACGTCCGCAGCAACTCGTTGACGGCATCCAGTCCCGAACTGCCGTCGGCAAGCTGAATGTCGGCAAGGATCAGGCCGGGCCGCTTGTTCTTGGCCAGCGCCACCGCATCGGTGTGGGTGCGCGCAACGCCGATCACGTGATGGCCGAGGTTTTTCACCAGGCTCTCGAGATCCATCGCGATGAAGGTCTCGTCCTCGATGATCAGCACATCGGTCGCGATTTCCGCGGCCATTTCGCGCCCTGCCGTGTCGGCGAGCTTGCGAGCCTCGGCCACATCGACATCGAGAATGAACGCAACCTCTTCCTCCGAAAAACCTTCGAGCGACAATAGCAGAAAGGCCTGACGCGGCAACGGTGTGATATTCGACAGCCGCCGCTCCGGCGGCATCGGCAACGTTGTGACGTCGGGGTCTTCGTTGATCGCGACCGAATTCCAGATTTGCGTGAAGAGGCGGAAAAGTCCGGCGCGCGGGCCGTGACTTTCGTCAAGCAAAGACTGGTCCTGAAGCAGGGCCTCGAGCATGGCGCCGACATAAGCGTCGCCCGAAGCCTGATTTCCGGTCAGCGCGCGCGCATAGCGGCGCAGCAACGGTAGGTGTTCGGCAACAAGCTGTGAACGGGACATCCCCACTCCATCTTTCCTGGGTCGAACCTTCGAGACGGGGGCCGACCGACACTCCCCTAGCCCATGACCTACGCATGGACTTACGAAAAGTTCCCAACCTTTAAGGAACTTTTATGCTGAGTTCGAATTAGGCCTTCACACGGGAAAAACCGCCGCATGGGCCATTTCGAGGATTAGCCGTGAAAATACAAAAGCTTAACACTCGGGGGAGCGCGGGTCAGGACATGAAAGAAGCAAAAAAGCAGGGCGGGCTGAATGCCGAGATTCAGTCCAGAATCGGCCACCAGCTGCGCGCCATGTATGACGATGTCGTCCGCCAAGGAGTCCCAGACCGCTTTGTGGATTTGATCCGCAGGCTTGATGTCCCCGAGGGTGGTCCCCACTTGGGGGATGCGGGCGAAAAAAATCACGGAGGGGAATAATGCCTCTCACCGATCAACTCCGCGACGACATCCTGGCGTCGGTCCCAAGTCTGCGCGCCTTTGCCATCTCGCTCTCCGGTAACGGCGATCGCGCCGATGATCTCGTGCAGGAAACATTGCTGCGCGCGCTTGCCAACATCGACTCCTTCCAGCCGGGCTCGAACCTGCCAGCGTGGCTGTTCACGATCCTGCGCAACCTGTTCCGCTCCGACTATCGAAAGCGGCGACGCGAGGTCGAGGACGCCGAGGGCAGTTATGCGAAGACCCTGAAGACCCAGCCGGCGCAAAGCGCTCATCTGGAATTCGAGGAATTCCGCAACGCGCTCGACAAGCTGCCGCAGGATCAGCGCGAGGCCTTGATACTGGTGGGCGCATCGGGCTTCTCCTACGAAGACGCCGCTGCGATTTGTGGTTGCGCGGTCGGCACCATCAAGAGCCGTGTCAACCGGGCACGCTCAAAACTCTCTGCGCTGCTCTATGTCGAAGGCGCTGAGGACTTCGGCCCCGATGAAACCGTGCGCGCCGTGATCGGCGGCAGCGGCTAGATCGGATCAGCGGACCGGCTTGAGCGGTGCGGAAAACTGCTCGGTCCGGTCCCTTTCCGACATGTCGACGACGGTCTCCATCGGGGCCGTCAATTCGTAGACATAGCTCACATCCGTAAAATATCGCTTCGACGTTCCGCCGAGGGCTTCCGGCGCGACGCGATCGAGCAGAATGAGGCCGAAATCGCTGTCGGCGCGACGGGTCGCCTCGCTGGTGTTGAATTCCTCCCAGCGGAAGTGAAACACGGTCTCCGGTTCTTCGCCGGTGACTTCCCAATGCGCGACGATGTGCGGGTGTTTGCCCACCAACGAAAGACCTTCGTCGGAATGAGAGGCCAGTTCGAAGAACAACAGCGACAGCGACTGCGCGGCGCGGGCGCTGACGACGATATCCGGACCGCTGATAGCGATCCGTTCGGCATGCGGTATCGCGCGAGCCTCGAACAATCCCTTGAGGTAGACGCCCTGCCACTGGCTTTCGCTGAGCAGCGAAACCACGTTCGACATCGCGTGAATGCGGCCGATCAGGAGTTCGCGCGCGCTGTCGATATCCGAACCATGACGCAGCGTTCGCGTCACGATCGACTGGATCACCGCGAGGATGTTCTTGACGCGATGGTTGAGCTCATCGATGACTGCGGTCAGACGCCGCTCAAAGCCGATGCGCACCTGGATTTCGCGGCTTAGCCGCAGGTTGTTGTAGGCGACATATCCAAACAGACCGCAGACGATTGCGGTGAGCGCGAGCCCGATGGCCGCCACGATCGCCGCCGTCTGCCGCGCGCGGTTCATCGCATTGGTTTTAGCGTAATAGGTCAGCGTCCAGTCGCGCCCGCCGAAAAACACTTTCCGGATCAAGACTGAACCTTGCGAACTGGCCGATCGCGAGACGACGCTGCCGCGCTCGGTTGCGATCAGCTCGTTATCGTCATTACGCGGATCCTTCAGAGCCACCGAGAACAGCGAGAGGTCGTCGTTGGTCAGCATCAGAGGGCCGAGTTCGTAAGAGAAGATTACGAAGCCGACGGGCTGCGTGCCGTTGTCCTGAAGCACCGGCGCGGCAAGGACAAGGCCCATCGGACCGTCCTTGCGCAACAGCGGCAGCGGATCAGACGCCACCGGCGTCAATTCCGACATCGCACTCGCCAGCATCGGACCGAGAATGGGATGCCGGTCCAGACTGCGACCGGCAAAGCTCATCGTTTCCGCATTGCGCGGCTCGACGTCCATCACCACGTCGACCGGTCCGGACACGGTAGAAGCCTGCAGCGGGTTATCGTCGAAACTGCGGATGGTCGAATTCGGAAATCCGGCATTGGCAAGTTCGGTATGTGCGGCCGAAAGCTCTTCCGGCTTGAGCCGCGCGACCCAACCTGCCACCACGAAATCGGTCTTGAACGCATAAATCGATGAGCGCAACGGCTGCAGCATGTTTGCCTTGATCACCGAAGGCGAACGGAAGAGGCCCGCCGACACGCGCGCCAGCAACTCGCGCTCGGTCAGGCGATCCTGGACCAGGCTCGCATGAACGTCGATCGCCCGCGCCAGTGCGATGCCGTCAACCGTCAATTCCTGTTCATGAACGCGATAGGCCGCAAGACCGGAGAGCAGGACCCCGATCAGTGCAATAAAACCGGTGATGAAGCCCAGCCGAACCACTCGTTCACTCAAAAAGAAGGCGTTGGCAAACCAACTGAAGAACCATCTGAGGGTGGCCCGGATGGCCAGAGATCGCAATGCAAGGACAGCGGACCAGTCTGCGGGAAAAAGTGGTATTCATTGATCGCAGGAACGGTTGCAGCTCTTGGGTTTAACACGGCGGGCAAAGTGGCCACCACGCAAAAGAGGTTAACGGCGTCGGAGAAAGTTAACCGCCGCAACCCCGATTTTGTTCCGTGAGCTGCCGCTGGCGGCAGCGCTTTGGTTAAGCCCGCGGCTTGAGCCCGCCCTTTGCTTCGATGAAGCCGATGATGCGATCGAGACCGTCGCTCTTCTTCAGATTGGTCATGACGAAAGGCCGCTCGCCCCGCATGCGCCTTGCATCGGTATCCATCTTGTCCAGCGATGCGCCGACATAGGGAGCGAGGTCGATCTTGTTGATGACGAGCAGATCGGAGCGGGTGATGCCCGGGCCGCCCTTGGACGGGATCTTGTCGCCCGCGGCAACGTCGATGACATAGATGGTCAGGTCGGCGAGCTCCGGCGAGAAGGTTGCAGCGAGATTGTCGCCGCCGGACTCGATCAACACGACGTCGAGGCCGGGAAATTTCGCGCGCATGTCGGCGACGGCTGCCAGATTCATCGAGGCATCCTCGCGGATCGCGGTGTGCGGACAGCCGCCGGTCTCGACGCCGGCGATACGATCCGGCGTCAGCGATCCCGATCGAACCAGGAATTCGGCGTCCCATTTTGTGTAGATGTCGTTCGTGATGGCCGCGATGTCGTAGCGCTCGCGCATCGACTTGCACAGCAAATCCATCAGCGCGGTTTTGCCTGACCCTACGGGGCCTCCGATGCCGACGCGAAGCGGGCCATGTGACTTGGACATTTGCGAATGCCTCTCCATCGTCGTCCCCGCGAAGGCGGGGACCCATATCCACCGTATTCAGTCGTACAAGCACGCTCGGGCCCCAGCCGACATAACCACACCGATTTGTGGTTATGGGTCCCGGCTCGCGCTCGCTTCACTCGCTTGGCCGGGACGACAGCAGAATAACACCATCATGACCGGAACAACCGCGTGTACTGCGCCTCATGCCGCATGCTGGCGAGGTCGGCGCGAAAGGTCGCGCTGCCGAGATCGTCGAGTGAGGCTTTGAGCGCGCGCGTTGCGGTCGCCGATACGACCGGCTCGAGCTCCACAAGCAGGCGCTGGCTATCGGTCTGCCCTAACGGCACGAGGCGTGCGCCGGCAGATATCCAGTTCGACACCACGGCATGGAGAAAAGCATGAACGGTCGGCGCAAGCGGAGTAGCGTGCGCGGCGCTGACAAGGCCAACCGCGACCGGATAGACGATCGCGACCTCGCAAACAGCAATCAGCCGGTCGAGCGGCGGCGAGTTCCATGCGGCGCGCGCAATCTCGATGAACGCCCTGCCCTGCGCCGTGGTTTCGAGATGACGTTCGCGCGACGTAGCGAAGGCGGATGCAAGCTCGGCGACCTCCGCGAGCAAGACGTCATCGCCGGACGAGGCGGCACGATGGGTCTGCGCTAGAAAGATGCCGTCACATAAACCAGCGCCGTCCGCGAGCATCGAGGCGAGCCAGTGACGCAGGGATGTAGCGTCGACGATATCGCCGGCTTCGACCGCCCATTCGATGCCGCTGGAATAGGAGAACGCTCCGACCGGAAACGAAGGCGAAAGCCATGTCATCAGCCGGTAGAGGCTGGCGGCTTCGCTGTCCGACAGGCCCGTCTGGCCGCTGCCCACCGGCTCATTTGCCTTCATGAGCATGGGAATGGCCGCAGCTGTGGTCGTGACCACAATGCTCGTCGTGATGATGATGGTGGTCGTGTTCGTGCGCATGGTCATGACCATGGCCGTGATCATGATCATGATCATGCGACGAATGACCGTGATCGTGATCATGCGCTTCGTGCGCCGCGTGCGCGTGACCCTCGGCATAAGCGCCGCCCTCGGGATCGAACGGCGCTTCGATCTCGATCACTCGCGCGCCCAATCCTTTGACCATCGCTTCGATGACGTGGTCGCGCCGGATTCGCAGTGCCTTTCCCATGATCTGCGTCGGCAGGTGACGATTGCCGAGATGCCAGCCGAGCCGCACCAGATGCTGCGGATCGTGACCGCGGATCTCCAGAAGCGGCTCCGCCGCGGCCACGACCTCGACCAGCCGGCCATCGTCGAGCACCAGCGCATCGCCGCCGCGCAATGCGACCGCATTCTCGAGATCGAGCAGGAATTCCAGCCCACGCGTGCCCGTCATCGCCATCCGCCGCCGGTGGCGGTCGTCGAAATCGAGCACGACTGTATCGGCTGCCGGCTCGCTCCAGCGATGGTGAGGCTTGACCTGCGTTGCGCGGATCATCTTCGGGTCCTCTAGAATTTCTCAACCTTGCCGTCGCTGATGATCTCGATCACGGTCGAGACCTTCAGCGGCGTCGAAATCTCGCGCCACTTCTTCATATGCGGCGCGCGGGCATGCGAATTAAGATCGTCACGGGCTTCCCAGCGCTCCACCACGACATAGACGTTCGGGTCGTGGATGCTGATGTGCCCCTCATAGGACAGGCAGCCTTTTTCCTTCAGCGTCTCGGCGATGCATTCCTTGTGGCCCGCAAGGAAGGCCTCACGGCCCTCAGGCTTCATATGCGTGGTGGCAATCACGTAGATCACGAAACGTCCTCCCGGCTTTTGTTCAGATCGCTTTTGAGGGCGCGACCTTAGTACATGAAGTAGCGCTGCGCCATCGGCAGCACTTCGGCCGGCGCGCAAGTGAGAAGCTCCCCGTCGGCACGCACTTCATAGGTCTCCGGATCGACCTCGATATCAGGCGTCGCGCCGTTATGGATCATGCTCTTCTTGGAAATCTTGCCACGGGTGTTTTGCACCGCATAGAGCTTCTTGGTGATCCCGAGCTTGCGCGCAAGGCCGCCAGTGACCGCGGCCTTCGACGTGAAGACCACCGAGGACGCGGTCAACGACTTGCCGAAGGCGGCGAACATCGGCTGGTAATGCACGGGCTGCGGCGTCGGGATCGAGGCATTCGGATCGCCCATTGGGGCTGCTACGATCGAGCCGCCTTTGATGATGCATTCGGGCTTCACACCGAAAAACGCCGGCGACCACAATACGAGATCGGCAAGCTTGCCTTTCTCAACAGAGCCGATCAGCTTCGAGACGCCATGCGCGATCGCGGGGTTGATGGTGTATTTGGCGATGTAGCGTTTGACGCGGAAATTGTCGTTGTCCTTGCCTTTGTCCTCTGGCAAGGCGCCGCGCTGCTTCTTCATCTTGTCCGCGGTCTGCCAGGTGCGGATGATGACTTCGCCGAGCCGGCCCATGGCCTGCGAATCCGACGACATCATCGAGAGCGCGCCGAGGTCGTGCAGGATGTCCTCGGCCGCAATCGTCTCCTTGCGAATGCGGCTTTCGGCAAACGCGAGATCTTCAGCAATCGAGGGATCGAGGTGGTGACACACCATCAGCATGTCGAGATGCTCGTCGATGGTGTTGCGGGTGAACGGCCGCGTTGGGTTGGTCGACGACGGTAGCACGTTCTTCAAGCCGGCAATCTTGATGATGTCAGGCGCGTGGCCGCCGCCGGCGCCCTCGGTGTGGAAGGCGTGGATGGTGCGGCCCTTGAACGCTTTCACCGTATCTTCGACGAAACCGGATTCATTCAGCGTGTCCGAATGCAGCATCACCTGGACGTCGTAATCGTCGGCGACCGAGAGACAGTTATCGATCGCGGCCGGCGTGGTGCCCCAGTCTTCGTGCAGCTTGAGCGCGCAAGCGCCGGCCTTGATCATCTCGACCAGTGCGGCGGGGCGCGACGCGTTGCCCTTGCCGGAAATACCGAGATTGACCGGAAAGGCGTCGAACGACTGGATCATGCGCCCCATGTGCCAGGGACCGGGCGTGCAGGTCGTGGCGTAGGTGCCGTGCGACGGTCCGGTCCCGCCACCCAGCATCGAGGTGACGCCGGACATCAGCGCGTGCTCGATCTGCTGTGGGCAGATGAAATGAATGTGGCTGTCAAAGCCGCCAGCGGTGAGAAGCTTGCCTTCACCGGCGATCACGTCAGTGCCCGGCCCAATCACGATGGTGATGCCGGGCTGAATGTCGGGATTGCCCGCCTTGCCAATCGCGGCAATCATGCCTTCCTTGATCGCGACGTCGGCTTTGACGATGCCCCAGTGATCGACAATCAGCGCGTTGGTGATGACGGTATCGGCGGCGCCTTGCTTGTTGGTGACCTGCGACTGGCCCATGCCGTCGCGGATAACCTTGCCGCCGCCGAATTTTACTTCCTCGCCATAGGTCGTGAGATCCTTCTCGACCTCGATGATGAGATCGGTGTCGGCAAGCCGCACTCTGTCGCCAGTGGTCGGGCCGAACATGTCGGCATAGACGGAACGTTTGATTTTCACGGACATGTCGTGCCCCAACCTTTACGTCTCGGAGAGCCTGTTATTGTCTACGTTCGCTTCGATGGCGCTTGCAGAGTTCAAGAAATTTGCTCGCGCTCTCAATGCCCGGTTTGAATTCCTCGTGAACCGCCGCGCGCGCCAGCTTGAACTCGATCACGCCTTCGCGCCCAAAGCGCTCGAATGCCTTGCGGTCTTCCTGTGCCTTGTGGTCTTCCTGAAGATTGAACTTGTATCGCCATCCATCGACGAACGAGTAGAACAGATCGATGGATGCCGTTTCCGGCTTCGCATCCGGCGCGACCTGGATCCAGGGAGTTTTGTCAGCTCGGATCGCGTCGGCCATCGCAATGCGAAGACTTTCCTTGGCTTCGCCTTCGATGCTCACGGCGCCTACCCCCTTCTTGCAGGAGAGCGAAGGAAGCCCGAAATCGTCTGATGGCTCGTCTGTACCGGAGATAAGCAGCAGCACTTCGTCACCCCGATCGAAAACCCGCCAGCGGACGTTCTCGTCTGCGGAAGATCCCGGATTTGAGCTCAGTACGACCGACGCGGCGACGATCCAGGCAACAGCAATGCGGGTTTCGCTTAAGCGAAAAGGCGTTCCTCTCGTCACTGGAGAAATCACAGCTTGCCCATCACATCGCCGCGGAAGCCGTAGATGGTCTTCTTGCCCGCGAGCGCGACGAGGTGCACCTCGCGGGTCTGGCCCGGCTCGAACCGCACGGCGGTGCCGGCCGCAATATCGAGCCGCATGCCGCGCGCCTTTTTGCGATCGAACTTCAGCGCAGGATTGGTTTCGAAGAAATGGTAATGCGAGCCGACTTGAATGGGCCGGTCTCCGGTGTTGGCGACCGAGAGCGTGACCGTCTTGCGGCCGGCATTGAGCTCGATCTCGCCGTCCTTGATGAAGAGTTCACCGGGAATCATTGACACGCTCCTACCTGATCGGCTCGTGGACGGTGACGAGCTTGGTGCCGTCCGGGAACGTCGCTTCCACCTGAATGTCGTGAATCATCTCCGGGATGCCGTCCATCACCTGCGCGCGGGTCAGCACCTGCGCGCCGGCTTGCATCAATTCGGCCACCGTGCGCCCGTCGCGCGCACCCTCGACAATGAAGTCGGAGATGATGGCGACCGCCTCGGGATGGTTGAGCTTGACGCCGCGTTCGAGGCGCCGTCGCGCCACCATCGCCGCCATTGAGATCAGGAGCTTGTCCTTTTCGCGGGGAGAGAGATTCATGCGAGCACTCTGATTGATCCTAAAACTAATTGAGCCAAAGCCGCGGCAACGCTGAACCGCTGACACAACCCAGCACCGCCATCATATCGGCGCGCAACTGGCCCGCATCTTGGGCACAGAAGCGGGCCATTGCAAACCCATTCCACGCGGAGACGCCGACCTCGCCACTGAACGTCTGTGAAATTTCACGAATACGCTCGACCAGAGCCTCATCGCCGGGCACGATCAGCGCGGTACCGATCGCGACGCCGCCCTTGGCGACCGCGGGCCTGCCGAGCTTTTCGCCGATATCGCCGTCGAGGTGGATGTTCTCGGCAAAAACCAGCCGGCCGCCACGAGAGAGCCGCCAGCGGTCGGCAAATTTGCCGGCCCGAATTCGCTCGCCCATGGCGGCGCGGCCAAACACCACGATTTCGCAGAGCAGAAGCGAGGCCTGCTCCGACAAATCGATCTCGAAGCGCCGGCGGATTCGCGCGCGATCGAACAGGATCGTCTCCTGCGGTAGCCATGACAAATGCGAGCGGCCTTCGGCTGCGAGCTTGACATTCAATTCAGCCGCAGCGCCCTCGGCGCGATAGATCTTCTCCGCCGCCGCCGTCGTAACGGTCAGCCTTGCATCGCTCCTGCAGGCGATATCGACGTCGAAGCGATCGCCGCCGGCGATGCCCCCCGCGGTATTGACCAGCACCGCCGAAAGCCCCTGATCTTCCGGCGAGGGAAAACGCACCCGCAACGATCCCGCCTCGAACTGATCGCGACGGCGCGTTACGCCTTCGTTGGCGGCCACATCAAATCGCACGATGCCGCTGGCCCGGTTGGCCGCGAAAATCGCCAGCCTCTCGCCTGTCGTATCGGTCTTCATCCGCCCAACCTAACCCAACGGCGGCGCCTTGTTACAATGCCATCTGACGGCTGATTTCGCCCGGGTCGAGGTGAGTTCGATCGCAGGCATATTTCACGGCGCCACGGTCCATCACCGCGAAATTGTCGCCGAGCTCGCAGGCAAAGTCGAGGTACTGCTCGACCAGCACGATCGCGATGTTGCCGAGGCTGCGCAGATAGGTGATCGCGCGGCCGATATCCTTGATGATCGATGGTTGAATACCTTCGGTCGGCTCGTCGAGCAGCAAGAGTTTCGGCCGCATTACCAGTGCGCGCCCGATCGCCAGCTGCTGCTGCTGGCCGCCCGAGAGGTCGCCGCCGCGGCGTCCCAACATCGATTGCAGTACCGGAAACAGCGAGAACACGTCATCGGGGATGTTGCGGTCCTCGCGCTTCAACGGACCGAAACCGGTCCTCAAATTTTCCTCCACCGTCAGCAGCGGAAAAATCTCTCTGCCCTGCGGCACGAAGCCGATGCCCTTGCGCGCACGCTCGTACGGCCTGAGGGCGGTGATGTCGGCGCCGTCGAAGGTGATCGATCCGGAGGAAATCGGATATTGCCCGACCATCGCGCGGAGCAGCGAGGTCTTGCCGACGCCGTTGCGCCCGAGCACGCAGGTCACCTTGCCGGGCTCAGCCGAGATCGAGACGCCGCGCAGCGCCTGCGCCGCGCCGTAATAGAGGTTGATGTTGTCGACCTTCAGCATGAACGCGAGCTCCATTTCCCGTGTCCCGCGCGCGGTGCAATACGGAGTAGTGCACCGCAGATGCGGGACCCACCATTGGTCCCGGTTCTACGGCGCACCATTTCGCTGCGCTCGTGCTGCGCCGTGCCCGGGACACGAAACTGAAATTGCGCTTCCATCCCTATCGTCCCAGATAAACTTCAACCACGCGCTCATTCGCCGAGACCTGATCGATGGTGCCTTCGGCCAGCACCGTGCCTTCGTGCAGGCAGGTCACCTTGACGCCGAGCTCGCGCACAAACGTCATGTCATGCTCGACGACCATCACGGTCTTGTGCTTGTTGATTTCCTTCAAAAGCTCGGCTGTCTGATGCGTTTCGACATCGGTCATGCCGGCGACCGGCTCGTCGACCAAGAGCAGCTTCGGATCCTGCGCCAGCAGCATGCCGATCTCGAGCCATTGCTTCTGGCCATGCGACAAGCTTCCCGCCAGCCGCCCCCGTGCGTCCTTCAAGCGGATGGTCTCCAGCACACGGTCGATCCGTTCGGCTTCGGCCCTGCTGCCGCGCCAGAACAGCGTGCCCTTGACGCTGTGATCGACATTGAGTGCAAGCAGCAGGTTGTCCTCGACAGATTGGCTTTCGAACACCGTCGGCTTCTGGAATTTGCGGCCGATCCCGAGTTCGGCAATTCGCGTCTCGTCGAGCCGCGTCAAGTCCGTGACGCCGTCGAACAGGACAACGCCTTCATCCGGCTTGGTCTTGCCGGTGATGATATCCATCATGGTCGTCTTGCCGGCGCCGTTCGGCCCAATCACGGCGCGCATTTCGCCGGGCTCGAGCGTCAGCGACAGGTTGTTGATGGCGTGAAAGCCGTCGAACGAGACGTGCACGCCGTCGAGATAAAGCAATGCCGAAGTGGCCCTGACATCCATCGCTCTCACTCCGCCATATGGGGTTCGCTGACACCGTCCTCGGCCGCCGCGCTCCCGGCGTTGTCAGTCATACGGTCGGCCTTCCGCGGCCCCCACCACGAATTGAAGGTGCCGACGATGCCCTTGGGCAATAGCAGCGTCACCAGGATGAAAAGCGCGCCGAGCATGAATAGCCAATAGGGCGCGAGCGGCCCCGAGGTGAAGTAGGTCTTGGCGTAATTGACCACGACCGCGCCAAGTGCAGCGCCGATCAGCGTGCCGCGGCCGCCGACGGCGACCCAGATCACGGCCTCGATCGAATTTCCGGGTGCAAATTCGGACGGATTGATGATGCCCACCTGCGGCACATAGAGCGCGCCAGCGACGCCGGCCATGCAGGCCGACAGCGTGAACACGAACAGCTTGTAGGACTCGACGCGGTAGCCGAGAAAGCGCGTGCGGGACTCGGCATCGCGCACCGCGATCAGCACCTTGCCGAGCTTGGAGGTGACGACCGCGCGGCAGATCAGGAACGCGACGATGATGGCGAGGCAACTCAGCGCGAAAAGTGCGGCGCGGGTGCCCTCGGCCTGCACGTTGAAGCCGAGAATGTCCTTGAAGTCGGTCAGGCCGTTATTGCCGCCGAACCCGAAATCGTTGCGGAAGAAGGCGAGCAGCAGGGCGTATGTCATCGCCTGCGTGATGATCGAGAGATAGACGCCGGTCACGCGGGAGCGGAATGCCAGCCATCCGAAACAAAAGGCGAGCAGGCCCGGCACCAGGACGACCATCAGCGCCGCGAACCAAAACATGTCGAAGCCGTGCCAGTACCACGGCAGCTTCGGGTAGTTCAGGAACACCATGAAGTCGGGCAGGATCGGGTTGCCGTAGACGCCGCGGCTGCCGATCTGGCGCATCAGATACATGCCCATGGCGTAGCCGCCGAGCGCGAAGAAGGCGCCATGGCCGAGCGAGAGAATGCCGCAATAGCCCCAGATCAGATCGATCGAGAGTGCGAGCACCGCGTAGCAGGCGTACTTGCCAAACAGCGCCACCAGATAGGTAGGCACCTGAAACACCGAGCCCGGTGGCAACAACAGGTTCGACAGCGGAATCAGAATGCCGCAGCCGGCAACCACCAGCACGAAAAGCGTCGCGCCGCGATCAAGCGAGCGCGTGAGGACGTGAGGCATCATGCTTCCACCGCCCGCCCCTTGAGCGCGAACAGGCCGCGCGGCCGCTTCTGGATGAACAGGATGATCAGGACCAGAATGGCGATCTTGCCGAGCACGGCGCCTGCGACCGGTTCGAGGAACTTGTTGGCGATGCCGAGCGTGAAGGCGCCGACCAGCGTGCCCCACAAATTGCCGACACCGCCGAACACCACGACCATGAAGGAATCGATGATGTAGCTCTGGCCGAGATTGGGACTGACATTGTCGATCTGCGACAGCGCGACGCCAGCAATCCCCGCAATGCCCGAGCCGAGCCCGAAGGTCAGCGCATCGACCCGCGAGGTCGCGATCCCCATGGAGGCCGCCATGCGCCGGTTTTGCGTCACCGCCCGCATCTCAAGCCCGAGCGCGGTATAGCGCAGCATCGCCAGCAGGATCGCGAACACCGCGAGCGTGAAGCAAAGGATCCACAGGCGATTATAGGTGATGGTGATCTGGCCGAGTTCGAAGGCGCCGCTCATCCAGGAGGGATTGCCGACTTCGCGGTTGGTGGGTCCGAACGCGGTGCGCACCGCCTGTTGCAGCACCAGCGAAATTCCCCATGTCGCGAGCAAGGTTTCCAGCGGGCGGCCGTAGAGGAAACGAATGATGGCGCGCTCGATCAGCACACCGATCGCGCCCGCGACAATGAAGGCGAGCGGAACGGCGATGAACAGCGAATAGTCGAACAGGCCGGGATAGCTGGTGCGAATGATCTCCTGCACGACGAAGGTGGTGTAGGCCCCGAGCATCACCATCTCGCCATGGGCCATGTTGATGACCCCCATGACCCCGAAAGTGATGGCGAGCCCGATCGCGGCCAGCAGCAGAACCGAACCGAGTGAAAGGCCATACCAGGCGTTCTGCACCGCCGACCAGACGGCGAGCCTGCTTTGGATCGAGGCGATCGCGCTCGCGATCGCGGTTGCCACCAAAGGCGGCTGGTCGCCGAGACCGGTCAGGAGCGCGAGCGCTTCCTGGTCGCCCCTCGCCTTGATCGTGGCGACGGCTTCCAGCCTGTCAGTATCGCTGGTGTCGGATTTATTGAGCAGGATCGCCGCGCGCGCCTCGGCGAACGCAGCCCTCACCGATTTGTTGGTCTCCTTCGCGAGCGCGCCTTCGATAACCGGCAGCGCGCTTTCCTCATGCGACTTGAAAACCGATTGCGCCGCCGCAATGCGCTTCGCCGGGTCCGGCGACAAAAGGGTCAGGCCGCCAAGCGCCGCCTCGACGCTGCGGCGCAAGCGGTTGTTCAATCGAACCTCGGCGGCGTTGTCCGGCAGCTTCTCGACTGCGGCCCCTGTCGCCGCATCGATGACCTTGCCGTCATCCTGGGTGATGTAGACCTTCTTGGTGTCGGGATCGGCTGACAAGCGGCCAGTCTGAAGCGCGCTGATGATGGGGAAGGCGAGCGGATTGCCCGACGTCGCAATCTCGCCGATCGCCTCGTCGGTATCGGAGAAGTCATCGTTGGCGAATTTGGCGACCGCATCCTCGAACGCGGCGGCAAACGCCGGCACGGCCATAACGACGATCAAGAGAACGGCAAGAGCGACCGAACGAAGACGGTCAAAGGCGTCAGCGACCACTGGAGCTCCGATTCCGAAGTTCGCAAGCTTTCGCGGCGCCTCTGATGCGAACTTCGGAATCAAGGGAGCTCCAGCAACTTATCGATTCAGTGCGGCTTTGAATTTGAAGTTCCTATGACGAACTTGCCGCGACATCGATAGGAACTTCAAATTCGCCGCACTGGATAACCCCAGCAGAGATAAATGGAAAGGCGGCGACTTGGCCGCCTTCCCGTCTTGCAGGCAGGTTCTAGCATGACCCGCCGGACAAACCGCGCCTTCTTGGAAAGGGCCGTTTGCCCGGGTCAGGTCGACCCTCGGAGATCAGGAGGACGAACCGAGGCACTTGTTGGTCTTGACGTTGAAGTTGCCGCACTTCTTGCCAACCCAGTCGCCGATCAGGTCCTTGGAGCCCTCGAGCTCCTTCGACCAGGCATCGCCGGGCACCAGGTCCTTGGTCTTGTACACGACGTTGAACTGACCATCGGCCTTGATCTCGCCGATAAACACCGGCTTGGTGATGTGGTGGTTGGGCAGCATCTTGGAGACGCCGCCGGTCAAGTTCGGCGCCTCGATGCCGGGAAGCGCGTCGATCACCTTGTCGGCGTCGGTCGATTTCACCTTCTCGACCGCCTTCACCCACATGTTGAAACCGATCACGTGAGCTTCCATCGGGTCGTTGGTCGTCCGCTTCGGATTCTTGGTGTAGGCCTGCCATTCCTTGATGAACTTCTCGTTCGCCGGCGTCTTGATCGACTCGAAATAATTCCAGGCGGCGAGGTGACCGACCAGCGGCTTGGTGTCGAGGCCGGCGAGTTCTTCTTCACCGACCGAGAACGCGACAACCGGAATATCGGTCGCCTTGATGCCCTGGTTGCCGAGCTCCTTGTAGAAGGGAACGTTGGCGTCGCCGTTGATGGTGGAGACCACGGC
>Ga0070741_10009971_pt1 | contig 18159 bp, 21 predicted proteins | sample Coa_R1_4_FD_66440 | JGI IMG/M metagenome (GOLD analysis project Ga0070741, IMG submission 66440) | Surface soil microbial communities from Centralia Pennsylvania, which are recovering from an underground coalmine fire - Coalmine... | ecosystem: Environmental > Terrestrial > Soil > Unclassified ...
GATTTCCAACAAGCTGCTCGCCGCGCTGCCCCCCGGCAGCTATCGGCGGCTGCGCTCCGGCCTCGAGCCGGTCACATTGCACTTCGGCGACGTGCTCTACGAGGCGGGCCGCAGGATGCGGCACGTGTACTTTCCCGGCGACGCGCTCGTTTCGCTCCTGACGCTGGTGAACGGCCATCTCGCGCTCGAAGTCGGCATGGTCGGCCGCGAAGGCATGGTCGGCCTTCCGCTGGCCCTCGGCAGGGCCGTCTCGCCGGTCCGCGCGCTCGTGCAGGGCGCCGGCGGCGCGTTGCGGATGACGTCGGCGCGCTTCTCCCGGGAAATGCGCAAGACCCCGACGCTGCAGCAGGGCGTCTACCGCTACGCGGACGCGCTGCTCGCCCAGGTTTCCCAGACCGCGGCGTGCAACCGCTTTCACCAGGTCGAGCAGCGCCTCGCGCGCTGGCTGCTCATGACGCGCGACCGGGTGCGCTCCGACGAATTCCGCCTGACGCAGGAGTTCCTCGCGCACATGCTCGGCGTGCGCCGGGTCGGCGTCACGCGGGCGGCGGCCTCGCTGCAGGACCGCGAGCTGATCGAGTACAGCCGCGGCAGCATCCGCATCCTCGACGGCAAGGGCCTCGAGGCGGCGGCCTGCGAGTGTTACCGCATCGTCAAGGACATGCACGACGGCGCGGGCGTCCTGCCGGAGCCGGGCCGCAGGCGGAAAAAGCCCGCGTCTGTACGCTAGCGCACAGAGCGGACCCTCGACGGCGGGGACAATTCGCGGAAACGCGCGAGCGCAGGGGGCGTCCGTCGACGGTTCTCGCCGCTCATCGCGTCGAAAGGAACCCCAGTGAACGCGACAAAACGCGCAGCGCCGCAGCCCCTGGCCAAGATGGCGACGGGCATCGCCGGATTCGACGAGTTGAGCGGGGGCGGGCTGCCGCGAAACCGCACGACGCTCGTGAAGGGCGGTCCGGGCTCGGGCAAGACCGTCTTCGCCCTGCAATCCCTCGTCAACGCGATCCGCCTGCGGCGCGAGCCCGGCCTCTTCGTCGCCTTCGAGGAGACTCCCCGGCAGATCACCGCCAACGCGGCGACCTTCGACTGGGGGCTCCCCGATCTGAAGGCGAGCAAGCTCTTCTTCCTGGACGCGCCTCTCGCCCGAGGTGGTCCAGTCCGGCAACTTCGACCTCACCGGGATGCTCGCGATGCTCAAGGCGAAGAAGGAGGAGATGGGCGCGCGCTGGATCGTGTTCGACGGCATCGACGTGCTGCTGACCTTGCTGCAGGACCCGATCGCGGAGATGCGCGAGATCTACCGCATCCGCGACTGGCTGGCGGAGAACGAGATGAGCGCGCTGATCACGGCCAAGGTCGAGGGCGCATCCTCCGAGGTCCTGAGCTACGGCTTCATGCAGTTCATGGTCGATTGCGTGGTCGGTCTCGAGCGGCGCCTGGAGTACGGCGTCGCCCTGCACCGGATCGAGATCACGAAGTACCGCGGCTCGGATTTCGTCGCGGGCGAGTATCCGGTGAACTTCGGCCCCTCGGGAATGGAAGTGGGCGCGCCCGAGCCGACCGAGATCCGGCACGAGGCCTCGAGCGAGCGGCTGTCGGCCGGCTTCGAGCGTCTCGACACCATGCTGGGCGGCGGACTGTTCCGCGGCAGCAGCACGCTGATCACGGGCGTGCCGGGGACGTCGAAGACGACGCTCGCGGGCAAGTTCGCCGAGGCGGCCTGCCTGCGCGGCGAGCGCACGCTGTTCGTCAGCTTCGACGAGGGCTCGGATCCGATCCAGCGCAATCTCGCGTCGGTCGGCATCCACCTCAAGCCGCACGTGAAGTCGGGCCTGCTGCGGATGTACTCCGGGCGGACCGAGTCGATCGGCGCGGAGGACCACCTGCTCAAGCTCAAATCGCTGATCCGCGAGCACCGGCCGCGCTGCATGGTGATCGACCCGCTGTCGGCGATCGCCAAGGCGGGCGGGATCGACACGGCGCGCGCCGTCGCCAACCGCCTCATCTACCTGGTGAAGGACGAGAAGGTCACGGTGATGATCACCGCCATGAACGAGGGCGACGATCCGCAGGCCGAGGCGACCGAGCTGCAGATCTCGACGGTCGCGGACACCTGGATCCATCTCTCGTACCTGGTGCGCAGCGGCGAGCGCAACCGCGCGCTCACCATCATCAAGTCGCGCGGGACCTGGCACTCGAACCAGGTGCGCGAGCTGGTCCTGGGCAAGGCCGGCCCGGCGCTGGCGGACGTCTACACCGCCGGCGGCGAGGTCCTGATGGGCACGCTGCGCTGGGAGAAGGAGGACGAGGAGCGCACGAAGACGCAGCAGCGCATCGCCGCGTTCGACCACAAGCGCAGCGAGCTGGAGGCGGCGGAAGCCGAGACCCGCGCCCGCATCAAGACTCTGCAGCAGGAGCTCGACCGGCACGCCGCCGCGCTCGCGCTGTACACCGGCGAGAACCAGGCGCGCATCGTCTCCTCGAGCGAGCGCGAGCAGGAGCTGCGCCGCATCCGCAGCGCCGACCCCGCCACGCGCGCGGCGAACGGCGGCATGCGGGGGGGGGGCAAGGCCTCGCGGCGGCAACGGTTCCAGAAAAGCGGCGAGCTGATCCCGGGAGGGCACAATGAGGCGTAAGGCGAGGAAAGAAGGCAAGACCGGGCCGCCGGCGTCGGCGCTGACGGTGATGCGTCTCTACATCTCGGACAACGCGCCCAACTCGGTCCAGGCCGTCGCCAACCTGGCCGCGATCTGCAAGGAGTACCTGGAGGAGCGCTTCACCCTCGAGGTCATCGACGTCCTCGAGGAGCCGCTGCGCGCTCTGGCCGACGGGATCATCGTCACGCCGAGCCTGACCAAGGTGTCGCCGATGCCGGCGGCGAAGATCGTCGGCAATCTCGGCGAAAAGAGCGACGTGCTGATCGCGCTGGGGATCAAGGCATGAGCCGGTGAAGCCCGCCCTGCGCGCGCTCGACGTCCAGCCTTGCGCGAACGCGGCACCCGCTGTCCCCGCCCGCATCTTGCGGCTGGTGAAGAGCGCTCCCGAGCGCAAGGCGCTCGCATCGGGCCAGGTCGACGCCGTCATCGACCGGGCGAACGGCGCGGTCTTCCTGCTGCACGAAGCGCGATGGGCCGCCGTTGCCGTTGCGAACCGGCTGCTGGCCGCGTTGCCGCAGGACGAGTATCAGCGCCTGCTCCCGGGCCTCGACGCGGTCGAGCTCGCCTGCGGCGACGTGCTGCACGAGCCCGGACAGCTGATTCGGCACGTGTACTTTCCCCTCGCCGGCCTCGTGTCGCTGCTCGCGCTCGTGGAAGGCCACCGTGCGCTCGAAGTCGGCCTGGTCGGCCGGGAAGGCATGGTCGGAATTTCGCTCGCGCTCGGTGTCGACGTGTCGTCCGTGCGCGCGGTCGTCCAGGGGGGCGGAGCGGCGCTGCGGATGACCGCCGCGCGCTTCCGCAAGGAGCTCTGCGCGAGCCTGGCGCTGCAGGACGAGGTGTACCGCTTTGCCGAGGCGACCTTGTCCCGGGCGAACCGGAACGCCGCGTGCCACCGCTTCCACGTGGTGGAGGCGCGTCTTGCGCGCCGGTTGCTGACGACCGGCGACGCGCTGCGATCCGATGAATTCCCTCTCACGCAGGCCTTTCTCGCGGACATGCTCGGCGTGCGGCGGGTCGGAATCACGGCGGCCGCCGGCGCTCTGCAGCGACGCAAGCTGATCGGCTACCGCCACGGCAGCATCCGGATCCTCGATCGCAAAGGCCTGGAGGCGGCCGCCTGCGAGTGTTACCGCATCGTCCGGAACGACTCGCGCTAACCCGCCTCGATCAGCGCTTCGCGGCCAGGAGGCCGATCAGCATGCCGGCCGCGGCCGCGACGGCGAGCGCGGCCCACGGGTTGGCGCGTGTGTAGTCGCGCACGGAGTCCTCGATGCGACCGGCGCGCGCGATCAGCGGCTGCGAGAGCTCCGCGAGCCGGGTCGTGGCGTTCTGCGCGCGCGCCGCGAATTGCGTGCGCGCCGCCTCGATGCGCTCGCCCGTGGCGTGCGCCGAGGCCTTCAGCAGCTCCTGGCCGTCGTCGACCGGCGTTTTCAGGTCATCGCCTATCACACCTCGGGCTCTTTCGAATTCACCCGGCTTGCGTTCCATTGCCGCTGCTCCTCGGATCCCTTTCGCGTCGCAATACACACTACGGGGCCGAACGCACTTCGCGTTCAGCCCCGCCCCTCGCTTTTACTTCACGGCTTCCGTTTCCTTCTGGCGACCGAGCCATTCGGAAATCTGCTTCTCGCTCTCCTCCCGGGTGACACCGTACGTTTCCTGGATCTTGCCGGCGAGCTGGTCGCGCTTGCCCGCCATGGTGTCGATCTGGCTGTCGGTGAGCTTGCCCCACTGTTGCTTGACGCCGCCCTTGAATTGCTTCCAATTGCCTTCGATGCGATCCCAGTTCATTTGGAGTCCTTAGGTTGGTTGAGACTTCCGAGCCGGATGGATCCCGGCTGCGTACCTCGCCCCGAACCGCGCGCCCGGCGCTCGAAGCGCGGCGCGGTGATCGGATCGGGTCGACGTCGTGAGCGATGGCTCCAAGCTACAGCAGCGCGAGCGGGCGGTCTGTTTGCTGGCGCACAGACGCTCGCCGCGCGCGCGATCGATTCGCCGTCCGCGAAGGTAGACCGCATGGCGCACGGCGCAGGAACCATGGGGCGACGAGCGCGGGCGCACATACGCGGCCGACCCGCCCGGGTAGGATGAAGGCTACGGATCGCGGGCGCGGGACAGCGTCCGGAATACTTCAGGAGATCGCATTGCACATCAAGCTCATTCACCCGGTCGCGGGCGTCGTGGCGGAATTCGCGAGCGCGTACGAAATGATGGACTACTTCATGCGCAAGGGCGGCCGCGACGTTCCCGAGGGCGCCGAGCTGAAGGGGCTCATATTCCAGGTCGCCGAAGGCGGCCTCGTGTTCCAGGAGCTCGTCGATCGCCCCGAGGCGGCGCAGCAGACGGCCCGCGACGGGCTGCTCTGCCTGTACTCCGAATTTCCGCTGCAGTAGCGGCGCCGCCGAACATAAGCACCGCCGAACATAATGTTCGGTAGCGAACAGACGTTCCAGCCCGCCGGGAACAATATAGCCCGCTCGGACGGTCCCGCCGAATAGTCTCCTGCTGAGAGGGAAGGAGCGAAGGGACCGCTTTCAAGGGGGCTACCATGCACGGCGCACTGGCTGGAGAATCGAAGCTCGACGAACGGACGACGCCCGTCGTGCCGGTCGGGAGATCGCATCTCGGGTTCGCGGAGCGCGAGTCGCCGTCGTTGCAGGACGAGCTCGGCGAAGCGCGGCGGATCGGGCGGCTGAAGGACGAGTTCCTCATCACGCTGTCCCACGAGCTGCGCACGCCGCTCAGCGCGATACTCGGGTGGGCGACGATCCTGCAGCGCAACCCCGTCGACCCGAGCACGCTGCAGCAGGCGGCTTCCGTCATCGAGCGCAACGCGCGGCTGCAGGTGCAGCTGATCGACGACCTGCTCGACATGAGCGCGATCATGGCGGGAAAGCTCCGCCTCGAGGTGGGCCTCGTGTCGCCGGAGACGTTCATCGAGGCGGCGCTCGCGACGGTGCGCCCGGCCGCGGACGCGCGGCAGATCCGCCTGGAGAAGGTCCTCGACCCTTCCGCGGGTCCGGTGTCCGGCGACGCGAGCCGGCTGCAGCAGGTCATGTGGAACCTGCTGTCCAACGCGATCAAGTTCACGCCGAAGGGCGGCACGATCACCGTCGTGCTCGAGCGGTCGAGCTCGCACGTCGAGATCGGCGTCACCGATACGGGCCGCGGCATCAGCGCCGATTTCCTGCCGTTCGTGTTCGAGCGCTTCTCGCAAGCCGAGACGTCGCGGAAGACGGGCGGCCTCGGCATCGGGCTCTCGATCGTCAAGAACCTGACCGAGCTGCACGGCGGCACGGTCTCGGCGAAGAGCAAAGGCGTCGACCAGGGGAGCACCTTCGTGGTCTCGCTGCCGTGCACGGCGGTCTACCGCCAGCGTGCGGAGTCCGGGCATCAGCCCACGACGGGCGTCAAGGATCTCTCGGACTTCGAGCTGCCCGCGCTCGACGGCGTCAAAGTCCTGGCGCTGGACGACGAGCCCGACGGGCAGGATCTCATCGTGCGCATCCTCGAGCAGTGCGGCGCGGTGGTGCGCACGTTCCAGTCGGGCGAGGCGGCGCTGCAGGGCCTGAAGGGCTTCTCGCCGGACGTGATCATCAGCGACATCGACATGCCGGCGATAGACGGCCTGGAGTTCCTGCGACGCGCCCGCGCGGACGGCTCGGAGGCGCCCGCGATCGCGCTCTCGGCCCTCGGAAGAGCGCAGGACCGCATGGAAGCGCTGCGCGCGGGCTACGTCGCGTACCTGGTCAAGCCGGCCGAGCTGGTCGAGCTCGCGGCGAACGTCGCCGCCGTGCTCCGGCGCCCGGTGCCCTGAGCTCTCAGCTCGTCACGCCCTGCATCCCGGGCGCTTCCATGGCGGGGCTCATCCCGGCCCTGGAGAACCGGTAGCGATCCCGTCCGTTCTTCTTCGCCTGGTACATCGCCGCGTCCGCGGCCTTGAGCAGCGTTTCCGCGTCGGCGCCGTCGAGCGGGTAGATGCTGATGCCGACGCTGATCGTGACGAGCAGCTCGTGCCCGGCGACATGATGCGCCGCCTTCACGGCGGCGATGATCTTTTCCGCGGTGCCGGCGGCATGCTCGGCGAGCGCGATCTCGGAGAGGAGCACGACGAACTCGTCGCCGCCTCTCCGCGCGACCGCATCCGAGCCGCGCACGCACGCCTTCAGGCGCGACGCGACCGATTGCAGCAGCTTGTCGCCGGCGGCGTGACCGAGCGAGTCGTTGATGCGCTTGAAGTGGTCGAGGTCGATGAACAGCACGGCGAGCTGCTTGTCGTAGCGGCTGGCGAGCGCGATCGCCTGCGTGATCCGGTCGTCGAGCAGAACCGCGTTCGGCAGATCGGTGAGAAAGTCGTGCTGCGCCAGGTGCGACATCCTGGCGACCACGGCGCGCGAGGCGGTCACGTCGTGGAAGACCATCACCGCGCCGATGACGTCGCCGTCCCGGTTGTGGATCGGGGAGGCGGAGTCCTCGATGGCGCATTCGGTTCCGTCGCGTCCGACCAGGACGCTGTTCGCCGCCAGGCCGACGGGTTGGTTCTGCTCGATCGCGTGCGCCATGGGATTGCGGGCGGGCGGCTCGCCCGTCGCGGCGTCCACGACCCGGACGACCTCGGCGACGGGCCGGCCGCGGGCTTCCCCGCGCGGCCATCCGGTCATCCTCTCCGCGACGCAATTGAGATAGGTCACGCGGCCCGCGAGGTCGATGCTGACGACGGCGTCGCCGATGGAGTCGAGCGTGACCTGGGCGCGTTCCCGCTCCAGGAACAGCGCGTCCTCGGCGGCCTTGCGGTCGATCACGTTGCGCAGCGCGCGGGGCAGGGTGTAGTCGTCGAGGTGATTCCTCAGGAGGTAGTCCTGCGCGCCCCGCTGCACCGCCTGTCGCGCCAGGTCCTCGTCGCGCTCGCTCGCGAGGGCGAGAACGGGGACCTCCGGGGCGGCGGCGAGCAGCGTGTCCAGCGCGCCGATGCCGCGGACGTCTGGCAGCCGCAGGTCGAGCAGCACCACGCGGGTTGCGCCGTCGCGGAGCAGTCGAAGGCCGTCGCCGAGCCGGTTCGCGCATTTGAGGCGGAACGACACGCCGCGCACGCCCGCGAGCGCCTTCCCGACGGTGCGGGCGTCGTCCGCGCCGGCGGCCAGTAGCAGGACGTCGATATCCATATTGTGTCAGGCAATCGAGTGCTCCAGTTTTCCGCCGCCGGAGCTGGCGTTCTGTTCGGTATCGCACATAGGACCCGATAGCCTGGGCCGGCCGCGGCCGGCGCATCGGTTCACGCCCCGGGGCCGATGAGCCCGTCGATCACCAACACGCGCTCGCCGGGGCGCCATTGCGCCGGATTCGGGTCGGCGATCACGCGGCTCGAGCCGTCCATCAACCGAATCGTGATTTCGCGGCCGGCCGATCCGGCCGGCGCGCGGTTCGCGATGACCGACTCGATCAGGCCGCATTCTGCGCAGCGCGGTTTGCGGCGGGCGAGGCTCTCCACCGGCTGGGCTTCCAGCTGGACCGACGGGACCGCGCGGGCTTTTCGCGAGGCTGCGGCCAGAGACGTCGACATCAAGACGGCGAATCCGGCCGCGCCCAGCAGCGTCGCGGCCGTCGTCATGATCCAGAGCGGCGGGGACGGGCGTCGGGTTCGTCGCGGTTGCATGCAGCCATCATGCCGGCCGCTCGACATCGTTTCCGTACGCCGGCGCACATACCGGGCCGTCGCGATTGCGCGAGTGTTCCCGAACAGCCTAGGCCAGGGCCGCGGCGGGTTCCTGCACGGCGGTTGTGGGACGGATGTACGCCAGCATGGTGTCCGCGTCGGAGACCTCGAACGGATCGCCCAGCCCCTCGCTCTCGACGAAAACCTTCACGATCACCCCGTCCCTGACCAGCATGGAATAGCGCCAGGAGCGCAGCCCGAACCCCAGGCTGGACCGGTCCACCAGCATGCCCATGCCGCCGGTGAATTCGCCGTTGCCGTCGGGGAGCAGCGTGATGTTGTCCGCACGAAGATCCCGCTTCCACTGGTTCATGACGAAAGCGTCGTTGACGCACACGCAGACGATCTCATCCACGCCGCGGGCCATGAATGCGCCGGCGAGCTCGTTGTAGCGCGGCAGATGGGTGCTCGAGTCGACGAGGTAGGCGCCGGGCAAGGCGAACAGGACGACGGTCCTGCCCTCGAACAGCTCGTCGCTGGTCACGTATTTCCAGTGCTCCAGCATGCGCGTCTTGAAAGTCACCCGGGGCACGCGCGTTCCCTCGAGAGTCCTGGCGCTGGCGATCATGCTGCTTCCTCGATGCGGCCAACCCAGAATATGGAAGGCATTTGTCGCGGTCTGTGGGGTAGCGCACGGATATCCGCGGCCGTTCGGCGCAGCGGCGGCCTCCGATAGCCTGGAAGGACTAGTCGATCCTCTCGCCGAGCGGATGCCGCGCGGTGCCGGCTGCGCGTACGCCGCTACTGCATGAACCACCCGTGGCTGACCACGAGCGACTGGCCCGTGAGCGCGTTCGACGGGAACGAGGCGAACAGGAGCGCCGCCTCGGCGACGTCCTCGACAGTCGTGAACTCACCGTCGACGGTCTCCTTCAGCATCACCTTCCTGATCACGTCGTCCTCGGAGAGGCCGAGCGTCTTCGCCTGCTCGGGGATCTGCTTCTCGACGAGCGGCGTGCGCACGAAGCCCGGGCAGATGACGTTCGCGCGCACGCCGTGCTTCGCGCCTTCCTTGGCGACGACCTTGGCGAGGCCGATCAGGCCGTGCTTCGCGGTCACGTAAGGCGCCTTGAGCACCGAGGCCTCCTTCGAGTGCACCGAGCCCATGTAGATGATGCTGCCGCCGCGGCCCGAGGCGTACATGCGCGGCAGGCAGGCGCGCGTGGTGAGGAAGGCGCCGTCGAGGTGGATCGCGAGCAGCTTCTTCCACTCGGCGAACGGGAATTCCTCGAGCGGGTGGACGATCTGGATGCCGGCGTTGCTCACGAGGATGTCGACGCCGCCGAACGCGTCCGCGACGGCGGCGATGCCCGCCTCGACCGCCGCCTCGCTCGTGACGTCCATCGCCACGCTCATCGCCTGGACGCCGCGCCTGCGCAGCTCGCCGGCGACGGCCTCCGCGGCGTCCTTGTTGAGATCAGCGATCGCGACCTTCGCGCCCGCGTGGCTGTACGCGAGCGCGATGGCCTTGCCGATCCCGCTCGCGGCGCCGGTGACGACGGCGACTTTGTCTCTGAGCTTCATCGGGTCTCCGTTTCCAGGGGGTGCGCAGGCTGCGGCGCGCGCACCAGAAAAAGGCCCCGCGACGCGGGGCCTTCGTGGCGCCGGAACGCTGCGGTTATTGCGGCATCCTGGAACCGACCAGCGCGACGTCGACGCGGCGGTCGGGCTGAAGGCACGAGATGACTTTCGCGCTCTTCGCGCCCGGGCAGTCGCCGGCGCGCGTCACCGGCTCGTTCTCGCCCTTGCCAGAGGTCTCCACGCGCTGCGCGGGGATGCCGATCCCGACCAGATAGGCCTTCACCGATTCCGCGCGCTCTTCCGAAAGGCGCTGGTTGTACTCGCTCGGGCCGATGCGGTCCGTATGCCCGACCGTCTTGATCGCCTCCGGATCGATGCCCTTGATCCTCGCCGCGAAATCGTCGAGCGTCGCGCGGCCCGCGGGACGCAGCGAAGACTTGTCGAAGTCGAACAGCATGTCGGCGTCGAAGCTCAGCTTCTCGAGCACGACGGGCGGCGGAGCCGCCGCGGCGACGACCGCCGGCTGCGCGACGGGCGCGGGCTCGACCGGCGTTGCGATGGCCACGGGCACGAGCTTCGCGTCACAGCCTTCGGTGAACGTCGGCGATGCCGGAGCGAAGCCGGTGTGCCAGCACAGGCCGTAGGCGCTCAGCGGAACGCTGCCGCCGGCGTCGCGGAGATATGTCGAGTCGGCGGGGCGCGCCTGCGGGCCCGCGGCCTCCTGCGCGATCGTGCTGGTCGACAGGATGATCAGGGCGAGCGCGACTGCCGCGGCGAGCCCGGTGGATCGCTTCATAAGCATGGAGGTCATGGTGTTCTCGTTTCGATGTGTTCCGCTTTGCTCGGATTCGGACTGCCAGCAAAAGCGGAAGAGATACTGACGGCTCGGTTGTCAAGCAGTATCCGCTTCGCCGCGCCGACGCTCTGGACGCCAGCGTACATACCGGCGTGAATCTTCCCCTATGTGCGCTAGCGCGCAGAGCCGCGAGCCGCATGAGCGGATACTGCGTCTGCGGGCCGATTCGCGGCCTCTTCCGGAGAAAGCCATGACTCATTCATTCACCACGAGGCAGCTTGTCGGGGTCGCGTGTGCCGTCGTCGTGGCATTCGCCGCGCTCGCCCTCGGCTGCACCCAGAAATCCGCGTCGACCTCGGCCGCGGCGGTCAACGACAAGGTCTATACCGTCACGCCCGACGCGGTCACGGTGACCGCGGGCATCGTCACCGCCGTGATCACCGAAATGAAGGTCACCGAGCGCGTCGAGGACGGCACCGGGCGGGTCACCGAGCCGGCGCGCCTGACCGGCAAGCTCGCGCTGAAGAACGTCTCCGCCGACCAGACGGTGCGCCTGGCCGGGGGCAAGATCCTCTACATCGATGCGCAGGGCCGGCCGATCGAGCTCGAGGACAACCGCGGCCAGCCGGCGATCAAGATGCCCTCGAGCTACAGCGCGCCCGAGCGGCTCGATCCCGGCCAGGACGCGACCCAGTCCATCGACTTCGATTTCCCGGCCGCGGCGCTGAAGGCGAAGAAGCTGAAGGAGATCCGCCTCGAGCTCTCGTACATCCCGTCGCCGTTCAAGGAAGAGAAGATGAACTTCGGCGTGTCGATCGGCGGCCAGCCGGCGAAGACCGCCGCGGTGAGCCAATGAATCCGAAAGCGAGCAAGGCAATGATGAGCATCCGTCCGCTGCACGACCGCGTCGTGGTGGAGCGCCTCGACGAGGAGCATAAGTCCTCCGGCGGCATCGTCATTCCCGACAACGCCGCCGAGAAGCCCGACCAGGGCGAGGTCGTCGCCGTCGGCAATGGCCGCATTCTCGAGGACGGCAATATCCGCGCGCTCGACGTCAAGGTCGGCGACCGCATCCTGTTCGGCAAATTCTCCGGCCAGGCGGTGAAAATCGAAGGCACCGAGTACCTCGTGATGCGCGAAGACGACATCATGGGCATCGTCGCGAAGTAGAACCCACGAATCCCCCAGGAGCCCCATGTCCGCAAAGTCCGTTCGTTTCCACGATATCGCCCGCTACAAGATGTTCGCGGGCGTCAACATGCTCGCCGACGCGGTCAAGGTGACGCTCGGCCCCAAGGGCCGCAACGTCATCCTCGACCGCTCGTACGGCGCGCCCACGATCACCAAGGACGGCGTCTCGGTCGCGAAGGAGATCGAGCTCAAGGACAAGTTCGAGAACATGGGCGCGCAGATGCTGAAGGAGGTCGCGTCCAAGACCTCCGACGTCGCCGGCGACGGCACCACGACCGCGACGGTCCTCGCCCAGGCGATCGTCAAGGAAGGCATGAAGTTCCTCGCCTCCGGCATGGACCCCATGGACCTGAAGCGCGGCGTCGACAAGGCGGTGATCGCCGTGGTCGCCGAGCTGAAGCGCATCTCCAAGGCCTGCACCACGAGCAAGGAGATCGCGCAGGTGGGCGCGATCTCGGCCAACGCCGACGCCGAGGTCGGCCGGATCATCTCCGATGCCATGGACAAGGTCGGAAAAGAAGGCGTGATCACGATCGAGGACGGCAAGGGCCTGCAGACCGAGCTCGAGGTGGTCGAGGGCATGCAGTTCGACCGCGGCTACCTGTCGCCGTACTTCATCAACAACGCCGAGAAGCAGGGCTGCATTCTCGAGAACCCCTACATCCTGCTGCTCGACAAGAAGATCTCGAGCGTGCGCGATCTCCTGCCGCTGCTCGAGCAGGTGGCCAGGGCCGGCCGGCCGCTGCTCGCGATCGCCGAGGACGTCGAGGGCGAGGTGCTCGCGACGCTGGTCGTGAACACGCTGCGCGGCATCCTCAAGACCTGCGCGGTGAAGGCGCCGGGCTTCGGCGACCGCCGCAAGGCCATGCTGGAAGACATCGCCATCCTCACGGGCGGCACGGTCATCGCCGAGGAAGTCGGCCTGACGCTCGAGAAGGCGACGCTGAAGGACCTCGGCCAGGCGAAGCGCGTCGAGGTGGCGAAGGAAGAGACCACCCTCATCGACGGCGCGGGCGACGCGAAGGCGATCGAGGCGCGCGTGAAGAGCATCCGCGCCCAGATCGAGGAAGCGACGAGCGACTACGACAAGGAGAAGCTGCAGGAGCGCGTGGCGAAGCTCGCCGGCGGGGTCGCGCTGGTGAAGGTCGGCGCCGCGACCGAGGTCGAGATGAAGGAGAAGAAGGCGCGCGTCGAGGACGCGCTGCACGCGACCCGCGCCGCGGTCGAGGAAGGCATCGTTCCCGGGGGCGGCGTCGCCTATATCCGGGCCCGCGTCGCGCTCGACACGCTGAAGGGCGACAACCCCGACCAGCAAGCCGGCATCGACATCGTGCGGCGCGCGCTCGAGGAGCCGCTGCGCCAGATCGTCGCCAACGCGGGCGCCGAGCCGTCGGTGGTCCTGAACAAGGTCGCCGAGGGCAAGGGCAACTTCGGCTTCAACGCCCAGACCGAGCAGTACGGCGACCTCGTCGAGATGGGCGTGGTCGACCCGACCAAGGTCACGCGCACCGCGCTGCAGAACGCGGCGTCCGTGGCGGGCCTGCTGATCACCACCGAAGCGATGGTTGCCGAGCTGGTCGAGGACAGCGACGCACCCGCCGGCGGCGGCCGTGACCGCGGCATGGGCGGCATGCCCGGGATGGACATGTGAGCCCGGGATCGGGCGAGGCTTGCGACCTGGAGACCGAGCTGCACAAGCTCCTCGATCAGTACGAGGACAAGCGCCGCACCGTGGAGCAGAGGCGTCGGCAGGTGAAGAGCGACGACGACACGTATCAGAAGGCGTTCGCGGACCTCCGGAGCGGGGTGATCCGCCCGGTGTTCGAAGCCGTCGGCGCGATCCTCGCGGCGCGCGGGCACGAGTTCCGCATCTCGGAGGAGGAGTACGCCGCCGACCCGGCGGGCAAGACGCACGAGGCGGCGATTGCGATCCAGATCATGCCGGCGGGACTCGAGCGCTCGCCCCAGACCGACGGCGGATTCCCGTCCCTCGCCTTCGTGACCCGGCATTACAGCAAGACCGTCTGCGTGCGCGCGAGCAACGCCGCGCCGAAGTTGAACGGCACGGCGAATCCGCGCGGCGACTACGGCCTCGCGCAGATCGACGAGGAGCTCGTCCGGGTGGAGCTCCTGAAGCTGATATCCGGCATCGCGAGCCGCTAGCGTGGCCGCGACCGCGTCCTGGGCCGTCCGGATCTCCGGCGCCGACTCCGGCGAGGCGCTCGATCGCCTCATGGAGCTGTGGCTCGAGGCGACGACGGCGGAGGGGAATCTCGCCCGGTCGATCGGCTTCGAGACGTACATGGAGCAGCGCGATTGGGAAGGCGCCAAGGCGAGCATCGTGCGCGCCTACGGGCGCTCGAGCGCGGCGCATCGAATCAGCGTCGACACCCTGAGCGCGGCGATCCAACAGCGCAACGTGCTCGCCCATCGGCGCCGTCTGGCCGGCGGGAATTCCTCGTGAGCGGGGAGCCCGCCGCCGCGCTCGATACATCGTCCGCGCGCGATGCGGCGTGGGGCGAGCTGCGGCTCATGTCCGCGACCCTGCGGCGACTGCTGTACGCGTGCCTGCCCGTGTTCGCGCTCGCCTACGTGCTGGGTCTCGTGCTCCTGCAGCCGTGGCTCTATCCCCTGGCGATGATCGCGTGGCTGGCCGCGATCGGCTGGGCCGGGGTGCGCATGGCGCGCTTCGCCTGTCCGCGCTGCGGCGGCGCCTTCTTCGAGACCTGGTACTTCTTCAAGCCGCTGCGGCGCACCTGCGCCGGGTGCGGCCTGCCCCGGGACGCGAAGTAGGGGCGCCTCCCGGCGCCGGCCGCGGCGCCCCTTGACCGGCTTTTCGCGCCGGGCGTAGCATCGTCGCGAGCCCGTCTTTCCTCCATTTCCGCCGAAAAGAACCGAGGAGTCCCCCATGGCGATTGCTTTCACCGTGAACGGCAAGCCCGTCAGCGTCGACGCCCCCGAGAGCACGCCGCTGCTCTGGGTGCTGCGCGAGGAGCTGAAGCTCACCGGAACGCGCTTCGGCTGCGGCGCCGGTCAGTGCGGCGCATGCATGATTCACATCGGCGGCGAGCGCACGTTCTCATGCCTGACGCCGGTCGGCCTGGTGCGGGGCAAGTCGGTGACGACGATCGAGGGCCTGTCGCCCGGCAAGCTGAACGCGCTGCAGCGCGCCTGGCTCGCCGAGAGCGTGCCCCAGTGCGGCTACTGCCAGTCGGGACAGCTCATGAGCGCGGCGGCGCTGCTCGCCGGGAACCCGCATCCCACGCGCGAGCAGATCAAGGCGCACATGGAGACGAACGTTTGCCGCTGCGGCACCTACCACCGGATCGTGCGCGCGATCGAGCGCGCCGCGAAGGAGGCCTGATCATGACGACACGGCGCGAGTTCATGGTCGGCGCGGCCGGCCTCACGTTCGCGATCGCCCTCGACGGCTGCGCGGGCCTTCGCGGCGAGACGAAGGCCGGCGGCAACGCGGCGCTCGCCGACGCGCCCGCGCTCTCGGCGCGGCGGATGAACGCCTGGGCGAGCCTGTCGCCCGACGGCACGGTGTACATCGTCAACCCGGCGGTCGAGATGGGGCAGGGGTCGCAGACCGCGATCCCGCTCATCATCGCCGAGGAGATGGACGCGGACTGGTCGCGCGTCGTTATAGTGCCCGCGGCTCCCGACGACAAGGTCTACGGGAACCCCGGCTTCCGCGGCCTGATGTACACCGCGGGCTCGGCGACCGTCACCGGATACTGGGACGTGGCGCGCACCTTCGGCGCGCAGGTGCGCCGCGTGCTGATGGACAACGCCGCGCGCGCGTGGAGCGTGCCGGTGTCGGAGCTCTCGACCGAGCCGGGCGCGGTGGTGCACGCGAAATCCGGGCGGCGAATGAGCTACGGCGACATCGCCGCGATCGCGGTCGTCCCGGCGCAGGCGCCCGCCATCAGGCCCGACGAGCTCAAGAAGCCGGAGCACTACCGCCTGATCGGAAAGGACGTCATGCGGGTCGAGCTGCCGACGAAGGTCGACGGCAGCGCCCGGTATTCGATCGACGTGCAGGCCCCGGGCATGCTGTACGCCGCGGTGCTGCGCGGGCCGGTCGAGGGCACCTCGCCCGTGGAGATCGACGACCGCGCGGCGCGCGCGGTGCCGGGCGTGGGGCGCATCGTGCGCCTGCCGTTCGGCGTGGGCGTGATCGCCGAGACGCCGTGGGCCGCGTTCCAGGCGAAGGACGCTCTCAACGTCACCTGGGACCGCAACGCCCGTGCCTTCGGGCACGACAGCGACAAGGCGGTCGGCGTGTACGCCGCGGCGGCGCGCGACCTCTCGCGTCCGGGCAAGCCGTGGGACACGGCGGGCGATGCGCCGGCGGCGATGAGGACCGCCGCGAAAGTCTACGAGGCCGAGTACGCGTGCGACTACACCTATCACGCGCAGATGGAGCCGCTCAACTCGGTCGCCGCGGTCTCGCCCGCGGGCGATCGCTGCGAGATCTGGTGCGGCACGCAGTCGCAGACGATGGCGGTCGCGGCGGTGGCGAAGGCGCTGAACATTCCGGTCGAGAACGTGAAGCTCAACCTGATGCTCCTCGGCGGCGGCTTCGGCCGGCGCGGGCACCGCGACGAGGAGTTCGTCGTCGACTCGGTGCTCCTGTCGAAGGAGGTGAAGCGCCCGGTGAAGGTGCTCTGGACGCGCGAGGACGATGTCCGTAACGGCCGCTTCCGGCCGCTCTCGGTGCACTACCTGCGCGCGGGACTCGACGCCTCGGGCCGCATCGTCGCCTGGCAGCACCGCGTCGCCTGCGACGAGATCACCGCGTTCCAGGATCCCGTGCGCTACAAGGGCGGCGGCGAGAAGGACTTCCTCGCGATGGCGGGCTCGGAGCTGCGCAGCTACGACATCCCGAACCGCCTGTCGGAGCAATTGCCGCAGGAGACCGGCATCCGCACCTCGTCGCTGCGCGGCATCGGCTTCGGGCCGAACAAGTTCGCGACCGAGGCCTTCCTCGACGAGATCGCCGTGCAGCGCGGCATCGATCCGGTCGAGCTGCGCCTGCAGCTCCTGAAGAACACGCCGCGCGGGCAGAACGTCGTGCGCGAGGTGGTGGCGATGTCCGACTACCGCCGCCCGCGTCCCGGGCGCGGCCTCGGCTTCGCGTTCACCGACTATTCGGGGACGATGGTCGCCGCGGTCGCCGAGGTGTCGGTCGACAAGGCGAGCGGCGCGGTGAAGGTGCACGACTTCTGGCTCGCGCTCGACCCGGGCATCGCGGTGCAGCCCGACAACGTCGTCGCGCAGACCGAGAGCTCGATCGTCTACGGCCTGGGGCTCGCGCTCACCGAGCGCATCACCTTCAAGGACGGCGTGGTGCAGCAGCGCAACATCCGCGACTACGGCGTGCCGCGGATGGCCGACATCCCCGAGCTGCACATCAAGCTGGTGTCGACGCCGAACCGGCCGACGGGCGCGGGGCAGATGGCGACGCCCATCGTCGCGCCCGCGATCGCGAGCGCCGTTTTCGCCGCGAGCGGCGCGCGCGTGCGCCACATCCCGTTCCTGCCCGAGCGCGTGAAGGCCGTCGTATGAGCGAGAGCCGTCCGCCTTTCCCGCCGTTCGACCGCGGCACGGCGATGCAGAAGATCCGCGGCGCCGAGGACGCGTGGAACACGCGCGACCCCGAGCGCGTGTCGCTCGCCTACACGCCCGACAGCGTCTGGAGGAACCGCTCCGAGTTCTTCGCGGGGCGCACGGCGATCGTCGAGTTCCTGCGCCGCAAGTGGGCGAGGGAGCTCGACTACCGGCTGATCAAGGAGCTCTGGGCGTTCCACGAGAACCGCATCGCCGTGCGCTTCGCCTACGAGTGGCGCGACGACGCCGGCAGCTGGTTCCGCTCTTACGGCAACGAGAACTGGGAATTCGCCGAGAACGGCCTGATGCGGCGCCGGATCGCGAGCATCAACGATCTTCCCATCAAGGAAGCCGAGCGCAAGTACCACTGGCCGCTCGGGCGGCGGCCCGACGATCATCCGGGTCTGTCGGACCTCGGGTTGTAGGGGACGCTGGGCCGAAGGGACTACGTCGCCCCGTCGAAATTCACAAAATCGACAGGGTTTTGTTCGGGGATGCCTCTACAATGAATCGTTAGTTTATTCCCCCATCTCCCCGGAATCCGACGTGCCGCTCCAGCCGACTCCCGACCCCAAGACCCATTCCCCGAAACCCAATCTCCTGCTGGTCGACGACCAGCACAGCAACCTGGTCGCGCTCTGGGCCGTGTTGCCCGAGACCGA
>Ga0070741_10009972_pt1 | contig 18159 bp, 17 predicted proteins | sample Coa_R1_4_FD_66440 | JGI IMG/M metagenome (GOLD analysis project Ga0070741, IMG submission 66440) | Surface soil microbial communities from Centralia Pennsylvania, which are recovering from an underground coalmine fire - Coalmine... | ecosystem: Environmental > Terrestrial > Soil > Unclassified ...
GCGCCTTTTCCAAAACTTTGCGCGTGATGGCATCGTCGCCGCAAATGTAGCCGTCTATGTCGCCGACGAGCGCGAGGGTGTCGGCTTCGTTGAGCGGGCCGCGCGCGGTGATGATTTCCCAGCCTTTGGATGCGAGCAAATCGTGATGCGTGCCGGGTGTGTCCTGAAAAGAAGTGGTCGTAAGCAAAATTTTCATGAGTAAACAGTCTAGGAAAGTAATAGCACTTGGTCAAAAAAATTACCCCGAACATTTGTTCGGGGTTTGCAAATCAACTTGAAAAAACGGCAATCAGCCGACGCCCAAATCCGAGCGCGCCATGGTGTTCAATTGCGTTTGCGCCTGTTTCGAGAGGCTCGTGAACATCATCGAGACGTTGTAGCCGGCGTGTTTGTTGCCGGAGCAGGACACGATGACGCCCGCGCAATGCAGCGTGCTGCCGTCGCGCGGCGATTGCAGCGATACGGTCATTTCTGCCCATTCTTTGAATGGAGTCGGGCTGCGAAATTCGATGCCATTTTTGTGGATGACAACGGTATCGGCGGACAATTCCAGTTTTGCCTGCCGCGCGTCAACCGTCAAAGGTTGTTCGAACGAACTGCCGACATATCTTTTTGCGCTCATAGAACAATTTCAAACTAACACGTTGCTGCCTGCCGTCAAATAAGTTGCAGCGATTTTATTAATTATTTATTCACATTTACCACTCAATCACCGCCGCGCCCCACGTGAGTCCGGCGCCGAAAACCACGAGCAAAATCAAATCGCCGCGCGAAATGCGTCCTGAATGAACCGCTTCATCCAAGGCAATCGCCACGCTTGCGGCGGACGTATTGCCGTATTTGTCGAGATTTACGAAAAGCTGTTCCGGTTTCGCGCCGAGCCGTTCGCCGACGGCATCAATAATCCGGCGATTTGCCTGATGCGGTATGATACACTTAATTCTGGAAATATCAATTTCGCAGCGCTTCAAAACTTCCGTCGCAGCGGATTGCATGGCTTGAACGGCATTTTTGAAGGTTTCTTTGCCTTCCATCCGCAAATAATGCATCCGCGCGTCCACGGAATCTTTTGTCGCCGGACATTTGCTGCCGCCGCCGGGCATAAAAAGCAAATCCGCTTTCTCGCCGTCCGCACCCATGACCGCGGTCAAAAGTCCGTGCGCACTTTCGCGATTTTGCAAAATCGCTGCGCCCGCGCCGTCGCCAAACAAAACGCACGTATTTCTGTCCGTCCAATCCGTAATCGCCGAAAGTTTTTCCGCGCCGATGACGAGCACGGTGTCGTAAGTGCGCGACATGATGAATTGCTGGCCGATTTCCAGTGCGTAAATGAAACCGGAACACGCCGCTTCCAAATCAAATGCCGCCGCGCGTTTCGCGCCGATTTTGTGCTGAACGATGCACGCCGTCGCCGGAAATGGCATGTCCGGCGTAATCGTCGCGACGATGATTAAATCAATTTTGTCCGCCGTGATGTCGGCCATTTTCATCGCGCGTTGGGCGGCTTTGGCTGCCAGGTCAGAGGTAAATTCGTCTTTCGCGGCGATGCGCCGCTGCTTGATGCCGGTGCGCGTGGTAATCCAATCGTCCGTCGTTTCGACCATTTTTTCCAAATCGTGATTGGTCAAAATTTTTTCCGGCACATACGAGCCGATGCCGGCAATCGAACACGTGCGTCCGACGAAATTATGTTTCGCCCGCGGATTTTTGAATTTTGGTGTCATGCGGAAACGGTTTCTGATTCCAATTTTTTATTCGCCTCGGCAATTTCGCGCGCGATGATTTCGTTGACGTGATGCTGAATCGCGTCAGCGGTCACGCGAATGGCGCTCGTGACGGCTCGTTCGCGTGCGGAACCGTGCGCTTTGAAAATAAGACTTTTAAAACCCAGCATCGGCGCGCCGCCATAAACTTCCGGGTCCATGCGTTTGCGAATTGAATGGAACGCGCCCTTTGCCAGAAATGCGCCGATTTGTCGTTGCGCCGAATGCATCAATTCGCGTTTGAGCATCGAAAACATCGCGACGGCGAGGCTCTCGGAAGTTTTCAAGACGATGTTACCGACAAATCCATCGCAGACGACGACGTCCACATGGTCTTTGAACAAATCGTGGCCTTCGACATTGCCGATGAAATTCAAATCCAATTTTTTGCAAAGCTTGAACGCTTCAAGCGTCAGTTCGTTGCCCTTGCAATCTTCCGAGCCGATGCTCAAAACGCCGACGCGCGGATTTTTTCTGCCGAGCACTTCGCGCGAATAAATATTTCCCATCACGGCGAATTGCGCGAGATGTTCGGGTTTGCATTCAATGTTCGCGCCGGCGTCGAGCAAAACAAATTCATTTCCCTGACGAGGAATCACCGTCGCGATACAGCCGCGATCAACGCCCTCAATTCGCCCGACTTTGAATGTCGCCGCCGCAAAAAGCGCGCCCGTATTGCCGAGCGATACCATCGCATCAGCCTTGCCTTCAGAAACCAATTCCGCGGCTCGCGCCATTGAGGAATCTTTTTTCTTGCGAAGCGCGTCGGTCGGTTTGTCTTCCATTTCGACGACTTCGCTGGCGTGAATGACTTTGACGCGATGGTCGCGAAAACCGCCCGGCGGAAGTGCAGCATGAATGGCAGCCTGGTCGCCGACGAGATAGAGCGCAGAAATTTTTTGATTGGCTTCAAGCGCGGACTTCGCGCCTGCAATCACAACCCCGCAACCGTGGTCGCCACCCATGACATCCACTGCAATTCGCATAAGTTTTTATCCGCGAACCCCGCCAAAATGATTGGCAAAAATTCGCGGATTTAAAAACAGAAAAATTTTAAGCGCCAGCCGTGACGCTGATGACCTGCCGGCCTTTGTAAAATCCGCACGCGGGACAGACGCGATGCGGCACGTAGGGCGCGTCGCACTGCGGGCATTTGCTCAATTGCGGCAATTTCAGCACGCTGTTGTAAGCGCGGCGCATGCGCTGCCGGCTCGTTGACGGTTTACGTTTTGGAACGCCCATAAAATAAATTCGTTACAGTTTCAGTTTGTTCAATTCAGCCCACGCGGATTCGTTTGGTTGTTTCGCCGCGGGTTTTTTCGCTGATTTTTTCAATCCGCCGCAATCCGGTTTGCACAGCGGATGCTGCGGAAATTCAAGCAGAATATCTTCCCGCACGAACGGAGTCAAGTCTATGCAATCGTTCTCAATGGACACCTTTTCATCGCCTTCCAGCGGCAAATGCAGCGCCCAATGGTCAATTTTCAATTTCTGATCGAACGGTTTCAGGCAGCGAACGCACTCGCATTTCAACGGTAATTCCAATTTGCCTTGAACCAAAATGGCGTTGTGTAATTGTTCAATCTCCAAATCGTAACGCAATGGCTTCTCGACCCGAACCATTTCGTCATGCAAATCCAAATCCAATTCGGCGACTGGCAATTCGCCTTTCAAATGGATTTCGTGCTCGTCCAAATGACGAAGATTTACTGACAAACTCATGACCGAAATTTAACGCAAAGACGCTAAGGCGCGAAGAAAAAGAATTTTGATTGCCGCAAAAGAACACAAAGAACTCAAAATTTGGATTTTCCTTTGTGCTTTTTGCGTTCTTTTGTGGCCAATTATCTAGTCACATTTTCAGCTTTAATTTTTTCTTCAGCGCTGTTTCCACATGCGCCGGCACGAACGAGCTGATGTCGCCGCCGAGCCGCGCGATTTCTTTGACGATGCGCGAGCTGATGAACGTGTAAGTCTCCTTCGGCATCATAAAAATCGTTTCGATATTTTCGTCGAGCTTGCGATTCATCAGCGCCATTTGAAATTCAAATTCAAAATCGGAAACCGCGCGCAATCCGCGCACAATCGCCTGCGCTTTTTGCTTCCGCGCATAATCCACCAGCAAACCTTCAAACGCATCTACTTCAACATTTGGCAAATTCGCCACGCCTTCTTTGATGAGCGCGACACGTTCAGCGGAAGTGAACAACGGGCTTTTGCTTTCATTTTTGGCGACGGCGACGATGACGCGATGAAATAATTTCGTCGCGCGCTGAAGCACGTCCAGATGGCCGTTGGTCAGCGGGTCGAAACTGCCGGGATAAATCGCCGTTCGCATTAATCGAAGTTTCAAGTTTTAGGTTTCAAGTTTCAAGTGAATTCAAGGTAGGGACGCCTCGCCGAGGCGTCCGGCCAATGGTCGGCTCAGCGAGCCGACCCTACCATTAAAATTTTCGCGTAATTCCGGTGAACGATGTGCCTTCCGTCGGGCCGGTGCCGAAAAGTTCTTCGTCAAACGGCGACGCGTCCGCCGGTCGCCACGGCACTTCGTAAATTTTTATTTCCGCGACAATGCCTTTTACTTTCACTGGCGGCAGTGCAACGCATGTTTCCGCCAATTTCGGGTCGTCGCGTTTCAAATGTTCGTAAGTTGCTTCGCTGATGATGATTCGTCCCCGACCGGAAACCGCTTCGAGCCGGCTGGCGAGATTTACTTCGCGGCCGAACGCGGTGTAATTGAGCAAATGCTCGCTCGAACCCATCAAGCCGACGGTTGCAATTCCGGTATTGACGCCGCTACCTAGCATGAGCACCGGCAATTTCGGTTTCAAAATTTTTTCGCCGGCGGCAAATGTAATTTCCAATTCGCGCTTATGATTTTCGGCGACGCGCCGCAAATTGATTTGGTAAATCGCGCGTTGAGCGTCAATCGCCGCGCGCACGCAAGACAAAGCGTGCTTTTCATTTGCGACCGGCGCATTCCAAAACGCCATCACGCAATCGCCGATGTATTTGTCGAGCGTGCCGTTGTGCCGCTTGATGATGTCCGCGAGCGTGCCGAGATAAAGATTCACCGTATTCAGCGTTTCTTGCGCCTCTTCGTTGATGATTTTTTCCGCCGCGGCGCCGGAAAGTTTGTGCTCGCGGATGTATTCCAATGCCTTCGCCTGACTTTGGTCGGTAAATCCGGTGAAGCCGCGAACATCGGCAAAATAAACTGAAATCTCGCGTCGCCCGCCGCCGAGCGAAAGTTTTTCAAATTGCAATAATTCATCGACGACTTCCGGCGCGACAATTTTTGAGAAAATGGATTTGACGTGGCGTTTTTGGCTTTCTTCAAAAACGACGCGATAAGCGACAAGCATCAAATGTTCCGTCAACATCGCACCGGCAATCGGGAAAAAAATCGGCAGCCAAAATCGAAATTTGACGAATACAAAAAATGCGATGGCAATGTAAATCAGCGCGAAGGCAAACGTTGCCGCCGAAGCGGTAAAGGCTTTTGATTGCCACGTCAAAAATGCCGCGAACGCGCCGAGCAAAATAATGAGCACGATTTCCAGCGGCAGATTTGCGCGGCGAATGAAGTGATTCGTGATGATGGAATTGGCGATGTTCCAATGCTTGCTGACGAGCAACGTGTCGCGTTCCAGCGGCGTCGCGCCGCGGTCGGTCAAATTATTCCCCTGCGCAATCGAGCCAACGACGACAAGTTTGTCGCGAAAATCATTTTGCAATTCATTGGTCGCGTCGGCCAATCGTTGCGCGTCCTGCCATAGCAATTTTTCAATTGGCGCTTGCAACAATCGCGAATCGTTTGGCTTCAATTGCCAATCAATGTAAAACCAGCCGTCGCGGTCAACGGGAATTGTTCGGATGATTCCATTTGCGCCGCGCAAAATAATTTTTCCGTTCGGCAAATCAATTTCCGCGTTTGCCAAATCCAATTTCAATTCCTGCGCGGCGAGAACAATGCCCATTTGCCAGACGCGTTCGACGGTAAATGCCCGGGCTTTGCCAGAAAGTTTTTTGTCGAAGCCCGAAAAATCAAAATTCGTTTCGGCGTCAATCGGCACTGTGAAAATATTTGTGTCATGAAGCTGGCGCAAAATGATTTTGTCCGGCTCGATTTTTGCATTGGCTAAATCCAAATCGAATTCTGCTGCGGCTTTTTGAAAATACGGATGCCAATGACGATATTCGCGAAAGGCTTTGGAGCGCCGTAAAACGCCATCGGAATCTTTTTCGGTCGTGATGTCGCCGGCCGCCGTTGCGTTCGTCGCAAATAAATCCGGCGGCGATGCGTCGGGCGTCGCGGCCAGAATGACATTTCCGTCGCGGCGCATTTGCGCGGCGAAATAATCGTCGCTGGAAATGAAATTGCCGTCGGCCATTTGCACGGACGGATGGTCGGGGCGCAAATCGCTGAATTGAATGTCGAAGGCGACGGCTTTGGAATTTTCATTTGCCAATTCTTCGACGACGCGGCCATAAACCTGTCGCGGCCAGAGCAGCCCGAAATGAAATCCAACGCTGCCATTTTGCACGGCTTCGATGCTGGATTCGCTGATGGCGGCAAAGGCCAAGTTCGTTGCTGTCGAGGAAGGAAATTGCGCGGCAGTTTTTACGCGCAAATCGTAAGTGAGATTTTCGAGTCGTTGGAAGAAATCGAAATTTGCCAAACGCAAGCCGATGACGAGCGCGAGGACGGCCAGCGCGAGAATGAGCGGCGGGCGTTTGAACGGCTTGAGCTGCACATGCTGATTAAACAAAAAAACCAGAGCAACTCAAGGCTGCTCTGGTTGGAAATTTATTTAATCTTACGGTCCTTGGCCACCGCCGCCATGGTGTCCGGGGGGAACAAACGGCGGACGTCCGTGTGTAGGCGAAATATAAATGATGGTGTGGTCGTCAGCGAAAGTGATAATGCCCTCAACGACAGTGATGACTTCAACAGCCGTTCTCATCGCTTGGGCAAATTGTTGCGGCGTCAAATGCGTTACTTGTCCCGTGGCAGGATTGTATTGGTCACCGGGGCCGAGCACGACCGTCGTCGGGCCATTTGGACCGACGGTCGAAAGCACCATTGAGCCTTGCACGTCGGTGATGGCGCCGTTGGCGCTGATGACAAATGTCGTTCCGCGCACGCCGGCGATGCCGCTGGGAATTTTGATGAAATACTGCGACGAAGAAGAAAGTTTTTTGACGTTTCCAAAAATAGTTCCTTCGCGCAAATCCAATTCCGTGTCGCTCACGGCGTCAATGCCGGTATTGGCAATCGTTAATTTATCCACTGCCAGCACGGTGCCTTCCTGCATGCGAATGACATTTTGTTGCGCTGTGGCTTTGTAACTGTCCAAACCGCGGACGGGAGCATCCGCTGCGGGCGCAACTTTGTCGGGAATAGAATCAATTTGATGCAAAATTTTGTCGCCGAGAACCAAATCCACCGTGGCGTTGGCGGCTGTTTGCAAAATGCTTCCTGCTTGCAGCGTTTGGCCGACAGTCAGCGGATGCCAATCGTCCGGCTTTGGATTCAAACTTTTTGCATAACGCGCTTCGCCGACGATGCGAACGACGGTGACGTAACCCGGCTTGGTTCCTGCGCTTTGGGCAACGGCATTGGTATGAAGTGAAAAAAGAAAGCCGCAAACGGCCGCACAAAGAAAGGCTTGGGCAAATTTCATAAACGGCTTTTCGGAATTTAGTTCAATTTCAGTATAGTTTGAAAACGCCAATTGTCAATCAGCGTTTCTGTGACATTTCATCAAAAACCCGGCGGCAAATGGCTTTCGCCCGACGCATTTTCAATCATTTTTTGCTTAATCCAATCTAAATAATTTTCTGCCGCGACATTTTCAATCCAATTGAGGCGCAACGAGCGTTGAAACCATTCGCGCGCTGCCGCGTAATCGCCGATTTGCACGTAATGCCAGCCGATATTGTCGGCGACAAAATAGCCGTTCGGGTCGAGCCGTTCGGCTTCGCTGTAAAATTTTTCCGACTCTGCATGGCGGTCGAGCCAATCGAGGCACATGCCCGTGCGCAAATCCGCGTTGGCGTAAAATTTATCCAAGGCCTTGACTCGCGCGAACCAATCCATCGCCGTTTTTGCCTGCTGCGCATAATCCGCTGTGCCCTCAAAACTTTGCATGCGATACGACTCGCCGATGTCGTAGGCGGTTTGAAAATTCTTCGGCTCGGCGGCAAATGCCTTTTCCAAAATCGCCGCGCGGTCGAGCAAGGAAAGTTCCGGAGATTCTGTCCCGCGCAGCCAATAAGCTTCATGCGCGCGATAGATTTCCTGCCAGCTTAAATAAAAAATTCCGGCGCCAAGAATGGCAGTAATTAAAATTCTTACCGGCTTTCGCAAACTCACCCAGTAATTTTTTGTCGCAAACCGTAAATTGCTCGTCAGCAACGCCAGCAAGATTGCGGCGAGAATGGCGTTGGCCGGAATGTGCAAATTGAAGTCCCCAGCGGAATGTGCGGCAAGCGCGAGCAAACCTCCCGTTGCGCCGACAAAAAACGCGAAGCGATTGCTCAAGCTCGAACTCACGCCGCCAAAATTTTTTTCCGCGCGTTGCACATGCGCGCGCGTTTGCCAAAGTCCGGTCGCAAAAAATCCGATTCCCGCCAGCACGATAATTCCGCCGGTTGTTCCCCAGTCGGCGAGCAGATTTAAATAATCATTGTGCGCGCGGTCGGGCCGCGCCTGCAACCGTTCCGAGCGATATTGCGCGAAGCGATAATCGTAATGCGCCGGACCGACGCCGAACCAGAAATGGTCGCGCCACATTTGTTCCGCCGCGCGCCACAAATCGATTCGGCGGTCCAAGTCGATTTGGCCTTCGCTGTTGACCGTGCCTTTGACGCGCTGAATGTAGGCGGCGGTTTTGGACAAATAATTTTTTCCAAACTCTGCGCCGCCGAGAATCAAAATCACGAGCAAAATCAGCGCGGGTATCCGGTTACCGCGCTGGCAAATCAAAATCAACAGCACGGCAAAAATTCCAATCGCTGCCGCCGCCCAGCCGCCGCGCGAAAAGGTCACGACTAATCCCGCGGCCATGACGAGCGCGGCGTAACCAAGAAAAATTCTCAGGACGGCTTTCATTCGTCCGGCCAAAACGTAAGCGGTGGCCAGCGGCAAAAGCATTTCCAGAAATCCCGCGAGATTGTTTGGCGAAATAAAAGTTCCCGGCGCGCGCCCGACATAAGGCGTTTCCAAATTCCAAACGCGATTTGAGTGCGTGAAAAATTGATACAACGCGTAACCCGAAATGGCCATCGCCAAAAAAATCATCGTGAAGCTGATGATTTGTGAAAATTCCTGCCGGTATAAATTGTTGACGGCGGCGAAAAATAAAATGGCGATGACGAGAATTTGAATCAATTCCTGCCGCGCGACGTATTCGATGTCCGCCGTCAAATAGCGCGCGACGGCGTAAATGACGAACGCGAGCGCGGCCCAGCAAATCGGCGGCCAGAGCAATTGCGGTTTTGCGCCGAGCCAAATCCGCAGCGCCCAAAAAATCGCGACGCAAATGGTCAGCGCCTGCACGACGAGAAATTCCCATGCATCCACCGCGCCCATGGCGAGCGGCGCAAAAATTAAAATGGCGAGGACAAGCGCGAGAATTCCCCGTTCGAAAAATTTGTCCAACGCTTCGCGGTTCACTTTAGTAGGCGCGGATGGTTCCCTCGTGATTTATCGGTAGAAAATCTCCGTTGCCGACGTAAATCAATTCCACCGAGCTGTGTTGTGAGCCGACTAAATAACCGCCCGTGCCGCCGGTCGTGCTGGCTTGCGATGAAATGTAAATGAAATCATTCCACGCAGTGCCCGCGAGCAAACTGCCGTCAAACGACGACGCCAAATCCGTCCACGCGAGCACGGGCGAACCGGTCAATTGCGAAAATGTCGCGCCGGAATCAGAAGACGCATAAATGCTTCCGGTCGTAAACGAGTCAATGGCGCCGACACCCATCGCTAATTTTCCACCGTCGGCGGATGAAGCGACGGCGGAAAGTTGTCCGGCGACCGGAGAATTTAATTGAATCCACGTTCCGCCGGAATTGGCGGAAAGATAAATTTGCCCCCCGTTGCCGACAGCAACAAATCGCGAGCCGTCAGACGAGCAGGCAACGGCATCCAATTCCACCGGACTAAAATTGGTCGCAAATCCCCACGTCGAACCTGAGCTGGAATTCGTAATAATTTCGCCAAGCTCGTCCACGACGACATATTTCGTCCCATCGGTTGACGAAGCGACTGAACTCCATGAACGGCCGGTCGAGCCGGTGACAGTTGTCCAGCTTCCGCCGCTGTTGCTCGAAAGATAAATCGGTCCGTTTCGCGAAACTGCGGCGACTTTTGTTCCGTCCGCCGAGCAGGCAATGGAAGTCCAGTTTGTCAGCGGCGAGTTTAACACAACCGACCACGTCGAACCGGAGTCGCTCGATTCGTAAATAAATCCGTGACCGCCAGTATTGTTGGGAACATAACCGACCGTCGCGAACAATTTTGTGCCGTCGGACGACGATGCGACCGCCGACCAATTTGTGCGCGGCGCATTCGCGCTTTTCGTCCATGTATTTCCCGAATCGGCGGACGTGTAAATGTTACCGCCGTTGGCCGCGGCAACGAGTTTTGTTCCGTCGGACGAACAGGCGATGCCTGCCCAATTAGTTTTGATATTTACAGCTTTCCAACTTTGCCCGACGCCGCTCGCCAGGCCGCCGGATAAAATCGTTTGCCCCGCGTTCTGCGCGATTTTCCAACCCGCCGCGCCGACGCCGACAATTTTATACGTGTCGCCCACGCTTGGCGACGCGGGCAATACGAGCACGACGTTCGTGACATCGTTTGTGCAAATGTAACCGACGTTCGGATAGATTTGGCCGTTGGTCGGCACGACCCAAAAAAATGCGCCCGGAACATTGGTGAGTCCGTGGCCGGCACCGATAAAATTCGACGCCGTGATGCTCGCGGCAAAAATCAAATTCGGATTATTTGTATTGTTTAACAGCGCCACATTTGTCGAAAGCCGCGCATCGGGAATCGTGCCAACGATATTTGTGCCTTGAAGATTTGTCAGCCCGCCGCCGTTGCCGGTGAACGCGCCGGAAAAAACATTCCCGCTGTTATTTGCATTCACAACACCATTGAACGTGTTTGCCGCGCTGAAAATTTGATTTGAATTTAGAAACGCGATGTTTGTCGGCAAATTCAAAAGCGGAATCACGCCGGTGATGTTTGTGCCCGGCAACGGAACTGTCAGCCGCGACGCATTTGCCGCGTTGAGCGATTGAATCGCATACGGCACGGACGTAATCGGCTGCAGCGGCGCAAGCACGGTGAACGCCGTCACCACGCCGTTACTGCGGACGGCTACTTCCAGCCAGCGGTCAGAACCGTCGAAAACCGCGCTGCCGAAATTCAACGTCGCAGTGAACTGGCCGTTCGTGACGAAGACGGCGGAGTTGGTGATTGGTCCCGCGACGGCGTTTGTGTTCACGTCGAAGAGACGGAAACGGAAATCGTAATTGCCGTTGGCCGCGCTGCCGCTGTCCGAAAGTTTGCCTTGATAAGTGAACGCCGTCGTTTGCGCGCCGGCGGTCAGCGCAAAAAACAAAACGGCCAAGGCAACGGGTTGAAACTTCATGCTTCACAACTTTTTACCAGAAAAATTTGCCGTTACAAGCCGCAAGCGGTGCAAAGAAATCATCGCGCAAACCGGCTGGCGTAAATAATTCCCAAAATCATCAACCCAACTGCGCCCATCAGCGTCAGCCCGGAAAATGCCATGCCGAGAATTCCAAACAGCCGGTTTCTTGCTTTTTGGCAAACCGCCGCGATGCCCAGGCTCAAAGCCACTACGTCGCCGGCCATTAAAAAAATGAGGGCGAATCCGACAAGCATTTGTCCCGGATAAGTGCGCTCGCCGGGAATCCGGTGCTGGTTTAAAATGCCCGCTGCGACTACCGCCATGAGCATCAACAAACCCACCGCCAAAGAAATGCAAAAGGACGCAATGCCGAGAAGGGAGTGCGGCTCTTTGGCTGACAACGCTTCCGGCGACGGTGAATCCAGCGGCGTCTGGTCGGTGGCGCAGACCGTCGCGTCATCGGGATATTCCGCACCGCAATAGGAACATTTTTTCATAGTTGCCTTTCGCCGATGATCATTGCTGTTGTCGTGGAAAATTAAACGAGGCGCCAAATCAACGACAGCAAAATGTTTTATGGTGCCGCACCGCTCTGCCGACGGACAAAATTTTCGGAAATGAATCCTGCATAATCTTGTCTAAAAATTCCGCGCGCAATTGCTGTGGACAATTGCCAACGGCGGGAATAGCGTCGGAAAGAAATTGCGAATCGAATAGCGCAATTATGAGACTTCTCTTTTCAATTACAATTTTGGTTGTGCTTTTTATTTGCGGCTGCGAAAGCCAAAAACAAATTTCTATTACAAAATTACCGCCAACGGAATCTGAAAATCATGCGGCATATCTCAAATTGTTCGATTCAACAGAAGGGAAAAAATACATCGACAAAATATTTTCGACCATTGATGCAAAAATCGATGTGCTGGAGAACTCGCCAACGCCGCTCGATACCTCGTTTAAAGTAAGATTCAATGTGTATCAAGACGGAACCATTTCTGACATTCAGATTTTAGAAAATACGAATTCGACAGTTGCCTCGCGATTAGTAGAAGCAATAAAAGATTGCTCACCGCTTCCCAAATGGTCAGACAAAATGCGTTCAATAGCAGGGCAAGACGTTTTTGAATGGAATTGTGATTTTGGATTTAACCTGACAGTAGGCCCCGGCTAAAAATCGCGCGACAATTCCTCTGTGGCAAATTCCAGAAATTCATTTAACTTGTCCGAACATTTATGACCGACCCGCGTTACAAAAAATTGGCCAGCTTGCTCATCAATTATTCCACCCAAATCAAAAAGGGCGACCGCGCGTTGCTCGACATGATTGATGTGCCGGATGAATTTTCCGTGGAACTCGTCCGCGCCGTGCGCCGGGCCGGGGGCACGCCGTTGGTGGAAGTGCGCCACACGCGCGTCTCCCGCGAATTGCTGCGCGAGATGGATGCGTCGCAGGCCGCGCTCGTCCGCGATATCGAAATGTTTCGCATGAAACGGATGCAGGCGTATATCGCCATTCGCGGCAGCGCCAACGCCAGCGAAAATGCCGACGTGCCGAGCGACCGGATGCAGTTGTATTCCAAAACCATTCGGCCCGTGCAGGATTATCGCGTCAACAAAACGCGCTGGTGCGTGTTGCGCTGGCCGACGCCGAGCATGGCGCAGGCCGCGGGCATGAGCACGGAGGCGTTTGAAGATTTGTATTTCGACGTTTGCACGATGGATTACGCCCGCATGGCGCGCGCGATGATTCCGTTGGAAAAAAGAATGAAGCGCGCCGACAAAGTGCATTTGAAAGCGCCGGGCACGGATTTGACGTTCAGCATCAAAGGCATCGGCGCGAAGATGTGCAAGGGCGACCGGAACATTCCCGACGGCGAAGTGTTCTCCTGTCCGGTGAAAACTTCGGTGAACGGCACGATTCAATTCAACACGCCGACGCTTTACGCGGGAACGAAATTTGAAAATGTGCGGCTGGAATTCAACGACGGCAAAATCATCAAGGCGACGTCGAACAACACGAAGCGCTTGAACGAGATTTTGGACACGGACGCCGGCGCGCGTTACGTCGGCGAATTTTCGCTCGGCTTCAATCCCTACATTTTAAGTCCGATGTGCGATATTTTGTTCGACGAAAAAATCGCCGGGTCGCTGCATTTCACGCCGGGACAGGCTTACGAAGAATGCGACAACGGCAATCGCAGCGCGGTGCATTGGGACATGGTGCTCATCCAGCGCAAAGATTGGGGCGGCGGCGAAGTGTGGTTCGACGGCGAATTGATTCGCAAAGACGGAATCTTTTTGCCGAAGGATTTGAAGGGATTGAATCCGCAGAATTTGAAGTGATTAATTGGTAGGGTCGTCTCGCCGAGACGACCGTAATGATAAATTGGACGGCTCGGCGAGCCGTCCCTACCATTACACCGTTTGCAATTGTCGTTCCGGCAACGGTTCTTTGAGGAGCGTGAGAAATTGTTTCATCGCCGGCGAAAGCACTTTGTTCTTTTTGTAAACAGCGGCGAGCGGACGATAAAAATCGCCTTCATCAATCGGAATCGCTGCGAGCGTTTGCTTGTTGATTTCCTGCCCGATGGTGCCGAGCGGCACGATGGAAATGCCCGCGTCAATTTCCACGGCGCGTTTCACGGTCTCGATGTTGTCGAATTCCATGACGTTATTTACGACAATGCCGAATTCGCGCAGAATTTTATCGAGCGCTTTGCGCGTGGGAATGTCCGGCTCGAAGCCAACAAATTTCTGGCCGACGAGCGATTTGAGCTTCACGGTTTTTTGTTTTGCAAAGGCGTGTTGCGGATGGCAAATCAGCACCAACGGGTCTTTGCGCAACGCGATGATTTCGAGCTTCGGATCTTTCGTCGGATACGCGACGAGCCCTAAATCCACAACGTTGCCGAGCACGTCATCATAAACCTGGTTCGCGCGGCGGTATTCGACGTGGACGTTCACGGTCGGATACGACTTCATGAATTTTTTCACATACGGCGGCAAATCGTGCAAGCCGATGGAATAAATGGTCGCGATGCGAATGGTTCCCGAAATGATGTCCTTCAATTCCTGCAACTTGCTGTGCAGGGATTCGTAAGTCTGGATGATTTGCTTGCTGTAATCGTAAAGCACCTGGCCTTCGCGCGTGAGGCGAAATTTTTTCTTGCTGCGCTCGATGAGCAACGATTTAAAGGCGCGTTCGAGCGCGCTGATTTGCTGGCTGACAGCAGATTGCGTAACGCCATTGATTTGCGCGGCTTTGGTAAAACTTTCCGTTTCGGCCAAATCGCAAAACACCTTGAGACTGTCAATTTGCATAATTCAATTAATTTTTTCCATCAGCCGTCAATCAAAGCCTGTTTTACTTTCGTGAGCAAGTCCGCGCTCGTGAAAGGTTTTCGCAACGACATCACTGTGGATTGTTTTTCGAGTCCGGCCAAATAGCCGCTCATGCAAATCATGCGCACGTGCGGCGCCAATTCGCGGGCGCGGTCGAGCAATTCGCGTCCGCTGATGCCCGGCATCACCAAATCCGTCAGCATCACATCCACTTTCACATCGTTGCGCGACAAAATTGCGAGCGCGCGCTGGCCGCTGTTCGCCGTCAACACCGTGTAGCCATAATCTGTCAAAATTGTTTCGGCCATCGTGAGCAACATGTCTTCGTCGTCCACGACCAAAACCGTTTCCGTGCCGTGCAAATCCGCGACCTTGCCGGCGCCCTCGCCGACCAATTGTTTTTCGCCCGGCAAATAAACGCGCGCGGAAGTTCCCTTGCCGGGTTCGCTGGAAATGGCAACGCCGCCGCCGTGATTCGTCACAATTCCGTAGACCAAAGCAAGTCCCAAGCCGCGATGCCCTTGTTTTTTCGTCGTGAAAAAAGGCTCGAAAATTCGCGGCAACGTTTCCGCGTCAATGCCGGCGCCATTGTCAGAAATTTCGACACAGGCATACGTGCCCGCCGTCAATTGGACATTTCGGTCCTGCGTCGGCGAGTTCAACGTCACATCGCGCGTGATTACGGAAATTTGCCCGCGACCGTCCGGCAACGCTTCGACGGAATTTTCCAAAAGCTTCGTCAGTGCCTGCTGCAATTTTGCTTCGTCAAACCGCACGGCGAACAACGATTTTTCCAATTGCAGCTTCCATGAAATTTTATCCACGTTCGCATTTCGAAAAAAATCCACGCAACGGTTCACGATCACATTGAGATTTCCGAGCGGCAACCGCCGCGTTTCTTTTTCCTGACGGCTGAAAATTTGCAATTCATTCGCCACTTCCGCCGCCGCCGCCGCCGATTTTTCGATTTCCACCAGCGAATGGCGCCACGGATGACCGGCCTCCGCTTTGCTCAAAAGAAATGACGTGTGGCCCAGAATGCTCGTGAGCGCGTTGTTGAAATCCAGTGAGACCGTTCGCGCCAATTGCAGCGCGCAGTCGAGTTTTTGCTTCAACACCAGACCGTTTGCATCCGTCGCCGCCGGTTTGATTTCCGACGCGGGCGCTGGCGGTGTTGCTGGATTTCCGTCACTCATTCAATTTTCTAATAATGAAGCGTATGACTTTTTCCTCAAATATCAAGGAACAGTCACAAAGGCCGAGGGAAGCAATTCCTGCACCGTAAATTCGCGGACTTGTTTCAAATCATCGCTGTCCGCGACAAATACTTTTGCATCCGGCGCATATTCGCGCAGCAATTGACGGCACGCGCCGCACGGCATCGGTCCGCCATCGCAACGCGCGACGACCGCGACCGCGACAAAATCTTTTTTCCCATCGGTCAACGCTTTGAACAACGCGACGCGCTCCGCGCAACAGGTCAAACCGTAACTCGCGCTCTCGACATTTGCACCGCCGATAATTTCGCCGGACTTCGTCAACAACGCCGCGCCAACTTTGAATTTGGAATACGGTGACACTGAACCTTCGCGCGCTTTTGCTGCCGCTTGAACTAATTTTTGAGAATCAATTTTCATTTTTACTTTCGGTGGGGCGAGCGTCCTCGCGAGCCGAAATTTATTTTGTGCCTTTGCGTTCTTTCGCGGCTATTTCTTTTTACCGTAAAGTTCCGCAAAATTCCGAATCAATTGCGCGCCGGATTTTTTCACGCGTTCGGCCGTTTCCAAAACTTCCGCATGCGACAATTTTTCTTTGCTGATGCCCGCCGCCAGATTTGTGACACACGAAATCGCCGCGACGTTCAATCCGCATTGCCGCGCGACAATCGCCTCCGGCACCGTGCTCATGCCAACGGCGTCCGCGCCCAATTTTGCGAATGCGCGAATCTCCGCCGGCGTTTCGTAACTCGGTCCGCTCACCGCTAGATAAACACCGCGCTGCAGCTTTAGTTTGGAAATTTTTCCGGCGCGGAATAAAAGCTCGCGCAATTTTTTGTCGTAAGTTTCCGTGAGGTCAACGAACCGCGGTAAATCTTTTTGGCAAGGCCCCCGCAGTGGGTTTGTGCCCATGAAATTGATGTGGTCGGTGAGAACCATAAAATCGCCGGCACGAAAATTTTTATTCAAGCCGCCCGCCGCGTTCGTCAAAAGCAGATCCGTGATGCCAAAAGCCGCAAGCGTGCGCGTGGCGAACGTGACGCGTTCCATTTCGTGGCCTTCGTAAAAATGTGCGCGTCCACTCAAGACAATGACCGGCGTTTTGCCCAGGTGGCCAAAATACAATTCGCCCGCGTGGCCGCTGACGGTCGGTTTGGGGAAGCCGGGGATTTTGGCGTAGGAAATTTTTTTGGCTACGCGCAGTTCCGTCAGCACGTGATGAAAGCCGCTGCCGAGCACGATGGCGAGCGTCGGACGCAGCGGCGAAATTTTTTTGAGTCGCGTGGCGGCGGTTTGGGAACTGAATTGATTCATTTTGAAATAGCAGCTTTTACCAGCTTTTTAATTTCTTCATTGTCACTTCGCTCTGCACGTTCAATAGCATTGTCTCCAAAAGCATTTCTCCGATATAAATCCGCGCCGCGCGCAATTAAGAGCCGCACGACTTCAGCATGCCCTTGGCCAATTGCGTAATGAAGCGCTGTGTGATCATATTCGCCGTTAACATCAATTTCTGCGCCAGCATCTAGCAAAATTCGCGCTGCTTCGGCGTCGCCCCAAGTAGCAACAATATGAAGCGGTGTTTCTCCGAGAATGCCTCGAACATTTGGCCCATTCAATTCAACATTAGTAAATTCAATTAAATCGGCATTCCGAATTTTTGCTAAAACTTTTTCAAGTTCAGAATTCATTTTGCGCAACTTGATTTCCTTCGCCACTGCATTACTATACTTTCCCTTTGATTATGGAATTGAACAATGACGAAATCCGCCGGTATTCGCGGCACTTGATTCTGCCCGAAGTCGGCTTGGCTGGCCAAAAGAAAATCAAGGCCGCGAGCGTCCTGTGCATCGGCGCGGGTGGTCTTGGCTCGCCCATCGCCATGTATCTCGCCGCCGCCGGCATCGGCAAAATCGGCATCGTGGATTTCGACACCGTGGATTATTCCAATCTGCAACGGCAAATTCTTCACACGGACGCGGACGTGGGCCGCTCGAAAGCTGAATCGGCGAAAGAAACGATTCGCGGCATCAATCCGAACGTCGAAGTCGTGATTCACAACACGCGCATCTCGTCCGAGAACGCCCTCGATTTAATTCGGCCTTACGACATCGTCGTGGATGGCACGGACAATTTCCCGACGCGCTATCTCACGAACGACGCGTG
>Ga0070741_10009973_pt1 | contig 18158 bp, 12 predicted proteins | sample Coa_R1_4_FD_66440 | JGI IMG/M metagenome (GOLD analysis project Ga0070741, IMG submission 66440) | Surface soil microbial communities from Centralia Pennsylvania, which are recovering from an underground coalmine fire - Coalmine... | ecosystem: Environmental > Terrestrial > Soil > Unclassified ...
CGAACACCAACGGCGGCCAGTTCTTCATCACGCTCGCCGCCACCCCCTGGCTCGACGATCGACACAGCATCTTCGGCGAGATCGTCTCGGGTCTGGAGGTCGTCAGGAAGATTGGCGCCGTCGCCACGAGCCAGCCTGGCGATCGGCCGCTCACGCCGATTACCATCCACACCGTCACCATCGAGCGGCGCTCCTGAAGGTTTCGCGTCAGATGCGGTCCTTGACGTGCGCGCGGTGCCTGGCGGCCGCGCTGGTCGTTCGCGCCGCCGCCGCCGGGGCGCAGGATGCGCCGGAGCGTCCGCGCCTGGGGTCCACGCTGACCGCTCCCGTGCTCGCCGACCTCCCGACGGGCGGCAGCCTGTACTCGGTCCTCGACACGATGGCCGCCGAGGTCATCTCGGATCGCGCGGACACCGGCGGCCTCTACACCGGCGAGGCCGCGCGGATCGGCAGCCACGGCAGCTCCTGGACGCAGACCGTCTTCCGCGTCGGCGACGCGGACATCACGGCCCCGACCCTCGGCGGGGTGCCGATGCTCGTCCCGATCACGTTCGCGTGGGAGCGCGTCGACATCAACACCGGGCTGATGCCGATCGACGTCAACGCGCCGGGCCTCGTGGTCACCCTCGTGCCGCGCCGGCCCGCGGCGGCCTGGACGCGAGAGGTTTCGTTTGCCGGCACCGGGCCGTCGCTGCTCGCGCGCCAGGGCGTGACGACGCCGCCGGCCCTTGCCACGCAGCACACCTGGGACGATGGACAGGTGCTCTTGAGCGGTCCGCTCGCGCCGAACCGCGTTGGAATCGTGCTGGCCGGCGAGTACACGAGCTCGAGCCGGTTCGAACGGAGCAGTCCGGCCCTCCTCGATTCCAGGCTCGCCTCGATCTTCGCGCATCTGGTGTTCACGCCGGGCGCCGCCGACGAGGTCCGCGCCGTCGGCTGGGCGCAGCACGCCAGCGTCCCGGCGGCCAACGGCGCGCTGTTCCTGCAGCCGGCCGCCAGCGATCACGATGCGGCCGTGCACGGGCAGCTCGCCTGGGATCACAAGTCGCGCAGCGGATCCACGTGGACCGCCTTCGGCAGCGTCGCCAGCCGCCGCTTCGACACGGATCTCCAGCCCGTGGCCTCGCTGGTCGTCGACCGCGTCGCTGACGGTCCCGTGCCCGACCTCGTCGCGCCTCGCGTCGGCAGCGAGACCCTCTGGTCCGCGGGGATCCGCGCGGCCTCGCCGCGATTCGCGGCCGGCGGCTTCGGCCACGTCCTCCGGGCCGGCCTCACCTACTCCGGGGCGAGCGTCGCGTCCCAGTCGACGTTCTCGGGCCGCATCGGCGAGCTCGTGGCCGGCATTCCCGCGCGCATCTGGGCGTACACCAGCCCCGCGATCGAATCGCACTGGGGCGACACCGTCGTCGCCGCCTACGGCGACGATGTGCTGGCGCTGCACCCGCGGCTGACGCTCGAAGCCGGCATCCGCTTCGAGGCCCTGCGGGCGTCGGCCGACGGCAGCGCCGGCGCAATCAGCTGGCAGAACTGGCTGCCGCGGGGCAACCTCCGCTGGCAGCTGACCGAGTTCGCGAACATCGCCGCCGTCGCCGGCTTCGCGCGATACGGCGACCGCCTGCCGCTCGCGGATCTGGCGGTGGGCGACCCGGCGGCGCCGTTTGCGGCCGTGTTCCGGTGGGACACGAGCGCGGCCAGGCCGAGCCTGTCGGACGCGGGTCCGCTCGTCGCGCGGATGGGGCCGGGCACGGACGGAGACGCCCGCTTCACGACCATCGACCCCTCCATCGTCCGCCCCTACATGGACGAGTTCGTCACCGGATTCGAGTCGCGGCCGCGCGCGGGCACCGTCGTCCGCCTGGCCGCCATCGCCCGGCGCGAGAAGCAGATGCTCGGCGTCGTCGACGTCGGCGTCCCCGAGAGCGCGTACAACGTGTCCTTCATCACCGATCCAGGCGGCGATCACGCCGGCCGCCAGCAGCTGCCGGTCTACGACCGGCCCGCGGCGATGTTCGGGCTCGACCGCTACGTCCTGACGAACGGGCCCGACAACGAGGCGACGTTCGTCGGCGTCGAGCTCACGATGCAGGCGGCCTTCGAGCGCGCGTTCGTCATGGCGGGCGCCACGGCCGGCCGGTCCGAGGCGCTGTCGGCGAACGTCGGCTTTCGGGCGAACGAGAACGATCCCGGCCTGCTCGGCGAGGTGTTCATCGATCCCAACGCGAGGACGTTCGCCCAGGGGCGCGTGTTCTCCGAGCGCGGCTACACGATCAAGACGGCCGGCGTGTTCACGCTGCCGTGGAAGATGAAGCTCGGCTATGCCGCACGGTACCAGGACGGACAGCACTTCGCGCGGCTCGTCGTCGTGCCCGGCCTCGGCCAGGGCGCTGAGGCCATTCGCGCGTTCCGCAACGGGAGGACCCGGTTCACCTACACCGCCACGCTCGACGGCCGCCTGCAGAAGGCGCTCACGGTCGGGGGCCGCCAGGTGGCCCTCCTCCTCGACGCCTACAACATCCTGAACATGGCGACCGAGATCGAGGAGTTCGACGTGACCGGCCCGCTGTCGCGGGTGACGTCGGCCACCCAGCCGCCGCGCACGGTTCACGTTGGCGTCAGGCTGTCGTTCTGAGCTCGCGTCCGCGAAGACTTCAGCGGGGCGAGGGCCTCACACGCGCTCGGCCGGAACGGCCAGCACGTCGAAGTGCGTCCACCGGTTGAAGTCGCCCTTCGCCAGCTCCTCGCCCTGCTCCTCGAGCGCCCCGCACCTGAACAGACGATACTCGAGGCGGCGGAGGTCCGCTTCGAAGGCGTCGCGCTCCTCTTTCGGGAGGTGCCGATAGACCTCGACCTTCAGGTACGGCCGCGCCGCCGCGATGAGGTCGCCGATCGACTGCACGACCTGCCGGTCAGCGCCTTCGGCGTCGATCTTGACGTAGCGCAGGCGAGCCACCGCCGCCGGCGCCTCCGCGCGCAGGTAGCGCGACACGTTCCGGCCCTCGACGCGAAGGCGATGAAAATGGCCGTGGCGCCAGGCCGGCACACCAGGGTGAAGCCCGCCGTTGCAGTACCCCTGGTCCGAGTACCGGAACTCGTACCAGCCGTCTTCGGGCGCGGCCGCGAACATCAGCGGCACGATGTTCGTCTTCGATGGATTCAGCGAGGCGTTCACCGCAAGGATCCTGAAGACGAACGGGTTGGGCTCGAACGCGAACACGGCGCCGCGCGATCCCGAGGCGAGCGCGATCGGCAGCGTGGAGTCGCCTGTGTGGGCGCCGATGTCGAGGGCCACGTCGCCCTCGCCGAGGAAGCGGCGCAGCGCGTCGACCCGCGCCTGGAGGATCGTCTTCCGCCGCTCGAGGGGATGGCGCCACTGGGCGAATCGGATCTCGCCCTCGCGCGGCAGGACGAACGTCTCGATGTCGTACGGGTACTCCCGCGGCGACGATCGCCAGCCGAGCACTCGAGGCAGATCCCTGATCTTCACGGCTCGCGCCCCTCCGGCGCGCGAGGACGCGAAGGCCTCGGCAGTCCCGGCGGACACACCGGCCGGCCTCGCGGGCGCCCCCAACCGCCGGCACTGATCCGCGCCGTGAACGCCACGGTCACTGCCATCCGGCGCGCAGCGCTTCGCGATCGATCCGGTCGCCGCGTAGGTACACGTCGGCGAGCCGGCGCGTGTTGCGGATATCGACCAGCGGATCGGCGTCCAGCACCAGGAAGTCGGCGCTCTTGCCCGGCGCGATCGTCCCTCCGCGCTCGAGTCCGACGAGGCGCGCCGAGTTCCGCGTGCCCGCCACGATGGCGTCGGCCGGAGGGAAGCCGGCCGCGACGAGGCTCTCCAGCTCGATCTGCGCCGCCCATCCGAAGTACGGTCCGCCGCTCACGCCCCCGCTGTCGGTGCCGACGGCCACGCGCACGCCGGCGCGCCGGAGCCGCTCGAGTGTCTGCTGCTCGACGGCGAAAGTGGCGCGCGATCGCGCCAGCTCGTCGTCCGTGGCCCGCGCGAGCGCGTCGGCGAGGGCGCGAACCTCCTGCTCCGAGAACGCCTCGCGCAGCATCGGCTCGGCGAGCCACGCTGGCCGCCGGCCGTAGATGCCCAGCCGCTCGCTCCACAGCGTGGCGGTCAGGACGACATCCGGCCGCGCCCGCAGGAGCCCGACGAGCTCGTCGTCGGCCGGACGGTCGCGCGGCAGGTGCGCGAAGCCGTCCACGCCGGCGCGAAGCAGGTCCTTCGCGTCGCCCAGCTCGAACACGTGAGCGACGACGCGGAGCCGGTGGCGGTGCGCCTCGTCGATGATCGCGCGAGAAAGGGCGGGCGTCAGCTTGGGCACCGTGCGCCCCCGATCGTCCACCCAGATCTTGATGACGTCCACCGACCTCGCCGCCAGGCTCTGCACGTACGCCCGCGCCTCGGCTTCCGTCGTCACGCCGTACGCCGCATCGCGCATCGGCGGCGCCGGGCCCGCATCCGGCATGGCAAAGCCGCGGCCGGCGGTCCGAAACAGCGCCCCGCCGGGCGGCGCCTCGATCCGCAGCCGATACGGCAGGTCGCCCCGCCCCGTCCCCATTTCGAGCGTCGCGACGACACCGTGATAGGCGAGCCGCTGCATGGTCACGACCAGCGTGTCGCGCGTGTAGTTTTCGGCCGCGAAGGACAGCCCCTTCCGGTATCCCGGATGGGTGTGCGCATCGATGAGGCCCGGCATCACGACCTTCCCGCTCAGGTCGACGCGGACCGCTCCGGCCGGCGCGCGCACCTCGCCCTTGCGGCCCACGGCGGTGAACGCATCTCCGCTGACGACAAAGGCGGACGATTCGATGGGGGGCCGCCCACTGCCGTCGATGAGCCGGGCGCCCTCGAACAGCACCGCCGGAGGCCGCTGCGCCTGCAGGGTGCCGAGCGCTGCCGCGGCGCCGGCAGCGAGACACGCAAGCCGGGCCCTCCCTGTCCTGGCGTTCGATCTCACGAATCTCCTCCACGCGCGGGCGGCGCTGAACGGCCTACGCCCGTCGCCTGCGGACAACGAAGCGCCGGCCGGGAGCCGCTCGGCTGAAGCCTCGCCTCGTCGGCCTGGTGGCCTGAACCTCGGGCGATATCGCGAGAGGGAGCGAAAATGGCGCCCTCCGCGCACCAGCCGGTCCGGGTTGCAGTGTCTGCCGCCGTGCGGTAGATTTTGCTGATCCTTGAGCTCCGGGTCCAGGCCCGGCCGCCGATCGGGGTCGTCAGAGGAGATGCCGTCATGATTTCGCTGACCGTGAACGGGAAGCGCTACGACGTCGACGTCAGCCCGGAGATGCCGCTGCTCTGGGTCATCCGCGACGTGATTGGCCTGACGGGCACCAAGTTCGGCTGCGGCCTGGCGCAGTGCGGCGCCTGCACGGTCCACCTCGACGGCCAGCCCATCCGGTCGTGCGTCACGCCGGTCTCGAGCGTCGGCGCGCGCAAGGTCACGACCATCGAGGGCCTCTCCCCGGCGACGACGCACGCCCTGCAGGTCGCCTGGATCGCGGAGCAGGTGCCACAGTGCGGCTACTGCCAGTCCGGGCAGCTGATGGCCGCCGCGGCGCTCCTGTCGCGGACGCCAAAGCCCACCGACGCCGACATCGACGCGGCCATGTCGGGGAACATCTGCCGCTGCGGCACATATCAGCGAATCCGGCGCGCCATTCACCGCGCGGCCCGCCAGCAGGCGTAAGCCCCCTCGAGGGATCGGCGCTCGAGTCGATCGGACTGCGGAGAACGCCCATGACAGCAACGCTGGATCGACGGACCTTCCTGAAAGTCAGCGCAGCGGCCGGCGGCGGCCTGATCATCGGCGGCTATCTCTCCGGCCTCGCCGGCGAAGGCGCGGGCGCCGCCGAGGCCGCCGGCGTCTTCGAACCGAACATCTGGGTGCGGATTGCCCCCGACGACACGGTCACCATCATGCTGACCCAGCTCGAAATGGGGCAGGGCGTGATGACGTCGATGCCCATGCTGCTCGCCGAGGAGCTCGACGCCGACTGGTCGAAGATCAGGACCGAGTGGGTGCCCGCCGATCCGAGGTACGGGAACCCGAATTTCGGCGGGGCGCAGCTGACGGCCGGCAGCAACAGCGTGCGCGGCATGTGGAAGATCCTGCGCGAGGCGGGCGCCTCGGCGCGCGCCATGCTCGTCTCGGCGGCAGCGCAGACCTGGATGGTCCCGGAGAACACCCTGGCAACCGAGAAGGGCGAGGTCGTCCATCGCGCGAGCGGCCGGCGACTCAGGTACGGCGCGCTCGTGGACAAGGCCGCCGCGCTGCCGGTCCCCAAGAACGTCGCGCTCAAGGATCCGAAGGCGTTCACGCTGCTCGGCCAGCCGCTCCCTCGCCTCGACATCCCAGAGAAGGTCAACGGATCCGCCGTCTTCGGCCTCGACGTCAAGCGCCCCGGCATGCTCGTCGCGCGCGTCGTCCGCTGTCCGGTGTTCGGGGGGAAGGTGCGAAGCTTCAACGCCGACAAGGCGAAGGCAATTCCGGGCGTCCGGCACGTCGTGCCGATCAGCACCGGCGTGGCCGTGGTTGCCGACACCTACTACGCCGCTTCCAAGGGCGCGCAGGCGCTCGACGTCGCCTGGGACGAGGGGCGGCTGGCGGCGCTCACGAGTGCCGACATCCTGAAGCACTATGCCCAGCTGGCCGAGCAGTCCGGCAAGGTCGCGCGCAACGACGGCGACGCCGACGTCGCGCTCAGGGGCGCGGCGAAGTCATTCGAGCGCGTCTTCGAGGCGCCGTTCCTCGCGCACGCGACGATGGAGCCGATGAACTGCACGGCGGACGTCCGCCCCGACGGCTGCGACGTGTGGGTGCCGACCCAGGGCCAGACCGCGTCGCACCAGGCCGCCGTGGCCGCCAGCGGGCTGCCCGCCGACAAGGTGAGGATTCACACGACGTATCTGGGCGGCGGCTTCGGGCGGCGCGGCGAGGCGGACTTCGTCACCGAGGCCGTCGAGACGTCGAAGGCCGTCGGCCGGCCGGTGAAGGTCGTCTGGACCCGCGAAGACGACATGCAGCACGACTTCTACCGCCCCATCACCCACGTCCGGATGTGGGCGGCTGTCGACGCCGCCGGCAAGCCGACCGCCTTCAAGATGCGCATGGTCCAGCAGTCGCTCATGAAGCGCGTCGGCTCGCTGCCGCCGAACGGCGTGGACTTCATCTCGATGGAGGGCGCAGCCACCCTGCCCTACGACATTCCCAACGTCCGCGTCGAGTACATCGAGGCCGACCCCGGCATCCCGTACGGGTTCTGGCGATCGGTCGGCGCGTCGGTGACCGGCTTCGTCGTCGAAGGGTTCATCGACGAGATGGCCGCGGCCGCGGGCGAGGATCCGTTCGAATTCCGGCGCAGCCGGTTGAGCCGCCATCCCCGGCACCGGGCGGTGCTCGAGCTCGTCGCCGAAAAGTCAGGCTGGGGCAAGCCCCTGCCGGCCGGCCGGGCGCGCGGCATCGCCGTCATGGAGTGCTTCGGCTCGATCGTCGGCCAGGTCGCGGAAGTCTCGGTCGTGAACGGCAGCGTGCGGGTCCACAAGGTCTGGTGCGCCGTCGACGCCGGGTGGATCATCAATCCCGATACGATCAAGGCCCAGATGGAGGGCGGGACGCTCTACGGGCTGAGCGCCGCGCTGAACGGCGAGATCACCATCCAGAACGGCCGCGTCGTCCAGCGGCACTTCAACGACTACCGGGTGCTACGGATGAACGACGCGCCGGAGGTCGAGACCTACATCGTGCCGAGCGCCGAGACGCCCGGGGGCATCGGGGAGCCCAGCACCGCCGTGGCGGCCGGCGCCCTCGTCAACGCCGTCGCCGCGGCGACCGGCCGCCGCATCTATCGGCTGCCGATTCGCGCCGAGCAGCTGCGCCCGACGGCCACGGCGCGCGCGTAGCTCTCCGGAGGGGGCGGCCGCACCCGGCGCCGCCCCCTCCGGGAGCTCGACCTTGAGGCGGTGCGCCACGTCCGCGCGCGGCGCGCGGCGGGCACCGCCCGTGCGGCTCCGAGAACGGCGGCAACGCCCCGCCTAAAATTCGACTAAGATAGCCCCACAGGCCTAAGCCGCGCGCCCGCGCGGCGCGGGGGACCCAGGGAGGCGATGTCCGCCTCAGGGGCGCATTCGAGTCGACCTCGGACGAGGACTTCCAACCTCGAGCCCGTCAGCTAACCCCGCCGGCCGTTGGAAGGGTTCATGGCCGAGGACCTCCTCTCGGAGATCAAGCGCGTTGTCGTCGGCAAACCGATCTCGTCGCATCTGGCGCACCACGAGCGGCTCTCTCGCCTGACCGGGCTGGCCGTCCTGTCCTCCGATGCGCTGTCCTCGGTGGCCTACGCGACCGAGGAAATCCTGCGCGTGCTGGTGGCGGCCGGCGCCGGCGCGCTCGCCCTCGCGACGCCCATCGCCCTCGTGATCGCGGCCATCCTGGCGGTCGTTGTGTTCTCGTACCGGCAGACGATCTCGGCGTACCCGACCGGCGGCGGCGCCTACATCGTCGCGCGCGACAACCTGGGCGAGACGCCCGCGCTCGTCGCCGCCGCGTCGCTGCTCATCGACTACGTGCTGACCGTGGCCGTCAGTATCGCGGCGGGCGTCGCGGCGATCACTTCCGCGCTGCCGCAGTGGCACGTCAACCGCGTCGAGCTGACGCTCGCCTTCGTGCTCGTCCTGATGCTCGGCAATCTCCGGGGCATCCGCGAGTCAGGGCGGATCTTCGCCGTTCCGACGTACTTCTTCATCGCGACCATGCTGCTTCTGATCGGCATCGGGGCGTGGCACGTCCTGGCCGGGGGCGCGACCGGAGGGGCCCCGCCCGAGCCGGTCCCGCCGGCGGGCGCGCCGCTGACGCTCTTCCTGCTCCTGACGGCGTTTTCGAACGGCTGCACGGCGATGACGGGCGTCGAGGCCGTCTCGAACGGCGTGCCGGCGTTCAAGCCGCCGGAGGCGAAGAACGCCGCCGCCACGATGCTGACGATGGCGGCGCTGTCGATCACGATGTTCCTGGGGATCACGCTGCTCGCCCACGCCTACCACGTGATCCCGAACGAGCGGGAGACAGTCGTCTCGCAGCTGGCGCGCGCCGTGTTCGGGGAGCGCGGGCCGGCGTACTATGCCACGCAGGCCGCCACCATGCTGATCCTCGTCCTGGCGGCGAACACGGCATACGCGGATTTCCCCCGGCTCGCCTCGATCCTCGCGCGCGATCGATACCTCCCGCGCCAGTTCATGAACCAGGGCGACCGGCTCGCCTTCTCGAACGGCATCGTCGGGCTCAGTCTCTTCGCCGGGGTGCTGCTCGTGGCCTTCGGCGGCGACACGCATTCGCTCATCCCGCTCTACATGATCGGCGTGTTCGTGTCCTTCACGCTGTCGCAGGCGGGCATGGTCGTCCGGTGGCGGCGGCTGGGCGGCCCGCGGTGGAAATCGAGCGCCGCGATCAACGCCGTCGGAGCGGCCGTGACCGGCCTCGTGCTCCTTGTGGTGGCCGCCACCAAGGCCCGCGAGGGCGCCTGGATCATCATCCTGCTCATCCCGCTTCACGTCGTATTCTTCCGGGCGACCCGGCGGCACTACGACACCGTCGCGCGGCAGCTGTCGCTCAGGGGATGGTCGCGGCCGCGCGGGCGGCGCAACACGGTCATCGTGCCGGTGAGCGGCATCCAGCGCGCCGTCGTCGAGGCGCTCGACTATGCGAAGGGCCTGTCGCCCGATGTCCGCGCGGTCTACGTCAACATCGATCCGGAGGAGACCGCCCGGATCCAGGCGCAGTGGGACGAGTGGGGCGACGGCGTGCCGCTCGTGGTGCTCGAGTCGCCGTACCGGTCGCTGATGGAGCCGCTGCTCGAGTACATCGAGCGCCACGCCGCGGCCAATCCCGGCGACTACGTGACCGTCGTGCTGCCCGAGTTCGTGCCCGCGCGCTGGTGGCATCATCTCTTCCACAACCAGCGCGCGCTGCTCATCAAGGGCGCGCTGCTCTTCAAGCCCAACACCATCGTGACGAGCGTGCCGTTCCACCTGCAGCAGTGAGGCACCAGGGCCAGGGCCTGGACGGCGCGGGGAGACCGGCGGCTCGGGCGCCGCCGTCCGAGGCGGTTCGGCGTCGGGCCGGCGCGAGGGCGGCGAGCCGTCTCGAGCGCCGGTATGATCGGGAGCGCGCCTGACCGCCGAGACGTGTCGCCAGCGCAACACGGGGCGCGATCTCATATAAGCTGAAGGTGAATGCCGGCCGTCAAGCGCGTGGCCGTGGCCGTGCTGCCCCTCGCGCTGCTCCTCCCCGCGATGAGTGCCCGCCCCGAGGACGCCCGGTTCGTCGAACGCAGCGTCCGCGTAGAGGGGGAGACGTACCGCTACCAGATCTACGTGCCGTCGGGGCATGCATCCGCCGCGCGCTGGCCCGTGATTCTGTTCCTGCACGGCAGCGGCGAGCGCGGCAGCGACGGCGTGCGCCCCACGATGGAGGGGCTCGGGCCCGCCATTCGCCGGCATCCGGCCGCCTTTCCAGCCATCGTCGTCTTTCCACAGGCCCGTCGCGGCCACTGGTGGGATCGGCCGATGCTGACGCAGGCCGTCGCCGCGCTCGACGCGGCGTCCGCCGAGTTCCACGGCGATCCGGATCGCACCTATCTCACCGGCGTCTCGATGGGCGGCAACGGCGCCTGGCTCCTTGCGGCGGATCAGCCGCAGCGGTTCGCGGCGCTCGTCGTCGTTGCCGGCTTCGCCGCGCTCCCGCAGCTGATGGCCGGCGCCGACGGCGCCATCGCCGCCGTCCTGCGCGCGCCGGATCCGTACCGCGCGATCGCCGAACGAATCCGGCACATTCCCGTCCGCCTCTACCATGGAGCCGCCGACCGATCCGTACCAGTGTCCGAATCGCGGAAGATGGCCGCCGCGCTTCGTGCCGCGGGCGCGTCGGTCGAGTACATCGAGTACCCGGGCGTGGGGCACGATTCGTGGGATCGGGCGTACGATGAGCCCGACCTGATGCCGCGGCTCCTCGCGCAGCGGCGATCGCGATGATCGACTCGGGACGCGCGCTGCACGTGCGGTCAGGACTCGCCCTGAACGCTCGAGCGCGCTGAAGCGGGCCCGGCCGTTCCCCATCAACCCACAGTCGGCGCGCTCGAGAATGCGCCGCCTCACGTCGTGCCCTCCGATCGGCGACAACGCACATCAACGAACTTCGCCAGACACAAGACGACAGGACACATCAAGGGCGTTGGAGCAAGGACCTCGATCTGACGAGGCTCGAGGCTGTTCGAATCGTCGCCCGCGAGTTGAGCTCAGGGCGAAGCGCCCGAGACGGGACCGATGGGCAGCGTCCGACACGGTGGCACCTGTTTTGTAAATCCGTGGCCACCTCCTCCGTTCTCCGAACGCGCGCCATGTCTGGTTCCAGCTCGTCTCCGGAGGTCCTCGTCGTCTCCACGACGGGCGAAGTCGCTCCGCGGATTCAGGCTGCCTGCCGCGGGATCGCGCGCGTTGTCAATTGCAGCGACTTCTTCGCCGCCAGGCAGCAGCTCCTCGAACGGCCACCCGCCTTGCTGGTCACCGACCTCCGTCTCGGTGCGTACAACGGTCTCCATCTCGCCTACGTCGTTCGCACAAGCGGCCTGCCCACCCGAACGGTCGTGTTCGCGGACCCGATCGACCTCGCGCTGGCGCGCGAAGCGCAGGCGATTGGAGCCTTCTACGAATGGCCGCACCGTCTGCCGTTCGCCGTGCGCGCCTACATCACGGCGACGCTTCCGCCCCGCGATCGGCGCGATCCGGCCGCCTACGACCGCCGTCATGAGTTCCGGGGCGGCCGCCGATCCGCTGATCGCGCCGATCTGTTCGGCACGTGAGCGCGGCCGCGCCACCGTGTCCTGACCAGGCGCTCGCATATGGGAGCCTGGCGTGAGGAATCTCGACGCTCGTTCTCGCCCCTCGTGGTCCGCGGACCGAACGTGGTGAACCGATGCGTGAGCGCGATGTGCTCAGCAACGGCGTTGGTGGGCCCATCAGGGGCGTGAATCCGGCGTGGAGCTGCCTCTTGTCGCGCCTGCCGCAGATATCCTGCGGGGCGACGCCCCGAACGAGACGTGGACTCGTGCCGCCCCGCCGCCCATGGTGGCGCATCGTGGTGACAGGCCCGCAATTTGCTCCGGCCGCTCCGGAGGGCTGCCGCTCGTGAACATTCGGTTCACCTCATCGCTCACCCCTGAGGATGAAAACGCCATTGCGCCGGCGCTGCTGGCGGCGTTTTCGGCGATCCTCGATCTGCTGCCGATTGCGTACGTCATTCGAATCGAGACGTCAGACGCGCAGATCTACCATCACCGCGGTGATGGGAGCCGGCCGGCGCGCGATGAGTTGCCTGGCCGGACCCCTTTGACTCCCACGCATCTCGTCGATTTGCGGTAAACCTCGATCGGACCTCGCGCGAATCGGTCGGCGTGCAGAACCGCTGCCTCCGTTCTGGTCCCCAGGGCCGCGGTGTCTGCTCTTCAGGTGACCTTAGTCGTCCGAGGTTGACTGACTGAGGAATTCTGTAACCATCTGCGGTTGGATGAACCGTCGGCCATGGCAATCTGGTAAACCTCGCCACGTGCCGAAGCCGGATTCACATATCATGACCCTGTGAGTACTCTATTGTCATATCAGTACCGTTAGAGGTCTCGCCAATTTCAGCGACGAATCGTTCGTGGTCGTCGACGTCTGGCGCCAGCCCAGCCAGCCGTCACTCAGTGATTCTCTCTCCATCCAACCAGAACCCCACCGGTCGCGACCTACCCGCACGTGGCTCAGGGCGGCCTTGACACTGGTATCGGTCGAGATCCAGCTCGACCGAGGGCACTCCTCCGCAATCGCGACGGCTGATTCACTCCAACCACAATGACCGAGGAGATCAGACAAAGTTCTTCCTGAAGGGTGTCTTTTGTCTGATGACCGCTCGGCCGTTCCGCGGCAATTGGCACCGTGGGCTTCAGTTACGGGCTTTCTGCCCTCGCCCAAGGCGCGGAAGGTGATTTGCTCGACACCAGGGTTATGTTGCTCGAACGGTGTCGCCTGTTCCGACCGCCGATGCAGGGGGATCGTCGCCGTCGTCCTGTAGCGACGACACGCCGCACTCGCTGGGTGCTTGCAGCGGCGGCGGCCGTTCTCTTCACAGCCTGCCGAGCGGATACCGCCGCCGTTCACGAGCGGAAGGGCGATGCCTACGTGAAGGAGTCGCGCCTGAACGAAGCGAGCATCGAGTACCGCAAGGCCCTCCAGCTCGAGCCCCGGCGAGCCGACCTACGTGTGAAGCTCGCCGAGGTGTACCTGCGTCTCAACGACGGCGTCAACGCGATGCGCGAGTTGGTCCGCGCGGCGGACCTTCGTCCCGACGATGCGGGCCTGCAGGTCCGGGCGGGCGGTCTGCTCCTCATGGCTCACGCCTTCGAAGACGCCCGCGGCCGCGCGGACAAGGCGCTCAAGATCGACCCCCAGAACGTCGACGCGCTGATCCTCCGCGGCAATGCGCTCGCGGGCCTCAAGGATCTCGACGGCGCCATCGCCGAGTACGAGGAGGCCATTGCCTCGGACCCGAGCCGCAACGAGGCCTACGTCAATCGCGGGATGATCCAGGCCGTTCAGGGGAGGCGGACGGACGCGGAAAAGTCCTTCAAGCAGGCGGTCGAGGCGGCACCCCGCTCGGTCGACGCACGACTCGCGTTGGCCAACTTTTACTGGGCCAGTCAACGGCCGCGCGACTGCGAAGAGGTCCTGAAGGCGGCGCTCGCCCTCGATCCGTCGGATGCGCGTGCGAATCGCGCGCTCGGGGTGTTCTACATGGCGTCGGGGCGCGTGGCCGAAGCCGAGCCCTACTTCCAGGCCGTCGCGACGCACGCGCACACGAGCGCCGCCCGTCTCACACTGGCGCAGTACTACCTGGCCGCCAAGCGCCCGCAGGATGCCCGCCGCGTGCTCGAGGGGCTCGTCTCGCAGCCCGACACGGCACCGGTGGCCTCCACGCGGCTGGCCGCCCTCGACATGGCCGAGGGGCACCGAGACGCAGCGTGGACGCGCGTCCGCGCGGTGCTCGACAAGACGCCGACGTACGGGCCCGCGCTCCTGGTCAAGGCGGAGCTGCTGCTCGCGGACCGCAAGCGGACCGAGGCGCTCGACGCGGTCAAAGCGGCGCTCGCCGCCGACGCAAGCGCGGTCCCCGCGCACATGATGGCGGGGCGCCTCTATGCCGAGGTCGGGCAGACCGAGGAGGCCATTCGCGAATTCGAGCAGGTGCTCAGGCTGGACTCCCGGCCCCTGGCCGCCGATCTTGCGCTGGCGCGGCTGCACCTCGCCGCCGGCAACCCCACGAAGGCCCTCACCTACGCGAACGAGGCGGCCACGATCGAACCGCGCAGCCCAGACGCCCATAACATGTTGGCGCGCATCTACGCCAGCCTAGGCGAGGTGGACAAGGCCAAGGCGGAGATTGCGCTGCTGACGCGGTCCTTCCCCACATCGGCCGCCGCGTGGAACGTGGCCGCCGTCGGGTACCTCGCGAGCCGCCAGCCAGAGGCGGCCCGCGCGGCGTTCGAGCGCGCGTTGACGCTCGACCCGGACAACCTCGAGGCGCTCGCCGGTCTGCTGCGCCTCGATGTGGACGCGGGGCGCACGAAGCAGGCCGTGGCGCGCGCCGACGCCGAGCTGCAGCGCCGAACGCCCGACGCCAACCTCCTGGTCCTCGCGGCCCGCACGTACGCCGCCGCCGGCGACACGCGACAGGGCGAGGCCCTGGCCCGCCGCGCCGTCGAGGCCGACCCGGACCGCCTCGAGGCGTACGTGATGCTCGGCCAGTTGTATGCGAGCGAGCATCGCACCGCCGAAGCCATCGAGCAGTTTCGCGCCGTGCTCGCGCGCAATCCGCGCTCGGTCCCAGCGAGCACGATGGTCGGCGTGCTGCTCCAGAGCGAGGGGCAGACGGCAGCTGCCGAGCGGCAGTACGAACAGACGCTCGCCATCGACGCCGAAGCGGCCGTCGCCGCAAACAACCTCGCCTATCTGTACGCCGCCGCCGGCCGCAATCTCGATCGCGCGCTGGAGCTGGCTCAGACCGCCAAACGGCGGCTCCCCGACGACCCGCGCGTCAGCGACACGGTCGGCTGGATCTACGTCAAGAAAAAGCTGGCCTCTCTGGCCCTGCCCCATCTCGAGGCCAGCGTCGCCAGCGCGCCCAACGACCCGGTCTTCCAGTACCATGTCGGCGTCGCCTATCTCCAGACGGGCCAGTCGGCCAAGGCGCGCCGTGCGCTGACGAGGGCGCTCTCGCTCAAGGCGAACTTCGAGGGCGCCGACGATGCGAGAAAGGCCCTCCAGTCGCTCGGATGACCGCCCGTTCAGTCTCCCCGCCGGCGGCGAGCGCACGCCGGACGGCGCGCGGCCTCCTGTGGACGGCCGCGCTCCTCATCGCCGGTCTCGCCGTGCTCTATGCCCGGGTGGTGGCGGGACTCGTGGGCGACTGGATCCACGACGGCAACTACTCGCACGGCTTCGTGATCCCCCCCGCGGCCGCGTACCTGGCATGGCAGCGCCGCGCCGACCTCCAGCGCCTCGCTCCGCGCCCGTCGTGGCTCGGCGTCCTCGTCGTGGCCGGCGGTGTCGGCCTCCTGCTCCTGGGACAGCTGGCAGCCGAGTTCTTTCTCACCCGCGTCTCCCTGATCGTCACGCTCGCAGGCATCGTCCTTGCGCTCGAGGGCTGGGCGGCGCTTCGCGTGCTGGCCGGGCCGCTCGCGTTCCTGCTGCTGATGATTCCGCTGCCGGCGATCCTCTTTAACCAAATCGCCTTTCCCCTGCAGCTCGTCGCCTCGCGGCTCGGCGAATCGGTGATCTCGGCCGCCAACATCCCCGTGCTCCGCGAAGGCAACGTCCTCGTCCTCGCGACGACGACTCTTGAAGTGGCCGAAGCCTGCAGCGGGATCCGTTCGTTGGTGTCCCTCTTGACGCTCAGCCTGCTGTTCGGCTATCTCGCCGATCGACGGCCCTGGGCGCGCATCGTCCTCGCGGTCAGCACTGTTCCGATCGCCGTCGTCGCCAACGGTGTCCGTGTGGCGGGCACGGGCATCGCCGCGGGCTACCTGGGCGCGGCGGCCGCCGAAGGGTTCCTTCACGAATCGGCCGGCCTCGCCGTCTTCGCGGTCGCGATGGTCCTGCTGTTCGCCGTCTATGGGCTGCTGGCCTGGTGGCAGCCTGCCGGTCCCCGAACAGCGGCGCCTCGGCCGGCGCCCCCGCAGGCGCGTGGTTCCCGTCCCCCCTGGCCACAGCCGGCGCCCTGGCGCGCCCTTGTCATTGCCGGGCTGCTCGTGCTGGGCGCTGCCGGCGTCTCGTGGGCGAACAGCCGCGACTTCACGCCGCCACGCCGCGTCTTCGCTGAATTCCCGCTGCAGGTCGGCGCCTGGCGTGGAGTCCAGGAGCCGCCCTTCGAGCCGGGCGTGCTGGCAGTGCTCGGCGCGGACGACTACCTCACACGCGCCTATTTCGGGCCGGATCGCCGCGGCGTCGGGCTATACATTGGCTACTGGGCGACGCGCCGGCAAGGGCGTACGATCCACTCCCCGCTCAACTGCCTCCCCGGATCGGGGTGGGAGCCGATCTCGCAGGGTCGGCTTCACTTGCGTGATTGGCCCGAACCCGGCCGCGAGACCACGATTAACCGCATCGTCGTGGAGAAGGGCCTGGAGCGGCAGCTCGTCCTGTATTGGTTTCAGAGTCAGGGCCGCATTATCGCCAGCGAGTACGCGAACCGGCTCTACATGGTGGCCGACGCGATCGCAACGGGACGATCGGACGGCGCGCTCGTCCGCGTGATCGTCCCGATTCAGAACGACGAGGAAGACCCGGAACAGGCGGCCGTCGAGACCGGGTCGGCCTTCATCCGGGCACTGGGGTCCATCCTCCCCTCGTTCGTGCCGCAGTGACGGCGGCGGACATCGAGTGTCGATTCGCAGGAACTTTGGACTAAAGGTGCTTCCTGCGCTGACTTCCGACGATATCGCTCGTCTGGTGGCGCGAAATTGGCCGCTTCTTGCGGCCGATGCGCCGAGCTGCTGTCGGCAGGCCTCTTGCTAAGTCAGGTCGCAACAACGCGCTTCTGTGCGCGTCTTGGAGGGTCGGTTCATGCTGTCGAGCCCACGGAAAATCGCTGGAATGACGGTCGCTCTCTTCGCCCTGTGTGTTGCGGCGCCGGCCAGGGCGTCGTTGATCACGGGCGGCATCGCGTTTGGGGGCGCGGCCAACCCGTCGGGCGCGTCGTCTTGGGCTACTGCGACAGGCGTCGACTTCGGGAATTCTTCGCCCAACGCGTCCGTGTTTGCCGTCAGCGGAGATTATTCCGGCGTCCCGACGTTCACCACGGCCACGTTCTCGGACTTTACCTTTTCGCCGTCCTTGAGCCCATCACCGGTGGCTCCCCTGTGGGCGTTCACATGGAACCAGATCGCCTACTCGTTCAATCTGGCCTCCGTGATCGTCGTCGGGCAGGGAATCGACCAGTTGGGTAATTCGTTCCTGAACCTTGCCGGCCAGGGCACGCTGTATGCGACCGGCTTCGATCCGACGCCCGGCGTCTGGTCGTTCTCCGGTCAGGATACGCGCGGCAATTTTAGCTTCTCAGCATCAAACGCCGCGGTGCCCGAGCCGGGTTCGATGATCCTGCTGGGTACCGGCCTGATGAGCCTCGGCTACGCCGTTCGCCGGCGCCGCCAGAAGAGCCGCGGGTAGTTCGAACCAACTCGCCTCTCTTCACATCGAGCGGGCGCGCCGCTCAGGCGCGCCCGCTGTCGCTTTTGGCGGTCGCCTCGCCCCCCAACAACTGGGTCAGCTGCTCGTAGGCGCGCGCCGCCGCCACCACCTCGGCGCGTGAAATCGGCGGATCGCCGCCGCATGCGGCGGCCGCGTAGAAGCGCCTCACGAGCGATCGAAGCCCGGGATAGGCGGGCTCCCACCGCCACGCCCGCAGCAGCAGATTGCCGGCGGCGACGGCCACCAGACCGGCGCCGTACGTGAAGGGCTGCGCGACCTTCCGCCCCCACGACACGGCGCCCGACTGTGACAGCACGAAGCCGTGAAAGAGGTTCACGTCCATCGTGCCGGAGGTTCCCACGAGCCGCATCGCATTGGC
>Ga0070741_10009974_pt1 | contig 18155 bp, 16 predicted proteins | sample Coa_R1_4_FD_66440 | JGI IMG/M metagenome (GOLD analysis project Ga0070741, IMG submission 66440) | Surface soil microbial communities from Centralia Pennsylvania, which are recovering from an underground coalmine fire - Coalmine... | ecosystem: Environmental > Terrestrial > Soil > Unclassified ...
TTCGTCCACTCGCCGAGCGGGAAGACGAGGCGGTCGAGCGCGCGGGGGTCGAGCCGGGCGAGCATGTAGCTCTGGTCCTTCGCTGCGTCGCGCGCCCGCGCCAGCAGGGTGACGCCGTCGCGGTCGACGAGGCGCGCGTAGTGCCCGGTTGCGAGCCGCGCGGCGCCGACACGCCGCGCGAACGCGAGCAGCTCGGCGAAGCGGAAGCCGCCGTTGCAGCGGATGCACGGGTTCGGCGTCTCGCCGCGCGCGTAGCCGCGGACGAACGGCAGGACGACGGCGCGCCGGAACTCCTCGCGCAGGTCGAGCGTCACGTGCGGCAGCCCGCGCTCGTGGCAGAGGCGCCGCGCGTCGAGCACGGCGCTCGGCGAGCAGCACGCGCGCTCGGAGTCGGGGCCGAGCGGGTCGAGCCACAGCCGCAGCGTGACCCCGACGGCGTCCGGCCCGGACTCGAGCAGCGCGACCGCGCTGTCGACGCCGCCGCTCATCGCGACGGCCACACGGCCCGGCCGGGGCCGGGCGGCGATCGCCGGTCCGAGAGCGTTCGCGAGCGCGTCGACCGGGAGCGTGTCGCCGCCGACGGCCGCCGCCTCGAGCAGGGTCAGCCCGCGCAGGTCGCAGTCGAGGCCGTCGGCGCTCGCGTCGACGATGCGGTCGCCGTCGACGAGCAGCCGCACGGCGGCCCAGTCGGCGCCGCGCGCCGAGTCTCCGATCAGCTCGCGCACTCCTCCAGGGTAGTGCTCCGACGCCGCCGCGCCCCACGTCCGTGTGAACCTGGCAAGCCAGGTGGGTGCCGTGCGGGACGTCGGACGCGAGGCGCCTATTCCCGACGCGGGCTCCCTTTCACATGGTGTTGGTTCTACATGGATACGCGGTGCGCGAACGGCGTCGAGCACCGGTCGCACAGTAGCCGCTACCGCCCGGTCCGGGCGTACGACCACTGCACGGTCTGCACGCCGACGAGCCCGAGCCTGTTCGCGAGCGGCACCGTGAGGTCCATCTGCCGGCCGCCGTGGTAGGGGCCGCGGTCGATCACCTGCGCGATCACCGTGCGGCCGCGGTAGCTGATGTAGATGCGCGCGCCGCACGGCAGCGTCGGGTGCGCGATCCCCTCCGTGTCGGGGCCGATCACGCCCCCGCAGCTCGTGCGCTTCCCGATCGCCGACGAGCCGGCCGAGCCGGCGAGCGCCGTGAACGAGCCGACCTGCTCCGGCGACGCGGAACGGTGGTGGTGGAGCTGCGCCGTCACGGCGAGGGCGGCGACGGCGGCGAGGAGCGAGGCGCCGGCGAGCGCGAGCCCGCGCACCGCGAGCGGCGGCCGCATCAGGGCCGCGCCGGTGCCTGCCCGGGGAGCGAGCGCAGCCCGACCGGGCGCTCGGGAACGTCGAGGCCCGGCCCGCGTCCGGGCCGCGGGCGGCCGAACCGCCGCCGCTCCGCCTGCCCGCCGAGCGGGTCGAAGCTGAAGCGCGCGAGCCGCACGTCGGCGGCGACCGCGGCCGGCGGCAGCTCGGGCTCCGGCTCGGGCGGCGGCGGCGCGGGCAGCGGCACCGGCACCGGCACCGGCGCCGGCGCCGGGGCCTGCGCGAGGATCGCAGGCGGCAGCTCCACCACGGTCCACGAGTCGGGGTCGGGCAGATCCTCGGGCGCCGGCTCCGGCTCCGGCGCGCGGGGGCGGTCGACGACCACGGGCCGGGCGGCGACCGGCCAGTCGCCGAGCACCTCCGAGCGCAGCGCCGGCGTCGCGATCCAGGTCGGCGCCTCGTCCCTCGTCGCCTCCGGGTAGCCGACGACGACCTGCTCGAGCGGCCGCGGCGGCGGCAGCGGCACCTGCGGAAGGATCCAGCGCGGCGGCAGGCCGCTCCCGAAGTGCGGCTCGGCGCGCCAGGCCGCCCACTCGAGCGCGGCGACGAGCAGCCAGCCGACGGCCATCCCCGCGGCGATCTCCAGCCCGTCGAGCCGCGCGAACGCGAGCCCGGCGGAGAGGCCGGCCAGAAACACGAGTTCGAGCAGGAACCGCGGGCCCCGGCGGTCGAGCATGCCGGCTCGAGTATGCATGTTCGTGCGGCGGGCCTCAGCCCTGCGGAAGGACGGCGATGCCGAGCTCGGCGAGCACCTCCGGCGGCATCGCCGTCGGGGCGCCGGTGAGCGGGTCGGAGCCGCTCGAGACCTTCGGGAACGCGACCACCTGGCGGATGTCCGGCTCGCCGGCGAGCTGGGCGACGAACCGCTCGATCCCCATCGCGAAGCCGCCGTGCGGCGGCGCGCCCATGGCGAGCGCGTCGAGCAGGAAGCCGAACTTCGACTGCGCCTCCTCGTCGGAGAGGCCGATCGTGCGGAAGACCTTCTTCTGCACGTCGACGTCGTGGACGCGGATCGAGCCCGAGCCGAGCTCCCAGCCGTTCCAGATCAGGTCGTAGTGCTGGCCCCGGACGCCGACCGGGCTCGACTCGTCCCACTCCTCGTGACCCGGCGCGGGCGCCGTGAACGGATGGTGCATGAACGTGAAGCCGCCCGTGTCCTCGTCCTGCTCGAAGAGCGGGAAGCCCACCACCCAGTGGAAGTCCTGCGCCGCCGGGTCGATCAGGTCGAGCTCGCGTGCGAGGTGCAGGCGCAGCAGGCCGAGCACCTTCGCGACGACGGGCTCGGCGTCGGCGACGAACAGCGCCGTCGAGCCCTCCGGGACGCCGAACGCCTCGAGCTCGCGCTCGGAGAGGAACTTCGAGATCTGCGAGAGCATGGCGACGCCCTTTGCGCCCCACTCCTTCGCGGTCGCCTCGAGCCTCGCGTGCTCCGACCGCGTGAAGACGCGCGGCACGACGACGTAGCGCACGCACGGCGCCCGGGCGAAGACGCCGAACTCCGACCCGCGCGTCACCTCGGTCGCCTCCTGGATCTCGAGCCCGAAGCGACGGTCGGGCTTGTCGGAGCCGTAGCGGAGCATCACGTCGTCGTAGTCGAGACGCTGGAACGGACGGGGCGGCGGCTCGCGCCCGACGGCCTCGAACGAGCCGCACACCGCGCTCTCCATCACGTCGAGCACGTCGTCGGCCGCGACGAAGGCCATCTCCAGGTCGAGCTGGCGGAACTCGAACTGCCGGTCGGCCCGCAGATCCTCGTCGCGCCAGCACGTCGCGATCTGGTAGTAGCGGTCGATCCCGCCGATCATGCAGAGCTGCTTGAACAGCTGCGGCGACTGCGCGAGCGCGAAGAACTTGCCCGGCTGCAGCCGCACCGGCGTGAGGAAGTCGCGCGCCCCTTCGGGAGTCCCGCGCGTCATCGCCGGCGTCCACACGTCGACGAAGCCGAGCGCGTCCATCGTGCGGCGCATGCCGGCGATGGCCGCGTGCGCCACCCGCAGGTTGTGCTGCATGCGCTCGCGGCGCAGGTCGAGCCAGCGGTAGCGCAGGCGCAGGTTCTCGTCGACGTTCTCCTCGTCGAGCTGAAACGGCAGGGGCGTCGAGCGCGAGAGGATGCGCAGCTCCTCGACCTGCAGCTCGACCCCGCCCGTCGGCAGGCTCGGGTTGACCGCCTCCGGTGCGCGTGCGACGAGCTCCCCGGTCGCCTGCACGACGAACTCGTTGCGGAGCTCGTGCGCCACGTCGGCCGCCGCCTGCGCGCGCTCCGGGTTGACGACGAGCTGCAGCTTGCCGGTGTGGTCGCGCAGGTCGACGAAGACGAGCCCGCCGTGGTCGCGGCGCGTGTCGACCCAGCCGGCGACGGTCAGCCGTTCGCCGATCCGCTCCGGGCGGGGATCGCCGCAATGGAGGTCGCGCCAGGTCACGCGGTGAGCGTAGCGACGACCGCGTCGAGACCCACCGTCTCGTCGCCGCGGCCGTGGCGCCGCACGCTCGCGTCGGACGCGCCGACGACGACGACGGCGTCCGCTCCGGTCCGGCCGGCCTGCGTGAGCTGGCCCTTCGGCGACCGGCCCGCGTAGTCCGTGTCGGCCGCGAGCCCCGCGCGGCGCAGGTCGTGCAGCAGCTCGAGCACGCGCTCGCGGGACGCGCCTTCGCCCGCGACGACGAACACGTCGAGGCCAGGCGCGGGCGGGGCGACGCCCTCGGTCTCCACCGCGAGCAGCAGGCGCTCGATCCCGGCGCCGAAGCCGATCGCCGGCGTCGGCGGGCCGCCGATCTGCTCGACGAGGCCGTCGTAGCGGCCGCCGCCGCAGATCGTCGAGTTCACGTTCTCGTCGGGGCCGACGAACTCGAACGTGGTGCGCGTGTAGTAGTCGAGGCCGCGCACCAGCACCGGGTCGACCACGTAGGGGACGCCGTGCGCGTCGAGCCGCCGCCGCACCTCGGCGAAGTGCTCGCGGCACGCCTCGCAGAGCGACTCGCCGATCTTCGGCGCGGCCTCGAGCGCCCGGCGGACGGCCGGGCTCTTCACGTCGAACACCTGCAGAGGGCTCGTCGACCGCTTGTGCCGCGCGTCCTCGTCGAGCGCGTCGGCGTGCTCGTCGAGCCAGGCGTTCAGGCGCTCGACGTACTGCGGGCGGCAGTTCGCGTCGCCGATCGAGTTGAGCCGGAGCTCCCACTGCGTCACGCCCAGCCGGCGCAGCAGCTCGCGGTAGAGCTCGATGATCTCCGCGTCGAGCGCCGGGTCGGCGGAGCCGATCGCCTCGAGCGAGAGCTGGTAGTGCTCGCGGTAGCGGCCGCGCCCCGGCGCGCCGTAGCGGTACATCGGCGCGATCGTGTACGCCTTCACCGGCTGCGGGTCGCGGTGCATCCCGTGCTCGACGTAGGCGCGGCAGATCGGCGCCGTCCCCTCCGGGCGCAGCGTCAGCGACCGGCCGCTGCGGTCGGCGAACGTGTACATCTCTTTGTGCACGACGTCGGACGCCGCGCCGGCCGTCCGCTCGAAGAGGCCGGTGTCCTCGAAGCCGGGCGTCTGGATCCGCCGCCACCCGTACAGCCGGGCGACCTCCTCCATCGTGCGCACGACGTGCCACCACGCCGCGTCTCCCGGGAGGACGTCGTGCGTCCCCCGCGGCGCCTGGAACTTCGCGCTCATGCGCGCAGCTCGGCGAGGAACGGGTTCGCGGCGAGCTCGCGCCCGAGCGTGGTCGCGCCGCCGTGGCCGGGGCGCACGACCGTGTCCGGCGGGAACCGCTCGACCAGCGAGCGGATCGACGCGAGCAGCGTCTCCCAGTCGCCGCCCGTCAGGTCGTAGCGGCCGACCGAGCCGGCGAAGAGAAGGTCGCCCGAGAAAAGCTCGCCGTCGCAGGCGAAGGCGACGTGCCCGGAGGAGTGCCCGGGCACGTCGACGACCTCGAACTCGAGTCCGCCGACGGAGATGCGGTCGCCGCCGCTCACCGTGTGCGCGGGGTCGTGCGGCGCGACCCGGTAGCCGCCGCGCGTCTCGCCGCTGCGGAGCGCCTCGACCTCCCCGGCCGGCGCCCACACCTCGGCGCCGGTCCCGTCGGCGAGCGCCGCGACGCCGCCGACGTGGTCGACGTCGGTGTGCGTGACGAGGATGCCGGCGGTGCGCGCCCCCATCCGCGCGAGCTCGAGCCGCAGCGACGTCGGGTCGTCGCCCGGGTCGACGACGACCGCCTCCGCCGCACCCCGCTCGGCGCGGATCACGTAGCAGTTCGACTGGTACGGGCCCATGACGAAGCTGTCGACGACGAGCGGCATCGCGGGTGCGAGTGTGACCTATCGCCTGCTCTTCGGCTCGGCGGTCTTCTGCAGCCGGCGCTGGTACGTGCGGTAGGCGGTGCGGTCGATCCAGTAGGTGAGCGGCACGAACGCGACGGCGTAGAAGACGCCGATGCCGACCCGCTGCACGATCCCGCCCGTCTTGAAGACGAAGACGAAGAGGACGAGCATCAGCCCGCCCATCAGCCCGCCGCGGCGGAGGGCGCGCTCCCACGACGGCGGCGGCACCTCGCGGGCGGGCCGCGCGCTCCCCTTCGCCTGCGTCTTCGCGCCGTTCTTCGCGGCGGGCTTCGCCTTCTCGGGCGTCCGCTCGCGCAGCGCGGAGATCGGGACCTCGTTGCCCTGCTCGTCGACCTCGAAGACGCGGACGTCGTGACGGAAGTCCTTCTCGCGCCGGCGCCGTTGCTTGCGGGTGGGCATGGCGCCAGGTTAGCGGCGCAGCTCGGCGACCCCCGCGCAGACGACGCCGGCGACGATGTCTCCGGCCAGGCTGTAGGCGAGGTAGCGCCAGTCCGGCGCGGCGAGCAGGGTGAGGTCGGCGCGCAGGCCGGGCGCGAGCCGGCCGCGGTCGCCGAGCCCGAGGACGTGCGCCGCGTTGACGGTGACCGCGGCGAGCGCCTCCGCCGGGGCGAGGTGGAGCTGCGTGCAGGCGAGCGTGCAGACGAGCGGCAGGCTCGCCGTGAACGCGCTGCCCGGGTTGAAGTCGGTTGCGAGGGCGACGGCGGCGCCGGCGTCCACCAGCCTGCGCGCCGGCGGCATCGGGCGGTCGAGGAAGAGCGCGCTCGCCGGCAGCAGCACGCCGGTGACGTCGCTCGCGGCGAGCGCCGCGGCGCCCTCCTCGCCGGTCGCCTCGAGGTGGTCGACGGACCGGGCGCCGAGCTCGATCGCGAGCGGGATCGCGCCGCTCTCGGTGAACTGGTCGCCGTGCAGGCGGAGCGCGAGCCCCGCGTCGCGGCAGGCCTCCAGGTAGCGGCGCGACCGGTCGGCGTCGAAGGCGCCCCGCTCGAGGAAGACGTCGGCGGCCGCGGCGCGGGCCGCCGCCTCGGGGAGCACCTCCGTGAGCGCGAAGTCGAGGTAGGCGTCCGCGTCGGGGTGCTCGGGCGGAACCGCGTGCGCGCCCAGCCAGGTCGGCACGCCGCCCGCGGCGCGCACCGCGTCGAGCGACGCCAGCTCCGTGTCGCGGTCGAGCCCGTAGCCGGACTTCCCCTCCCACGTGGTCGTGCCGTGCCCGCGGAACCAGCCGGCGTGCCGGCGGACGCACTGCTCGAGCTCGCCGGCGGAGAGCGCGCGCGTCACGCGCACCGTCGAGAGGATGCCTCCGCCCGCCGCGTGCAGCTCCTCGTAGCTCGCTCCGCCGGCGCGGAGCGAGAACTCCTCGACGCGGTCGCCTCCGAAGGCGGGATGCGTGTGGCAGTCGACGAGCCCCGGGACCGCGCAGAGGCCGCTGCCGTCGACCTCCTCGACCTCGCCGGGGATGCGGCCGAGGTGGCGCATGCGCCCGATCTCGGCGATCCGGTCGCCGTCGCAGAGGACGAACGCGTCCTCGAGCAGCTTCACCTCGCGCAGCCGCTCGCCGCGCAACGGGCCCGCGCCGACGGGCGACGCGACCTGGGCCAGGTTGCGGACGAGGAGCTTGCTCAGCGCTCGCCCATCGGCGACTCGAGGCCGTGCTCGCGCGCCGCCGCCTCCGCCTCGGGATAGCCCGCGTCGAGGTGCCGGACGACGCCCATGCCGGGATCGGTCGTCAGCACCCGCTCGAGCCGGGCGGCGGCCTCGTCGGTGCCGTCGGCGACGACGACCATGCCCGCGTGGATCGAGTTGCCGATGCCGACGCCGCCGCCGTGGTGGACGCTCACCCAGGTCGCGCCGGCGGCGACGTTGACGAGGGCGTTCAGGATCGGCCAGTCGGCGATCGCGTCGGAGCCGTCGCGCATCGCCTCGGTCTCGCGGTACGGCGAGGCGACCGAGCCCGCGTCGAGGTGGTCGCGGCCGATCACGACCGGCGCCCGGACGCGGCCCGAGCGCACGAGCTCGTTGATCGCGAGCCCGGCCTTCGCGCGATCGCCGTAGCCGAGCCAGCAGATGCGCGCGGGCAGCCCCTGGAACGCGATCTTCTCCGGTGCGAGCGCCAGCCACTGCTGCAGCAGGTCGTCGGCGGGGAAGAGCTCGCGGAGCCGCTCGTCGATCGCGGCGATGTCGGCAGGGTCGCCCGAGAGCGCCGCCCAGCGGAACGGCCCGATGCCGCGGCAGAAGAGCGGACGGATGTAGGCGGGGACGAAGCCGGGATACGAGAACGCGCCGGCGACGCCCGCGGCCTCCGCCTCGCCGCGCAGGTTGTTGCCGTAGTCGAAAACGTGGCTGCCAGCGCGGAGGTGGTCGAGCATCCCCTCCACGTGCACGGCGATCGACGCGCGGGCGCGGCGCAGGTACTCGTCCGGGTCGCCGGCGCGGAGCTCGTCGGCCTCGGCGAGCGAGAGCCCCTGCGGGACGTAGCCGGTGAGCGGGTCGTGCGCGGCCGTCTGGTCGGTGACGAGGTCGAAGCGCTCGCCGCGCCGCGCGAGCTCCGGCACGACGTCGGCCGCGTTCCCGAGCAGCCCCACCGAGAGCGGCCGGCCGTCGGCGGCGGCGGCGCGCACCCGCGCGAGCGCGTCGTCGAGCGACTCCGCCGCCTCGTCGAGGTAGCGGGTCTCGAGCCGCCGTTCGATGCGCGACGGGTCGACCTCGACGCAGAGGATCGCCGCGCCGGCGAGGGTGCCGGCGAGCGGCTGCGCGCCGCCCATGCCGCCGAGGCCGGCGGTCAGGATCGTCCGGCCGGCGAGCGACGGGGTGCCGAAATGCTGCCGGGCCGCGGCGGCGAACGTCTGGTAGGTGCCCTGCAGGATCCCCTGCGTGCCGATGTAGATCCACGAGCCGGCGGTCATCTGGCCGAACATCGTCAGCCCCTCGGCTTCGAGCCTGCGGAACTCGTCCCAGGTCGCCCAGCGCGGGACGAGCAGCGAGTTCGCGATCAGGACGCGCGGCGAGTCGGTCGTCGTCCGGAAGACGGCGACGGGCTTGCCGGACTGCACGAGCAGCGTCTCGTCGTCGCCGAGCTCGAGCAGCGCGGCGACGATCGCCTTCAGCGCCTCGTGCGAGCGCGCGGCGCGGCCGCTGCCGCCGTACACGACGAGGTCCTGCGGACGCTCGGCGACCTCGCGGTCGAGGTTGTTGAGCAGCATGCGGAGCGGCGCCTCGGTGAGCCACGAGCGGGCGTGCAGGCGGGTGCCGCGCGGCGCCCTGATCTGCGACAGGTCGCCGGCCAGCTCCTCGACGAGGCTCGTCGAGACCGTCACCGCTCGCCCTCCCCGCCGCGCCGCAGTCGCCGGCGCCACGAGAAGAGGCTCCAGGCGGACGCAGCGACGAAGAAGAAGACGGCGACCACGAGCGCGTGACCAATGCTGCCACCTGTGGCCGCCGCGAACACGAGGATCACGAGCGCGAGGGCGCCGTAGACGATCAGCGTGTCCCGGTAGGGGTGCTTCACGTGGCGCGGCGGCTCGGTCGGCCAGACGAGGAAGCGCGGCCGCCTCACTACTCGAGCTCCCCCACCTCGGCCTCGACGGCGGCGACGAGCGTGCCGTCGCGGATCGACTCGGCGACCGCCTCGATGTCGGGGCCGAGCGGCCGGTCGTCCTTCAGGCGCGGCGACAGCGCGCGCACCGCCTCGTGCGCCGCCCGCGCGCCCCTCCCCGGCACGAGCGGCGCGAGGAACTCGACCGCCTGCGCGCCGGCGAGCAGCTCGATCGCGACCGCGCGCTCGGCGTTCGCGACCACCTGCCACGCCTTCAGCCCGGCGGCGTTGCCCATCGAGACGTGGTCCTCCTGCCCCGCGCTCGTCGGGATCGAGTCGACCGACGCCGGATGGCAGAGCGACTTGTTCTCGGAGACGAGCGAGGCGGCCACGTACTGCGGGATCATGAACCCGGAGTTGAGGCCGCCGTCGCTCGTGAGGAACGCCGGCAGCCCGTCGCTCAGGTTGGGGTTGACGAGCCGCTCGAGCCGCCGCTCCGAGATGCTCGCGAGCTCGGAGACGGCCATCGCCAGCGCGTCCAGCGAGAACGCGAGCGGCTGCCCGTGGAAGTTGCCGGCCGACACGAGCATCCCGTCCTCGACCAGCACGAGCGGGTTGTCGGTCGCCGAGTTCAGCTCGGTCGTGACGGTGTACTCGACGTAGTCGAGCAGGTCGCGCGACGCGCCGTGCACCTGCGGGGCGCAGCGCAGCGAGTACGCGTCCTGCACCTTGTCGCACCAGCGGTGCGACTCGATGATCGCCGACCCGTCGAGCAGCCGCAGCACGTTGCGCGCGGCGGCCGCCTGCCCCCGCAGCGGGCGCAGCGAGTGCACCTGCGGCAGGAACGAGTTGCGCGACCCTTGCAGCGCCTCCAGCGAGAGGGCGCACGCGCAGTCGGCCGCCTGCGAGAGCCGCCGCGCACGCACGAGCGCGAGCGCCGCCTGGGCGGCCATGAACTGCGTGCCGTTGATCAGCGACAGCCCCTCCTTCGCCACGAGCCGCACCGGCTCGAGGCCGGCGCGGTGGAGCGCGTCGCCGCCGTCCAGGAGCTCGCCCTCGTAGAAGGCGCGGCCCTCGCCGACGAGGGGCAGCGCGAGGTGGGCGAGCGGCGCCAGGTCGCCGGACGCGCCGACCGAGCCCCGCGCCGGCACGTGCGGCAGGACGCCGCGGTTCAGGCAGTCGAGCAGCAGCTCGACCGTCTCGACGCGGGCGCCGGAGTTCCCCTTCGCGAGCGCGTTGGCGCGCAGCAGCATGGCCGCGCGCACGACCGCGTCGGGGTACGGGTCGCCGACGCCGCAGGCATGCGAGCGCAGGAGGCGCAGCTGGAGCTCCTCGGTCAGCTCCTCGGGAATCTGCTTCGAGACGAAGCGGCCGAAGCCCGTGTTGACGCCGTAGGTGTGCTCGTGCGCGCCGTGGGCGACGCGCTGCACGACGGAGCGGGCCGCCCGCATCTGCTCGCGGGCGTCCGCCGAGAGCGGCGCGGCCGGCGCTCCCTCGACGGCGACCGCCCACACGTCGTCGAGCGTCAGGTCCTCGCCCGTGAGCGTGCGTCCCGGCGTCACAGCGGGGATGGTAGACCGCGCCTGTGGTCCGCGACCTCCTCGCCCGCCGCGACTTCCGCCGCCTCTACCTCGCGGTCTCGGCGAGCGAGCTCGGCGACTCGCTCCACTACATCGCGCTGATGTGGTTCGCCTTCGACGCCGGCGGCCCGCTCGGCGTGATCGCCGTGCGGCTCGCCGACAGCGTCCCGGCGCTGCTCTTCGGGCTGCACGGCGGTGCGGCCGCCGACCGTTTCAGCCGCAAGCGGCTGATGGTGGGCGCCGACCTCGTGCGCGGCGCCGTCCTGGTGCCGGTCGCGGCCGCCGGGCTCGCCGGTTCGCTCCCGCTCTGGGGCCTCGTGGTCGCGGCGTTCGTGCTCGAGACGGCGACGAGCTACTTCGCGCCCGCGTACGGCGCCACGATCCCGACGGTCGTCGAGCGCGCGAACGTCCAGCGCGCGAACGCCTTCGTCCAGGCGACGGCGCAGTCGCTCTCGGTGGCCGGCTGGGCGGCGGCGGCGGCGCTGCTCGTCGTGCTGCCGGTGAGCGCGTTCTTCGCGGTCAACGCCGCGTCGTTCTTCGTCTCGGCGGCGCTGATCGCCGGGCTCCGCCACGGACGGGAGCACGGCCTGCACGCGACGGCGCCGCGGCTCCAGGACGGACTCGTGCTCCTGCGGTCGCGGCGCACGCTCGCCGCCGGCGTCGCCGCGCTCGGCATCGCCGTCACGATCACGGCCGGCACGTGGATCGCCGGCGTCCCGACGCTCGTCCGCGACACGCTTCACCGCGGCGCCGGCGGCTTCGCGATCGTGTGCGTCGGCTACGCGGTGGGGTCGATCGCGAGCGGCGTCGTCCTGGCCCGCATCCCGATCCGCGACAAGGCCCGCGCGAGCATGCTGGTGTGGCTCATGTACCTGCCCGGGTACGGGCTGCTCGCCGTCGCGTCGTCGCTGCCGGCGGCGATCGCGGGCGCGTTCTTCGCGGGGAGCGGCCAGAGCGCCGCGGTCGTCCTCCTGAACTCGGCCGCGCAGGAGGAGGTGCCGGACCGCGAGCTCGGCCGGGTGCTCGGGGTCGTCTCGCTGACCCACCGCGGCGCGCACGCGACCGCCCTGATCCTCGTCTCGCCGCTCTTCGCGATCGCCGCCGCCCGGGCGGTCTTCGGCGGCGCGGCGCTGCTCGTGCCGCTCGTCGGGCTCGCGGCGCTCGCGGTCGCTACTCGTCGAGCAGCCGCAGCTCCAGCACCCGCGACGGGCCGAAGCCATCGATCCTGAGCATCGCCCCGGCGGCCGCCGCCGCGGCTCCGGCGGGCATCAGCCCGACGAGCTCCGAGCCCGCGACCTCGGCGCCCCGGGCCTCCGCCTCCGCGGCGATCCGCTCGACGATCTCGTGCAGGGCGGCCGCCTCCCAGTCCTCGACGTTCATCGACACCTGCACGAGCCCCGCGCTCGGCAGGTCGAGGCCGAGCGCGCGCACGCCCGGGAAGCCGCCGCCGCGCTCGCGGACGACCGCTGCGATCTCGCGCGCGGCGGCAAGCTCGCCGCGCAGGTTGACGTTGAACGCGACGAGCGGGCGCCGCGCACCGAGGATGACGCCGCCCGCCGTCTCGTGCAGCCGCGCCGGGCCGAAGTCGGGCGCGAGCTCCTTCTCGTCGAGCCGGCGCTGCAGGCCCTCGGTCCCGCCGCGCCGGTAGAACGCGGGGCCGCGCTCGGGCGGCGCGTACAGGAAGACGGGCAGGCCGAGCCCGGCGAGCCGCGGGCCGAGCGCGCGGGCGGCGGCGGCCGCGCGCTCGAGGTCGGCCGGCCGGAGCGGCACGATCGGGACGACGTCGGCGGCGCCGATGCGCGGGTGTGCGCCCGCGTGGCGGCGCAGGTCGATGCGCTCGATCGCCGCTTGCACGCCGGCGACGAGCGCGGCGGCGAGCTCCTCCTCCGAGCCGACGAGCGTGAACACCGACCGGTTGTGGTCGCGGTCCGCGTGCACGTCGAGCAGGCGCGCGTGGGCGCCGAGCGCCGCGCCGATCGCGTCGATTGTCGCGGCGTCGCGTCCCTCGCTGAAGTTGGGCACGGACTCGAGCGGGAGCATCCGCCTACTGTACGAGGACGTGAAGGAGTACTACGACACGCGCGCGCCCGAGTACGACGAGTGGTGGCTCGGGCAGGGCGCGTTCGCCGGCCGCGACCGCCCCGGCTGGGAGGACGAGCTCGGCGAGATCGCCGGCCTGCTCGGCGGCCTCGCGCCCGCGCGCACGCTCGACGTCGCCTGCGGGACCGGGTTTCTCACCCGCCGTCTGGCCGGCGAGGTCGTCGGCCTCGACCAGAGCGAGCGGATGCTGGCGATCGCCCGGGAGCGCGTGCCCGGGGCGAGGTTCGTCCGGGGCGACGCGCTCTCGCTGCCGTTCGCCGACGGCGCCTTCGACCGGATCTTCACGAGCTACTTCTACTGCCACCTGGAGGAGGCCGACCGCGTCCGGTTCCTCGGCGAGGCGCGCCGCGTCGCCCGCGAGCTGGTCGTGCTGGGCAGCCGCCCCCGGAGCGCGGAGGAGCCGTACGAGCGGTGGGAAGAGCGGGTGCTGAACGACGGCTCCCGCTGGCCGGTCTACAAGCGCGTCTTCGACCCCGACGCGCTCGCGGCGGAGCTCGGCGGCGCGGTGCTCCACGCCGGCCGCTGGTTCGTCGTCGTGCGCGCGTGACGAGCTACCGCACGCTCGCCGGCCTGAAGCGCGCCCAGCGGGCCTGCCGGCTCTGCGTCGAGGCAGGCCATCCGCTCGAGTCGCTGCCGGTGATCGCGCCGGGCGAGGGGCAGCGGGCCTACCTCTTCGGCCAGGCGCCTGGCGCCGTCGAGGGCGCGGAGCGGAGACCGTGGCGCGGCCGCGCGGGCGCCACGCTCCGGCGCTGGCTGGAGCTCGACGAGGACGCGTTCTACGCCGCCTTCTACTGCGCGTCGGTGACGCGCTGCTACCCCGGCCGCGCCCGCTCCGGGCGCGGCGACCGCACGCCGACGCCGGAGGAGCAGCGGCTGTGCGAGCGCTGGCGCGACCACGAGCTGCGGCTGCTGCGCCCGCAGCTCGTCGTCACCGTCGGCGGGCTGGCGGCGCGCCGGCTGCTCGGCGTGCGCAGCGTCGGCGAGTGCGTCGGCGCCGTCTACGAGGCGTTTGGGGCGACGGCGATCCCGCTGCCCCACCCCTCGGGCGCCTCGGGCTGGCTGAACGACCCGGCGAACCGCGCGCGCGTCGCGGCGGCGGCCGCGCTGATCAGGGAGCGGCTGGCTACCCTCGCCTGACGGTGGAGAAGACGCCTCGGTACCGCACGACGTTCGTCAGGCTGCTCGGCTTCCTCCGCCCCTACCGGCTGTCGATGGCCGTGTCGGTCGCGCTGGCGGTGGGCTCGCAGGCGACCGCGCTCGGCGCGGTCTTCCTGACGGGCTCGATCGCGGGCGCGCTGCAGCATCACGACCGCTCGCGCCTCCCGTGGCTCGTCGGCGAGGTCGTCGCGCTCGGCGTGGCCCGCGCCCTGCTGATGGGCGGGCGCCGGCTGATCGCGGGCAAGCAGGCGCTCGCCGTCGAGCTCGACCTGCGCACGTCGATCTACGCGAAGCTGCTGCGCCTCTCCTTCGGCTTCTACGACCGCCACCAGACCGGGCAGCTGATGAGCCGCGCGACGGTCGATCTGCAGGGCGTGCGCTTCTTCCTCGGCTACGGCCTGATCTTCTTCTTCCAGCACGTCTTCACGATCCTCGGTGTCGGGATCGTCGCGTTCCTGATCTCGTGGAAGCTCGCGCTGATCGCGCTCGCGGTCGCGCCCTTCCTCGTCGCGGTCGCCTACCGCTACAGCCACGTGTCGCATCCGCTGCTCCGCGACGTGCAGCAGAAGCTCGCGGACGTCGCAACGGTCGCCGAGGAGAACATCGTCGGCGTCCACGTGGTGAAGGCGTTCGCGCAGGAGCAGGCGGAGGAGCGGAAGTTCGAGCGGCGTTCCGAAGCCGTGTTCGGCCTGTCGGTGGCGGCGAACCGTCAGCGGGCGCTCTACGTCCCGCTGCTCGCGTTCCTGCCGCTGCTCGGCCAGGCCGCCGCGCTGCTCGTCGGCGGCCGGATGGTCGCCCACCACACGCTCTCGATCGCGAGCTTCGTGCGCTTCAACCTCTACCTGGCGATGCTCGAGATGCCGCTGCGCGCGCTCGGCATGTGGATCGGCCAGGCGCAGCGGGCGACCGCGTCGGGCGAGCGGATCTTCCAGGTTGTCGACGAGCCGGAGGAGATCGCGGACGCGCCGGCCGCCGCGCACCTGCCCGCCGGCCCGGGCCGCGTCGTCTTCGAGCACGTGACGTTCGGCTACGACCCGGCGCGGCCGGTGCTGCACGACGTGAGCCTCGTGCTCGAGCCGGGACGGGTCGTCGCCGTCGTCGGCCACACGGGCGCCGGCAAGACGACGCTCGCCTCGCTCGTGCCGCGCTTCTACGACCCGCAGCGCGGCCGCGTCACGATCGACGGCGCCGACGTCCGCCATGTGACGCTCGCGTCGCTGCGCCGCGAGATCGGCGTGATCGCGCAGGATCCGTTCCTGTTCTCGGCGACCGTCCGCGAGAACCTCGCGTTCGGCCGCCCCGACGCGACGGACGAGGAGATCGAGCAAGCCGCCCGGCTCGCGCAGGCGCACGAGTTCGTGGCCGCGCTTCCCGACGGCTACGACACGGTGATCGGCGAGCGCGGGATCACGCTCTCGGGCGGGCAGCGGCAGCGCGTCGCGATCGCGCGCGCGCTCGTCGTCGACCCGCGCATCCTGATCCTCGACGACGCGACCGCGTCGGTCGACGCGAGCACCGAGGCGCGCATCCGGGAAGGGCTGCGCGAGGCGATGCGCGGCCGCACGACGATCATCGTCGCGCACCGGCTGTCGACGATCGCGCTCGCCGACGAGGTCGTCGTGCTCGAGCACGGCCGCGTCGCCGTGCACGGGACGCACGACGACGCCGAGCGCGAGTCGGCCGTCTATCGGGAGATCCTCGAGCACGGCATGCTCGAGCGGGTCTTCTCGGAGGACGCGGCATGAGGCGCGGGCTCGGCGGCGCCGACCAGGGCGCGGAGGGGCCGGCTCCGCCGGCTGCGGAGCGGGCGTGAGGATCCACCAGCCTGGGTCGCACCTGATGCGCGGCGGGCGGCCGGAGGTGGACGACTGGTCGTGGGCGAGCACGCGCCGCCGGTTCCGGACGCTGTACGGGCTCGCGCGGCCGTACCGCGGGCGGACGGCGCTCGCGATCGTCTCGCTCGTCGCCGCGACGGCGGCCTCGCTCGCGCCGCCGCTCCTCGTCGGCCGGGCGATCGACGAGGTCCGCGACGGGCGGACGGCGAGGCTCGTGTGGCTCGTGGCGGCGTTCGTCGCCGCCAGCGCCGCCGCGACCGCGTTCGGCTACGCGCAGACGTTCTTCACCGGCTGGACGGGCGAGCGGATGCTCGCCGACCTGCGCAACCGGCTCTTCCGGCACCTGCAGCGGCTGTCGCTCGGCTTCTACGAGCGGAACCGCGCCGGGGTGATCATCAGCCGGCTCACGAACGACGTCGAGGCGCTCGACCAGCTCGTCACGGACGGCGTCACGTCGCTCGTCCAGAGCACGCTGACGCTGGTCGGCACCGCCGCCCTCCTCTTCTTCCTCGACTGGCGGCTGGCCCTCGCCACGCTCACGGTGATGCCGGCGATGGCGGCCGCGACCGCCTGGTTCCGCAAGCGCTCCGGGCGCGCGTACCGCCGCGTCCGCGAGACGCTCGGCGCGGTGACCGCGACCCTTGCCGAGGACATCGCCGGCATGCGCGTCCTGCAGTCGTTCACGCGCGAGCCGTCCGCGGCCCGCAACTTCCGCACCGTCGGCGACACGTACCGGGCCGCGAACATGCAGACGGTCGTCCTGAACGGGCTCTACTTCCCGTTCGTCGACTTCCTCTCGTCGGCCGCCACCGCGGTCGTGCTCGGCTACGGCGGCTGGCTCGTCTTCCACGGCCGCATGTCGATCGGGACGCTGGTCGCATTCCTCGGCTACCTGTCGAACTTCTTCGACCCGGTGCAGCAGCTCTCGCAGCTCTACAACACGTTCCTGTCGGCGGTCGCGGCGCTCGACAAGATCACCGGCGTGCTCGACGAGGAGCCGGAGGTGCGCGACGCTGCCGGGGCGCGCGACCTCGGCCGCATCGTCGGCGCGGTCGCCTTCGACGGAGTCCGCTTCGCCTACGGGCGCGGCCCCGAGGTGCTGCACGGCATCGACCTCGACGTGCCCGCGGGGACGACCGTCGCGCTCGTCGGCCACACCGGGGCCGGCAAGTCGACGATCGCCAAGCTGCTTGCCCGCTTCTACGACCCCACGCACGGGCGCATCACGATCGACGGGGTCGACCTGCGCGAGGTGACGCAGGCGTCGCTGCGGCGCCAGCTCGGGATCGTCCCGCAGGAGGGCTTTCTGTTCGCCGGCAGCCTCGCCGAGAACGTGCGCTTCGGCAGGCCCGACGCGGGCCGGGCGGAGGTCGAGGCGGCGATCCGCGCGGTGGGCGCCGAGGAGCTCGTGGCGCAGCTCGAGCAGGGCTACGAGACGCAGCTCGGCGAGCGCGGCTCGCGCCTCTCGCTCGGCCAGCGGCAGCTGGTCGCGTTCGCGCGCGCCCTGCTCGCCGACCCGCGCATCCTCATCCTCGACGAGGCGACGAGCTCGGTCGACATCGGCACCGAGCAGGCGATCGAGCGCGCGCTGCGGCGGCTGCTGCACGGGCGGACGGCGTTCATCGTCGCCCACCGCCTGTCGACCATCCGCGACGCCGACCTGATCGTCGTCCTCGAGCACGGCCGCGTCGTCGAGCAGGGCACCCACGGCGAGCTGCTCGAGCGGCGCGGCCTCTACACCTCGCTGTACGGCGACTGGGCCGAGACCGCGGCGTAGGCCCAGGTAGGCTCGCGCCGTGCAGGTCGGCGACCCGATCCGCGACGGCTGGGACATCTACAAGCGCTTCTGGCGCCACCTGCTGCCGATCGCGCTCGTCGTCTACGTCGTCATCTCGCTGATCTCGCTCGTGCTCGCCTTCGCGGCGGGCGTCCTCGGCGCCCTGGCCGGCGTGGTCGTCGCGTTCGCCGGCGTGTTCGTCCTCCAGGCCGCGCTCGTCGAAGCGGTCGCGGACGTGCGCGACGGACGGGCCGACCTGACGCTGGCCGAGACGATCGCGCGCGTGTGGCCGCGGTTCTGGCCCGTCGTCGGCGCGGGCCTGCTGGCCGGCGTCGCGATCGCGGTCGGGTTCGTGCTGCTCGTCGTCCCGGGGCTCTACCTGGCGACGATCTGGAGCGTCGTCATCCCGGCGGTGGTGCTCGAGCAGCGCGACGTGATGGCGTCGTTCCGCCGCAGCCGCGAGCTTGTCGGCGGCCACGGCTGGACGGTGCTCGG
>Ga0070741_10009975_pt1 | contig 18155 bp, 17 predicted proteins | sample Coa_R1_4_FD_66440 | JGI IMG/M metagenome (GOLD analysis project Ga0070741, IMG submission 66440) | Surface soil microbial communities from Centralia Pennsylvania, which are recovering from an underground coalmine fire - Coalmine... | ecosystem: Environmental > Terrestrial > Soil > Unclassified ...
CACGATGCCCACCGCGGGTTCGTCTGACGGTGCGGTCATTGGAGCCCGTGACTGTACCGAGCGTAACGTGCGCGTCCTGCCGCCCGACCCCGACCTCCACCGCCCACCCGTCACCGTCCTGCACGTGGTCGAGGCGCTCCACGCCGGCGTGGGCCGGCACCTGACCGACCTCATCAGGCACAGCGCGGGCGTGCGTCACGAGGTGGCCGCCGGCACCGAGCGCACCGGCTGGGACGCCGCCGATGATCCCGTGGCCCGGTTCGCGGCGGCGGGGGCGGTCGTGCACCGCGTGGACATGCGGCGGACGCCGCACCACCCGGCCAACGCCGCCGCGCTGTGGCGGCTGCGCCGAATCGTGGCCACCCGCCGTCCCGACGTCGTCCACGGGCACAGCTCCATCGGCGGCGCCCTGGCTCGTCTCGCCTCCTGGCGGGCGCCGGTCGTGCGTATCTACACGCCGCATGGCGTGCACCCGCACCGGCTGGCCAACGACGCCGAGCGGTTCCTCGGCCGGCGCACCGACCGGCTGGTGGCCGTGTCGGAGAGCGAGCGCGACCTCGTGGCCGCGCTGGGCTTCGTGCCGCCCGATCGCATCGAGGTGGTCCGCAACGGGATCGAGGCGTCCGTCCCGTCGGCAACGCGCGACCTCCGCGCCGAGTTCGGCATCCCTGCCGGCGCGCCGCTGGTGGCGTCGGTCGCCCGCCTCGAGCACCAGAAGGCGCCCGACCTGTTCGTCGATGCCGCCGAGCGCCTCAGCCGCGTCGTTCCCGGCGCCCACTTCCTCCTCGTGGGGAGTGGGCCCCTCGATCACCGCGTGACGTCCCTGGTCGACGCCGGCGGTCTCGGTGACCGGTTCCACCGCCTGGCCCACGTGCGCGACGTCAGCCATGTCATGGCCCAGTTCGACGTGTTCGTCCTCACCTCGCGCTACGAGGGCCTCCCGTACGTCATCCTCGAGGCGATGCGCGCCGGGCTTCCGGTTGTCGCCACCGATGTCATCGGCACCCGTGACGCGGTGGTCCACGGCGTCACCGGCGTGCTCGTGACCCCGGGCGATCCCGCGGCGGTGGCCGAGGCGGTGCGCTGGATGCTCGACGCGCCGCAGACGGCAGCGTCATTCGGCCGGGCCGGTGCCGCGCGCGTCGCCGATCGCTTCGACGTGGCCGCCATGGGTGCCGCCCTCGACGAGCTCTACCTGCGATCGACGGCCGCGCTCGCCAGTACCCGCCGGTAGATCTCGGCGTGTGCGTCGACGGCGCGACCCCAGTCGAAGGCAGCCGCTCGCGCCAGCGCCCGTTCGGACTGCTCGGCCCACACCCGTTCGTCGTCGAGCAACGGGCGCAGCGCCGTCACCATGGCGGCCACGTCGCCGTCGGGGACGAGAATCCCGCCGTCGCCGACGACCTCGGGCTGCGCGGTGTTGTCGAACGCCACGACGGGCGTTGCACACGCCATCGCCTCCACTGCCGGCAGCCCGAAGCCCTCGGCCCGGCTGGTCGAGATCAGGGCCGACGCGCCCTGATACAGGGGCACGATGTCGTCGACGAAGCCGACGACGTCGACGCGGTCGGGCCGGGCCGCGCCCGCCACCACCGCCTGCACCTGGGCGACCGACCACGGGTCGGCGGCGCCTGCGATCACCAGCCGATGGGGGTAGCCGGCGTCGGCCAGGGCGGCGGCCACCGCCGCCGCTTCGGCAAAGCCCTTGTGCGGTCCCCATGCGCCGACGCACAGCAGGTACGGGACGTCGCAGGTCGGCCGCACCATTGGAGGGCGGAACGACGGAGCCACGCCGCACGGCACGACGTGGACGCGTGAGGGTTCGAGGCCGAGCCTGGCGATGCCGTCGGCGGCGGCCGCCCGCGAGATGGCGATGACGGCGGAGGCCCGTCGGTACCGCGGGGCCAACCGGCGCCACCTGGCACGATACGGGCGCATGGCCGGGTCGTCGCGCACGAGAGGGATGACGTCGAAGAGCGTCTGCACCCACGGCACCGCCACGCGCCGGGGGGGGTGCTGCCCCGCACCGTGGAACACGTCGGGGCGCGCCGTTGCGATCGCACCGGGAAGCCGCAGCTCGTGGCGCCACCACCCGAGGGCCTCGCCCCACCTGCCCGCCCGCAGTTCGGGCGCGCCGCCCACCCGCACGAGGTCCACGTCCTCGCGCGCCTCGAGACCGGCGGCGATGGCGGCGACGTACGTGCCGATGCCGCGGTGCTGCGACCCGTCGACGAGCGACCGGGTGTCGAGGGCCACGCGCAACATCAGGCAACTCTTCCAGGTCGAGGGGTGAGCCGGGTCGCGTTCTTCGACGGCTACCCGCATGCCTATGCGGGGGCGCAGCGCAGCACGCACGAGCTGGCGGCGGCCCTGCTGCGCCACGGGTGGGACGCCGAGGTCGTCCTCCCCGAGGAAGGCGTCTTCGCGGCGCGCCTGGCCGCCGACGGCATCCCCGTCCGCGTCGTCGAGTCCCCACCCGCGCTGCGGCACTACGGACACACGACGACCGGCGTGCACGCGGTGCGGGCGGCCGCAGCCCTTCCCCGCTACTGGCGACGGGTCGGCGCCGCGCTGCGCGGCCGGGCCGACGTCGTGCACGTGAACGACCAGCGGGGGATGGTGCTCGCCGGGCCCGCCGCCCGCCTGGCGCGCATCCCGATCGTCTGGCACGTGCACGGGGTGCGCCCGCCCCGTGCGCTGAACTGGCTCGGCCGAGGGCTGGCCACGCGCACCGTGGCGCTCACGGAGGCGGACGCGACGTTGCTGTCCGCGCCGCGCCGCAAGCACCGGCCCGACGTCGTTGCCAACGCCCCCGCGGAGACGTTCTTTGCCATCGAGCGTTCGCCCGCCGTTCCTCCGGTGCTGCTCACCGTCGGGCGCCTCAGCCCGGTCAAGGGAATCGATGTGCTCATGCACACCGTGGCGCGGCTGCGCGACGCCGGGCGCGACGTCACCGCCGTGGTCGCCGGCGGCGAGCAGGCCGGCTACGCGGGGTACGCCGCCGACCTGCGCCGGCTGCGGGACTCCCTCGGACTCGCGCAAACCGTCACGCTGTCGGGCCACCTCGACGACACGTCGGGCGAGCTGGCCCGCGCCTCGCTGTACGTGCAGCCGGCGCGGTGGGAGGGCGTGCCCCTGGCCGTGCTCGAGGCGATGGCCGCGGGCGTGCCCGTTGTCGCGACCGACGTCGGCGGCATCCGGGACGTGATCGCGCCCGACGTCAACGGCCTGCTCGTCCCGCCCGACGATCCCGTTGCCATGGCCGAGGCGATCGCCGCCCTCCTCGACGACGTCGACCGGGCGGCGCGGTTGGGGGCGGCCGGCCGCCGACTGACGCGGGAGCGGTACACCCGCGAGGGGCGCGAGCTGCAGATGGTCGGCATCTACCGCGACGTGCTGGCGTGACGGGCGAGCCGCTCCCGCGCGTCGTCCTCGTGGCCCATCGCTACGCGTCGCACCAGCAGTCGGGGATCCCCCGCTACGTCGCCGAGCTGTGCCGGGGGATCGGCGCCGACCCGGCATGCAAGCGCTACGCCCTGGTGACCCCGCCCGAGCGCGGCGACACCTCGGACTGCGGGGTGCCGGTCGAGCACCTGCGCGGCACCCGACGGGCCGTGCAGCTGGGCTGGCATCTGGTCGGGCATCCGATGCTCGAGCGGCTCGTCGAGCCCGCCGCCCTGGTGCACGTGCTGTACCCCTTCGCGCCCGTGCCCACGGCGGCACCTCGCGTCGTCACCGTGCACGACCTGTTGCCGCTGCGGTTCCCCGACTGGTTCGGTCGGGTGAACGCGGCCAAGTTCCGCCGGGCGGCCGACATGATGGTGCGTTGGGCGACCCACGTGATCGCCGACTCGGCGCTGGTGGCCGGGCAGGTGCAGGAGACCCTCGACGTCGACGAGACGCGGATCACCGTCGTGCCGCTCGGCGTGGCGTCCGCGTTCCGCCAGCGCCTCCCCGAGCCCCGCCGCCTGGAGGTGTGCGCCCGGTACGGCGTGACGCCGGGCCGGTTCTTCATCGCCGTGGGCTACGTGTCGCTGCGCAAGAACCTCCTCACGACCCTGCGGGCGCTGGCGGCCGCAGGCGGCCACGTCCGGCTTCCCCTGCTCCTCGCCGGGCCCGCGGGCCGGGGCGCAGGTGACGTGCAGCGGGAGATCGCCCGCCTCGGGCTCGGCGATCGCGTGATCGTCTCGGGATGGCTGGCGGAGCAGGAGCTGGCCGCCCTGGTGGCCTCGGCCACCGCCCTGCTGCACCCCGCCACCCACGAGGGCTTCGGCCTGCCGCCGCTCGAGGCGATGGCCGCCGGCACACCGGTGGTCGCATCGACAGGCGGCGCCGTGCCCGAGGTCGTGGGGCACGCGGGCGTGCTGCTCGACCACGACGACGTGGATGCGTGGGCCGGCGCGCTGGTGCGGCTGGCGGGCGACGCCGACTTCGCCACCACCTTGCGCACCAAGGGGCTCGTGCAGTCGGCGCCGTACACATGGGAGCGCACCGCGGCCGAGACGGTGGCGGTGCACCGGCGGGTGCTCGCCGGCGCCTGAGGTACCTGAGGTCAGTCTTCGCCGAGGGCGGCGGGCAGCGAGTCGCGCCAGCGGCCCGTGATCTCGGCCACGGCCAGGTCGACGAGGTCACCGATCACGAGGCGCTCTCCGCCGGCCGCGCCGAGCTCTGTGAACGGGACGCCGGCCGCCTGGGCGGCGGCGCGCACGGCGGCAACCTTGTCGGGCGCGATGCACGCCACGACGCGTGACGGTGCCTCACTGAAGAGGGCGGCGTGGTCGGCGACCCCGCTGGCGCGCGCGCCGACGCCGGACGCGGCGGCCATCTCGGCCAGGGCCACGCCCAACCCGCCGTCGGCGATGTCGTGCACCCCCGCCAGCAGGTCGTCGGCGACCAGGCCGCACACGAGGTCGACGACGCGGCGGTGGGCCTCGATGTCGAGCGTCGCCACCGTGCCGCCCTGGTGGCCGTGCACGTTCCATGCCCACCGCGAGCCGCCGAGGGCGCGGGCGTCGGGCGCCCCCAGCAGGGCGACCGCCGTCCCGTCGACCAGACGCGCGCCCGGCGGGCGCCGCTCGAGTCGGTCGATGAGGCCCACCAGCCCGATGACCGGGGTGGGGTCGATGTCGCGGCCGAGGCTCTCGTTGTAGAGGCTGACGTTGCCGCCGATCACCGGCAGGCCGAAGGCGCGGCAGGCGTCGCCCATGCCGTCGATGGCCTCCGACAGCTGCCACATCACCTCGGGGTGCTCGGGGTTGCCGAAGTTCAAGCAGTTGACCACGGCAACGGGCTTGGCCCCCGTGCACGCCACGTTGAGCGCGGCTTCGGCGACGACGAGCGCAGTCCCCTGCCGCGGATCGAGCGCGCACCACCGGTGGTTGCCGTCGGTGGTGAGGGCCAGACCCTTGATCGAAGCGGGCAGGCCGGGCGACTTCAGCCGCAGCACGGCGGCGTCGCCGCCCGGCCCCTCGACCGTGTTGAGGAACAACTGGTGGTCATACTGGCGGTAGGCCCACGCCGGGTCGGCGAGCATCGCCAGCAGGTCGGCGCCGCAGTCGGCAGGGGCCGGCAGCCGGGCCGGGTCGTCGGCCAGCCGCGCCGCCCGACCCGCAGGCTCGGCGCGTGGGCGGTCGTACTTGGGTGCGTCCTCCTCCAGCGACGCCGCGGGCATGTCGGCGAGCACCTCGCCGTCGAGGCGGTCGAGGATCCGCAGGCGCCCGTCACCGGTGACGGTGCCGACCACCGAGCAGCGCACCTCCCACCGCTCGCACACCTCGAGCACCCGATCGAGGTCCTGGGGGGTGACGATGGCCAGCATGCGCTCCTGGCTCTCGCTGGTCATGACCTCGAAGGGCTCCATGCCCGCCTCGCGGGTGGGCACCTCGCTCACGTACACGTCCATGCCGACGCCGCCGCGCGACGCCGTCTCGCTCGTCGCGCACGTGAGGCCGGCACCACCGAGGTCCTGGATGCCGACCACCAGCTTCTCGTCGAGCAACTGCAAGCACGCCTCGATGAGCCGCTTCTCCTCGTAGGGGTCGCCCACCTGCACGCTCGGCCGCTTGGCCGACTCCTCCTCGGCGGCGCCGAAGCCGGCCGACGCCAGCACGCTCACGCCGCCGATCCCGTCGCGCCCGGTGGTCGAGCCCAGCAACACGGCCAGGTTGCCGATGCCCGACGCCTTGGCCAGCACCAGCCGCTCCTTCGGCATGACCCCGAGGCACAGCACGTTGACGAGCGGGTTCTCGGCGTAGCACTCGTCGAAGACCAGCTCGCCGCCGACCGTCGGCACGCCGACCGAGTTGCCGTAGCCGGAGATGCCGCTCACGACGCCCTCCACCAGCCACCGTCCGCGGGCGTCGTCGGGCGGCCCGAAGCGGAGCGGATCCATCACCGCGATCGGGCGCGCACCCATGGTGAAGATGTCGCGCAGGATGCCGCCGACGCCCGTGGCCGCCCCCTGGTACGGCTCGACAGCCGACGGGTGGTTGTGGCTCTCGATGCGCACCGCCACCGCGATGCCGTCGCCGGCGTCGATCACGCCGGCGTTCTCCCCGGGGCCCACGAGCACCCATGGCGCCTCCGTCGGCAGCCGGCGCAGGTGGATCTTCGACGACTTGTAGGAGCAGTGCTCGCTCCACATCACCGCGTACATCGCCAGTTCGAGATGGTTGGGCGGACGGCCGAGGATGCGCGCGATGGCCGCGGCCTCGTCGTCCGTGAGCCCGAGCTCGCGGTGCAACGACGTCGACGTCTCGCCCATGCCGACACGGTATCCGCACGGCCGCGCGTGGCAGAGCACAAACGCCGGGCCGTCTTGATTCCTTGAATGGCCGCCCCCCATACTGACCAAATGGCAGCCCCCAAGAGGCGCAACAAAGGCGCAATGACCGACGAGCACAAGCAGGCTTTGGCGCTCGGACGCGAGCAGGGCCGAGCCGTCCGGCGCTACCTGGAGGCGCTGGAGGCGAACCGGCCCAAGCGGGGGCGCAAGCGCACGCCGGAATCGATCGCAAAGCGGCTGGCAGATATCGAGGGAAAGCTGGCGAGCGCCGACCCGTTGACGCGACTCCAGCTCAGCCAGGAGCGCATCGACCTGCAGGCGGAGCTGGAGACCAAGTCCCAGGCCGTCGACCTCAGCGCCCTGGAGAACGACTTCGTCGCCGCCGCCGGCGAGTACAGCCGGCGCAAGGGCATCTCGTACGCCGCCTGGCGCGAGTCCGGCGTCGACCCGGCGGTGTTGAAGAAGGCGGGCATCGGTCGAGCCGGGTAGCCCGGCCCGGGTTCTATGCCGGGCGGCGGACGTGCACCATGCAGAACTGGGTGCCGTCGCCTGACGTGGCGACGAGCTCGAGCCCACCCCGCTCGATGGCGCGCAGCAGGTCGGCCCGGGGCACCGCCGAGCCCAGCCACTGCGGTTCGAGGCATCCCCGGGGCGCCCGCCCGACGGCACGCCGCAGACGGGCCGGAATGCTGGTCTCCCGGCGATACCACGCCGCCCGATGCTGCTCCGGCCGTTCGCTCACCTGGAACACCGCCCATCCCCCCGGTCGCAACACCCGTCCCATCTCGCTGACATAGGTGCACGTCACCGCCGGGTCGGGGATGTGCTGGAAGACGATGAACGAGTAGCAGACGTCGAAGCTGGCGGCGTCGACGCCGCCGAGGTCGGTCCCCGTGCCGACGGCGAAGCTGGCGTTCGGCACGTCGGCCAGGGCCTGCTCGGCGCGGGCGACCATCTCCGGCGACACGTCGAGCCCGATCACCGACCCGGCCTGGGCGGCAATGGCCCTCGTCATGCGGCCGATGCCACAGCCGATCTCGAGCACCCGGTCCCCCGGGGACAGGCGCACCCCGAACGGGGCCAATGACAACTCGAGCGCCTGGGCCCCTGATTGCCAGAACTCCGCCTCGTCGGGGTGGTTGAAGTCGAGGCAGGAGTGGATGAAGTACATGGCGTTCTCACGGGCTTTGCTGTCCCAATAGGCGCCCATCGCTTGAGGCGTCGCTTCGCCCGTTCCCGGGGCCGCCCCCTGGTGATCCGTCATCGCCCCCATGGTTTAACGTGGCCGCGCCGTCGACATGACACTCCCGCCCATCTCCCGACGCGTTTCGATCGTGCTTCCCGCGTACAACGAGGAGGCCAACATCGTCGAAGCGGTCGAGCGGGCGACCGCCGTCGCCGATCGGCTGTGCGAGGAGCACGAGATCATCGTGGTCGACGACGGCTCCCGCGACAAGACGGCCGAGCTCGTCCTGCAGCTGGGTGACGCCGACCCCCGGATCCGGCTGATCCGCAACGCCCGCAACCGGGGCTACGGCGACGCCGTGCGCACCGGTCTGCGATCGGCCCGGCTCGACCTCGTCTTCTTCACCGACGCCGACAACCAGTTCGACATCAACCAGCTCGACCTGCTGCTCGACCGCATCGACCACGCCCACGTGGTGGCCGGCTACCGCATCAAGCGGCAGGACTCGCTGTCGCGGCGGATCACGGCGCGGGTGTGGAACCAGGTCGTGCGGGCCCTGTTCTACGTGCCGGTGCGCGACATCGACTGCGCGTTCAAGCTGTTCCGTCGCGACGTGTTCGACACCATCGACATCGAGAGCGTGGGCGCCATGGTCAACACCGAGCTCATGGTGAAGCTCGGCCGGTCCGGCGCCGGCGTCGTCGAGGTCGGTGTCACCCACCTGCCGCGCACTGCCGGGCAGGCGCGGGGGGCCACGCCGAGAGTCGTCGGCCGGGCGCTGTTCGAGCTGGCGCTGATGTACCGGCGGCTGCGCGACGCGTCGGCGCCGGTCCCGATCGAGTAGCGGTGGCATCGCGAGTCGCAGTGATCGGCGGCGGCGTCGGCGGTGCCACGGCAGCGCTCCGTCTGCGCCGGGCCGGAACCGACGTGGTGCTGCTCGAGTCGGGTCCCGCCCTCGGTGGGCTGGTGGCCAGCTTCTCGCTCAACGGCACACCGCTCGAGTGCTTCTACCACCACGTGTTCCCCCACGAGCGCGAGGTGGCGGCGCTCATCGCCGAACTGGGCCTGGCCCACAAGCTCGACTGGCTCCCGAGCACGATCGGCGTGTACTGCGACGGACGGGTGTGGCCGTTCACCACCGCGCTCGACCTGCTGCGCTTCCGGCCCCTCGGCCTGCGCGACAGGCTCCGGGCGGGAATCGGCGCGGTGACGTTGCCCCGAGCGCGCGACTGGACCGCCCTCGACACCGTGCCGGCACGCGAATGGCTCGAGCGCGCCAGCGGCGAGGCCATGACCCGGCTGGTCTGGGACCCGATCCTCGCCCAGAAGTTCAGTGGCGCAGCCGGTGGCGTGCCCGCGGCGTGGATGTGGGGCCGCCTGAGCCAGCGGGCATCGAACCGTCGCAATCCGTTCGCCCGGGAACGCCTCGGCTACCTCCGCGGCGGTTTCAACCAGCTGTTCGCGGCGCTCGAGCACCGACTCGGAGCAGAGGGTGTCGACGTCCGCCTCGACCAGCGGGTGTCAGCCATCGACGTCGCCGACGGCAGGGTCAAAGGCGTGGCGACCGCGGGCAGCGACATCGAAGCCGACGCCGTGCTGTACGCGGGCACGCTCCCCGGCCTCACCGGGCTGGTCCGCGGCGCCGTCCCCGACCCTCGCTGGGCGGCGATCGGCGGCCTGGGGGCCATGTGCGTGATCGTCGAGCTCCGGCGCGCCCTCCAGGACCTGTACTGGGTCAACGTGTGCGACCCCACGCTGCCCTTCGGAGGGCTGATCGAGCACACCAACCTGGTCCCCCCCGTCGACTACGGCGGCAGCCACGTGCTCTACCTGAGCCGGTACTTCACTGCCGACGAGGCGCTGGCCACCGCCGACGTGGCCGGCGAGGCCGGCCGGTGGGTGGCGGCCCTGGCCGACCGCTTCTCGCTCGACCCGGCCGACGTGCTGTCGGTGCACCCGTTCCGCACGCCCTACGCCGCACCCCTCGTGAAGCTCGGCTACCGCGCCGGCGTCCCCCCGCTGCGGTCCACGATTCCCGGTCTGTACCTGTCGACGACCGCCCAGGTGTACCCCCAGGACCGAGGCATGAACGAGGCCGTGCGCGGTGGTGCCGACGCGGCGCAGGTGATCGTCGACGATCTCAGCCGCGCGGCGGTAGGCGCATGACGGGCGTCTCCGTCGGGATCGGCTGCCCCGTCTGCGGCGGGCATGACCACCGCGCCCGCTTCCGGGCTGCGGGCCCCGGCACCGAGCTCGGTGTCGACCCGCAGTCGTTCCGTCCCAGCGCCGACCGCTTCGGGGAGGCACTGGGCCTGGTGGTGCGCTGCCGCGCTTGCGGCCACCAGTTCGTCGAGCACGCGCCGTCTCCCGACGACGTGCGCGCCGCGTACAACGACGCCGTCGACGAGGTGTCCGTGCGCGAGGAGGAAGGGCAGGTCGAGACGGCACGGCGGGCGCTGGGTCGCATCGAGGCGACGGTGACGCCCGGTCTCGTCTGCGACCTGGGCTGCTGGACCGGCTCGTTTCTGGTGGCCGCCCGCGAGCGGGGCTGGCGCACGGCCGGTGTCGAACTGTCGCGTTGGGCCTCGCACCGCGCCGCCGAGCGCGGCCTCGACGTACGACAAGGCGAGCTGCACGACTCCGGTCTCGACGCCGGTACCTGCCGGCTCGTCGTGCTCACCGACGTCCTCGAGCATCTCGCCGATCCCGGCGACGCGCTGTCGGAGGCGCACCGCCTCCTCGAGCCGGAGGGCGTGGTGTGGATCACAGTGCCCGACGCCGGCAGCCGTCTGGCGCGCGCCCTCGGGCGGCGATGGTGGTCGGTGCTGCCGATGCACCTCCAGTACTTCACGGCCGCGTCGATGGAGCAGCTCCTCGCCCGACACGGGTTCCGCGTGATCTGGCGGGGTACGCACGCCAAGGTGTTCACCGCCCGCTACTACGCCGAGCGCCTCGGCGGCTACCACCAGGCGTTGGAGCGGGCCACCGTCGGCGCCGTGACGCGGGCCCGGGTGGCCGACCGCCTCGTCGCCCCCGACTTCCGCGACCGCCTCGCCGTGCTGGCGATCCGGGAAGACTCCTATGTGGACTGACGGCGTCATCCCCGCGGCAGTGCTGGTCACGGAGATCGTGGTTGTGGTCCTGACAGCCGTGCGCATCGCCCGCGCCGTCGCCCCCCGTCGCGACGAGGTGCTCGACCGGGCCGTGATCGGGCTCGTGGTCGCCACCGCCCACGTCATCGGTGTGTTGCTGCTGCTCGGTGCCGTCGGGGTCCTCCGACGCGGCCCGGTGCTGGGGGCGATCGTCCTCGTCGGCGCGTGTGCGTTCCGACTGGTCCCTCGCGTGCAGGTGGAACGGGCACCCCGGCGCGCCCTGCGGCCGGCCACTGTCATCACCTCCCTGGCGGGCCTGTGGTTCTTCGTCCTCTGGCTCGTCTCGAGCGTGGGCTCGCCGTCGGCCGAGAGCGACACCAACCAGTACCACCTCCCCAACGCCGCCTTCTGGATGCGGCGGGCGTCGCTGTGGCCGCTTCCGCCGGCGACGCCGGGGTACTTCACCGCCACCTACCCGAGCAACGGCGAGCTCGCGGGCCTGTGGCTGATGCTCCCCACCCACGACGACCGGCTGGCGTACGTGGCCCCGTTGGTGTTCGCGGTGCTCGTCGTGCTCGGGGCGGCCCTGCTGGCGCGCGAGCTCGGGGGATCGGCACCGACCGGCGCGCTGGTCGGGGTGGCGGTGGCGACATCACCGCTCGTGTACTCCACCCAGGTCCGCTCCCTGATGGTCGACCTACCGGCGGCGGCCGGCCTCGTCGCCGGCCTGGCCCTCGGGCTCGGGGCCAGGCGGCGCGGCGACCGGGTGCGGCTCGTCCTGGCCGGCGTGGCATTCGGCCTCGCCATCGGGGCCAAGTACCCGGCGCTGCTCCCGGGCGTCGTCGCCATGGCTGCCGTGGGCGCACTCGCCCCCCGCGGCACGCGGGTTCGCGCCGCCGGCTGGGTCGCGCTGGGGGCCGCGCCGATGGCGGCGTTCTGGTACCTGCGCACATGGATCGCGACCGGCAACCCGATCTTCCCCAAGAGCGTGACGGTCGCCGGGCACACCCTGCTCGCCGGCGGCCGCAGCCCGCTCAACCTCTACGCCACCTCCGTCCTCGCCCACATCCGCACGGGCAACACCGAGGTCCTCGCCCGGTGGGCGCGGCTCGGCCGCTCGGAGCTCGGGCCCGCACTCCTGCTGATCGCGGCCGGCATGGCCGTCGTGGGTTGGCAGCTGTGGTCGAAGCGGAATCGCCTCTGGCTGCTCCTCGCCGCGGTCGTAGGCATCAGCGCCCTCTCCTATCTGGCCACGCCGTTCACCGGCGGCGGCCCCAACGGGCTGGCGTTCCTCGTAGCGTCGCAGCTCCGCTACGCGCTGCCGTTCGCCTTCCTGGCCGCCGGCGTGGCCGGGACGCTGCCCCCGCGGGTCGTGTGGCCGCCCGCGGTGGCGGCGATCGCGTTCAACGTCGTGCAGCTGGTGCGGGGGCCGGCGTTCCGCGCCGACATCACGCCGTCTACCGCCGCCCTCGCCCTGGCGTCGTTGGCGGCCGTCACGGCGGTCGCCCTGGTCTCGGTCGCGGGCGGCGCCTTCGACCCCGCGTCATGGGTCGATCGCGTACGAACGCGCCGCTCACGTCGTCTCACGCCCGTGGCTGCGCTCGGGGTGGCCGCCGTCCTGGTGGCCGCCCTCGCCGCCCCGGCGGCCGCGCTGCTGCGCCGGGTGCATCCGCGTCCCATCCGCGACCTGGTGGCCGCCGCCCTGGGCCGTTCGGATGCGCCGTCGCGCCTGGTGCTGCTGGTCGGGGTCATCGACGTTCGCCCTACCCTGGGGCCCCAGCTCTCGCGTGACGTCGTGTCGGTCAGAGGTGTGGGCGCCGCCCACGAGGAACCGGTCGGCACCACCGCCGCCCTCGACCGGCAGGTGGCGGCGTTGCAGCCCGCGGTCATCGTCGTGGGGCCGTCGCCGATCGCGACACCGGACGGCTGGACACCGCCCGGGTGGCGGAAGGTGGGGGACGGCGCGGGCGGCGAGGTCTACGTGCCGCCACCCGCGTCGACCGGCAACGTAGGGACGCCGCCCCTGCCGCCGGTGCCGAGCGCCGGATAGGCGCTAACCCGCCAGCGAGGCCCGGCCCTGGTTGCCGGCGGCCCGCAGGAGCGAGCCGAGCAAGACCAGGCCGTCGCTCGAGCCGAGCAGGGGGTCGGACGCCCGCTCGGGGTGCGGCATGAGCCCGACGACGTTGCCCGCCTCGTTGCAGATGCCTGCGATGTCGCCCATCGAGCCGTTGGGGTTGTCGACGTAGCGCAGCACCACCCGCTCCTCGTCGACCAGCCGCTGCAGCGTCTCCTCGTCGCAGGTGAAGTTGCCTTCGAAGTGGTTGATCGGGATCCGCAGCACCGCGCCCGCCTCGGCGTCCTCCGTGAGCACCGACCGGCGGCTGTCGATGCACACGTCGACCGGCATGCACAGGAACGACAGGCCGCGGTTCTTCTGGAGGGCGCCCGGCAGGAGCCCGGCCTCGGTCAGCACCTGGAAACCGTTGCAGATGCCGACCACGGGCCCGCCGGCGGCGGCGAACTCGCCCACCGCCTGCATGATCGGCGAGAAGCGGGCGATGGCGCCGGGGCGGAGGTAGTCGCCGTGGGCGAAGCCGCCGGGCAGCACCACCGCGTCGACGTCACCGACCGACCGGTCGCCGTGCCACAACAGGCGACTCTCGCCGCCGAGCTTGGCGAGGGCTTCGACGACGTCGTGCTCGCAGTTGGATCCCGGGAACACGACCACGCCCACCCGTGCCGTCATGCGACGCCCGCCACCTCGTGCAGGGTCACGGCCGAGTCCTCGATCACGGGGTTGGCGAGGAAGCGATGGCACAGCTCGTCGACCTGCGACCGGGCCGTGGCCTCGTCGGGTGCGTCGATGGTGAACCGGATGGCCTTGCCGACCCGCACACCCTCGACGGCCTCGAATCCGAGAGCCGGCAGCGACCGTTCGATCGTCGCGCCCTGGGGATCAGCCACCCCGGCGCGCAACGTGACTTCGACGAGGACCGAGAACCGCATCGCCCTACCTTCCCACCGTCACCGGCCGACGCCGTACCAATCGGCGAAGGCCGCCCCGGTGATGCGCTCGTAGCCGGTCACGTAGCGCTCGCGGGTGGCGTCGATCACCTCGGGGGGGAGCGTCGGGGGCGGCGGCTTCTTGTCCCACCCGGTGGCCTCCAGCCAGTCGCGGACGGGCTGCTTGTCGAACGAGGGCGGCGTGGCACCCGGCTGCCAGGCATCGGCGGGCCAGAACCGCGACGAGTCGGGCGTGAGCACCTCGTCGCAGATCGCCAAGGCGCCGTCGATGAAGCCCAGCTCGAACTTGGTGTCGGCGATGATGATCCCCCGCTCGGCGGCCCACGCCCGGCCCCGCTCGTAGGCGGCCAGCGAGATGGCACGGGCCTGCTCGGCGACGTCGCCGCCCACGAGTGCCACTGCTTCGTCGAAGGAGATGTTCTCGTCGTGGCCGGTGTCGGCCTTGGTCGAAGGGGTGAACACGGGCTCGGGCAGCTGCTCGGACTCGCGCAGGCCGTCGGGCAGCGCCGTGCCGTGCATGGTGCCCGAGGCCCGGTACTCCTTCCACGCCGACCCCGACAGGTAGCCGCGCACGATGCACTCGACGGGCAGCATCTCGGCTCGGCGCACGAGCATCGTGCGACCGGCGGCGTCGGCGATGTCGGCGGCCGCCGGAGGGAGGCCGGCCGGGTCGACGGCCACCAGGTGGCTGGGGGCCACGTCGCCGAGCAGGTCGAGCCAGAACGCGGTCATGGCCGTGAGGACGCGACCCTTGTCGGGCACGGGCTCCGCCATCACGACGTCGAAGGCGGAGATGCGGTCGGACGCCACGAACAGCAGGTTGCCGTCGCCCGCGTCGTAGACGTCGCGCACCTTCCCCGAGTACACGTGCTGCAACGTCACGTCACCCATCCCCGTACCACTCCTCGCCGGCCCTTCCACGGGCCTCCACTCGTGGCCGGCAGGAGAAACTCCCGGCCGGCCTCCACACGATTGAATCCGGCTGCCAGCAACAAGCGGCGGAGTCCCGCCGTGTTGGTCAGCCACCACCCAAACTCGTCGATCCCGTCGAACTCGGCCATCGGTTTTCCGCCCGCGAAGCGGAAGCGCTTCACCGGGTTGGCAACGATCGCACTGCCACCGCACACCGACAACAGCCGCTCGGCCGCGGTGGCGGGATCCTTGAGGTGGATGAACAGGTCGCCGCAGAACACCAGGTCGAACTGCCCGAGGTCGGTGTCGATCTCGTAGACCGACCGCAGCTCGCGGCGCACGCTCGACGCCAGCGCACGAGTGGCGAGCGCGAACCGCTCGCCCTTGGTCTCGTCGAGGGTCTTGACGACCTTGGCCCGCTGGGCCGCGGGCCAGTCGAGCGCCTCGGGGTCGTCGATGTCGAGGGCGACGACCTCGGCCGCACCCCGGCGCTCCATCTCGAACGCCCAGAAGCCGTCCATCGTCCCCACGTCGAGGCAGCGCATACCGGAGAGGTCGGCGGGAAGGAGGTACCGGTCGACCGCGGGACGATGGTCGAACATGCCGCGCGTCACCACGCCGCCCCCGAGGTCGAGCGTGTGGTACCAGCCGTAGCGCGCCACCTTCTCTGCCAGCCGGGAGTCGCCCACGGCCGCGTCCGTCACGCGTCGACCGCGTCGAGGGCGGCGAAGGTGCGGTCGGTGTTGCGCAGCGAGCGCTCGAGGCTGAAGGCGTCGTCGAGTTGCGCGGGCGCGAGCGTCACGTCGGGGTCGGCCTCCAGCAGCAGGCGGAACGGCTTGCGCTGGTCCCACGCCGCCATGGCGACGCGCTGCACGACGCGGTAGGCGTCGTCACGCGTCATGCCGGCGGCCACGAGCGCCAGCAGCACGGGCTGGCTGAACACCAGGCCGTACGACGCGTCGAGGTTCTCGAGCATGCGGTCGGCGTGCACCTCCAGCCCGTCGACGAGGCTGGTCGCCCGCACCAGCACGTAGTGGGTGAGGATGCTCGCGTCGGGCAGCACGATGCGTTCGACCGAGCTGTGGCTGATGTCGCGCTCGTGCCACAGGGCGACGTTCTCCAGCCCGGTGCCGAGATGCCCGCGCAGCACGCGTGCCAACCCCGACAGTTGCTCACTCTTGATGGGGTTGCGCTTGTGCGGCATCGCCGAGCTGCCCTTCTGCCCGGCCGCGAACCGCTCGTTGGCCTCCCCCACCTCGGTGCGCTGCAGGTGGCGGATCTCGGTGGCGAGCATCTCGATGGTGGCGCCCACCGACGCACAGGCGTACAGGTACTCGGCGTGCCGGTCGCGGGCGACGACCTGCGTGGACGGGACGGGTACCAGTCCGAGGGCCGCGCACACGTAGGCCTCCACGGCCGGGTCGACGTTGCTGTAGGTGCCGACCGCGCCCGAGAGCTTGCCGACGGCGATCGTCTCCCGGGCCGTCAACAGCCGTTGCCTGTCGCGCTCGGCCTGCAGGCACCACAGCGCCAGCTTCATGCCGAACGACGTCGGCTCGGCGTGGATGCCGTGGGTACGACCGACCATCGGGGTGTCGCGGAACTCCAGCGCCCGGCGCTTGAGGGTTCGCACCAGGCCCCCGCTCGCCTCGATCAACAGGTCGGCCGCCCGCTTCAGGGTGAGGCACAGGGCGGTGTCGACTACGTCGGACGAGGTCAACCCGTAGTGCACCCAGTGCCCCGCCGGCGGCCCGATCGCCTCCTGCACGACGTCGACGAAGGCGGCCACGTCGTGGTCTGTCACCCGTTCCCGCTCGTTGATGCGCGCCACCAGGTCGGCATCGACCGCGGGAACTCCCTGGCGCACAGCCGTTGCGTGCTCGGCCGGGATGACCCCGATTGACGACCACGCCTCGACGGCCAGCACCTCGACCTCCAACCAGGCTGCGAACCGGGCCTCGTCGGTGAACAGATTGCCCATTTCGGGGAGCGTGTACCGGGGAATCATCTTTGAGAATGCGCGAAAGTCGCGCCCCTATTTGTGCCGAAGAAGAAGCTATGGCGTCCTGTGCGAAGCACCAGTTCGAAACCGCGCAGGGTCAGTGCCGGACGTGCGGCGACCTGTTCTGCGCAGACTGCCTGATCCACGCCTTGGGCCCCAAGCAGCCCCCGTTCTGCATGCAGTGCGCCCTGGTCGCCGGCGGCATCCGCCGGGCCCCGAAGGTCAAGAAGCAGAAGCGCGGCCTGTTCTCGTTCGCCGCCGCCTGACCCGCGCCCGCGCCCGCGCCCGATCATTTTGCCCACTGGGCCCGGTACTCGGCCAACTTGGCCGCCAGCTCGGTGTCGGACACGGCCAGGATGGTGACGGCCAGGAGGCCGGCGTTGGCCGCCCCGTCGATGGCCACCGTCGCCACCGGCATGCCCCGCGGCATCATCACCGTGGCGTAGAGGGCGTCGACGCCGTTGAGGGCGCTGCCCGACAGGGGGACGCCGATCACCGGCAACGTGGTGTTGGCCGCCACCGCCCCGCCCAGGTGCGCCGCCATCCCGGCCCCGCAGATGATGGCGCCGAAGCCGTTGGCGCGCGCCGACTGACTGAACGCCGCCACCTTCTCGGGCGTGCGGTGGGCCGACATCACGTGCTCCTCCGCCTCCACCCCGAAGTGCTCCAGCATCTCCAGGGCCGGCGCCATCTTCGGCTGATCGTTGGCGGACCCCATGAGCACGGCGACCTTCATGCCACTCCTTTCGCGATGTCACTCCGATACTGCATCCCCGGCCAGTCGATGAGCGACACCGCCCGGTAGGCGGTCTCGCGTGCGGCCTCGACCGAGGGCCCCTCACCTGTCACCGCCAGAACCCGCCCCGACCCCGACGTGACGAGCCTCCCGCCACCGTCGCGGGCCGTTCGGGCATGGAACACGGTCACGCCGTCGACCCCGCCGGCTGCGTCCAGCCCCTCGATCGGCGTGCCCGCAGGGGCCTCGCCGGCGAGGACAACGGTGACGGCGGCTCCCGGGCGCACCTGCGGCGACGAGCCGACCGCACCGTCGGCGGCCGCCGCCAGCAGGCCGGCCAGATCGCCCTCGAGGCGGGGCAGCACGACCTGGGCCTCGGGGTCGCCGAAACGCACGTTGAACTCGAGCAGCTTCGGGCC
>Ga0070741_10009976_pt1 | contig 18155 bp, 18 predicted proteins | sample Coa_R1_4_FD_66440 | JGI IMG/M metagenome (GOLD analysis project Ga0070741, IMG submission 66440) | Surface soil microbial communities from Centralia Pennsylvania, which are recovering from an underground coalmine fire - Coalmine... | ecosystem: Environmental > Terrestrial > Soil > Unclassified ...
TCCACGATGGGGAAATCTTCCACGTTGCTGACGGACTGCGGGTGCGTTCCTGTCCCGGTAGCCGCACGCTGCACTCCAGGCACAGGCTGCGCGCACCCGGCCAGACCCGGCGGCCAGGCCCAGCGGCCGGCCCGGGCCATGCGCGCGCATTCGCCAACAGAATCCGATCGGGGGGGTAAGTGTCCGCAATCTTTTCGGCGGAGCCGCCCGGGTGACGTTGGTTAATTGCGTGGCCGTCGTCTTAGACTCGGCCGCATGAAAGCACTAGTCCTGTCGGGGGGTTCTGGGACCCGCATGCGGCCCATGACTCACACGTCAGCTAAGCAATTGCTTCCGGTCGCCAACAAGCCAGTTCTATTCTTCGCGCTCGAATCGATCGCGGCCACGGGCATCAAAGACGTCGGAATCGTGATCGGGGAGACCGGACCGCAGATCAGGCAGGCGGTCGGCGATGGATCGGCCTTCGGGCTCAGCGTCACATATATTCCGCAGGACAAGCCGCTCGGCCTGGCACATGCCGTGCTCATCGCTCAGGACTGGCTCGGCGACGATGACTTCGTCATGTACCTCGGTGATAACTTCCTGGGCGGGGGAATAGCGTCGTTCGTCGATAGGTTCCGTGCCGAGCAACCCGACGCCCAGATCCTGCTGACCAAGGTTCCCGACCCCAGATCGTTCGGCGTCGCGGAACTAGATGGCCAGGGGCGGCTGACCGGGCTGGAGGAGAAACCGGAATTTCCCAAGACGGACCTCGCCGTGGCCGGTATTTACATTTTTACCCCGGTGGTGCATGAGGCGGTCAAGCACATCAGCCCGTCATGGCGAGGTGAGCTTGAGATCTCCGACGCGGTGCAGTGGCTCATCGACGCGGGCTACCACGTTGGCACCGAGGTGGTCAGCGGCTACTGGAAAGACACCGGCAGTGTGGCCGACATGCTCGAGGTCAACCGGCTGGTCCTGGAGCGGCTCAAGGTCCGGGTGGACGGCGACGTCGACGATGCGAGCGAGATCACCGGCAAGGTCGAGATCACCGCGGGCGCCACGGTCAGGAACTCGACGATCATCGGCCCCGCGCTCATCAGTTCGGGCGCGGAGATTTCCCAGTCCTACGTCGGACCATTTACGTCCATCGGAGAAAACTGCCGGATCAGCGGCAGCGAGATTGAGTCGTCGATCGTATTGCCCGGCACGAGCATCGATGGTATCCATCGGGTGGCGGAATCTTTTATCGGACGCGACGTCGAGGTCGCCGCTCCGGCATCCGTTTCTAGCACGTTCCGTTTCGTCCTCGGCGATCACACGAAAATGCGCATCGGCGAGTCCTGATCTCACTGTTCAACTGCGGTCGTTATCCGGTTGAACACCGGCCTTTCCAAATGAGTGAGCCTTCTGCCAGGGTAAGGTCACCGTTACGTGGAGGCTTAATGAAAATCCTGGTTACCGGAGGCGCCGGCTTCATCGGATCGGAATTTGTGCGGTTGAACCTGATGGGGAAGCTACCGTTCTCCTCGGGTGTCAAGGTGACCGTCCTGGATAAGCTGACCTACTCGAGCAACCTGACGAACCTGGCACCGATAACTCATTTCCCTGGTTATCGCTTCGTCGAAGGCGATACGTGCGACGCCATGCTCGTGGACGAGGTGGTCGCGGGTCAGGACGCGATTGTGCATTTCGCGGCGGAGACCCATGTGGACCGCTCAATTCTGGCGCCGGGCCAGTTCGTGCAGACTAACGTGCTGGGCACTCAGGTGCTCCTCGACGCCGCGCTCCGCCATGGGGTATCGCGGTTCGTGCACGTGTCCACCGACGAGGTTTACGGATCCATCGACGAGGGGTCGTGGACCGAGGAGTCGCCGGTGGCGCCCAACGTGCCATATGCGGCCACGAAGGCCGGCTCGGATCTGCTGGCGCTCGCCTATCACCGCACGTTCGGTCTCGATGTCAGCGTGACCAGGTGCACGAACAACTACGGCTGGTACCAGTTCCCGGAGAAGGTGATCCCGCTCTTCGTGACCAACCTGCTCGACGGCCGTCCGGTGCCGCTGTATGGCGACGGCGCCAACCGCCGCGACTGGCTGCACGTGTCCGACCATTGCCGCGCGATCCAGCTCGTACTGCACGGCGGCCGGGCGGGTGAGGTGTACCACGTCGGCGGCGGCACCGAGCTGACCAACGTGGAGCTGACGACCAGGCTGCTTGAGGCCTGCGGCGTCGGCTGGGAGATGGTCGAGCACGTACCCGACCGGATGGGACACGACAGGCGGTACTCGCTCGACATCTCGAAGATCCGTCGCGAACTGGGCTACGAGCCTTCGATCCGATTCGAGGACGGGCTGGCGATGACGGTCGACTGGTACCGCGGCAACCGTTCCTGGTGGGAACCGCTGCGCGCGCGGGCGGCGCTCAGCCGCCGGGAGGAATCGCTGGCACAAGCAGGGAGGGTCGCATGAAGACCGAGCAGGACGTGGTCAGGGACGTCGGCGCGTGCCGGGTGTGCGGCGGGCGCGACTGGCTTGACGTGATCTCCTTTGGTCCGGTCGAGCTCGCGAACGGCTTTCTCGACCCGGCTCCGCAGTATCCGCCCGAGCCGACGTACCCGCTGGACGTCGTGGCCTGCCGGGACTGCTGGCTGATGTGCCTGCGGCACGTGGTGGATCCGGAGGTGCTGTTCGCCGATTACATCTACGTGTCGCAGCAGTCCGCGGTGCTGAACGGGCACATGCGGGACATCGTCAACTGGTGCACAGAGAAGGCGGGCCTGTCCGCGGGCGACCTGGTGGTCGAGCTGGGCAGCAACGTCGGCATGCAGCTCGCGCTGTTCGCGGAGCGCGGCCTGCGGGTCGTGGGCGTCGACCCGGCCCGCAACCTCGCGAAGGTGGCCAATGACCGCGGGATAGAGACGATCGGGGACTTCTTCGGTCCGGCGGTGTCCGTGCCGATCGCACGGGACAAAGGCCGTGCCTCGCTGGTGCTCGGACGGCAGTGCTTCGCGCACATCAACGACGTGCACAATGTGCTCGATGGCGTGGATGCGGTGCTGGCCCCGGACGGCATGCTTGTCATCGAGGTGCCGTACCTGGTCAACCTTCTCGACGAGAACCAGTTCGACACGATTTTCCACGAGCACCTGTCCTACTACTCGGTGGGTACGCTCAGCCGGCTGTTCCAGTCCCATGGCCTGGAGGTGGTCGACGTCCAGCGGGCGAATGTCCACGGCGGCTCCGTGATCGTTTTCGCGTCGCCGCTGGCCGCTGGCCGGACGCCGTCCCCGGCGGTCGCCGCGATCCGCGCCCTGGAGGAGGAGCGCGGCCTGGCCACCGAGCGGCCCTACGTGGAATTCGCGGAGCGCGTCCGGCGAGTGACCGCCGCGGTGCGCGGGACGGTGCGCGACCTGGTCGCCGACGGCCGACGGGTCGCCGGCTACGGCGCTCCGTCCAAAGGCTGCACGCTCCTTCAGCTGTGCGGGCTCGGCGCCGGCGACCTGGAGTTCTGCAGTGACACCACGCCGGACAAGCAAGGCAAGGTGCTGCCCGGGACCCATATCCCGGTGTGGTCACCGGCACAGGCGCGGCAGCGCCCGCCCGACTACTACCTGCTGCTCGCCTGGAACTTCGCCGCGGACATCATCGGCAACGAACGCGAGTTCCTCGAGCGTGGCGGCAAGTTCATCGTGCCGATCCCGGAACCGCGCGTCGTATCGGAACAGGACGTGAAGGCAGCGTTGTGACCGTTCCGGCGGACGGGTGCCCCGGTGCTGCCGCTGACGGACACCGGCTGACTGACCTGCGCCGGTTTGCCGATGCCCGGGGAAACCTGGCCGTGATCGAGTGCGGCAGGGAGGTCCGGTTCCCGGTCCGGCGGGTGTACTACATGTACGGCGCCGGGGCGGGATCGGCGCGCGGCGCGCACGCGCACCGCAAGCTGCACCAGCTCATCGTGGCCATGCAGGGCTCATTCGAGATCTCGCTCGACAACGGACGAGGCCGCTGCGTGCACCGGCTGGACGAGCCCACCCGCGGGCTGTACCTGGGGCCGATGGTCTGGCGCGACATGGCGGAGTTCTCCGCCGACTCGATCTGTTTCGTGCTCGCGTCCGAATGCTATGACGACGCCGATTACATCCGCGATTACGAGAGTTTTCTACAGGAACTGCGAGGTTGACGATGAAGGTTCCGTTCATGGACCTGCGGGCCGCATACGCGGAACTCGGCCCGGAAATGGATGCCGCTTACCAGCGAGTGGCCGCGTCCGGCTGGTATCTCATGGGGGCGGAGCTTGAGGCGTTCGAGGCGGAATTCGCCGGATATTGCGGTGCCAGGTACTGCGCGGGGGTGGGGAGCGGGCTGGACGCGCTGACCTTGATCCTGCGTGCGCTTGGTGCGGGTGAGGGCGACGAGGTGATCGTGCCCTCCCACACGTTCATCGCCACCTGGCTGGCGGTCTCCGCGGTCGGTGCGCGCCCCGTGCCCGCCGAGGCGGATCCGCGCACCTACAACCTCGACCCTGCGGCGTTCGAGGCGGCGATCACGCCACGCACGGTCGCGGTCATGCCGGTGCACCTGTACGGTCAGCCCGCGGACATGGCGGCCATCGGCGACATCGCCGCCCGGCACGGGCTGTCGGTGATCGAGGACGCGTCGCAGGCGCACGGCGCCCGCTATCGCGGCCAGCGCGTCGGGACGTTCTCCGCCGCGGCCGCGTTCAGCCTGAACCCGGTGAAGAACCTGGGCGCCTGGGGGAACGCGGGCGCGGTCGTCACCGACGACGCCGCGGTGGCCGAGAAGGTGCGGCTGCTGCGCAACTATGGCTACCGCGTCAAGTACCAGCACGAGATCATGGGCACGAACTCCCGGCTGGACGAGATCCAGGCCGCGCTGCTCCGGGTGAAGCTGCGCCGCCTCGAGGAGTGGAACGGGCGCCGTCGGGCGCTGGCCGGCCAGTACACGAGCTTGCTAGACACGGTGGCGGACCTCGTGCTGCCCCACGTGCCCGACTGGGCCGAACCCGTCTGGCATCAGTACGTCGTCCGCCTCGCGGACCGCGCCGCCGTTCAACAGCGGCTGCGGGCCGCCGGGGTCGAGACGCTGATCCACTACCCGGTCCCGATCCACCTGACGCCCGCCTACCGCGACGCCGGATGGCGGCCAGGAGACTTCCCGGTGGCCGAACGCATCGCGGCCGAGGTGCTGAGCCTGCCGCTCAACCCGCAGCTGCCCAGCCAGACCGCCGCCCTGGTCGCCGAGGAGCTCACGATGGCGTGCCAGACCCACCTCTCCGCCGCCGCCGCCGACGCCGGCTAGCCCCGCTATCCCGGCGCGACCGACCGACGTTATTGTGTGCGAAAAGGGCCGGATTTCCGGCCCTTTTCGCACACGATCATCGAACCTCCCGGCAGGCAGGCGGGCAAAACGTCGCAAACCGGTAGGCAGCGCGGACCCGGGCGCTAGCGGCGGACCCGGGCGCTAGCCGCGGACCCGGGCGCTAGCGGCGGACCCGGGTGCTAGCCGCTGACCTGGGCGCGGAGCACGTCGACCAGGTCGACCGGACCTGGCAGCTCCGCGTTCTCCTGGGCGATCTTCTCGGCGGCCTGCTGGTACTCGGCGGAGTCGAGCAGCGCGGACACGGCCGCCCCGATCGACTCGGGCGAGACCTCGTTCGCCGGCACCGCCAGCCCGACCCCCTTCTCCGCCACCTGCGCCGCGCGGCGGATGTCGTCACCGTAGTGCGGCACGCAGAGCTGTGGCAGCCCAGCGGTCAGCGTGGTCATCGTGGAGCCGGCGCCGCCGTGGTTGATGGTCAGGTCGCAGGTCGGGACCAGCGCGCTCAGCGGGTACCGGCCGACTGCCCGCACCGAAGGGGGCAGCCCGTCCCGCTGCGGATACCGGACCTCGTCCGGGTTGGGCACCGCCAGCACGATCTCCACCGGCAGCTCGTTGAGCGTCGCGATGACCAGCTCCAGCAGCGACCACGAGCCGGGAGCGTGCGGCAGGTTGGTGCCGAGCGTCACGCACACCCGCTTGCGCGTGCTCCGGCTGAGCATCCAGTCCGCGATCACGCCAGGGCCGTTGTACGGCACGTACCGGGTGACGTGACCGGCCGGCGCATCGTCCTGCTGGAAGCTCGGCGGACAGTTGTCGATCACCAGCGCCGGTTCCGCCAGCTCTTCGGTGAGGTGCTCGGCCGCCAGCTTCCGCATCAGCTCGGGCAGCGCGGGTCCGGGCCGGTGCTCGACGAACGCGATGCCGTGCCGGCGCGCCGCGAGCGGCGCGGCGAAGTTGGTGGATTCGGCGACCACGACGTCCGGCCGCCAGGACTGGATCAGGGCGGACACGCCGTCCACGGTCCGCTCCGCCACGATGGCGAACGCGCGGGCAGCGGCGCGCGCCTGGTCCTCCCAGGACATCTCCGTCGGACGCAGCTGACCGCCGGCGCCGCTCGTCATGATCTCGATCAGATCCACGGGTCCGCTGGAGGCCGCGGCCGGCAGCCCGACGCGGCTGATCTTCGGGAGGAAGTCCTCCGTCGCACCCACGAGGATCTCGTTTCCCGTCGCGTGCAGAGTCCACGCCAACGGCACCATCGGGTAAAGCTGTCCCTCACCGGGATTGGTAACGAACAGGACGCGCATTCCAATCTCTCCAATCGACGCGCAGGATTGCCAAATGCCGAGGCTAACGAACCCGGCTAAACCGCTGGAAGCCCGACAAAAACCGGCCTACCAGTCCTCGACCAGGTTTCCAGCGCGGGCGACGAGAATCTTTGTCCAGCAAGCCGACAGGAAATTCAGGCAGGAGAGCGATCCCCAATGTACTGGTGTCCGGTGCACCATTGGCACCATGTTTATGCCAACGGCGAGGGGAAAACACGGCAGCGACTTCGCCGTATGTGGCCGGGATTGCTGCGATCACTCGCCGCCATGTCTTTCCTCGGTCACGGCGTCGTGCTCTATGCCGAGCACGCACCGGACGGCATGGGATCGGAGCCGCCGCCGGGGCACCCGGAACGGCTGATTCCGCCCGGCAGCCCGGCGACCGCGACCGAACGCGAGATCTGGGCGGCCCTCGACGGAATCGACTGGTGGTGACCCGTGCGCGCTGGAGTCTGGCTGATCGGTGCCTGCGGATCGGTAGCGACCACGACGATCGTGGGCGCGCTCGCGCTGCGCAATGGCCTGGCCGACCCCGTTGGGTGCGTGACCGCACATCCGGCACTGCGGGAGGTTCCCCTGCCGGGCTTCGCCGACCTGGTGTTCGGTGGCCACGACGTGGTGATGAGCCCGGTGGCCAAGAAGGCCGGACAGCTCGCCGCGGCGGGTGTGCTGCCCGCGCGGCTGGTCGAGGCGCTGGATGCGGAGTTCGGGCAGGTGGCGGCCGAGCTGCGGCCGGCCCCGGCGGGCGCGACCCAGGCGCAGACCGCGGCGGGCATCGCGCGCGACATCACCAGTTTCGCCCGGCGGCACCGGCTAGACCGGGTCGTGGTGATCAATGTCGCGTCGACCGAGCCGGCGCCGCGGCCGCACCCCGCGCACGCCGGGCTTGCCACGCTGGAAAAAGCGCTGGAAACAACGCTGGCCAGTCAGGAGCAGGTGCTGCCGCCCAGCTCGCTGTACGCCTACGCGGCCTTCCGTGCCGGGTGTTCCTACGTGGATTTCACGCCGTCGACCGGGGCACGGCTGCCGGCGCTGGCCGAACTCGCGCGGGACCGCGGCCTGCCGTACGCCGGTCACGACGGCAAGACCGGGGAAACGCTGCTGAAGTCGGTGCTCGCTCCGATGTTCGTGATGCGCAACCTCGCCGTGCGGTCCTGGTCCGGAGCGAACCTGCTCGGCGGCGGCGACGGTGCCAACCTCGCCGACCCCGGCGCCAACGCGGCGAAGTCGGCCAGCAAACAGCGGGTGCTGAACGAGATCCTCGGCTACCTGCCCGACGGCGGCACCAGCATCGGCTACGTGGCGAGCCTGGGTGATTTCAAGACCGCCTGGGACCTGGTCACGTTCTCCGGGTTCCTCGGCACGCCGATGCGAGTGCAGTTCACCTGGGAAGGCTGCGATTCGGCACTGGCGGCGCCGCTCGTGCTCGACCTCGCGCGCAGCACCGTCGCCGCGCACGAGGCCGGGCACGCGGGTCCGCTGGTTCCGCTCGCCTACTTCTTCAAGGACCCGCTCGGTGACACGGACCACGCACTGCACGCCCAGTGGGAGGCGCTGTGCGCGTTCCTGACCGGGCCATAGCCGAGCTCGTCCGGGCGCCGGCCGCGCTGTCCGTGCCCGGTGACGCGCTCGCGGGCGCCGCCGCCGCCGACCGGCTCGGCGTGCGAGCCGCCGGGTTGTCGGCGGCGTCGGTATGCCTGTACCTGGCGGGAATGGCGGCCAACGACTGGGCCGATCGCGACCTGGACGCCGCCACCCGGCCCGAACGGCCGGTGCCGTCGGGCCGGGTCGCGCCGGTCACCGCCCTGCGTATCGCGGCGGCGCTCAGCGCCGCCGGGCTGACCCTGGCGGCCGCGGTCGGCGGCCGGCGCGCGCTCGCCGTGGCGGTGCCGCTGACCGGCGGCGCATGGCTGTACGACCTGCGGCTCAAGGACACCGCGGCCGGTCCCGCCGCCATGGCCGCGTGCCGCGGCCTGGACGTCCTGCTCGGTGCCAGCCTGGGAGGTGCCAGGCCGGGAAAGCAAAGACGCGCCGCAGCGATCGCGGCCGCCGTCGCCGTGCACACCGGCACGGTGACCCTCCTGTCCCGGCGGGAGGTGACCGGCGGCGGCCGGGTGCTGCCCGGCGTGACGCTGGCCGCCACCGCGGCGCTCGGGGCGGTGACGGCCGTCGCACCCGGCAGAACCAGGCTCTCCACCGGGCTGACCGCGTGGTACGCGGCCAGCTACGGCCTTGCCCAGGCACGCGCGCTCGCCCGGCCGGACGCCGGCCGCATGCGGGCCGCGACCGCCACTGGGATCACTGTCCTGCCCGCCCTCCAGGCCGGGCTGATCGCACGCTCGGGCACCCGCGCCGCCGCGATAGCCGGCCTGACGGTCGCCGCCGCCGCGCCGGCCGGCCGCGCGCTGGCCAAAAAGATGCCGCCGACATGAGCGTGCGCTTCGGCTACGGCACCAACGGCTTCGGCAGCCACCGGCTGGACGACGCGCTCGACGTGATCGCCGGGCTCGGCTACGCCGGCGTCGCGCTCACGCTGGATCATCACCATCTCGACCCGTACGCGCCCGGCCTGGCCCGCCGGGTCGCCAAACTCGGCAGCCGGCTGGCGCGGCTCGGGCTCGGCCTCGTCATCGAGACCGGCGCCCGGTACCTGCTGGACCCGTGGCGCAAGCACGCGCCCACCCTGCTCGACGACGATCCCGCGCCGCGCCTCGACCTGCTGCACCGGGCGGTCCGCATCGGCGCGGACCTGGGCGCGGAGGCCGTCTCCTGCTGGTCCGGGGTACGGCCGCGGGCCGTATCCACGACAAGAGCCTGGGACCGGCTGGTCAAGGGCTGCGACCAGGTCGCCGCCGCGGCGGACGCGGCGGGCATCCGGCTCGGCTTCGAGCCGGAGCCGGGGATGCTCGTGCGGACGATCGACGACTGGCTCGCGCTGCGCGACCGGCTCGGCGCGCCCGCCAGCTTCGGCCTCACGCTGGACATCGGGCACTGCCAGTGCGTGGAGCCGGATCCGCCCGCCGAGTGCGTGGCAAGAGCAGGCCCGCATCTAGTCAACGTGCAGATCGACGACATGCGGTGCGGTGTGCATGAGCACCTGGAACTGGGCACCGGCGAGGTCGACTTCCCCGCCGTGCTCCACGCGCTGCACACGACCGGGTACGACGGGCTGGTCGCCGTCGAGCTGCCCCGGCACGGGCACGCCGCGCCCGTGATCGCCAAGGACGCGCTCACCTTCCTGACCGCGGCCGAAGCCGAGGCGAAGGAGACCAGCGGATGACCGGCCGGCTACGCGAGGCGCTGCGGGACACGGTGAAGGACCCGGGCTGGCTGGCCGGTTCGCTGCGCGAGGTAGCCGAAAACCCTATCGCCGTGGCCGGGCTGTTTCCGCAAGCCGGCCGCCGGTGCGGCCGCGGGCCGCTGCCCGATGCACATCCGGAGTTCGCCGGGTGGACCGTCGATGACGCGGCCCGCGTGCTGCTGCTGACCGCGCTGCCGCTGACCGGCCCGGCGCTGATCGAGCAGGTCCGCGCGCTCTACCGGCACGGCGACCCGGCCGAGAAACGCGCGGTGCTTCGCGCGCTGCCCTACCTGGACATCGCGGACGCCGGGGCGGCGCTATTGCACGACGCGATCCGCACCAACGACCCCCGGCTGGTCGCCGCGGCCATGGGCCGGTACGCCCGGCATCTGGACGACGAGACCTGGCGGCAAGCGGTGCTGAAGTGCGTGTTCATGGAGATCCCGCTCAAGGTGGTGGCGGGCCTTGCCGCACGGGCCGACCTGGAGCTGGGGCGGATGCTGGCCGGCCTGGCCGACGAGCGGCACGCGGCGGGAAGGACGATCCCGGCCGACGCCGCCGCCCTGCTGGCGGGGATAGGCGATGGCGACCAGAACGAAAGAAAGGCTCCCTGATGCGGATTTTCGACCCGCACATCCACATGAGTTCCCGCACCACCGACGACTACGAGCGGATGGCCGCCGCCGGCGTGCGGGCGCTCGTCGAGCCGGCCTTCTGGATCGGGCAGCCGCGGTCGAACGTGGGCTCGTTCATCGACTACTTCGACTCGCTGATCGGCTGGGAGCCGTTCCGGGCCAGCCAGTTCGGCATCCGGCACCACTGCGCGATCGCGCTCAACCCGAAAGAGGCCAACGACCCGCGCTGCCGGGAGGTCATCAAGATCCTGCCGCACTACCTGGCCAAGGACGGTGTGGTCGCGGTGGGCGAGGTCGGCTACGACTCGATGACCCCGGACGAGGACGAGGTATTCGCCGCCCAGCTGGCACTGGCCGTTGATCACGGCCTGCCGGCTCTCGTGCACACCCCGCACCGGGACAAGCAGCGCGGCACCCAGCGTTCGCTCGACGTGGTGAAGGAGTCCGGCATCGATCCCGGCCGGGTGGTGATCGACCACCTCAACGAGGTGACCGTGGCCATGGTGGCGGACAGCGGCTGCTGGATGGGGTTCTCGATCTACCCCGTGACCAAGATGTCGCCGCCACGGATGGCCAGCCTCCTGCATCGCTACGGCACGGCGCGGATGCTGGTGAACTCCGCGGCCGACTGGGGCCGCAGCGACCCCCTGCTGACGCTGCGGACGGCGGAGGCCATGCGCGCGGCCGGATTCGGCGACGATGACGTCGACCGGGTGCTGTGGCAGAACCCGGTGGAGTTCTACGCCCAGTCCGGTCGCTTGGACCTCGCCGCCGCAACGCCGGGAACGCCCGCCTACAGCGGCAACTCGATCGTGCGCGGCGGGTCCTGATGCGGCTGCGGCACCGCGACGGGCAGGTGATTCACCTCGGGTACTGCACCAACGTGCATCCCGCCGAAGACCTGCCCGGCATCGTGCGGCAGCTCGACAGCTACGCGGTGGCGGTGCGCAAGCTGCTGTCCGCCGACGTGCTCGGTGTCGGGCTGTGGCTGCCCGCGCCGGCCGCCGCCGGACTCGCCGCCGATCCCGCCGAAGTGGCCCGGCTGCGCCGCGAGATCGCCGCGCGCGGGCTGGAGGTCGTCACGCTCAACGGCTTCCCCTACCAGTCATTTCACGCCCCGGTGGTCAAGCGGGCCGTCTACCAGCCCGACTGGCTCACCGCCGAACGGCTGGACTATACGGTCAACCTCGCCCGGGTGCTTGCCGGGCTGCTCCCGGACGACGCTGCCCGCGGCTCGGTGTCCACGCTGCCGCTGGGCTGGCGTACCCATTGGTCTGAACGACGTTCCTTGGCGGTCCGGGATCAGCTTGCCGTCCTGGCGGGACGGCTCGCGGAGGTGCGTGCCGCGTTCGGCCGGCTCGTTCGGGTCGGTATAGAACCTGAGCCCGGCTGCGTCGTAGAGTCGACCGCCCAAGCGGTAGCCGAGCTGACCGGCGTGGACACCGAGTACATCGGTGTGTGCCTGGACCTGGCCCACCTCGCCTGCGCCTGGGAGGAGCCGGCGCCCGCGCTGGCCCGGCTCGCCGCGGCCGGGCTGCCGGTGGTCAAGGTCCAGGTGTCCGCCGCGCTCGCCGCGCCGCGGCCGGAGGAGCCAGGCACGGCGGCCGCGCTGCGCGAGTACGCCGAACCGCGGTTCCTGCACCAGACCCGCGGTCCCGGCGGGCAGGCCGCGGACGACCTGGCCGAAGCACTCGAGGCCGGCCTGCCCGGGCCGTGGCGAGTGCACTACCACGTGCCGGTGCACGCGGCGCCGCGGTCCCCGCTGCGGTCGACCGCCGACGTGCTGCACGACGCGATGACCGCGCTGGCGGGCGGGCCGGCGGCGGCCTGCGACCACTTCGAGGTGGAGACGTACACCTGGCAGGTGCTGCCGCAGGCGCCCGCGACACCGGCCGAACTGGTCCGCGGCCTCGCCTCCGAGCTGCGGTTCACCAGGGACGAGATGCTCGCCCTCGGCCTGTCCTCACGGGTCGTGGCGGAGGCCCGGTGACGCCGGTCGTCGTCCTCGACGTGGCGGGGCTCACCCCGCGGCTGCTCACGCACATGCCGCGGCTGGCCGCGGTGGGCTGGTCGGCCCCGCTGGCCACTGTCTTGCCGGCCGTCACCTGCTCGGTGCAGGCCACGCTGCTCACCGGCGCGCTGCCGCGCGAGCACGGCATCGTCGGCAACGGCTGGTACTTCCGCGACCTCGGCGAGGTGCTGCTATGGCGGCAGCACAACGCGCTGGTGGGCGGCGACAAGCTGTGGGACGCCGCGCGGCGCGCGCGTCCCGGGTACACGGTGGCCAACGTGTGCTGGTGGTACGCGATGGGCGCCAGCGTCGACTGGACGGTGACGCCGCGGCCGGTCTATCACGCCGATGGCCGCAAGGAACCGGACTGCTACACCGACCCGCCCGGTCTGCGCGACCGGCTCACCGCTTCGCTCGGCACGTTCCCGCTGTTCCGCTACTGGGGCCCCGGTGCCGGGATCGCGTCGTCGGAGTGGATCTGCCGGGCCGCTGAGCGCGTCATGGCGTGGCACGATCCGGACCTGACGCTGGTATACGTGCCGCATCTCGACTACGACCTCCAGCGGTTCGGCCCCGACGCGCCGGCGGCCGCGACCGCTGCCCGGTCCTTGGACGCGGTGCTCGCGCCGCTGCTCGACGCTTGCCTGGCGCGGGGCGCGACCGTGGTGGCGCTGTCGGAGTACGGCATCACCCCGGCGCGCCGCCCGGTGCACGTCAACCGGGCGTTGCGCGGGGCGGGCCTGCTGCGGGTTTACGCCCAGGCCGGGATGGAGTACCTGGACCCGTGGACGTCCCGCGCGTTCGCCGTGGCCGACCACCAGGTCGCCCACGTCTACGTGGCCGATCCCGGTGACCTCGCCGCCGCCCGTTCGGTGTGCGCCGGGCTGCCCGGGGTCGCGTCGGTGCTGGACGGTGCCGGCAAGGCGGCGTGCGGCCTCGACCATCCCCGGGCCGGTGAACTCGTGCTGGTCGCCGAGCCGGACGCGTGGTTCACGTATTACTACTGGCTGGACGACCAGCGGGCGCCGGACTTCGCCCGGCTGGTGGAGATCCACCGTAAGCCCGGCTACGACCCCGCCGAGTTGTTCCTCGACCCCGGTCGGCCGCCCGGCGCGGTCAGGCGCCGGGCCGCGGTCGCGCTGGCCCGCAAGAAGCTGGGCATGCGGTACCTGATGAACGTGGTCGGCCTCGACCCGGGCGCTCTGGCGGTGCACGGTTCGCACGGCCGGCTGCCCGCCAGCCCCGCCGACGGCCCGGTCCTGCTGTGCTCGGATGCGCGGGCAGCCCGCGCTAGCTGCGCCGCGACCGAGGTGAAAGCCCTCCTGCTAGAGCTGGCCGGCCTAGCCTTACGTCGGGTGCGTGGCCCACGAACCCCCTGGGCGATCAGACGTTCGCGCCGCGGGGCAGGGCGGCGACCAGCGGGTGATCGCGGCCGACCCGGCCGGTCCCGGCCGCGCCGCCGGGCGAGCCAAGCTCGGCGAAGAACTCGGCGTTGATCTCCTGGTACCCGGCGAGCTTGGCGGGCAGGTCGTCCTCGTAGTAGATCGCCTCGACCGGGCAGGCCGGCTCGCAGGCACCGCAGTCCACGCATTCGTCCGGGTGGATATAGAGCTGGCGGTCACCCTCGTAGATGCAGTCCACGGGGCATTCCTCGATACAGGACTTGTCCAGCACGTCGGTGCATGGCTGGGCTATGACGTAGGTCATCGGGCACTCCGCACGGTCGAGTATTCGCGTGCCACGACCGCGGAGCAGAAGCCGCCCCGGCCGCGGCTGAGCACGAGTGCCGCGCGGACCGGCAGGCTCCTGGCCTCGCGTACCAGGTCGATGCGGTACCGCTCCGGCACGTCGCGCACGTTCACCGTCGGCGGGATCTGGTCGTGGGTGATGGCAAGCAGCGCCGTCGCCAGGTCCAGCGCGGCACCGCCCGCGTAGAGGCGGCCGGTCATCGTCTTCGGCGCGGTCACCGGGACGCCGTGCGGTCCGAACAGCTCCGCGATCACCCGCGCCTCGGTCTCGTCGAGGGCCGGCTGCCCGGCGGCATCGGCGAACACGACGTCGATGTCCGCGGCGGTCATGCCCGCGTCGGCGAGCGCGAGCGCGGCGGCCCGGCCGAGGGCGGGCGCGCTGTCCTCCCGGCGGGAGCCGAACGTCGCCGCGTAGCCGGCGATCTCGCCGTAACACCGCGCCGCGCCCCGCTGTGCCGCCGACTCGGCGGTCTCCAGCACGAGCAGCGCCCCGCCCTCACCGGGGACGTGCCCGCACGCGCTGGCGTCGAAGGGCAGGTACGCGCTCGCCGGGTCGTCTCGCTCGCTCAGCTGTCCCGCCACCAGGTGAGCGACCCAGGCCCAGGGGCACAGCGAGCTGTCGATGCCGCCGGTGACCGCTACCCGGCTCCCTTTCCTGAGCTGCCGCCGCGCATGGCCGACCGCGTCCAGTCCGCTGGACTGCTCGGTGACGATGACGGCGCCCGGGCCCCGCATGCCGTGGCGGATCGAGATCTGCCCGGTGTTCACGGCGTAGAACCAGGCGAACGACTGATAGGTGCTGACGTGATCGGGGCCCAGACCCCACAGCTTCTGTAGTTCGCGCTGGCCGAAGTCGTAGCCACCCGCGGTCGCGCCGGTGACCACCGCCATCTCGTACTCCGGCAGCTCGGCGGGGCGCACGCCGGCATCGGCAAGCGCCCATTCGGCGGCCACCAGGGACATCCTGGTCATGTGGTCGGTCTGCGGCATCAGCCGGGTGGGCAGGAGTTCGGCGGGCTCGAAGTCACGCACCTCGCCAGCCAGCCTGACCCGGTACTTGGCGGCGTCGAACCGGGTGATGGGGGAGATCCCCCGCGTGCCGCCGAGGGCGGCGTCCCAGTACGGACCGACGCCGGAGCCGATCGGCGAGGCGATGCCGATGCCGGTCACCAGCGCGGTCATCGGCCGCACGCCTCGGTGTGCCGGAGCACCATCGCGCTCTGGAAGCCGCCGAACCCGCTGCCGACCGTGAGCGCGGTGCGCACCTCCTGCTCCCTGGCCACCAGCGGCACGTAGTCGAGGTCGCATTCCGGGTCGGGCTCGTGCAGGTTCGCGGTCGGCGCGATGATGCCCTCGTTCAGGGCGAGCAGGCAGCCGACGATTTCCAGCGAGCCGATCGCGCCGAGCGAGTGCCCGATCATCGACTTGAAGGCGCTCACCGGCGTCCGGTACGCGTGCTCGCCGAGGCTGCGCTTGAACGCCGCGGTCTCGTGGCGGTCGTTCTGCTTGGTACCCGAGCCGTGCGCGTTGATGTAGTCCACCGCGGTCGGATCGGCCCTGGCCTCGTCGAGCGCGATCCGGATGGCCTCCGCCATCTCGCGGCCGTCGGGCTTCAGGCCCGTCATGTGATAGGCGTTGCACCGGGACGCGTAGCCGCTCACCTCGGCGTAGATACGCGCGCCGCGGCGCCTGGCGTGCTCGAGTTCCTCGAGGATGAGCACCGCCGCACCCTCGCCGAGCACCAGGCCGTCCCTGGTCCGGTCGAACGGACGGCACGCGTGTTCGGCGTCGTCGTTGCGTCGCGAACTGGCGCGGATCACGTCGAAGCACACGGTCGTGATCGGCGACAGCGGCGCGTCGCTGGCACCGGAGATCACGACGTCGGACGAGCCGTCGGTGATGAGGTCCGCCGCGTACCCGACCGCGTCGATGCCGGAGGTGCATCCGGTCGAGACGACGCTCGCCGGGCCTTCGGCGCCGGCCAGGATGGCGAGTTCGGCCGCCATCGAGCTCGGGACAAAGGAGTCGTACAGGTGGGGCCAGGTGTACTCGGGGTCGACGAGCCACTTGTCGCCGCCGTCGCTGCTGACCACGTACTCGCGTTCCAGCGTCGTGGTGCAGCCGACCGCGCTGCCGAACGCGACACCCGTCCTGACCGGGTCGATCCGGTCGAACTCCAGGCCCGAGTCGTCCAGGGCCTCGCGCGCGGCGACGACCGCGAACTGGGCGGCGCGGTCCAGCCGGCGTGTCTCCTGCGGGCTCAGGCCCTGAAGCACCGGGTCGAAGTCGCATTCCGCCGCGATCTGCGACCGGTAACGCGAGGCGTCGAATTGCGTAATACGCCGGGTGGCGGTCCGTCCCGCGGCGAGCAGGTCCCAGAATTCCTTTGCGCCAATCGCACCCGGGGCGACCGTTCCGACTCCGGTGATGACAGCGCGCCGATCCGAAAATGACAATGTGAGCGCCCTTCTCGCATGCGTCCAGCAATGCGTTCCAAACTGCCAGTGATCGCTAGCGGTGGCCTGGAGCCTCGCTGGGACCGAGGTCGAGCCGGACTTTGCGTCACTGGCCTTTCGCGGCCGAAGGCCGGAACCTGGGGAAACGTTCACTCTCTCAGGAAGGTGAGGAAATTGAGTCCACCAATTCGCGCCCTTGCCGTGGCCTCCGGCATTGCCCTGGCGGCGCTGTCCGCGGCGGTCCCGGCCAACGCGTCGCCCGGGCCCGTTGTCACGATCGTGGCGCACGGGCTCAACGAGCCCAGGCACCTGACGTACGGGCCGGGCGGGCTGTACGTCGCCGAAGGCGGCGCGGGCGGCACCTCGTGCACCACCGTCGACGGCGCGTCGTACTGCGAGGGCGAGACCGGATCGGTCGTGCTGGTGGAATCCTCCGGCGTCAAGACCGTGCTCGGCGGGCTGCCGTCGGCGATCGATCCCGACGAGGGGCCGGTGGGACCGGCCGCCGTGACCTTCGACCGCGGCAGGCTTGCGGTGCTGTTCCAGGACACCGCCGTGAACCAGGACGGGACCACGTCGGTGCGCGGACCGGGCGCCGGACTTCTGGGCAAGCTGCTGCTGGCGGTGCCGTTCGCCGGTCAGGCTGGCTGGTCCACCGGTCCCGACGTCGCCGCGTTCGCGGCCGCGCACCCGCAGGACCCGGCGACGCTGGGCGGGCCGCCCGGCCAGGAGAGCGCCTACGATTCCGACCCGTACGACATCGTGCCTTACGACGGCGGCTACGCGATCGCGGACGGTGCGGCCAACGACGTGCTGTGGTTGAGCCCGTCGGGCAGCCTGTCCGTGCTGGACCGGCTGCCGACCGAGCCGGAGACGGTGCCGGCCGGCGTGCTCGGGCCGGACCCGGTCACCATCGACGCCCAGGCGGTGCCGGACTCGCTTGCCGTCGGTCCCGACGGGGCGCTGTACGTCGCCTCGCTTCCCGGGTTCCCCTCGCTGCCAGGAACGTCGCGGATCTACCGCCTGATGCCCGGGCACAAGCCCGCCGTCGTGGTGGCCGGCCTGACCGAGGCCACCGGCATCGCGTTCGACCGGCAGGGCCGGCTGCTCGTGACGGAGATCGACACCGCCGGCGGCCTGAGTTCGGGTAGCGCCCCGGGCGCCCTGCTGCGGGTAAGCCGCACCGGTTCGGTGTCGACGCTGCCGGTCACCGGGTTGTCGCAACCCACCTCGGTGGCGGTCGGACCAGACGGCTCGGTCTACGTGGACATCAACGGAGACTCGTCGACCGCGGGTTCCGGCGAGGTGCTGAAGATCACCGGCCTGGGCTGACGCCCCGCGCCCGGCCTCGCCCC